>Ga0335083_10001092_pt1 | contig 38159 bp, 24 predicted proteins | sample Lox_Sample_42_FD_206716 | JGI IMG/M metagenome (GOLD analysis project Ga0335083, IMG submission 206716) | Soil microbial communities from Loxahatchee National Wildlife Refuge, Florida, United States - Lox_Sample_4.2 | ecosystem: Environmental > Terrestrial > Soil > Wetlands | place: USA...
GACGTACGCCGCATCCGCGGCACGGACGAGCCCTGAGCGCAGCGTAGAATCGACACAGGAGACGAGGCACCATGTCCGGACACTTGAAGTTCTCGATCGCGGACGGCATTGCGAAGATCGTGCTCGATCGCCCCGAACGCAAGAACGCGTTCACCTTCGAGATGATCGACGCGTGGATCGACGCATTGCAGCGCTGCCGCACCGACGACGCGGTCAAGGTGGTCCTCGTCACCGGCACCGGAGATGCGTTCTGCAGCGGCGGCGACATCGTGGAGATGGGCGAGCGCCTCGACCACACTCCCGAGCAGCGCAAGAGCGAGCTGTTCCAGCGCATCGAGCGCATCCCGCTCGCGCTCGAGGATCTCGACAAGCCGGTGATCGCGGTGGTCAACGGGGTGGCCACCGGCGCCGGCATGGACATGGCGCTGATGTGCGACATCCGCTATGCGGCGCAGAGCGCCCGCTTCGCCGAGACCTACGTGAAGGTCGGCTTGGTGCCGGGCGCCGGCGGCGCGCACTATCTGCCGCGCCTGGTCGGCGTGTCCAAAGCCCTGGAGCTGTTCCTGACCGGAGATTTCGTCGACGCCCAGGAGGCGCTGCGCCTGGGCCTGGTCAACAAGGTGTTCCCGGACGGCACTTTGATGCAGCAGGCGGAGAGCATCGCCCGCAGGATGGCGCAGGCGCCGCCGCTCACCCTGCGCATGACCAAGCGCGCGATCTACCAGGGGATGCGCAACGACCTGCGCACCAACCTGGACCTGATCTCTTCGCACTACGCTGTCATCACCTCGACACAGCAGCACCAGGACCTGGTTCGAGCGTTCATCGCCGCCCGCGACAAGAAGCCCACCGGCTGAAGCGGCCGCGCCGCGAAATTCGCTCCGCTCTCGTGGCGCTCCTCTCGCGCCGCTGAGGTACAGGACTGCTGCACGCCCGACTCCCGCGGGCGTGGTTTGAACCTTCCCGATCGCCGCAGGCACACACCGCTGTGAAGTAGCAACGCGGCTGCGCGCAGCGTCTGCGTAGCCTCGCTTCGCGCACGACCATTGGACGTGGCACGAACCCGCCCGGGAGGGTCACAGATGGTCGGCGGAAGCGGGCCTGCCGCTTCAACCGGTTCGGCTGAGTCGATGCGCGTGGCCGCGTCGGTCCGGACACGGCATCGGCACGCCGTGCATGCGCTATCGATCGGAAATCACTTCGTGAGCCGTCCCTTCCGCGGACGATTGACTACAGGACATCACCATGACCACCCCTTTGCACTTCGCTGTACGCACTGCACCGACTCTTCTTTTCGCGCTCGCGTTGGCGGCTGCTCCCGCGGCGCAAGCGGACAGTATCTACGTCCAACAGAACCTGGTGTCCGACGGCTTCGTGACCGCGGACCACACCGACGCCAACCTGGTGAACGCATGGGGCATCGCGTTCAACCCCACGGGCGTGGTCTGGATCGCGGACAACGGCACCGGCGTCTCGACCCTCTATGACGGAACGGGTACGGCCGTGGAACTTACCGTGGTAATCCCCAAGGCGGCCAACAACACGGAGGGCGGTAATCCGACCGGGATCGTCTTCAACAACACCACGAACGCGTTCGCCACGTCCAGCGGACCCAGCAAGTTCATCTTTGCGAGCGAGGACGGCTCCATCTCGGCGTGGACGCCGGGAGACCCCTTGCAACACGTGCAGAATGCAACCCTGGAAGTGGACAACTCGAAAACCACCGGAGCGGTATACAAAGGCCTCGCGCTGGGCGCGGACGGCACTCAGACCCTGCTTTACGCGGCGGATTTCCACAATAACCGGATCGATGTCTTCGACAGCATGTTCCATCCGGTGAGCCTGCCCGGCGCGTTCAAGGATCCGCGTCTTCCCGCGGGTTTTGCGCCCTTTGGGATCCGCAACCTGGACGGCAACATCTACGTCACCTATGCCAAGCAGGATAAAGACAAGCACGACGACGTTGCGGGCAGGGGTGACGGCTTCGTGAACGTCTTCGATCCGAAGGGAGTTCTGATCCAGCGCATCGCCACCCGCGGTCCGCTCAACTCGCCGTGGGGACTCGCGATCGCGCCCGCCGGGTTCGGAAGGTTCAGCCACCATCTGCTGGTCGGCAACTTCGGTGACGGGCACATCAACGCCTACGATCTGGAGAGCGGCGAGTTCGCCGGCCAGCTCAGGGACTCGCACGGGAAGGCATTGCACATCGACGGATTGTGGGGCCTGGCATTCGGCGACGGGTACGCGATGCAGTCGGTGAACACGCTGTTCTTCACCGCCGGCCCCGGCGACGAACAACACGGGCTGTATGGGAAGATCGATGTCAAGCAAGGATCGACGCACTTCGACAGTCAGGGCCGGGACGATGACGATTGACCTCCGCTCGTCCGCCGGTGTGTGGCTGCAGCGGTGACCGCCGCGGATGGATACGCTTAGGGAGCACCGTGTGCCGGGCGCAGCGCCCTTGCCCGGCCCGGTGCCTTCCCCCAGGCAGGCTTGCCGCTTGCGCACCTGCGCAATGCAAGCAGCACCGCATCGGGCGCGATTGACAAACTCGGCTCGCGCTCGAACAATCCATGCGCATGAGATGCACCCCTCATCTGCGCGCGTTGCTAGCCGGATTGCTTGCGGCAGAGATGATCAGTGGGTCGCTCGCGAGCGAGCCGGCCGCTTGGCCGCTCTGGACTGATACGTCTGCGATCGCGCCCGCACAATGGTCGTTCTCGATCTTCCAGCCGGCGCACGAAGCGAGATCGCCACCTGCGCATGCACCGCGATCCGAGCCGCCTTCGCTCTATTGGACCGAGACGGCGATCGGGTTGATCCGCAAGTACCAGCAGAACCCGCTGCGCGCTGCGCGCGCGTTCGCGCTGTTGCACGCGGGGATGCACGACGCTTACGTGCTCGCGCGGCGCGAGAGCATGGATGAGCCCGCCGCCGAGGCCGCGGTCGAGCGCACCGCCGGGCTCATGCTGCAATTCCTCTATCCGTCGGAGACGATGGGCCGTTACGAGGCGGTGAGCCTCACGCGGATCGGCCTGCAGGTCGATGAATCCGAGCCGGCGTTCTCTTCCGCCCTGGCTGCGGGAGAGCGCGCAGCGCGAGCCACCATGGGGCGGGCACTGGCCGATGGGGCCGCGCGCACCTGGCCGATCCGAGACCGCCCGCCTCCCGCGCCTGGACGCTGGCGCCCGACCCCGCCGCTGAACGCCTACAACCCGCTGGAACCGCTGGCCGGCGAGTGGCGCACGTTCGCGTTGCGCGATGGCCAGGAGCTCGAGCCGCCGCCTCCCGTCCCGTTCGGTTCCGAGGCGTACTGGGCGGAAGTGAGCGAGGTCAAGCACGTCAACGCGGGGCTCACCGACGAGCAGAAGGCCAGCGCGGACGGCTGGAATCTGGAACAGGGATCCATCACTCCCGTGGGAGTGTGGAATTTGGAGGCGCTGCGTTTGGCACGCGAACGCAGACTCGATTCGCCGACAACGGTCGCGTTGTTCACCGCACTCAACGTGGCCATCTACGACTCGATGGTTGCGTCCTGGCATGCGAAGTACAAGTGGTGGACGCAGCGCCCGGTCACCGCGATCCGCGACCGCATGGATCCCGACTTCTTGCCTTATCTGATCACCCCCTCCTTCCCGAGCTACGTGTCGGGGCACGCTAGCGTGTCGGGTGCGGCGGCGGCCGTGCTGTCCGCCTTCTTCCCGGGCGAGCGCGAGGCTCTGTGGGCAGAAGCGGTCGAGGCGGCCGAGTCCCGCCTCTACGGCGGGATCCACTTCCGCCACGACGACGATCAGGGCCTGGCGCTGGGCCGGCGCATCGGCGAGAAAGTGGCTGCGCGCTTGAACAGCAATCCGTAGAGGCGAGCGCTTCAGCGCGCCGGAGTCATCCGCCGAAACAGGGGCCGGCCCCTGCCGCCGTCGCAGACCGGTTGCACGCGCACCACGACTGGCTTGGCGGCCGCCACGGACACGGAGGGCACCGTCGTCTGCTGTTGCGCGAGCAGGGTGCCATCGGCCGCCGCGAAGATGCTCACGTCATAGCGACGCGCGCTCGGCTGCGCCGGCCAGGCAATGCGCCCGGCTCCGGCCCAGCGCAACTCGCTCACTGCGGGACAGGTCGGGCTCACGTCGATATAGAACAGCGGCTGCAGCTCGCCCACCGTCGGTTCGTCGGCATCCGCGCATGACAGGGAGACGCGCAGCTTGACCGCAGCCTGGTAATCCGTCAGCGCGCTCGGCGGCACGAAGCTGGTGCCCGTCACCAGCGTGTCGAGGCTGGCGAGCACCCGACCCTCCGGGATCCTGCTCTCGAGCTGCAGGCGATAAGATGCAGCGCCCTCGATCGGCCGCCATTCGATTCTCGGTCGAGCCTCGGAGATCGTGGATCCGGGCCCAGGTTGGACCACGTCGGCCACGCTGCAGACTGCGCTTGCTGACGGCGCCGCCGCGGCCGACATCCAGGCCAACATCAACGCCCCTGCGCATCGGGCTCGCATGCTGCGCCGCCGCGTGAAACGCGATTGTCGCCTCCGGTATTGCGACTGTAACAGGCATGTAGTCGGCGACGTTGGGCCGTCGGCGTCGCTCGCGTGCTGGAGTGGTTCCATTGAATCAATCCGGTATCGGTTCTCCCTCGGCGTCACAGGGGCAATCGCTTCGGCTCCGCTCGATGTCATCTTCGGTTCCGCGGCTGCGCACAAGATTCGGCCGGGCCTTGAAGTCTATCCCAAGCCCATTTAACCTTAAGCGAAGCTGACAAGCTCAGAAAGCACAGTAACAGAGTCGAGAAGGGCGCCGCAGCCATAGCGCCACGGTCTTGTCGGTCGTTGCGAGCCTAAGGGAGGGCGGGCCGGATGCCCCGCGGTGCTGTGCGCCTCGTCGCACTGGCGATGGTGGCGCTTGCGAGTTCGATCGGCTGCGGTCTGCTGCAGGCCGGCCAAGAGCGCTACGACTACGATGCTCTCGGCCGGCTGGTGCGCGTCATCGACGAGCAAGGGCGCGTCACCGAATACGTCTACGACGCCGCGGGCAATCTGCTGCAGGTGGTCACCTCGACGCAGTCCGCGCCACCTGCCATCTCCAGCATCCAGCCCTTCAATCTGCGCCGGGGCGAAGCGAAGCAGTTCCAGATCGCCGGCACCGGTCTCACCAACGCGCGCGTCGGCACGTCGGACCCTGGGCTGGAAATCTCCGGCCTGAGCATTTCCGCCGTCGAGCTCAGCTTCACCCTTACCGCTGGCCTCGCCGCGGCGCTCGGCCCGCAGTCCCTGACCGTCTCCAACGCAGCCGGTAGCGCAGCCACCAGCGTTACCGTCAACCCTGCGTTGCCCAAGTTCGCAGTCGAGCCGGTGCCGCTCGCGATCCCGCCCGACAACCAGCCGCATGCGTTCACCGTCCGGCTGAGCAATGCCGACACCGTAGACCATGTGATCGCGCTATCGCTGTCCAATCAGAACGCGAGCGTAACTCCGGCTCAGCTTACCTTCCCGGCCGGGCAGACCACGGCGCAGGCGACGATCGCGGGGGTAACGGCCGGTCAGGCGACGCTCACGCTGACCTCGCCGACGCTGGGCAGCTCGCTGGTGCCCATCTACATCACCGGCGAGTTCCGCGGTCTGGACACCAGCTACGCCCCGCTCGTCGGCGTGGTCGTCCAATCCTCCACCCACACATCGCGGGATGTCGGGCCGATCGTCGGCCGCTCTTTTGGCGTGGTGGTGGGAGGGGCGGTGACCGCCGTCACCCCCAACCGGCTGGTGATCGGCAGCGGGCCGGCGACTCTCACCATCTCTGGAGTCGGCTTGGGCGGAGCCGCCAACCTCGTCGTGAGCCCGGCCGACGGCGTGTCGCTCGGCTCCATGACAATAGCATCGGACGGCACGTTCGTGACCGTACCGATCACGGTATCGACCTCGGCCCCGCTGGGCGTGCGACGCGCGATCCTCAGCTCGTCCACTGGGGTGGCGTTCCAGGCCACCGCGCCCGACGCGGACCGCTTCAGCATCGTGCGCCCCGCACCCACCGTGGAGTCGGTCGACCCGCTGTTCGGCGTGCCCGGGAACACGCTCACACTGACCGTACGCGGGCAGAACCTGCAACAGGCGCAGTCCGTCTCCATGGCGCCGGTTACGGGGCTGACCGTCGACGCCACGCCCTCGGTCAGCGCCGACGGCCGCACGCTGACGGTCGGCGTAGGGCTTGCCCTCAATGCGCCGGTAGGCCAACGCACGGTCGTCGTGACCACGCCGGGCGGCAGCTCCAGTGCGACGCCGAGTCCCAACAACACCTTCACGGTCGCGAACCAGATCACCGGCAACGTCACACCCGTGACAGCACCCGCGGTCGGTGTCGTGCTGCAACAGAACCAATCGACCTCCGTTACGCGCGATGCGTACTCGACGCTGCTCGGCGTGAGCATGGGCAGCGTCGTATCCAGCATGACGCCGGCAAGCGGAGTCGTCGGCCAGAGCCTCACCCTCACGCTGCAAGGCGATGAGCTTCAGGGCGTCACATCGGTACAGCTATCTCCCGCGACCGGCCTTACGGTGGGCAGCCCGAGTGTCTCCACCGATGGCCGCACGGTGAGCGTGCCGGTCACCATCGCGCCGGATGCGCCGCAGACTTACCGCGCCGTGCAGGTGTCGGCCGGCACGACCGCCATCCCCTTCGCGTCGCCCGCCGCGAGCCGTTTCCTGGTGACGCTGCCGGTGCCGGTGGTCGACTCGATCTCACCCAACGTCCTCGCGCTCGGACAATCCGCCGTGGCGTTGACGCTGCGCGGACGCAACTTCCAGAACGCCTCCCAGGTGCAGATGCTGGCTCCCGACGGGCTGAGCGTGAGTGTCCCGCCGAGCGTGAGCGCGGACGGCACGCAGGCAGTCGTCAACGTCACCGTGTCGCCAACGGCCGCCACAGGGCAGCGTGCGGTGGTCATCGCCACAGCCGCGGGCCAGTCGCCTTCGGCGCTCTCGCCCTTCAACACCCTCACGCTCACCGCGCAGCCTGCCCCGATCGTGACCCCGATCACGGCACGCGCACTCGGTGTGCTCCTGCAAAACGGCACAGCGCCGCCGCCGACGAGCGTTGGTCCCATCGTTGCGTCTCCGCTCGGGGTGCTGCTCCAGGGCGCGCCCGGGCCGGCAACGCGCGACGTGCTGACGCTGGCGCCGCAGCTCGGCGTAGCCGTGGGTCCAGTGGTCACGTCCATCGCGCCAAGCGCACTGGCGCCGGGAGCGAATGTGACGCTCGTGATCCGCGGCAACCTGCTGAGCGCCGCGGTGGGAGTCAGCGCCGTGCCCGGCACGGGACTCAGCTTCGGCACGCTCCAGGTCAGCCTCGACGGCACGCAAGTGAGCGTGCCCGTCTCGGTGGCCGCCAATGCGCCGGCGATCGCGCAGACCCTGGTGCTCACCACCGCAAGCGGTGCCGCTCCCGCCGCCAGCCCGTCCGCCGCGCTGCTGCAGATCGGTCCCGGCGTACCGACCCTCGATTCGATCAGCCCGATTCTGGCCGCTCAGGGACAGACCATCACGCTCACCATCCGCGGGCAGCGCTTCAACGGAGCGACGGCCGTGATTGCGACGCCCGGCACGGGGCTCACGTTCGCCAGCACCCCGTCGGTGAGCGCCGACGGCACTGTGCTCACCATCGGAGTCGCGATCGCGCCGAACGCGCCGCTCGGCTCGAGCATGATCCAAGTGCTTGTGGCCGGCGCCGCCAGCAGCTCCACCGCGACACCGGCCAACACGTTCACCGTGACCTCGCCATAGGAGGCCCAGCATGCGTAACACGTCATGCCTACGTCATTCAAGCTCTCGCGACCGCACCCGCTGCGATGCGGCGCGTGGAGCCGATCAATCCAATTCTCGATCCAGCAAGAGGAGCACGACCATGCGTTCGATCCAATCTCACCTGATGCAGTCCCTGGCCGCATTGTTCGCGGCCGCGCCGATCGCCGCGCTGGCTTTCAGCAGCGGCAGCACCGGCGCGGACGGGGCGTTCAACCCCACCGTCAACACGCAGGTCACGTTGCCCGACAGCGGGGTGTTGAACTACACCAGCGTGAGCATTCCCCAAGGCGTGACCGTCACCTTCAAGCGGAACACGGCCAACACACCGGTGGTGATCCTCACCTCCGGAGATGTGACGATCGCCGGCATCATCGACGTGAGCGGGAGTGCGGGTGCGGCCACCGGCGCCGCCGGCGACGGAAATCAGGGCGACGATGGGCTTCCGGGCAAAGGCGGTCCAGGAGGGTTCGACGGCGGTCGCGGCGGGACCGCCAGCTCGGACAATCCCGGCACAAGCAGCAACCCGACGCTGAAAAATCCAGGTGGCAGCGGCTTGGGTCCGGGCGGGGGCACCGCAGGGCTCTCCTATATCATCAGCTCCAGTTGTTTCGGTGCCATCGCGGTCGGTGGGGCGGGAGGCGGCTTCGGCGCGTCCGCGTCGAACGGTGGCCCCGGGAGCTGCACGATCGGAGGCTTCAGCTATACACAACCTGCCGGTGGAGCCGCGTACGGCTCGGCGCTGCTGCTGCCGCTCATCGGAGGCTCCGGCGGAGGCGGCGGTGGAGGCGGGACGGCGTTCGCAGGCGCGGGCGGGGGCGGCGGCGGAGGCGCGCTTCTCATCGCGGCGAGCGGGACCGTGAACGTCACCAGCACCGGCTCCATCCTCGCGAACGGCGGTGCCGGTGGTGCCGTGGCGGGCGCAAATGTCGGTGCCCCCGGGGGCGGCGGCGCCGGAGGCGGCATTCGCATCGTCGCCACGACCATAGCCGGGAACGGCACCATCAGCGCGACCAGCGGAGCGGCGGGCGCTTCGAGCTCGACGTCCGGTCTGTTCGTGTCGGCGGGTGGCGCTGGCGCAGTGGGCCGAGTGCGGCTGGAAGCGGAAACGATGACGCGCACCGCGGCCACCAACCCCGTCTTCAGCTTCGACGCACCCGGCACGGTCTTCGTCGCCGGCTTCCCGGCGTTGACCATCACCAGTGTGGCCGGGGTGGCTGCACCAGCCAACCCGACGGGCAACGCTGACATCACGCTCCCGGCCACCACGACCAACCCGGTCACGGTGGTGTTCACCACCACCAACGTGCCGGTAGGCAACATCGTCAAGCTCACCGTCACCCCGGCCACCGGTGCACCCGTGATCGCGTTCAGTCCCGCGCTCACCGGCACTACCGCGAGCGCCACGGCGAGCACACAGGTGAACCTGCCGGTGGGCCCGAGCGTGCTGCAGGCACAGACCACGTACACGATCGTGTCGTCTCTCGGCGATGCGCTCTCACGCTATGCCATGGGCGAGCGGGTCGAGCGCGTCCAGCTGACCGCCACCGTGGGCTCGCCGTCTACGGCCACTCTCATCACCGTGTCCGGCAAGACGTTTGAGGTCCCGGCTGGGTTGCTCGCGACAACGCTCCAGTGACCGGACGCATCGCAGGGAAAGATCGAGGGTAGTGAAGTGTCGCGAGTCATCGTGGAGCCGCGGGGGACGGAGGCAGGCATGAGCAGCAGGGGGTGGCGGATGGCACTGGCATGTTGGTGCGCGCTGCTGTGCTGCGCCGTGCTTACCCCGGCGCGTGCGCAGTGGGTTGCACTGCAATCGCCGGGCGCGGAAGCGGCCGCCTTCAACCCCGGGGGGCGCCCCGGTCTGCTCGCGCTCGCCTCCAGCGCGCGCATCCTGGTAGCGAGCGAAGAGGAGCCGAACGCGCTGCGCGTGGTCCATCCGGATACCGGCCGCTCGCTGGGCTATATGAGCCTGTCATCGAGAGTGGTGGCGCTTGCCGTGAACGCCAGCGGGCAGCGCGCCTACCTGCTCACCAGCGATGAGTGGCTGCTCGTGGTTGATCTGAGCCAGCCGGCACGCCCCGCGCTGGCGGCCACCTATCGGCTGGATGGCGACCCCGACGCGCTGGCGCTCAATCCTGCGGGCGGGGAATTGATCGTGGCCGAGCGAGAGCGACGCCAGATTCAGGCGCTGGATCCGGCGACCGGTAAGCTGCTGCGCTCGAAGAGCTTCGACACTGCCCCGGTGAAGCTCAGCTATGGTGCCGGCGGACAGCGGCTGCTGGTAGGCGCCGACCAGGGCAAGCTCTACACTCTGGATGCGCGCACCTGGGCTGCGGTGAGCACAGTCGTGCTGGGCGATGAGATCCGTGATCTCATCTACTGGGAAGCCGGCGATCGCGCGGTCGTGGTGCACAAGCGCCAGGACGGCGCGAGCCTGGTCGACGTGGTGGCTGGGAGAGTGTCCCGCTTCGTGCCTCTGGACGGCGACCCCGACCGCTTGAGCCTGGACGCGGGACTCGAGCGCGCCTATATCACCACGCGCGACGACTTTAGTGTCAATCGGCTGGACGTACGCGCCGCGCACCTCGATGGCCGGTATGTGCTTCCGGGCCGTGCCGGAGGCATTGCGTTCGACGCAGCCAACAACCACGTGCTCGTCAGTCAGCCCTCGGATCGGGTGCTGTTGCGGCTCGATCCCGACCAGGCCCCGCTCATCGCCGTTCTGCAGCTCGCGAAACGGCTGAAGGACATCGTGGTCAACAACACCACCGACGAGGCGGTGGCGGTGGCCGATCGGTCTAACGAACTGACTCGCATCCGCCTCTCCGACCGCTCGACGCAGACGCTCTTGCTCCCAGGACGACCGCTGCGCTTAGCGCTGGACAGCACGGCCAATGTGGCCCTCGTGGGGATGGCCGATCAGACGTTGCGCGCAGTTGCGCTGAGCGGCACCAGCCCCGTCCTGCTCGCCGCCAGCGCGCAGCTCGCCGGGCGCCCCGAGGCACTGGCTGCCGATCCCTCGCGCCATCTTGCGGTGGTGCTCACCGACGCCAGGGATCGCGTGCAACTCATCGACACCCAGTCCATGGCGCTGCGCGCCACGCTGCGTCCCAGCGACGATTACGACGCGCTGGCCGTTCACAGCGGCCGCGGCCTGGCCTATCTGGTCTCCGAGGAGCGCGGCCTCGCGCTGCTCTCGCTCGATGCACGCAGCATCGTGCAGACGATCCAGCTGCCCTTCCGCGCCACTGCGGTCGCCGTAGACGAGACGCTGGATCTCGCTGTGTTCGGCAGCAACGATGCGAAGGTCTATGTGCTCGATCTCACGCGCTTGACCTCGCAGACCACGCGCCTGTCGGATTCGGACTTCATCGGCTTCGCGCTGCCACGCCATCCGGGCAACCTCGGCCTGCAGCCCGATACTTCGCTGGTGGTCACCACGAGCGAGGCGTCGGATGCGGTGAGCCTGCTGGATCTCGCTGCCGGGATTGCCACCCCTGGCTACACGAGCCTGCCGCGCCCCTCGCACTTGGCGGTGGCTGCGCGCGGCAATCAAGCGCTGGTGCTCTCCGCCGAGCGCGACGAAGTCGCCTTCATCGCGCTGCCTAATCCGGTGCCGCAACTCGATGCGATCACACCAGATCACGCGTCGCTCAACAGCGCCGCACTCACCCTGAAAGTCACAGGCAAGCACTTCGTGGGGGCAAGCGCCGCGTGGTTCGGCGCCACCGCGCTCACGACCACGTACGTTTCGACCAATGAGCTGAGCGCCACTCTGCCGGCGAGCCTGCTCACGGTCGGCGGCAGCTTCTCGGTGACGGTGCGCAATCCTGCCCCAGCAGGAGGCAGCTCGCAGCCGGTTGCGTTCCGTGTGCTCGCGCCCGCGCCGCTGCTGCAACAGTTGGTCCCAAGCTCTCTGCCCGCGGACTCGCAGGCACACCCGCTGACGGTCAAGGGCCAGGCTTTCCAATCCGGCGCCAAGCTGAGCGTCTCCGGCCAATGGCTATCTAGCACCTTCGTCTCCGCCGGGGAGCTGTCGGTGCAGCTGCCTGCCGCATTGTTCTCCGCTGCAGCAGACTTGCCGCTGTTCGTGCTCAACCCCGATGGCCAGACCAGCACTCTGATGACGCTCTCGGTCGTGCCGGCCAGCCCGACGATCGACTCCATCAGTCCCACCAGCGGTCCCATCGGGACGTTGGTGACGCTCACCGGGCGCAACTTCGATCCAACACCCGCCAACAACCAGGTGAGCTTCAGCGGGCCAGCAGCAGCCACGGTGCTCACGGCCAGCAGCACGCAAATGACATTGCGCGTGCCGCCGCTTTCGGAAACCGGACCGATCACGCTCACGAACTCACGCGGCAGCACGCAGAGCCCCACCTTCACCGTGGTGCGCGATCAGGATGCGCAGCTCGTGCCCAGTCCCGCCACCGTCACGTTGCTGCAAGGGGCAAGCACCACGGTCGGGCTGAGCCTATCGAGCACCGGCACCAACGCCTTCACGGGCTTGGCCAGCCTCAGCGCTGCGGGGTTGCCCGCGGGGGTGAGCGCGAAGTTCACGCCGGCGACGTTGTCCGCCTACCAAAATGGCACGTTGACTTTGAGCGCCGGCGCGCAAGTAACGCCGGGAACCTACACACTCACGTTGAACGCGGGGTTAGCCGAGGCGGGCCAAACCCGCACCAAGCGCGCCAATGTCAATGTCACAGTCGCCGCGGCCAGTGGCGTCACCGGCGTGGCCGGCCGCTTCGTCGATCCGCAGGGGCGCGGGATCGCCGGCATCATCGTGCGCGCCGACACCGGCACCAACGTCCAGCCGCAAACCACGACCGATGCGGCGGGGAATTTCCTGCTGAGGGGATTGCCCGCAGCAACGATCACGTTGCGCATGGATGCCACTCCCGCCAATCCGCTGTACCCAATCTGGCCCTTCAGCGTAACTTTGGTCTCCAATCAGGTGATGGTGATCCCAGACTGGACGATCAATCCACCGCCCACCGATGACAAGTTCACACCGATCAGCAACGCCACGGCCGATCAGCAGATCACCGACCCGCGCTATCCAGGACTGGCCATCACACTGCCGGCGGGTGTGACCATCACCGGATGGGATGGAGTGAGGAAGACAAGGATCGCGGTGCAGCGTATCGATGCGGACAAGCTGCCGGTAAGCGCACCGCCGTTCCCGATGAAGGAGGCATACCAGCTGTACTTCGGCACGCCCATGGGCGGCATTCCCTCGGCTCCAATTCCCGTGACGCTTCCGAACGTGGCGCAGCTCGAGCCAGGGGACCAGACCAACATCTGGTACTTCGACGGCAGCCCCATGGGCGGCTCGGGACAGTGGAAGATCGCCGGCACCGGGACGGTGTCGGCCGATGGGTTGAGCATCGTGTCCGATCCCGGCTCGGGGATCCCGCGCTTCTGCGGGGTGTGCGGGCTGATGTCGGCCAGCTGTCCGCCCCCGCCCAACCCGCCGCAGTCGCCGCCGACCTGCCCGAAGCCGCAAGCGGGGAATCCTGTGGATTTGTACACCGGGCAGGAGCAGCCCTCCGGCAGCGGGCTGCGCTGTGCCGGCCTCACCCCGATCAACACCGGGCTGAGCTACAACCCGGTGGATGCGTTCAACAACCGGGCCGGCACGGTGGGCAGCTTCGGTTACGGCTGGGTGTCCGACTATGACATCGCGTTCCTGCCGTTTGAAGGCCCGCAAAAGCGGCTGATCCTCCCTGGCGGGCAGTTCGTCAACTTCCTCGACGATGGGAGCGGCAACTACACAAACGTGGCCGACCCGCGCTTCGACGGTGCGGTCATCCGCGTTACGGATGTGCAGGCCGGGCTGTGGGACCTGCGCTTGAAGGATGGCCGACACTGGCGCTTCGCGCCCTTCCCGGGTATCCCGGGCAAGATCCGAGGCGGCCCGCCCACCTTCGTGGTAGAGATGGCGGACACGCAAGGCAATGTGTTGCCGATCACACGACAGACCAACGGACGCATTACCCGCGTTGGCGGCAGCGCCCGCGGGGTGAGCATGAGCTACGGGTCCAACGGATTCGTCTCCCAGATGACCGACAGCGCCGGTCGCACGATGCAGTTCACCTATACGGCCGACGATCGGCTGCAGTCGGTCACGGACGCCGAGGGAAAGGTGACCCAGTACAGCTACGTGGGCGACGACGAGATTGCGCCCGATCCCGCCTGCGCCGCGCAGCAGTTGACCATGGGACAGCGGCTCAAGACCATCCAGTATCCGGGGCGTCCGCAGTCTTCGCAGAACTTCTACGGCGCAGGCCGCCGAGTGTTGCGGCAGATCGGCTATGACGGTCGCGAGTTCCGCTTCGCCTACAAGTTGACCGGCGCTTGCATCACCAACGTGTCCAACCCGGGTGTGGTGTGCACGGGGCCAAGCTGCCCCAACATCGACTCTTGGGAGAACTTCCAGGCCGGCTGGCGCATCCACGGTGGGCAAGTAGTCGGGGCGACGGTCATTCAACCCGATGGAGCAAGCTACAATATCGCCTTTAATGCGCGCGGCATGCCGGTCACACAGACCAACACCCAGGGGCAGACCCTCCAGTCCACCTACGACAGTGGCCAGCGGCGCACCGAGCAGGTGGATTCGCTGGGGCGCCACTGGCGCTACAGCTACGACCTGCGCGGCAATCGCGTTCAAAGTGTCGATCCAATCGGCCGCATCGTCGACATCGCCTACGATGCCAATTGGAACCAGCCCACAAGCGTTACACGGTATCTGGATCAGAGCGCACCGCTCGACCAGAGGATTCCGGTGAGCTGGCACTACGCGTACGACGCGCAGGCGGGCTCGCTCACGCGCACCACCGATCCGCTCAACCAGACCATCCAGTACGGCTACACCGCCAAGGGCCAGCTCAGCAGCATCACCAGCGCACTGGGTCAGGTGAGCACCCTCGCCTACAACGACCAAGGCGACTTGCTCGCGGCCACCGATCCGGCGGGCAACGCTAGCGTCCTGGGTCCTGATGCCGTGGGGCGCACCGTTCAGGCGACCGATGCCCTAGGGTTCACAACCTATGTGCAGTACAACGGCGTAGATGCCCCGACCGCCTCAACGGATCCCCTCGGTCAGGTCACGCGCGTGCAATACGACAACGGGGGACGGCTTTCGGCGGTGATCGATCCGCTCAACCACACTGTCGCGTCGTATCAATACGACACGCTCGATCGGCTGAGCTCACGGACCGATGCGCTGAACCGTTCGCAGAGCTTTGCCTATGACAGCTCTAACCGGCCGACCCAGCTCACGGATCGCAACGGCCAAGTCACGCGCTTCAGCTACGACACTGAAAGCCGGCTCACTCGCGTCGACTATGCCGACGGCCGCGTTCACGCGCGCGCCTACGATGCCGCCGGACGCCTGAGCGAGATCACCGAAGGAGCCAGCCGTCACAGCCTTGTCTACGACGCAGCCGACCGGCTGGTGCGCGTGAGCGAGTCGGGCCCGGCCGGCTCGAGCGATCTGAGCTATGCCTACGACAACCTCGACCGACGCACGTCGCGGATGTTGAGCTTCAATGGCCAGCTTATCGAGCAGGTTAACTATAGTTACGATGCCAGCGGACGGCTGACCGCGATGAGCTATCGCAGCCCCGCGATGGGGATCAGCACCACAATAACCACCACTTACCAGTGGGACGCGGCCAACCGGTTGACCCAGAAAACCTTGCCTGACGGAATCCAGGTCCTTTACAGCTATGATCAAGCCGACCGTCTGTTGCAGATGCAATATCAGCGCTCCGACGCAACGATCATCGACACGATCGGCTATACCTACGATGCTAACGGGCAGCGGCTCAGCAAGTCCATGTCGACGGCGAGCCGGCCAGAGACGGCGTTCAACGCCCAGTACGATGCGGCCAACCGGCTTACCCAGATCACACTCGACCCGACCGGCGCCAACCCCAAGACCTATGTGCTGAGCTACGACGCCAACGGCAACCTGCTGCGCAAGGCCAACCAGAGCGATAGCACAGACGTCACGCTCTACACGTGGGATGCCTCCAACCGCCTCATCGCGCTGCAGGGCCCAGGACTTACCGCCAGCTTCGCCTACGATGCGCTGGGACGTCGGATCGGCAAAACCATCAACGGCGTGACCACGCAATACGTCTACGACGGGGTTCAGGTGATCGCTGAGATCGCCAGCGGAGCCGTCTCGGCCACGCAACTCTCCGGGCTCGCCATCGACGAGGCGATTGCGCGCTACGCCGCGCAGTCGCATTCCACCTACCTGACTGATGAGCTAGGCAGCGTCATCGGTCAGGCCGCAGACGATCAGTCAGTGCAGAGCCGCTACGCGTACAGCCCTTACGGCGAGCTGAGCTCAGGTGGCAACGACTTAGGCAACCCGATCCAGTACACCGCGAGAGAGAACGACGGCACGGGGCTGTATTATTACCGGGCCAGATACTATGATCCTGTGCTAAAGCGGTTCGTGGCAGAAGATCCGATCAACCTGCTAGGCGGTCTGAATCTCTACGCCTATGTCGAAGGAAACCCTGTAACGCGGATTGATCCCAGAGGGACTCACTGGTTCGAGGTATTGGTCGAGATCTACAAGTGGGTCAGATGGCTTCCAGAGGCTGAAAAGGGGGCTGAGAAGATCGCCAACTGGGATCCTAATGCCGAGCCAGAGGAGTCGTGTACGGGTACGTTCTGTGGGGGTGGGGGAAGGGGTGGCGGCGGCGGCGCATCAAGTGCGTGGGGATGCAAGGCTGAATGCGAAGACCGGAAGACCGTCATCTTCCAGGAATGTGTAAAGGAGCACAACTACGATGTTGTTGAAACACAGGTGTGCATGATCAAGGTGCGGGACTATTGTCAGGATGCTTGTCGCGATGAATGCAGCCCGGCGGACTCGGGGGGAAGCGGTGGGAATGGCCCATCTTCTGGCGCCGGACCGAGGGGGCGGGGTGGTCACGGCGGCGCGAGCGGCACCTGGTAACAATGAGAGGGACATGAATCACAAATCCGCCTTATGTCAGGCGGACCGGGCCACGGGCGAACGGGGTCAAGTCTTGAATCGCACGAGCGGGGTCAAGCCTCACGAGCGGGGTCACACGAGCGGGGTCAAGTCTTGAATCGTGAATGCGCACGCACGAGCGGGGTCAAGTCTTGAATCGTGAATGCGCACGCACGAGCGGGGTCAAGCCTGGAATCGTGAATCCGCACGCACCACACGTTGCCAAGCGGCGGCTTCGGCGGCGTCAGCTCATCAGTGAATCGCCTGGCTCTCCCGCGGCTCAGGCGCACCGGCCGGCATCTGCGGAGGCGTCCCTAGCGGCAGCGTGAAGGAGAACTTCGCTCCGCCCGTGGGGTTGTTCTCCGCCCAGATCTTGCCACGGTGCGCCTCGATGATGGCGCGGCAGATGGCCAGCCCGAGGCCCACACCGGCAGTCGCGGATTCGCGTTCTCCGCGAGTGAACTTCTCGAAGATCTGCTCTTCCTGACCCGGCGGCAAGCCGGGGCCGTTGTCGCTCACCGAAACGAGGAGCGTCTCGCCTGAGGGCGCCGCCGAGATCCGCACGGTGCTTCCCGCGGGCGTGTACTTGGCGGCGTTCTCCAGGAGATTGCACAGGACGCGCTCGATCAACACCGCATCGAACTCGACGAGCGCCAGCTGCGGATCGATGTCGATCTCCACACGATGGTGCGTGAGCAGCGCCTGCGTGGCCCGCAGCGCACTGCCCACCACTTCCTCGAACGGCTGCCACTGCCGGTTGAGCTTCACCTCGCCGCTCTGAATGCGGGCCATGTCGAGCAGGTTGTTGACGAGCCCGCTCATGTTCCGCGCCGCCTCGCGCATCGCTTCCGCGATCTGCAGCTGCTGCTCGCTGAGCGACGGCTTGGTCAGCGCGAGCGAGTCCGCCAGGCCAAACAGCGCCGCAAGCGGCGTTCGCAGATCGTGCGACAGCGCGGAGAGTAGCGAGTTACGCAGCCGCTCTGATTCGATCTTGACCAGGGCCTGTTGGGCAACCTCGACGTAGTGGACACGCTCCAGTGCGATCGCCACCAGCGCGGCGAACGTGTCGAGCTGACGCCGCTGCTCGGGAATCATGAGGAGCCGCTTGCTCTTGGGGCGGATCGCGAGCACCCCACGCGTGCGCATCGGCGCGCGCAACGGCAGGTAGAGATATTCGCTGCCGGGAAGCGTGTCGGTACCGGCACCCGCGGGTTGCGAGTTCCCGAACGCCCATTGCGCGGTAGCGAGATCGATGGGAAGCGGCGGGCCGTGGGGCGTGTAGATGAGCCTGTCATCGAGGTCGGGCACGAGCAGCGCAACCTTTGCGCTGAAGGTCCTGCCGATAAACTCCGCTGTCCTCTCGACTACGTCCTCGGTGCGAAGCGGGCTTGAGAGATCGCGTGCAAACTCGTACAGCGCTCGCGAGCGCTCTTCCCGGTGCGAGGCCACCCGTGCCTGGTAACGCAACCCCGCCGTGAGCTGGCCCGTGATGAGACCGACCACGAGCATCACGGCGAAGGTCAGCAAATACTGGACGTCGCTCACCGCAAACGACATCCGGGGCGCGACGAAGAAGAAGTCAAAGGACGCCACCGAGAGAAATGCAGCCAGCACCGCCGGGCCTCGCCCGAATGCGACAGCGACGAGCACCACCGTGAGCAGATACAACATCACGATGTTGGCGAGATCGACGTAATGAAACAGCAGCGACGCGATCAGCGTCGGCGCCACGCACGCGGCAGCTGCCAGGGGATACCGGAACCGTCGGATCGGACTCTTCGGCTCGGGGGGAACGGCTTCCTCGGGGAGTTCCTCTTGGACCGGTGCGGCACCTTCGGTGCGGCCGATCACCAAAAAGTCGATGTCCGGGGCAGCCGAGGCCAGGCGCTTGTCGAAGGGCGTGCTCCAGAAGTACAGGGGAGGGGTCCTAGACCGCCCCACGATGATCTTCGAGACGTTGTGACTGCGCGCATACTCGACGACGGTTTCGGGCGCGTCGCTCCCCGACAGGACAGCGGTATTCGCCCCCAGCTCCTGGGCGAGCTTTAGCGTCTTCAGGATCCGCTGGCGCCGTGGTGAAGACAGCCGCTGCAGGGCCGGCGTCTCGACGTACGCGGCGGTCCAGTCGACGTTGAGCTGCGTCGCGAGCCGCGCCGTGCTGCGTACGACCTGCTCTCCGCCCGGGTGAGGTCCGATGCAGCAGAGCAGCGACGCCTCGGTCTTCCACACACGCTCGATCGCTTGCCTCTGGCGGTAGGTCTGCACGTCCTCTTCGAGGCGGTCGGCCGTGCGCCGCAGCGCGATCTCGCGCAGCGCGATGAGGTTGCCTTTGCGGAAGAAGTGTTTCGCGGCGCGCTCGGCCTGTTCGGATATATAGACTTTGCCGGCCTTGAGCCGGCCGAGCAGCTCGTCGGCGGAGAGGTCGACCAGCACGACCTCGTCGGCGCGGTCGAAGAACGTGTCGGGCAGCGTTTCCCAGACGCGGATGCCCGTGATGCCGCCTACGACGTCGTTCAGACTCTCGAGATGCTGGACATTCAGCGTGGTGAACACGTCGATGCCGCTGGCGAGCAGTTCCTCCACGTCCTGCCATCGCTTGGGATGGCGCGAGCCGGGGACATTCGTGTGCGCCAGCTCGTCGACCAGAATGAGCTCCGGACGCCGGGCAATCGCTGCGTCCAGATCGAACTCCTTGAGGCGGTTGCCCTTGTATTCCAGCTCCTTGAGCGGCAGCACCGGGAGCCCTTCGAGCAACGCCGCTGTCTCGGCCCGACCGTGCGTCTCGACGATCCCCACGACGACCTCGCGGCCTTCCTCCTTGAGCTTGCGCGCTGCCGCGAGCATCGCATAGGTCTTGCCTACGCCGGCTGACGCACCGAAGTAGATGCGCAGCGTCCCGCGCTTCGCTTTCTCTTCTTCCTCTTGGAGCTGCGCAAGCAGTGCGTCGGGGCTGGGCCGCTCGCGTTCGGGTGTGGGCACGGGCTCTCTTATCCGGTCAGACAGGCTGCCATGACTCGTGATTATAGGCCGCTGGCGCTGCAGCGCCGTGCAGTCTATCGCGCCCTGTGGGCGTGAGCCCCGACACCCCCTTAGGCTTGCGGCGCATCGCTCTTAGAGGCGGGTTACTCAGCGCGGCAGGCCGGTCCACCGCTCCCAGGCCGCCGGCAAATGCCGCGCGGCCTCAGCACGCGGCTCGGCGGCGTGCTGCCGCGAGGCATTCGTCTCGCTAACGGCGGTCCTCCGCCCTTGCAGCCTAGAACGTGCGTCCGACCGTGACGTAGAAGTTGTTGCCCCCGAGGTTCTTGGTGCTGGAGTTGACGAGCGATGCGGTAGGGTTGTAATAGGCGGTGTTATCCGTGCCGACGTAGTACGCGCCCACGGTCCAGCCGTCCTTCCAGACATAGCTCACGCCCAACTTCCAGTCGGTATAGCTCGGATTTGTCTGCCCGCCGTTGATCCCGGGAGGATTGAGGTCAGCCGAGTAATGCGTGTAGCCCACGTGTCCGATCAGTGACAACCCCTCGACGGAAGGCAGCGGGTAGGCTCCGTCGAGCTGCACGTAAGACGTACCGTTTGTATTGTCCGTGAATCCCGTGGCAGGGCTGGCGCCGAAGTATGCGGTGAAGGAGTAGTTGTACTTCAGGGTGAGCCATTTCCAGTTCGCGAGAAGATTGCCTTCCAGCGTGTTGTACGTGCTGCCCGCTAGCCCCGGGGTGGCGGCGTTGTCGTTGTTCGCACCCGGATAGTAGTAGTAGTACAGGCCTGCCCCGACGGTCCAGTCGTCGTTGATCTTGTAGTTGTAGCCGCCGTAGAAGTCCCACTCCATGGAGCCTCCGGCATACTGGTTGCCGCTCACGTTGGAGGCCCAGGTCCCCAGATACGCGCCCGAGTCGTGGACGAAGTCGGCGCCGCCTTGGATCGCAGGTTTGCCCCAGGTCTGCGAGAGGCCGCGGAAGAAGTAGTCCGAGACCAAGAACACGTTGGCGGTCAAGGTGTAGGGAGGCTTCGGTGGTTCGGGCGCCTTAGCGGGCTCGGCTGCATTAGCGGGGGCCGTTGGAGCGGGAGCCTCCGCCGGCTTCGATACGTCCTGGGCCAGTGCGAAGCTCGGGAGCATAGCGCACGCAAGCAGGCTGCCGATGATGAGATGGCGCTTGTGGAGCATAGATCTCTCCTTCTCTTCCGTAAGTCGGTGTTGAGGTTCTAACCAGCGAGATCCCGGTTGAGCAGCGGGCGGACCAACACGCAGGGTCAGTGCGCGCTCGTAGTGGATTGGGCGGATGAGTTGCGGTGCCGGATCGCGACCACCGGACCAAATTCAGCGGCGTTGAGCGAGCGCATGATTCGGCGCAGCGTGTCGTCGAGAGCGTGCGATTCGAGTCCGATGTGGAGCCGTAGCTGCGCTGTCCCCGCGACGGGCGCGACCCTGAGGAGCTCCACGTCAGCACCTGCAGCGCGCATGACCGTCGTTCGGGCACGTGTCCACTCCGATTCGTCGACAGTCAGCGTCAGCATCACGCGACGGGCTATTGAGCGCGCGACGTACCGGCCGTCGAGCCGGCGCACCGAACTGCCCTGGTGGCGCTTTTGCCCAATGTCGGAGCGCCTTTCCGACCCAGGCTGATTGACTGTCAGTCCATCCGTGCTTCTGGTCACGATCTGCACAGTGGTACCCATGCGCACACCTCCTCGGATTGCCAAGGCGACCGGTTAGTGGGAGGCGTCCAGCGCAAGATTCAGCTCGAGCACGTTCACTCGCGGCTCACCGAGAAAACCAAGCTGCCGTCCTTGCGTGGACTGTGCTACGAGCGCCCGAACCTTCGACGGATCCAGGCTGCGGGCGCGTGCGACCCGGTTGACCTGATACTCCGCCGCAGCGGGGCTGATGTGCGGATCGAGCCCGCTCCCCGAGGAGGTCACCAGATCTACCGGGACAGGTGCCTTATTGTCCGGGTCCGCATCTCGCAGCGCCTTCACGCGCGCCGCCACGGCGTCCGTCAGCGCCGGGTTGGTCGGACCCAGGTTCGATCCCGACGAGGAGGCCGCGTTGTACGGATAGGGCGAGGTCGCCGACGGCCGAGACCAGAAGTACTTCGGACTCGAGAAAGGCTGACCGATCAGCTCCGAACCGACCGCTTTGCCGTCGCGCTCGATGAGGCTGCCGTTGGCTTGGCGCGGGAAGAGCACTTGCCCTATACCGGTGACGACGGACGGGTACACAAGACCGGTCAGCACGGTAAAGACGATGAGCATGAGAAATGCGGGTTTGAGTTCTCTCAACACAGTACCTCTCCTCTATGCCAGATGCAGTGCCACCAGCAGCAGATCGATCAGCTTGATCCCGACGAACGGCACGATGATCCCGCCCACGCCGTAGATCCACAGATTGCGGCGCAGGAGCGGCCCTGCCCCCAGCGGCCGGTACTTGACGCCTTTCAACGCGAGCGGGATGAGCGCGATGATGATCAGCGCATTGAAGATCACCGCCGAGAGAATCGCGCTCGCCGGCGTCGCGAGCCCCATGATGTTGAGCGCATTGAGTTGCGGATAGGTCGACGCGAATGCCGCCGGGATGATGGCGAAATATTTCGCCACGTCGTTCGCGATGGAGAATGTCGTCAACGCGCCGCGCGTGATCAGCAGTTGCTTGCCGATCTCGACGATCTCGAGCAGCTTGGTCGGATTGGAGTCCAGATCCACCATGTTGCCCGCTTCTTTGGCCGCCTGCGTCCCGGTATTCATCGCGACCGCGACGTCGGCCTGGGCCAGGGCCGGTGCATCGTTGGTCCCATCGCCGGTCATGGCAACGAGCCGACCGCCTGCCTGGTTCTCGCGAATGAGCTTGAGCTTCGCCTCGGGCGTGGCCTCCGCAAGAAAGTCATCTACACCCGCTTCCGCGGCAATCGCGGCCGCGGTAAGACGATTGTCCCCGGTGATCATCACGGTCCGGATGCCCACGCGCCGCAACTGAGCGAAGCGCTCCTTGATGCCGCCCTTGACGATGTCCTTCAACTCGATGACACCGAGCACTTTTGCGCCGTCGGCGACCACTAGCGGCGTGGAGCCTTGTCGTGCGATCGTATCGACAAAGCCCGTGCACTCGGTGGGATAGCTCCCGCCTTTGGACGCGACCCAGTCGCGGATCGTGTCGGCAGCCCCTTTGCGGATCTGACGCCCGGCCAAATCCACGCCGCTCATCCGGGTATGCGCCGAGAACGGGACGAACGTGGCCCCGAGCGCTGCGACATCACGCTCGCGCAGCGCGAACTTCTGCTTGGCCAGCACGACGATGCTGCGGCCCTCGGGGGTCTCATCGGCGAGCGACGCGAGCTGGGCTGCATCGGCAAGCTCCTGCTCGCTCACGCCCGTCGCAGGCCGGAAGCTCGCGGCTTGCCGGTTGCCGAGCGTGATCGTGCCGGTCTTGTCGAGCAGCAGGACATCGACATCACCGGCGGCCTCCACCGCTCGCCCGGAGGTGGCGATGACATTGGCTCGGAGCATCCTGCCAATACCGGCGAGACCGATCGCGGAGAGTAGACCGCCGATCGTCGTCGGGATCAGGCAGACCAGCAGAGCCACGAGCACGGTGATCGTGATGGGGCTGCCAAGCTTGGCGACCTCCACGCTGTACAGCGAGAACGGGAGCAGGGTCACCGTCGCCAGCAAAAACACCAGCGTCAACTTGACGAGCAGGATCCACAGCGCGATCTCATTGGGCGTCTTTTGCCGGCGGGCGGTTTCCACCATCGAGATCATGCGGTCGAGGAAAGACTCTCCCGGGTCGACCGTCACCCGGACGACGAGCCAATCCGACAGCACCCGCGTGCCGCCGGTGACCGAAGAGAAGTCTCCGCCCGACTCGCGGATGACCGGTGCCGACTCTCCCGTGATGGCGCTTTCATCGACCGACGCCACCCCTTCGAGGACCTCCCCGTCGGCCGGGATCACTTCGCCGGCCTCCACGAGGAACAGGTCTCCTTTGCGCAGCTCGGTGGACGGCACCCAGCTGAACGAGGCATCCCGCTTGGCCGCAGCGAGCTTCTTCGCGCCGACTTCCCGCTTGACGGCGCGCAGCGCGGCAGCCTGGGCTTTACTGCGGCCTTCGGCCACCGCCTCGGCGAAGTTGGCGAACAGCACCGTGAACCACAGCCACACGCTGACCGCTAGGATGAACCCGGCTGGCGCCTCGCCTTTGCCGGCCAGCGCTTGTATGAAAAGGATCGTGGTCAGGATGCTGCCGATGTAGACCACGAACATGACCGGGTTGCGCCACTGATGCTGTGGCAGCAGCTTGACTACCGAATCCACCAGCGCCTGCTGGAAGATGCTCTTGGTCACCAGGGTGCGCGGCAGCACCGGCACCGGAGGCATGGCAGGCGCGCTGACTTGGGTGCTCATGTGAGAGGACTCCGTAAAGTGTCGTGATGTCTCGAGGCGCTCATCCGCCGTACATGACCAGGTGCTCGACGATCGGCCCCAGCGCCAGCGCCGGGAAGAAAGTGAGCGCCCCGATGATGATGACCACACCGACCAGCATCGCGATGAAGAGCGGTGTATGCGTCGGCAGCGTGCCGAGGCTTACGGGGACCTTCTTCTTGGCGACCAGCGCCCCGCCGATTGCGAGCACGGGGATTGCCAGCCAGTAGCGCGAGAACAGCATCGCGAAGCCGAGGGCGGTGTTGTAGAACGGCGTGTTGGCGCTCAAGCCCGCGAACGCGCTGCCGTTGTTGTTGCTCGCCGAGGAGAACGCGTACAGGATCTCGGAGAAGCCGTGCGCGCCCGGGTTGGCCACACCGGCCTTGCCGGCATCCATGACAACGGCAACCGCCGTCCAGCCGAGCGCCATGATGAGCGGCATCAGCACGGCGATCGCAGCCATCTTCATCTCGAACGCCTCGATCTTCTTGCCCAGGTACTCGGGCGTGCGGCCGATCATTAGCCCGGCGACAAACACCGCCACAATGGCGAAGATCAGCATGCCATACAACCCCGAGCCCACCCCGCCGAAGATCACCTCCCCGAGCTGCATCAGCCACATGGGCACCAGCCCTCCGAGCGGCGTGAACGAGTCATGCATGGCGTTCACCGAGCCGTTCGAAGCCGATGTGGTCGCCGTGGCCCAGAGCGCCGAGTTGACGATCCCGAACCGCGCTTCCTTGCCTTCCATGTTCGCGCCGGGCTGCATCGCGGTTGTGGTCTGATCCACGCCGAGTTTGGCGAGCGCGGGATTTCCCGCCTGCTCGGATCCGACACACAGAGCAAGCAACACCACGAACACGAGTGTCATCGCCGCTAGGATCGCCCAGCCCTGGCGTGTGTCGCCCACCATCTTGCCGAAGCTGTAGCACAGCCCGCCCGAGATCAGCAGGATGGCCAGTACCTCCAGGAAATTGGAGAGCGGCGTGGGATTCTCGAACGGATGCGCCGAGTTCACGTTGAAGAAGCCGCCGCCGTTCGTGCCCAGCTGCTTGATCGCGATCTGGGAAGCCGCCGGCCCCACCGCGATGCTCTGCTCCTTCTGGGTCGCTTTCTCGGTCACCGGGTTACCCTTCTCGTCTTTGACCGGCTGTCCCGCGGCGTCGAGCTTGGGATTGTCGTACTCGACCGGCTCGGCGAGCGACGTAGTCGGATAGGAGGAGAAGGTCTGCACCACCCCCTGCGAGACCAACGCTACAGCCAGCAGCAGCGATAACGGCAGCAGGATATAGAGCGTGATCCGGGTGAGGTCGACCCAGAAGTTGCCCACCGTCTCTGCCTTCTGGCGTGCGAAGCCGCGGATCAACGGCAGCAACACGGCGATACCCGTGGCCGCAGACAGGAAGTTCTGGACACTGAGCGCCGCCATCTGCGTGAGATAGCTCATCGTGCTCTCGCCGCCGTATCCTTGCCAGTTGGTGTTGGTGGCGAAACTGGCGGCTGTATTGAACGACGAGTCCGGCGAGACCGCAGGAAAGCTCTGGGGGTTGAACGGCAAGTGCGCTTGCAGCCTCTGCAGGCCGTAGACGACCAGAGCACCCAGCAGGTTGAACGCCAACATGGCAAGCGCATACTGCGTCCAGCGCATCTCCTTCGCCGGATCCAGGCCGCAGACGCGATAGAGCAGCCGCTCGAACGGCCCGACGAGCGTGTTCACGCCGGCCGGCTGGCCCTCGAAGATGCGCGCCATGTACGTGCCGAGCGGCTTGGCCAGGGCCAGCAGCACCACCACGTACACGATCAGTTGCAGATATCCGTTCGCGGTCATTAGAACTTCTCCGGAAAGAGCAGCGCGATGACAAGGTAGATCGTGATAACGAGCGCCACCACCCCGCTCAGCGCATAGAGCCAGGTCATGACGGCCTCCTCAGACGCTCGCAGCCGTACACGACGGCCGCCGACAGTGCGAAGAAACCGATCAGCACCAAGAGGTAAACCACGTCCATCATCGTTGCCTCCTCTGTGTGAGAGGGTGAATGTTAGGGCCTTTCGTATAAAAACGGTGCAAAAATGATGGGGCGTCGCCTAAAGACCCCACAAAGACGTCGCTGCGGAACTGGACACGGGCGCGGCCGCGCCAGGCTAACGGCACGACCTGGTCTTCGCCCAGCCGTAAAAGATGCTCTGCTGCAAGTGCAGCGGCAGACTGCCGATTGCCCGCTGCACCAACGCGTCGTAGGCTGCGTGATCGAGTGCCTTGAACGAGCCCCGTCCATATGCCCTGACCAGGCCTTCGCCGATGGGGCCCGTCCTGCTGCCCGCATGGTCGTCCATGACATTCAGAACGCGAAGGCTCTCGAGCACCAGTTCGCGCATCGTATCGTTGCGCTTCAACCAGTCCCGCGCAAGCTCCTGCTCCCGGGCGACCGGAAGCGTCTCTAGAGCGTCCGGATCCGGTTCCCGGCTGAACAGGTAGTCGGCTGCCATCTTGGCTCGCAGATCGCAGCGTTTCCGATCTTTCGCCGAGTGTGCGTCGTCCGAGCCGTATGCCAGTTTCAATGCATCGAAAACCGTGGTGTAGGCGAGTTCGGTCAGCTCGTGCATCTGCGAGCGCTCTCGCCGCGTTCCTTTTGCACCGATCAATCCTGCTGTTAGCTCCATGATGATCTCCGCTGCGGCTCCGGTAGCGTCTCGCACCTGCGATCCGCTGCACTCACACCGCTAAGTACGGCCAATCTATTCCGATGCGCATAAAAAAGGTGCAAAAAGTCAGGGCGCAGATGCAAAGGATCCCTAAACGGGCCGGCGCAGATAGCAGCGGTGGACGGCCGCGGACAGCCAGCCCCGATCCTGCGGATCGGGGCCGGCACGTGTGGAGCGTGGACAGCTTCAGCGAGTGCGGAGGATTGAGCGGGACGCGCCGCTCAGTTCAATCCGAACCGTCGAATGAGCCAGGTCTTGACGAGCTGAGTGAGCGCGAGATAGCCGGCCAGAATGGCGAGCAGCGCCAGCAGGTATTCACGCGGCAGCGGCACGAGGTTCAACGCGGGCGCGAAATGCGACACCGGCAGCCACAGTCCGAGCAGGCAGATCGCGATGGTGGTGCCCGTCAGCGCGGCGCTCGCCTGGCTCTGCACGAACGGAAGCTTGCCGGTGCGGATGATGTGCACGATGAGCGTCTGGGACAGCAGCGACTCGATGAACCAACCGGTCTGGAAGAGGCCCTGATTGTCCCAGGCGTGGAAGAAGTACAGCAAGACAAAGAACGTCACATAGTCGAACACCGAACTGATCGGGCCGATGAACAGCATGAAGCGGCCGATGTTGCCGATATCCCATTTGCGTGGCTTGTCCAGATACTCCTTGTCGACGTTGTCGGTGGCCACCGCCGTCTGCGAGAAGTCATACAGCAGGTTGTTGAACAGGATCTGCACCGGCGCCATCGGCAGGAACGGCAGGAACGCGCTCGCTCCAATCACGCTGAACATGTTGCCGAAGTTCGAGCTCGCGCCCATCTTGAGGTACTTGATGATGTTCCCGAACACCTTGCGCCCCTCGACCACCCCCTCCTCCAGCACGAGCAGGCTCTTCTCCAGGAGAATGATGTCGGCCGATTCTTTGGCGATGTCCACCGCGGTGTCCACGGAAACACCGACATCGGCGGCCTTGAGCGCCGGTCCGTCGTTGATCCCGTCGCCCAGGAACCCCACCACGTGGCCTTTCAGATGCAGTGCCTTGACCACCCGGGCCTTCTGATCCGGCGACAGTTTCGCGAACACGTCGCTCGCTTCGGCCAGCGTCGACAGCTGCGCGTCGGACAGCCCTTCGAGCTCCGACCCGAGCACGACGCGCTCCACGTCCAGACCGACTTCCCGGCATACCTTGCGCGTCACGACCTCGTTGTCTCCGGTCAGGATCTTCACGGCGACCCCGTGCTCGCGCAGGACCTTGAGCGCATCGGCGGCGGATTCCTTCGGGGGATCCAGGAACGCGATATACCCGACCAGGATGAGGTCGGACTCGTCCTTGATGCTGTAGACCGACTGCCCGGCCGGCACCTCCTTGTACGCGACCGCGATGACGCGGAAGCCATCCTCGTTCAGGCCATGGATGACCGCGCGCAGCTCGTCGGGAGGCTCACCGGCAAGCGGGACGACTTCGCCCTGGCGCTCGGCCCGGCTGCACACGCTCAACACCTCCTCGACGGCGCCCTTGCAGATGAGAATGTGAGTCGCGTGGTCCTTCTCCACGACGACCGACATGCGCCGGCGCTGGAAGTCGAACGGGATCTCGTCCACCTTGGCGTAGCGCGTTCCCGCCTGCAGCTGCTTGTGGACCTCCGCGTGCTCGAGCACCGCCACGTCCAGCAGGTTCTTGAGCCCGGACTGGTAGTAGCTGTTCAGGTAGGCGTACTCGATGACTCTCTCGTTCTCCTCGCCGAGGATATCGACGTAGCGCTCGAGGATGACCTTGTCCTGGGTGAGCGTGCCGGTCTTGTCGGTGCACAGCACGTCCATCGCGCCGAAGTTCTGGATCGAATTGAGGCGCTTGACGATCACCTTCTTGCGCGACATCGCGATCGCGCCTTTGGCCAGGTTGATCGTCACGATCATCGGCAACATCTCGGGGGTGAGCCCGACGGCCACCGCGACGGCGAACAGGAAGGCCTGCATCCAGTCGCCCTTGAGGAAGCCGTTGATCAGAAACACCAGCGGGACCATCACCACGATGAAGCGGATCATCAGCCAGATGAAGGCGTGCACCCCGCGGTCGAAGCTCGTGAGCACGCGCTGCCCCGCGATGCTCGAGGCGACCGAGCCGAAATAGGTCCGCCCGCCGGTGGCCACCACCACAGCGCTGGCGCTGCCGCTCACCACGTTGGTCCCCATGAAGCAGATGTTGCGAAGCTCGAGCGGCGACTTGGGCAGCTGGCCGCCGAGGTTGGGAAACTTCTCCACCGGCATGGCTTCGCCGGTCAGCGCCGACTCGTTGACGAACAGGTCCTTCGCGTTGAGCAGTCGCACGTCGGCGGGGACCATGTCGCCCGCGGACAACTGCACGACCTCTCCCGGAACGAGCCGCTCGATGGACACCTCTTCGCGGGTCGGGCCGTGCGGGTGCAGCCTCACCTCGAAGTACCGAGTCACCTCCTCGGGCACGCCCTTGCGCGGGTCCATCCGCAGCACGGTGGCGGTGGTGCTCACCATCGCGCGCAGCCGTTGGGCCGCCCGGCTGGAGCGATGCTCCTGGATGAACGAGAGCAGAGTCGCTAGCGCGACCATGATGGCGATCACCACCGCGCCCTTGATCTCCCCGGTGAGGTAGGACACTGCCGCCAGCCCCAGCAGCAGCAGCGACAGCGGTGTCCAGAACAGCTCCAATAGCCGGCGCGCGGCGCTCTTCTGAGCTTCGTGGACGACGATGTTCGGGCCGTAGGCGAGCTGGCGGTCGATCGCCTCCCGCGACAGCAGACCCTCGGCGGAGCTGCCGAGCTTCTCGAGCGCTTGGTCGGGCGTGAGGCGCGCGTACAGGTACAGCTCGGCTGCGGACTGGGCGCGACGGGGCGCCGGCTGCGCAGGGGTTTGCGGAGCCAGCGGGCGAAACACGCTGCGCAGAATGGCTGTCAGTTCCATGGCTTCTCCTTCGAGTCGGCGAAAGACTCGAACGCGCGCCGCGCCATGCGGCCGCAGCACATCTAGGTCTAGAAGCAAGGACTGAGCGGGAGCCCGCTGCTCTGTGCAACGGGCTGCTGCTCGGGCCTCCCCTGGGTGTCTAGCTCCAGTGGGACGGCCGGCGAGCAGTCTGGGAGGACTGTGTTACTGGACGGCGATCCGACTAGCGGGAGACGGTACTGCTACAACTGTCGCATTCCAAAGGACTTCTCCGAGTACCAGGCGGCGAAAACCTTACTCCCCGCGGCAGCGATAGTCAACCCGCGCATCGGATACGGGCGGAAAAGCGCGTCTGGGCCACCGCGGCGGTCGCCGATGCGGGACGGGCAGGCGGCCTAGCGGCGGCGCGAACCCATGCGGTCGCGCGCTTCGTTGACCTTCAGGGGCTGCCCGTGCAGCTCCTTACCGTTGAGCCCGGCGATGGCAGCCAGCGAGTGTGCCTTGCCGGGCATCTCCACGAACCCGAAGCCCCGCGATTTGCCGGTGAACAGCTCGCGCTTCACTTCACACGACTTCACTTGCCCGAATGCGCCGAAGAGCTCGGCGAGTTCCGCTTCCGTGGTCTGCGGTGCCAGGTTGCCGACAAAGATGTTCATGCTGTGTCCTCTTCTCTCGGTTCTCAGTCGAAAAGCTCTGCTCTGCGCTCACTGCGTCGGCCGCGTGCTGCTTCCGAGCAGTGCAGCCACCTGCTTGCGATTGCCGCGGCGATGGTTGCGTGGGGCAGGCTGGCGATGATCCTGCCGCTTTGCGGACTGCGAGCGGCGCCCGGTCCTGTCCTGCGCAGTCGAAGTGCGTCGATCGCGAGTTCGTTGCGCCGCGCCTTTGCGCTCGCCCGCACTCCTTGCACGCGCAGCCGCTGGAGAGGCTGGGAGCGCCTTCCCGGGCTCGAACCCGGGCACGCTATGCCGCTCCAGCCTGCGGCCGAGCAGCTTCTCGATCGATGCGAGCAACGGTTGGTCCTCGGTGGAGACGAGCGAGATCGCCTCGCCGGAGATGCCGGCGCGGCCGGTGCGCCCAATGCGATGCACGTAGTCCTCGGGCACATGCGGCAAATCGAAGTTCACCACATGCGGGAGCTCTTCGATGTCGAGCCCGCGCGAGGCAACATCGGTGGCGACGAGCACGCGCACGAGGCCCTCCTTGAAGCCTTTGAGCGCGCGCACTCGCTGCGGCTGGCTCCTGTTGCCATGGATGGCGTCGGCCTCCAGCCCTTCGCGGCTGAGCTGCTGGGCCAGCCGGTTCGCGCCGTGCTTGGTGCGGCAGAACACCAGCACCTGTTGCCAGTTGCCGGCAGCGACGAGATGCGCGAGCAACTCCCGCTTGCGTGCCTGGTCCACCGGGTGGACGCGCTGAGTCACGAGCTCGGAGTCCGCGTTGCGGCGTGCTACTTCTACATGCACGGGATCGTGCAGCACAGAATCGGCGAGCTTTCGGATGTCCTCGGAGAAGGTTGCCGAGAACAGCAAGTTCTGCCGCTTCGCCGGCAGCAGCGCGAGGATGCGCCGGATGTCGCGAATGAAGCCCATGTCCAGCATGCGGTCTGCCTCGTCCAGCACGAGGATCTGCACCTGACCGAGGTGCACCGATTTTTGCTGCACGTGGTCGAGCAGCCGCCCGGGTGTGGCCACCAAGACGTCCACTCCACGCTGCAGAGCCTGGACCTGCGGGTTGATGTTGACGCCGCCGTAGATCACAGCGGAGCGCAGCGGCAAATATCTGCCATAAGTGCGCACGCTTTCCCCGACCTGCGCGGCGAGCTCGCGCGTGGGTGTGAGGATCAGCGCGCGGACCGGATGCCGGGCAGGCGAAGCCGAGGCGCTGCCGTGGGCTGCGAGGCGCTGCAGCAGCGGAAGCGCGAAGCCGGCGGTCTTGCCGGTGCCCGTCTGGGCGCCGGCGAGCACGTCGCGGCCGCTGAGGATGACCGGGATGGCCTGTGCCTGCACCGGTGTGGGATGCGCGTAGCCCTGCTCGGATACGGCGCGGGTCAGCTCGGCGCTCAGGCCGAGCCCTGCAAAGGAATGAGACAAACGATTCTCCTGAGATCGGCCTGCTGCGGCGCCAAGCCGTCAGAACCGGTTCAGGCAGACAACTACTGTGGGACAGATCGAGGGAGTTCGAGGAACAACCGCGAGGGAAACGCGCCGCAAACCGGGTCATGCGACGAGGAATTCTTAGCGCGATTATACGCACGATCGGCTCCGGCAGCTACAAGCCGTCTACATCGGCATCGCTCGCGGGCCCGCCCGAGCCGGGATCGGCGGCCTACTTGAGCCCGATCGAGAACACGCCTTCCAGGTCGAGCCGGGAGTAGGCGCGGAAGGCGATCAGGGTCTCGGTGCTCTCGATGCCGTCGATCTTCTGCATGCGCGCGGTCACGATATCGGCCAGATCCTCGTTGGTCTTCACGCGCACCATGGCGACCAGGTCGAAGCGCCCGGCCACCGAGTACACCTCGGAGATGCCCTCCAGGGATGCGAGCTTTTCGGCCACTTCCGCCACCCGGGCGCGCGCGACATTCAACAGAACGATTGCGGTAACCATGTACGAATGACCCTCCGTGCCGTGAGCGAGCGCCCCAAGTTAACACCGCCGCGGCACTCCCCGCAAGGCGCGCCCTGGCCCGGATCCTGCACTGCCCCTTGTCGGCATGCAAAACCACTTGACAGCTAAATGATTGATGTCTTATAAGGCGGCACCTGAATCCCCGAGGACCGGCGCATGAATATCGTGTGCATCGGCGGCGGGCCGGCCGGCCTGTATTTCTCGATCCTGATGAAGCGAGCCGATGCGCGGCACGAAATCACGGTGATCGAGCGCAACCGAGCCGACGACACCTTCGGCTGGGGCGTGGTGTTCTCGGATGCCACGCTCGGGAACTTCGCTCAGGCGGACCCCGAGACCCACGCGCAGATCCTGCGCAGCTTCCACCACTGGGACGACATCGACGTCTTCTTCAAGGGCACGAAGATCACGTCGGGCGGCCATGGCTTCTGCGGCATCGGGCGCAAGAGGCTGCTCAACATCCTGCAGGCACGCGCGCAAGCCTTGGGGGTGGAGCTTCGCTTCGAAACCGAAATCGCCGACGATGCACCGTTCGCCAGCGCGGATCTGGTCGTCGCCGCGGACGGTGTCAACAGCACGATCCGGCGCAAGTACGCCGAGCACTTCTCCCCCGACATCGACGTGCGCAAGTGCCGCTACATCTGGCTCGGCTCGCACCGGCGGCTGGAGGCGTTCACCTTCGCATTCGAGGAGACGCCCTGGGGGTGGTTTCAGCTCCACGCCTACCGCTTCGACCCCGATACCAGCACCTTCATCGTCGAGACGCGCGAAGAGACCTGGCTCAAAGCCGGCCTGGACCAGCTCGACCAGCCCGGTTCCATCGACTTCTGCGAGCGCGTGTTCGGCCGCTACCTCGAGGGCCAGCGCCTGATGAGCAACGCGCGCCACTTGCGCGGGTCCGCCTGGCTCAACTTCCAGCGCGTGCTGTGCCGCAAGTGGCACCACCGCAACGTCGTGCTGATCGGGGACGCCGCCCACACCGCGCACTTCTCGATCGGCTCGGGCACCAAGCTCGCCATGGAAGACGCCATCTCGCTGGCGCATACGCTCTCGCAGCAGACCGATGTCACGCGCGCGCTCGAGCTCTACCAAGCGGAGCGCAGCACGGAGGCCCTGCGTCTGCAGAGCGCCGCGCGCAACCGCATGGAGTGGTTCGAGAACGTCGCGCGCTACGTGCACCTGGATCCCGTCCAGTTCTCCTACACGCTGCTCACCGGAAGCCAGCGCATCGGGCACGAGAACCTGCGGCTGCGAGACAGCTGTTACGTGGCCCGCGTGGAGAGCTGGGTGGCCCAGGCGAGCGGGCTTCCTGCGCAGCCCATCCCTCCGATGTTCACGCCTTTCCGGCTGCGCGAGCTCACGCTCGCCAATCGCGTCGTCATGTCGCCGATGGCGATGTACTCGTGCCGCGACGGCGTGCCCGACGATTTCTATCTGGTGCATCTGGGTTCAAGGGCGCTGGGCGGCCCGGGCCTCGTGTTCACGGAGATGACCTGCGTGGCGCCGGATGCGCGCATCTCCCCCGGCTGCGCGGGGATGTGGAACGCGCAGCAGGCAAGCGCCTGGAAGCGCATCGTGGACTTCGTGCATGCGCACAGCAGGGCCGCGATCGGACTGCAGCTCGGGCACGCCGGGCCAAAGGGCTCCACGCAACTCGGCTGGGAGCAGATCGACGAGCCGCTGGAGAGTGGCAACTGGCCGCTGATTGCGCCCTCGCCCATCGCCTATGGGCCGCACAACCAGACGCCTCGGGAGATGACGCGCGCGGACATGGACCGGGTGCGCGATCAGTTCGTGCACGCCGCACAGCTCGGCGTGGGCTGCGGGTTCGACATGCTGGAGCTGCACTGCGCGCATGGGTACCTGCTGTCGAGCTTCATCTGCCCGCTCACCAATCGGCGCGAGGACGAGTACGGCGGCTCGCTGGAGAACCGGCTGCGCTATCCGCTCGAAGTGTTCCGCGCGTTGCGTGCGGTGTGGCCGGCAGACAAACCGATGTCGGTGCGTATCTCGGCGCACGACTGGGCTCCCGGCGGCAACACTCCGGACGACGCGGTGGAAATCGCGCGCCAGTTCCAGGCCGCCGGCGCCGATCTCATCGACGTATCTTCCGGCCAGACCACACGCATGGCGAGACCCGTGTACGGGCGCATGTACCAGACGCCGTTCTCGGACCGGATCCGCAACGAGCTAGGGATCGCGACGATGGCGGTAGGCAACATCTTCGAAGCCGACCACGTCAACAGCATCATCGCGGCCGGCCGCGCCGACCTGTGTGCGCTGGCACGCCCGCATCTGGCCGATCCCTTCTGGACCCTGCATGCCGCGGCGGAGCTGGGTTACGCCGATGCGCGCTGGCCCAAGCAGTACCTCACGGGGAAAGAGCAGCTCCAGCGCAACCTGGCGCGGGCTGCGCAGATGCCGATCCATGTCTAGCCCGCTCGCCGGAAAGCACGCAGTGGTGACCGGCGGGGGGCGCGGCATCGGCGCCGCCGTCGCTCGCGCGCTCGCCGAGCAAGGGGCCACGCTCACGCTGATGGGCCGCGACCACGGGCGCCTGGATGCCCAGGCACAGGCGCTCGCAAGCGCCCCCCAGATACACACGCTGCGCGTCGACGTGGCGAATGCGGATTCGGTCCAAGACGCATTCGCGCGCGCGCAGGCGAACGCGGGACCGGTGCAGATCCTGATCAACAACGCCGGCGCAGCGGAGAGCGCGCCCTTCGCCCGCACCGATCTCGCGCTGTGGATGCGGATGCTCGACGTCAATCTCACCGGCACGTATCTGTGCTGCCGGCAGGTGGTGCCGGGCATGCTGGAGCGCGGGTTCGGGCGCGTGGTGAACATCGCCAGCACGGCGGGCCTGACCGGCTATGCGTATGTCACCGCCTACTGCGCTGCCAAGCACGGTGTGGTGGGGCTCACGCGCGCGCTCGCGCTCGAGACCGCGCGCAGCAACGTCACCGTGAACGCCGTCTGCCCCGGGTACACGGACACGGACATGCTGAGCGAGGCGGTCGCGAACATCGTGCGCAAGACCGGCAAGACCGAAGCCGAGGCACGGGCCGCGCTGACCGCGCACAACCCGCAGCAGCGAGTGATGCGGCCGGAGGAGGTGGCGAACACCGTGCTCTGGCTGTGCCTGCCAGGGGCCGAGGCGATCACGGGCCAGGCGATCGCAGTGGCGGGAGGCGAGGTCCTGTGAGGCCGCAGAAGCGCAACGCCGCTGCGGCAAAGAGCACCAGGGCCGTCGACCTGGAGACGCGCCTCACCGACGAGCATCATCAGGCGCTCAAGCTCTGGTTGCGACTGCTCTCCTGCACCAACCTGGTGGAAGCCCAGATCCGCGGCCGGCTGCGCACCGCGTTCGGAATCACGCTCCCGCGCTTCGATCTGATGGCGCAGCTCGAGCGCAACCCGGCCGGGCTGAAGATGAACGAGCTGTCGCAGCGCTTGATGGTGAGTGGCGGCAACGTGACCGGCCTCACCGATCAGCTGGAAAAAGAAGGGCTGGTCGCACGCGCCGACGATCCGGGCGATCGGCGCGCCTATACGGTCAGGCTCACCCCCGCGGGCCGCGCACTCTTCGCGCGCATGGCGGCGGTGCACGAGCAGTGGGTCATCGAGCTGTTCTCCGGGTTGACGGGGAGCGAGAAGACCCAGATCCATCGCCTGCTGGCGAAGCTCAAGCTGCATCTGGCCGGCACGGGGAAGCGAAGGGCCGCCGCCAAGGACAGGACCTGAGCCCAAAGGAGAAAGGCACATGAGCAACGCCATGCAGCCGGCGCTCGCGGCCGGCAACACCGAAACTCTCGCGGGCTATCGCGCGCAGCATTTCTTGTGGTCGGTCAGCGGGCGCGTCGCCACCGTCACGCTCAACCGCCCGGAGAAGAAGAACCCACTCACCTTCGAGTCGTACGCGGAGCTGCGCGACCTCTTTCGCCGCCTGCAGTATGCGAACGACGTGAAGGCCGTGGTGCTCAGCGGCGCGGGCGAGAACTTCTGCTCCGGCGGCGACGTGCACGAGATCATCGGCCCGCTCACGCAGCTCGACATGCCGGGGCTGCTCGCCTTCACCCGCATGACCGGGGATGTCGTCAAGGCCATGCGCACGTGCCCGCAACCGATCGTCGCGGCCGTGGACGGCGTGTGCGCCGGCGCCGGAGCGATCCTCGCCCTGGCTTCCGATCTGCGTCTGGGAACTGCGCGCAGCAAGACCGCATTCCTTTTCGTGCGCGTGGGCCTGGCGGGCGCCGACATGGGCGCCTGCGCGCTGCTGCCGCGCGTGATCGGCCAGGGGCGCGCGGCAGAGCTTCTGTACACCGGCCGCTCGATGAGCGGAGAGGAGGCGCTGCGCTGGGGCTTCTTCAACCGCGAGTGCGCGCCCGAAACGGTGTTGTCCGAAGCGCAGGCACTGGCGGCGGAGCTGGCCGCCGGGCCTACCTTTGCTCACGCAATGACCAAGCGCTGTCTGCACCAGGAGTGGAACATGGGCGTCGACGAAGCCATCGAGGCCGAAGCGCAGGCACAGGCCATCTGCATGCAGACCGAAGACTTCAAGCGTGCCTACCGCGCCTTCACGGCAAAGCGCAAGCCAGTCTTCGAAGGAGATTGAGCCATGGCACGGGCCGCGTCCCGCCGCACCGCGCTCACCTACAACAGCTATCTGGAGCTGGGCACCCTGCTCGACTGCCAGCGGCTGGAAAGCGCGAAGGCCGGGAAGCCCGCGCACGACGAGATGCTGTTCATCGTCACGCACCAGACCTACGAGCTGTGGTTCAAGCAGATCCTGCACGAGCTCGATGCGGTGCTCACGATCATGGGCCAGCCGGTGGTGCCGGAGCGGGAGCTGAGCCAGGTCCTGCGCTACCTGGAGCGCACCGGCGCGATCCAGAAGGTGCTTCTCGAGCAGATCGGCGTGCTGGAGACGATGACGCCGCTCGACTTCCTCGACTTCCGCGACCTGCTTGCACCCTCCTCCGGATTTCAGAGCGTCCAATTCCGGCACATCGAGAACAAACTGGGGTTGAAGCGCACGCAGCGGCTGACCTACAACGCGATGCCATACGAATCGGCGCTGCCTTCCGCTTCGCAGCGCCAGGTTCGCGCGACCGAGAGCGACAGCAACCTGTTCGCGCTCCTGGAACAATGGCTGGCGCGCATGCCGTTCCTGCGCTTCCGCGAGTACGACTTCTGGCATGCCTATAGCCAGAATGTGCAGGCGATGCTCGCCAAGGACCGCGCCGCCATCGAGCACAACGCGCTGCTGTCGGCGGAGGCGAAGGCGATCCAGTTGCGCGAGCTGGACAAGACCGCCGAGAGCTTCGGCACGGTGTTCGACGCCGAGCGCTACCAGGCTCTCGTCGACGCCGGGCAGCGCCGACTTTCGTATGCGGCCTTCGTCTCCGCGCTCATGATTCACCTGTACCGCGACGAGCCGATCTTCCACACGCCGTTCCGCATCCTGACCGAGATCGTCGCCATCGACGAGAGCCTGACGCTATGGCGCTATCGCCACGCGCTGATGGTCAACCGCATGATTGGCAGCAAGATCGGCACGGGCGGTTCCGCCGGACAGGATTACTTGAAGCGCACCGTGGAAGCGCACCGCATCTTCACCGACTACTTCGACCTGTCCACCTATCTCGTGCCGCGCTCGATGCTCCCGCCGCTGCCCGAGGAGCTGCAGCGCCAACTGGGGTTCCACTGGCGTGGAGCT
>Ga0335083_10001093_pt1 | contig 38158 bp, 28 predicted proteins | sample Lox_Sample_42_FD_206716 | JGI IMG/M metagenome (GOLD analysis project Ga0335083, IMG submission 206716) | Soil microbial communities from Loxahatchee National Wildlife Refuge, Florida, United States - Lox_Sample_4.2 | ecosystem: Environmental > Terrestrial > Soil > Wetlands | place: USA...
GTGGTGTGCCCCCTCACCCCGGCCCTCTCCCACAAGGGGAGAGGGAGAATGATGGATTATTCGCCGGTGTGCCGCAACAAACGGAAGTGTGGATGAGCCACGGCGATCAGGTGATTGCGGTTTCGAGTGATTTCATTCCGCTGGCGCGGACCGAAACGTGCCCGATCACGGCAGTGAAGCACAAGCGGTTGCCGATTTACGGTCTGCAATTTCATCCGGAAGTAACGCACACGCAGCCGGGCAAAAAAATTCTGTCGAACTTTTTATCAAAGATTTGCGGCTGTCACGGCACGTGGCAACTGGCCGATTTCGCCGAGCAAACCATCCGCGAAGTGCGCCACCGCGTCGGGCAGCAGCGGGTGATTTGCGGATTGTCGGGCGGGGTCGATTCGGCCGTCGTGGCGGCGCTCTTGGCAAAAGCCATCGGACCGCAACTGTCGTGCATCTTGGTCGACAATGGCTTGTTGCGCAAGGATGAAGAGGCGGCGATCATTCGCGAATTCACCACGCACTTCAAAACCGATTTGCACGTGGTGAAGGCCGAAGAGCGGTTTTTGACGGCGCTGGCCGGCGTGAGCGATCCGCAAGAAAAGCGGCGACGGATTGGGCACGTGTTTATCGATTGCTTCAAGGCTGAGGCGGCGCGGATTCAAGGCGTCCACTTTTTAGCGCAGGGGACGCTGTATCCCGATGTGATTGAAAGCGGGGCGGCGGTGGATGGGCCGGCGGCCACGATCAAGCTACATCACAACGTCGGCGGGTTGCCGGCGGAGTTGGGATTCGAGCTGATCGAGCCGCTACGAGATTTGTTCAAAGACGAAGTCCGCCGGCTGGGCTTGCAACTCGGCCTGCCGGAAGAAATTGTCTGGCGGCATCCGTTTCCCGGTCCGGGCCTGGCGGTGCGCTGCTTGGGCGAGGTGACGAAAGTGCGACTGGACAAATTGCGCGAGGCGGATGCGATTGTGGTACACGAAATTCGCGCCGCGGGATTGTATCGGCAGACAGCGCAAGTGTTCGCCGTGCTATTGCCGGTGCAAAGCGTGGGCGTGATGGGGGACGCGCGAACTTATGAAGACACGGTCGCCGTGCGGGCGGTCGATACGGAAGATTTTATGACCGCCGATTGGAGCCGGCTGCCGCACGAACTGCTGGCGAAAATTTCGTCGCGGATTATCAACGAAGTCCGCGGCATCAACCGCGTGGTCTACGACATCAGCAGCAAGCCGCCCGCGACGATCGAATGGGAGTGAGTGGTGAGGAGTGAGTGGTGAGGAGTGATTAAATTCGCTTGCGGTTTAGCGGGAATTGCTCGGTGCACCGGCGATACCATCGCCGATTTTGTGCTATGTTCCCAGCGCCGCCACGGCGGCGCGAATTTCGGCTAGCGGCGTGTCGGGCGGCAGCGGCTCGCCAATCACTACATAGGTGTGCAGGCGGGGGAAGCGGAGCGCCTCCTCGGGATGCGTGGGCTGTTCGCCGCAATAGACGGGCAAAATCGTGGCCGGCACTTTGGCCCGCAGTTCGGCCAGCAAATGCTCGCCCCCCTCGTGGCCAGCCTGCCCGGCGTCGGCGGAAAAATCTTCCGCCAGGCTCAAACCCAGCAGATAATTTTGCCCCAGCGTGACCAGCCCACGGGCCAGGGCGTTATCTTCCGCCGATAGCTGCACCTTGCGGTTGGCGGCGATCATGACGCCCGTGCTCAAAGCGACGTCGCGCAGCATGCGGTCGCCGCGCGCATCGGGCGGGGCCACGAACCGCGTGAAGCGATCGACCGTGGAAACGACGAGAATCCAGTGATCGAAGTCGTGCGAGTTGCTGATCAATATCACCTGGCCGTTGGCCGGGATGTTATCAAAACCCAAGGCGCGCGAGTGGCGGCGGCGAGAGGAGCGGATCCACGATATCGCCCGCAGAATGAAATCGGGCCGTTGCCACCAGGCCAGGGCGAGCATGACCAGCGTGATCAGGCTGGCGAAGAGGAATAGTATTTTCGGAATCCGCAGGGCGCGGATGAGCTGCCCCTGGTAGGCGGTGATTAAATCGGGATGGCTTTTCACGGCTTTCATGTGCAGCGTGAGCCCCAAAAACCCCTGCAGCCGGGCCGTGATGAAATAGAATACCAGCACCGCTAGCAAGCCGCCCACCACGTTCAAAAAATTGCTGGTGGCGACCAAATTGCCTTTGCTTTCCTTCGGCGAGCGATGCTGTAACAGCGTGTACAGCGGCACAATGTACAGGCCGGCCGCCACTCCGACGGCGATCAGGCAGCCGATCATTTGATATTTGTTGGGCACCACCAGCGATAGGGCGGCGGTGGTGGCAATCAGCAGCGACAGGCCGATGGGCACCAGTCCCAATTCCAACCGGTTGCCGGAAAAATATCCGGCCAGCGAGCAACCAATGCCGACGCCCAGACCCACCATACCAAGCAAAATCGATACTTCCCACTCGATCCGCGACGCTTTGGATTCCTCGGTATGCTGCTCTTCTTTGAACGGCGCGTTGGCGGCGACGGCGTCGGCCACTTCGGGCGATTCTTCACTGACGATGGTCTCGGTTTTGGAGAGCGGGGAGGCGGTTTCGCCCGATTGGCCTTCGTTTTCCTGCCGTACGGCAGAGAGGGCCTGGGCCGTGGCCGCCGGTGGCTTGGGGAGCCGGCTGGCGATCACAATTTCTTCAATGGTTTCCCCCTGAAACAGCAGGCATTGCCGCAAGTACAGCGTCATCAGCGCGAAAAACGCAATGCCGATGGCGGCCAAAATCAGCGGCCGGGAGCGATTGAGCACCGTGAGATTTTTTTTCAGCGGCACAATGGGATTGAACGTCAGTGGCATTTCAGGCGCGGCCGCCGGAATGCGGCGAATAAGCATGGACGCCGCCGCGCCCACCAGGGCGAGCAAAAACAGCACCAGGCCGATGACCCATTCCCGGCCCGGGTGCAGTATGTTCACCATGGCAGTGCTGTCGATTTCAGATTTGATCCATAACCAGCCATACATTGCGCCGCCGAAGACCGTGCCCAAAATCGTGGCCACAAAACTGGCGCCTTCCAAAAAACCGTTGCCGCGTGACAAGACCGAGGTGTCTACAATCTCCGGCATCATGCCGTATTTGGCGGGAATGAAAAACGCACTGTGCGTGCCCATCAGGAAGACGACGGAAATCATGAGCACGGAGCTGATGATGGCCAGCGCTTGTTGTGAGGCCCAACCCCAGCCAGCCGTGTGCGGCAACACCAGGGCGAACAAAGCCACGGCCATAATGCCGACTTCGGCCAGCTTCCAAAACACAACGATGTTGCGTTTGCTGTATTTGTCGGCCAGCACCCCGGCCAGCGGCGAAAACAGAAAAAACGGCGTGATGAAGCAGGCGGTGACAATTGAGATGACCGCCTTGGCGTCGATCCAGCCGATCGCCACGAAACGGACCAGCATGTCGGTGGCGTAAAATAAAGCCACGATGTGGCTGGCCTGATCGTTAAACGCCGCCAGAAACTGCGCCAGCACCAGCCCGATGAAATTGCGCGATTTCAGCGTGGGCGAAGGGGTAAACAATTTGAGCGCTCCAAGGCAACGGTCTGTCCGATCGTCGCCTAACTTGGGGAATGTAGCGGCGTCTGTCTCAGACGCCCTGGTTTTTTCAAACAGAACGGCTGGGGACAGCCGTCGCTACATTCGAATGAGCAACGACCTTATGGGCCAAGCGGTATGGAAGGGCCGAATATACCGGAGAAAGTGCAGTCCGCACCAGTGGCACTGGCTGGCGATATTGTCGTGGAGCGGATTTAAGGGGCGCGCTAAAAATTGCAGTGCACGCCGCGGCGGCGGAGTTCTTGTTCCAGGGCGTCGGGCGAGGTGTATTGCACGGCATCCCAGCCGCAGCGGCGGGCAGCGGCGACGTTTTTTTCGATGTCGTCGACGAAGAAAATTCTCTCCGCGGGCACGCCGGCCAGTTCGGTGGCGCGGCGGTAAATTTTTTCATCGGGCTTTTGCACGCCGATTTCGTAACTCAGCGCGAATGTTTGGAACGCCCTCGGCAAAATGCCGTAGCGGCCGTCGGTCACCAGCCGCCAGTGCGACGGCGAAATGTTCGACAGCACGCCCAGCGGAATTTGTGAATCTTCTAAATTCGCCACCAAGGGCAGCAAGGCGGTGTTGAGCGTGAAGATATCGGAATCGGCCTGCAGCAGCGCCGCCATGTCGGGTCCGCTGCCGGTCAGGCGGCAAAATTCGCTGTAAAACTGCTCGTCGTTCAACTCGCCCCGTTCGTACTGCCATAAAATGGCATGCGAGCCGATGAGTACATCTTTCACTTTGTCTTCCGGCACGCCGCTCAGCTCCGCAACCTGCCGAATTTCCTGCGGCCGGCTGAAATAGCACAGCACATTGCCCAGGTCGAAATAGATGAACGCGGGAGGCATCGGCAGGCAAGGGTTCAGGGTTCAGGAGTCAAAGAACCAAGCCGACGACTTGTCGTCGGAAATTCAGTGGCGATTATAGCAGGCCGCAGTAAGGGGGAAACGCCCACCTGCGCCGCCAGTGGACCGCGAACCGGGGATGACTTAGGATGCTCGTTTGTATTGATGTTCGATTGCGGAGCGCCGGAGAAGCGCTCGCCTTGCGGCCCGCGGCTAAACCGCAAGCGGGTCACCACAACCAACTCAAATCAAAAAATGCTCAACAAATTTAGTTCTCGCGTGACGCAACCGAAAAGCCAAGGGGCTTCGCAAGCCATGCTGTACGGCACCGGCCTGAGCGAAGCCGACATGAACAAGCCGCAGGTCGGCATCGCCAGCATGTGGTACGAGGGGAACACCTGCAACATGCACTTGGACAAGCTGGCCGCCAGGGCGAAAGAAGGGGTGACGGCCGCCGGGATGGTCGGCATGCGGTTCAACACCATCGGCGTAAGCGACGGGATTTCGATGGGCACCGAGGGGATGTGCTACTCGCTGCAATCGCGCGATTTAATTGCCGATTCGATCGAAACCGTGATGCACGCCCAGTGGTACGACGCCAACATCAGCATTCCCGGTTGCGACAAAAACATGCCCGGCTGCGTGATGGCCATGGCCCGCGTGAATCGACCGGCGCTGATGATATACGGCGGCACCATCAAGCCGGGGCACATGCCGCGGGCTGGCGAAGGGCATGCTGAGGGAGAAACGCTCGACATTGTTTCAGCCTTTCAATGTTACGGCGAATTTGTGGCGGGCCGGATTGACGAAGCGACTCGCAAAACCATCGTGCAAAAATCGTGTCCCGGGGCCGGGGCCTGCGGCGGCATGTACACGGCCAACACCATGGCCTCGGCGATCGAGGCCTTGGGCATGTCGCTGCCGTACAGTGCTTCCACTCCGGCGGAAGATGCGGGCAAGGCGGATGAGTGCATCCGGGCCGGCGCAGCCATTCGGAATTTGCTGGAGCGCGACATCAAGCCCCGCGACATTATGACCCGCCGCGCATTTGAAAATGCGATGGTCATTGTGATGGCCTTGGGCGGTTCGACCAATGCGGTGCTGCATTTAATTGCTATGGCCCGCACGGCAGGCGTGGAATTGGGCATCGACGATTTTCAACATGTGAGCAAGCGCGTACCGTACATTGCCGATTTGAAGCCCAGCGGCCGGTTCGTACAGGAAGATTTGCACAATGCCGGCGGCACGCCCGGCGTGATGAAGTATTTGCTCGACGAGGGTTTGCTAGACGGCGATTGCCTGACTGTCACTGGTAAAACGCTGGCGGAAAATTTGGCCGCGCTGCCGGGACTGAAAGCCGGGCAACAAGTCGTGCAAACGGTGGAGAAGCCGATCAAAAAAACAGGGCACATTCAAATTTTGCGCGGCAATTTGGCGACCGAGGGGGCCGTGGCGAAAATCACGGGCAAGGAAGGGCAGCGGTTCGAGGGGCCGGCCAAAGTGTTCGATTCAGAAGAAGACATGCTGGCGGCGCTGGAGGAGAAGAAAATCGTCAAAGGGGATGTGGTGATTATTCGTTATGAAGGACCCAAAGGCGGCCCGGGCATGCCGGAAATGCTGACGCCCACCTCGGCCATTGTCGGCGCCGGGTTGGGCAAAGATGTGGCACTGCTAACCGACGGGCGATTTTCCGGCGGCTCGCACGGCTTTATCGTCGGGCACATTACGCCCGAGGCTCAGGAAGGGGGCGCGATTGCTTTGCTCCGCGACGGAGACAAAATCATCATCGACGCTGCGGCCAACAAAATCGACGTGCAACTTTCGGGCGATGAACTGGCCCGTCGCCGCGCTGCCTGGAAAGCCCCGGCATACAAAGCCACCCGGGGCACGCTGTACAAATACATTAAGAACGTGAAGAACGCTTCGCTGGGCTGCGTGACGGATGAGTGACGATTCTGGCTTGGTATTCTGGCTTGGTAGAATCGAATAATTACCCTGATGGACCCTGCCAGCACTCCCAAAACCGGCATTGCCCTGCTTTTAGCCCGCCGCTACACTTTTCGGCCCGCGTAGTCTCGCGGTGCGCTTTCGCGCTGTTGGGTCTGGGCATTTGTGCCAAAACCAAGCTGATTCTGGGTTTAAGCCTGGCGGATCGCTGCCCGTCAAACTGTTGTAATTCAAAATCGTGCTTCTAAAATGGATATTAGGTCGCGGTGGGCCTTTGCCAAGGATGGTAAACCATGAAGACCACATTGTTTGGGGCGGTTGGTGGTGCGTTGATTGTGGGGCTGGTTTGGTCGGTTTTAGGCCGTGAGACGCCGGTCTTCGCCGAACACCCTTCGGTGTATGATCCGGCTTCGGAGTTGATTGCCCTGCCCACGCAGGTCGACAACGCCCGGCAGCAGATTACGGTGATCGACCCCGTCAAGCGCGTAATGTGTGTGTATCATGTGGATTTGCCGACCGGCGCAATCACGCTGAAAGGTGTGCGAAACATTTCCGGAGATTTGCAAATTGACGACTTCAACGGGGTGAATCCGCTACCCCGGGATGTTCGAGCTCAATTAGATCATCGGTAGCCAGGATGGTTCCCGTTCAAACTGTTGAGGGGGAAAAGGGAATTATGGCACGCAAACTTATCGATCAAGAAGAAGCCGCTCGTATGCTCGGAATTACCCCCGAGCAGGTTTCGGTCCTGCGCGACCGGAAAAAGCTGTTTCCTTACCGTGATGGTGACCAGTGGAAATTCAAGCAGGAAGACATCGAGCGCTATCGGGAAGAAATGAAAGACGAAAAGCCGGCGGAGCCGGAAGAAGCCCCGGTGTGGGACAGCGGCGCCGGCGAAGATTTGGAAAATATTGACTTGCAGGTGAATGACGAAATCGATTCGATTCTCCTCAGCGAAGTGGAAATGGGAAAATCCAGCAGCGAGGGGGCGAGCACCATTATCGGCAAGCCCGACGAAGGTCCCGCCGAGGAGTTGGATTTGCCCCCGGCCGCCGCGAAAAGCGATGACGTCTTAATTCCGCTCGACGATGACGCCGACATCCTGGCCTCCGGCGGCAGCATGGTGCGAAAAACAGAAAGCAGCCTGAAGCTGCCCGGCAGCTCGGCTGGCGATTCCAAAAATGTGCTGTCCGGCAATTCCGCGCTGTTAAAGGGCGGTTCCACCCAGTCGCACGATGCGGGTTCCTCGGGGCTGGATTTGGTGGGCGATTCCGCACTGGCAAGATTTGGCGAAGTGAAATTGGTTCCCAGCCCGGAAGGGGACAAAAAAAGCGGCGGCAGCAGCGACAAGTTGTTCGGCTCCGATGCCTTGCAGTTATCCGACGAAGAATTAAAGCTGATGGAAGTCGGCCCGCCGTCCGATGCCGCGCCCAAGCCCGCGGAGGGCTCCAAAAAAACGTCCGGCTCGTCGATCAAACTGGGCGATGAAGAATTGGAAGTAGTGGTCGGAGGCAGCAAATCGGGCAGCGGATCAGATTTAACGCAAAGCCCCAGCGACAGCGGCATTCAACTCATCAGCGCTTCCGATAGCGGGCTCTCCCTCGAGCAGCCCTTGGCTTTGGGAAGCTCCGCCCGGCGCTTGCTCGATATGCCCACGGAAGGGGCGGACATCACGGAAGAAATTGTGGCGGAAGCCCCCATTGAGTTGAAGGCCGAAGACGACTTTTTGCTGACCGCCATGGACGACACCGGTGAAGATTCGTCCGACAGCGGCTCGCAAGTCATTGCCTTGGACACCGACGACGAAATGAGCTCCGGCATGTTTGCGCCCGCGGTCACCGGCACGGGGATGCTGGAAGAAGAACCGACAACCGCGATGAGCGGAGGTTCGCCGCTGATGGGCGCCAGCTCGCCGTTTGCCGCAACTTCGGCAATGATGGCCGGCGCGGCCGGTGCGGCGCCTGGTGGGGAAGCGCCCTATTCCACGGCCAACATCGCTCTGCTCTCGGTTTGCGTGGTGCTCTTGATGCTCTGCGGCATGATGACCTTTGACCTGGTGCGGAATATGTGGAGTTGGGACGGCCCTTACCCCGTGAACAGTTCCATCATGGATTCCATTGGCAAGACCGTGGGGTGGATGGAAAAATAGGCGGCAAGCAATGGCCGCTGGCCACTCGCTGCGAGTTCGAAAGGAGTCGAACAATGTGTCATAATCCTCAATACGCCGCTTGGTTGGCGGCTTTCACAGGCACCATAATGCTTTCCGGCTGCGCGTTTGCGCCGCGGGGCGAATTGACCGCCGCCCAGGAACAAAATCGGCTGCTGTCGGAGCAAAGCCAGTCGCAGCAAGCCGAGATCGATAATCTACAAACGCACAACCACAAGCTGGAAGACAAGCTGATTCAGTCCGAAGAGCAGTTGGCGGCGCTGGATCAGCAAGCGCAGGCCGATCACAAACGCCTGGCCGCGCTGCAAAGCGAACTTTCCGACGGCAACGGAAATCGCTTGCCCCCCGGCTTGAGCACGCAGCTGGCCAATTTGTCGCGCCGCTACCCCAGCCTGCAGTACGATACCGCCACCGGCGCCGCCAAGCTCGATTCCGACGTGCTCTTCGATCCCGGCCAAGCCGATTTGAAAGACGATGCCCAACAAATGCTGGGCGAATTTGCCCGCATTCTGCGCGCCCCCGAAGCGCGCGATTTGAAGCTGATGGTCGTGGGGCACACCGACGCCTTAAAAATCGCCAAGCGCGAAGTGCGAGAAAAATATCCAGACAATTTCCATCTCAGCGCGGCCCGGGCCTTGGCCGTTGCCGATTATCTCAAGCAAGCCGGCGTCCCGGCACAGCGAATTGGCGTCTCGGGCTTTGGCGATCACGAGCCCATTGCCTCCAACACCACCGCCGAGGAACGGCGGCTCAATCGCCGGGTGGAAATTTTCGTGCTGCCGCCGGAGGCGCCCATCGTCGGTTGGACCGAAACCACGACGACGCTGTATTAGTGCGGAATGGGAAATTTGGAAACTCGGCATTGATCCGCGACGCTTGCGGTTTAGCAACGAGGCTAGCGAGCGGGTTCTCTTTTCGGCCCTTACTTTTGGGCCACGGCCGCTTTATAATCGCAGTTAGAGAAGGCGATTTTGTTTGGCGGACATTGCTAGGATGATGAGGCGCTGCGAACCTGCCTGAGCGCCTCTTTTTTCGCTTCGGCGGCGATTTTGGCCGCCCCACCCGCGAGATGCCCATGGATTGTGAAAGCGTTTGCCCACGCTCCCGGTGGAGATTGTCGACCACGGTGCTTGTGGCGACTTCAATGTTTTTGGGCGGTTGCCAAAGGGCGACTGAAATTGCCCATTACCGCGTGCCCAAGGAGCCGGAAGTCAGCACGCCGCCCGCGGAGACCGAATCCGCCAGCACCGACAGCCCAGGCGCTGCCAGCGCAGAAAGTGCGCCAACAGACCGCATGCTGGCCGCCATGGTGCCGCACGGCAATGCGGCATGGACGTTCAAACTGACCGGGTCGATTGAAGCCGTCGACAAGCATGCGGCCGCGCTGGAAGGGCTGGTTCAATCGATAACCTTTCCAGAGAAACCCGGCGGACAACCGCAGTGGAAGCTTCCCGATGGATGGACGCAGAAGGCCGGCACTTCGGAAATGCGTTTGGCCACCATCACCATTCCCGACGAGCAGCCGCCGCTGGAAATCTCGGTGGGCATGATTCCCTGGCCTGTGGCTGAGAGTGACGAACGGCTGCTGATGAACGTCAACCGCTGGCGGGGGCAAATGCAATTAAAGCCGGTCGATGCCGCTGTGATGGCGGAGAACATTCGCACGCTGGATTTGGCGGATGGTAAAGCGACGTTGATCGACCTGAAAGGAAAATTCAAAGCCGGAGGCATGACGCCGCCGTTTGCCGGCGCGGCAAGTGGTCCTGGTCCGTTACCGCCGGGTCATCCCCCGATGGCAGATTCACTTCCAACCGGCCATCCGCCCATCGCAGATTCATTGCCCGCCGGTCATCCACCGGCGGCGAATTCTTCGGCGGAGCAAGACACTGCCAGCACGCCCGATTTGCCGTTCACGTTTACCGCGCCCAGCGGGTGGAAAAAGGCGGCCCTGCCGACGTTTGCCGTGGCGGCGTTTGCGGTCGGCGAGAATTCGCCCCGGCCGGAAGTGACGATTACGCCGTTGCCGGAGTCGGCCGCAGGAATTGCCGCCAATGTCAACCGCTGGCGCGCACAATTGGGCCTGGCTGCCGCTTCGGAAGACGAACTAGCGGCCGAGGCAAAACCGTATAAAGTAGATGGACAGCCGGCCCAATGGGTGCAATTGGTCGGTCCGGAGAGAACCAGTCCGCGGAGGTCGATTGTGGCCGTGGTGGTGGGGCACGACGGAGTGAATTGGATTTTCGCGCTGAAGGCCGAGGCGGCCGTCGCGGATAGCCAGCGGGCGAACTTCGAGAAGTTTATCGGCTCCGTGAAATTCGGCCCCGCGGCGAATTGATTACGCAGTAAATTTCAATGTGGTAAATTGAACAGGCGGGAATTCGAACGCATGGCTACCGGCGCGCTACCCAGCGGCACCTCGCACTTGCATGTCACCGGCCATGCACGGGCAAAATCTTCTTTGCGCGCGGGCGTCATCGCTGTTTTCAAACCGCTGGCATCTTTGAAGCTAACCGTGACGCTATTCGCCCTGGCGATCTTTTTAATTTTCGCCGGCACGCTGGCCCAGGCCCGGCACGACGTGTTGTGGGTGCAGGACCATTATTTTTTCACACTGCTGGGTTGGATTGAATTCAAAACCTTTTTTCCGCCGGCGTGGTTTTCCGATTCGCCCGGGCTGTTGAACTTGCCGGGCAGCTTTCCGTTTCCCGGCGGATTTGCCCTTGGCGGGCTGATGGCCGTGAATTTATTGGCCGCTCATGCGGTGCGGTTCAAAGCGCAAACCAAGGGGCTGCGATTGTGGAGCGGGCTGGGAGTAATTGCCGTGGGCTGCCTGGTGACGTGGTTGGTGATTGTGGCCGGGCCGGGCAAAGACGGTTCGCAAACCAGTTCGCCCATCGATTGGCTGATGCTCTGGAAAATTTTTCTGGGCGCTTTGGCCTGCGCTTGCGTCGGCATTGCGGTGACGCTGTTTCAGATCGATGCCAGCCGAAAACTGGAACGCGGCGTGCTATTGGGCGTGGGAATTGGGCTGCTGAGCCTGCTGGCGTTTTTGCTGTTTCACGTCGACGCGCAAGATTTGAATCCATCGGCCATGCGCATATTATGGCAACTCTTGGAAGGAGAATTTGCCGCCGGGGTGTTGTTGATCGGCTGCGTTTTGGCGTTTCGCAAGCGGGCCGGCATCGTGCTGTTGCATGCCGGCATTGGCCTGATCATGGTCAATCAACTCGTCGTGTATTGCCTGCACAAAGAAGAGCAAATGCGGATTACCGAAGGTCAAACGGCCAATTACGCCAGCGACGTCCGCACCGTGGAACTGGCGGTGATCGATAAAAAATCGAGCACGACCGAAGATGACGTCACGGTGATTCCGGAACAAGCGTTGCGCGACAGCCTGACGGCCAAAAAGGCCATTTCCGATACGCAGCTTCCCTTTGACGTGGAAGTGCTCGATTACTACGAGAATTCCTTGCTGCGTGAAGCCACGCCGGAAGATAAGCCGATTGCCGACGCGGGCATTGGCAAAATCCTCATGATCGAACCCCAGCATACCGTGACCGGCGCCGACAGCGGCGATCGCTTGAACGAAGCGGCGGCCTATTTGCGGCTGACCGAAAAAGGTTCCGGCAAACCGCTGGGCACGTACTTGGTGGGCGTGGGCTATCCGCCGGAGCAAAAAGCGGCGGTCGGTGACAAAGAGTACGAAATCGCGCTGCGCTTCCAGCGCGATTACAAGCCGTACGCCATGCACTTGCACGAAGTGCGGGGCGACATGTATTTGGGCACCAGCATTCCGCGGAATTATTCGTCGGACTTGCAATTGGTCGATCCGGCGCGAAATGTCGATCGGCGGGTCGATATTCGCATGAACGAGCCGCTGCGCTACGGCGGCGAAACGTTCTATCAAAGCGAATTTGACGACGGTGTGCGCAGCGGCACCGGCGTCAAAGCCACCACGCTGCAAGTGGTCACGAACTTCGGTTGGATGATTCCGTACATCGCCTGCATGATTGTGGCCACGGGCTTGTTGGCGCATTTCAGCCTGACGCTGGTGCGGTTTTTGCGCCGGCGGGAAGAAGGCCAGGCCGCGCTGTTGCGAGCCGCCGCCCGACAGACTGCGGGCAAACCGTCGATCGCGCTGCCGGTGGCCGTGGCGGCTTTAGCGGTCGCCGCTTTGGCCTATGCGGCTTACGTGCCAAACGTAGGTCCCAAGGAGTTCGATTTATACAACTTCGGCAAATTGCCCGTCATGTCCGGCGGGCGCGTGCAGCCGATGGATTCACTGGCCCGCAACACGCTGCGGTTGCTCTGCTCGCGGGAAGCGTATCTCGATCAATCGGGCATCGAATTGAAGGCCGACCAAGACGAAAAAAGTGGGCTGGAGGTGGTATCGGTCATACCAGGCAGCGCGGCCGAGCTGGCGGGCATTGTTCCGAAAGATCGCATTGTGTCGCTGGATCATGTTGCCGACGGTGAGCTGACTTTGAAAACCGCCACGGAGCGGCTGGAAGACAACGGTCGGCCCACGGTCAAAGCCATGATTAGCACCGGCGACCAGCCGGCGCGGGAAGTGGACATCAAGCGGGAGTACCAGCCGGCGGTGAAGTGGCTCTTGGAAGTGGCGGCGCGGCCGGAAGTGGCCGACCGGCTGCACGTGTTCCGCGTGGATAATCTTGATTTGCTGAACATGCTCGGTTTGCCGCGGCGCGAGTACTACCGCTATTCGTGGAACGAAATCAATAAAGACCCGAAGGAAATGGAAAAAGCGTTCGATGCGTTGGGCGATCGCACGTCGGGAACGTTTTCGGTGCTGGAAAAAAAACTTTCGGAACTGCAAAGCCGGATGGATTTGTATTACGTGTTACAGGGCTCGTTCTGGAACCGGCCGGTGCCGCCGCTGCCTACGGACGAAGAGGCGAAGGCCGATCCAGAGGCGGCGGAAAAGACGACGGCGCAAATTAAAAATCGCCTTGTGGGTTTAGCGCAACTGATGCAGGCGATTATGAAACCGCATGCCGAAGTGCATCCACCGCTGGCGGTTCCCACGCTGCAATCGCGCGATTTGCACGCAGCCGCGCAGCCGGTCGAGGCGGCCGCCGCCACGTGGGAACCGTACACCATGGCCTGGCTGCGGAATTATTTCGCCGACTTGCGGCAGCAGCCGACTAACCCGGCGGCCACGTCGCTGCAAAATATCTATGACGCTTATGCCCAGGGCGATGCCGGCGCGTTCAATCGGGCGGTGGTCGATTACTCGATGTCACTGGCGGAAAAGCCTCCGGTGCAAATGGAGCATGCCGTGCCTGGGTTCGAGGCGTGGTTCAATCATTGGAGTCCGTTTTTCGATTGCCAATGGCTGTACTTCGTGGCGTTTTGCTTCGTGGCGCTGTCGTGGCTTGGCTGGAGCCGGACGCTGAACCGGACCGCGTTTTGGCTGATTGCCGTTACGTTTTTGGTGCACACGTTTGCGCTGGGGGCCCGGATTTACATTTCGGGCCGGCCGCCAGTCATCAATTTGTATTCGACCGCCATCTTTATCGGCTGGGGGGCGGTGCTTTCGGGTTTGATTCTGGAATCGGTTTATCATTTGGGATTTGGCAACGTGGTGGCGTCGTTGGCCGGATTCGTCTCGCTGCTGTTGGCCGACCGGCTAACACTTCTATTGGAACCCTCCACTGGCGGCGACACCATCAGCGTGATGCAGGCCGTCCTCGATACCCAATTCTGGCTGGCTACGCACGTGACGGTGGTGAACCTGGGCTACGCCGCCACCTATGTCGCCGGATTGCTGGGATTAATTTACGTGGTCCGCGGCTTGTTTACCCGTTCGTTAAGCACGAGCGACGGCAAAGATTTGGCCCGCATGATTTATGGCACAGTGTGCTTTGCAATTTTCTTCAGCTTTGTCGGCACGGTGCTGGGCGGGCTATGGGCCGACGATTCCTGGGGCCGTTTTTGGGGCTGGGACCCGAAGGAAAACGGCGCGCTCATCATCGTGCTATGGAACGCGCTGGTGCTGCATGCCCGGTGGGATGGCTTGGTGAAAGATCGCGGATTGGCGCTGTTGACCATCGGCGGGAACATTGTGGTCAGTTGGTCGTACTTCGGCGTGAACCAACTGGGCGTGGGACTGCACTCGTACGGCTTTACTGAAGGAGTGCTGCTGGCCCTGGCGATCGTTTGCGCCAGCCAACTACTGATGATTGCGATTGGATTATTGCCGCAGCGCTATTGGCGCAGCAACAGACCACAGGCCGCGGCGTGAGAATGACCAAAGATGGTGAATGACCAATGACCAAGCACGAATGACCAATCAGGCGGCAGCAAAACATTGGTCATTGGTCCCGGCGCGCCGGGATGGTCATTGGTTATTTTCTCAGTGTAAATCTCGTCCACCGCGGAGGCGGGCTTGCGGCGGCGATTGCGGGTCGCCGGGCACAACGTCGGGCACCGGCAACATCCGCTGGAGCCAATCGGTTTGGCGCGTGGCGGGCACTTGCACGCGGCTGTCGGGCACCAGCATTTTGATCAGCGCCACGACAGGCACAGGGGCGCCACCGGATTCGGCAAGCAACATCGCATTGCCGGCACGGATCACGGCGCCGGGCTCGCTTTGCTGGCAATGGCCGTGAATCGCCAGACCCTTGGTGTCCAAAACGAACGCGGCCGAACATTCGGCATAGGGCAACAGCTCATCGTCCCGAATCGTACCGCCGGCGCGCATGCGAAGGAATTCGGCCGCCGATCGCAACAATGAACCGCTGACCACGCCTGGCCCGGCGTGAATGCTGCCCGTGGCTTCTTCCAATCGGCCGGCATGGAACAGCGCGTGGTTGATGGTCGCTTCGGCAACGCCGCTCATTTGATGCGGAAACTGCTCGCTAACGAGCCGGTGCAAATCGATGTTCTGTAGCCCGCCGGCGGTTACTTCCGCTTGCCAACCGTCGGGCGTTTCGCACGCCCGAATTTTCGCGCTGCATAGGCAATCCGACCCCAAGTGATTTTCCAGCCCAAGAGTGGCACAAACCACCGGGTAGGGGAGCGATTGAATCACGATGTCACAATTGTTGCCGCCGTCATTGACGCCGGCCGCTGCGCGCGCGTCGGGAGCGGCGGTGACGCTGTGGCGCTGGAATTGCACGATTTGGCGCGATGCATCGGCATCGGGCGTGTTCGGCAGACGAAACACGAACGACGTGCGCTGGGCATCGCTGGAGTTTTCGAAGAATGCGCCGCAATCGACCAGGGTTTGATCGCCGCCGGGCCAATGCAGCGTGAGCTCGCTGCCAACGAGACGAATGTCGGACGCCCAGCCATGCAGGCGGCGGTCGACGAGGGCTTTCAGCGCCGCGGCATGCGACAATTGCAATTCGGGCTGCGAGAGCGTTGCCAGGATAATCCCGGAAGCGTTTTCGTTGAGCTCCACTAAGCGCGCGGCGGCGATGGTTTCGCCGCTGTCCGGATCTAGCAGTTCCACGCCGTGCAGCAAGGTGCAGCCGGGCCGCGGAAAGGCGACAGCGCTGAGCTGAACCTTCAGACCCAGCGCCGATTCGAGCTGAGCCCGAACCGCCGTGGCTTGGGCCGCGCTATTCACGCGAATGCACCAGGCCAGCACCGTGGCCGTGGGCAACACACCGCACAGCAAGAACAGCGTGCGGCAAATGAAACGTCGGGTGCGCTCGTGCAAGGGAAACATCCGTGTCTCCAGGGGAAGCGATTAGCGATTAGCAATTAGCGATTAGCAAGAATTCAGATTGCGGTTTTCGCCTCTTTGGCTAATGGCTAGTCGTTAGTTGCTTTGTTTGCTACCGTTCTCGGGCCAGATTCAAAAACAAATCGTAACGGGATTTCATTTCTTTCAGGCTGTCGCCGCCGAATTTATCGATCAGGGCCGCGGCCACCTCGAACGCCACCACGTTTTCCACAATCACGCTGGCGGCGGCCACGGCGCATACGTCGCTGCGTTCGTAGGCGGCGCTTTCGGGCTGGTGCGTTTTCAAATTCACCGATTCCAACGGCTTGCGGAGTGTGCTGATGGGTTTTTTGGCGGCCCGCACAATCAGCGGCTGGCCGTTGGTCATGCCGGCTTCCAGTCCGCCGGCGTTGTTCGTGGGGCGCACAAAGCCGAGGTTGGGGGTGTTGCGCTGCGATTCGTCGAATTGAATGGGATCGTGGACTTTGGAGCCGCGGCGACGGGCGGCTTCGAACCCCAGGCCAATTTCCACGCCTTTGATGGCCTGAATGGACATCACAGCCTGGGCCAAGCGGCCGTCGAGCTTGCGATCCCACTGCGTGTGGCTCCCCAGGCCAAACGGCAGGCCTTCCACGCGGACTTCGAGAATGCCGCCCAGCGTGTCGCCATCTTTGCCGGCGGCGTCGATCAGTTGCTTGAACTGTGCGTCCTGCTGCGGATTGAGCGAGTAAATTTCGCTTTGATCGCGCAGCTGCTTATGCTTTGTGATGTCGCCGGGTTGCGGTTCGATTTTCATGCCGCCCAGTTCGACCACGTAGCCGAGCACTTCAATGTCGAATTGCGCCAGCAGTTGCCTGGCCAATGCCCCGGCCGCCACACGCACGGTGGTTTCACGGGCGCTGGCCCGTTCCAACACGCTGCGGATGGAGCCGAGGTATTTGATGGCGCCGGTCAGGTCGGCGTGGCCGGGGCGCGGGCGGTCCAAATCTTCCAGCCGTTCGAGTTTGTAATCTTTGTTGACGACCTCAAGCGCGATGGGGCTGCCGAGCGTGACGTTTTGCCAAATGCCGGTCAGGATTTCGACGGTGTCGGTTTCGATGCGCTGCCGCCCGCCACGGCCGTAACCACCCTGACGACGGCGCAGCTCCACGTCGATGGGAGCGGTGTCGATGGTCAGACCGGCGGGAAAGCCATCGATCAAAGCCACAATGGCTTTGCCGTGCGATTCACCGGCGGTGAGGTAACGCAACATGTGGCCTGGGAAGGGGTTGGGAATTTCGATTGGGAAGCAACGGCGCGCAGCACCAGCGCCGAACCTCTCAATTGTACTTGGATGCCGAAGACGAAGGTAGGCAGATTTCTGCGATGCTAGGACGCTTGCACTTATGCCCACGCGAATTTCTGGCCGGTCAGTTGCTCGTAAGCCTCGATGTATTTTTCGCGCGTGCGGGCGACAACATCATCGGGCAGCGGCGGCGGCGGGCTGTTTTTGTCCCAGGCGGTGGTTTCCAGCCAATCGCGGACAAATTGCTTGTCGAACGAGGCCTGCCCCTGGCCGGGATGATATTGATCGGCGGGCCAAAAGCGGGAACTGTCGGGCGTCAGGACTTCGTCAATGAGAATAGTTTCACCGCCGACACGGCCCCATTCGAACTTGGTGTCGGCAATGATGATGCCGCGCCGGCGTGCCAGTTCCGCACCACGGCGATAAATGGAAACACTGCGGTGGCGCAGTTCGTCGGCGGTTTCTCGCCCGACGATTTCCACCATTTGCTCAAACGAAATGTTGATGTCGTGCCCCGTTTCTTCTTTGGTGGCCGGCGTAAAAATCGGCTCGGGAAGTTGGTCGCTTTCCTTCAGGCCGCCGGGCAAGCGAATGCCGCACACCGAGCTGGTTTTTTGATATTCTTTCCAGCCGGAGCCGGACAGGTAGCCCCGGACCACGCACTCGATGGGAACCACATCGGTTTTGCGGCAGAGCATACTGCGGCCGGCCAGCGGCTCGGGATCAACGCCGGCCGGAAGGCCGAAATCGTCGACATTCATGGAAAGCAGATGATGCGTTTCCCCCAGTTGTCCAAACCAGAAGGCGCTAATTTGCGTCAGCACGCGCCCCTTGTCGGGAATGCCGGTAGGCAAAACCCAATCGAACGCACTGATGCGGTCAGTGCTGACCAGCAGCAGGCGGTCGCCCAAATCGTAGCAATCGCGCACTTTGCCGCGGCGGACGGGCCAGCCGGGGATGTTCGTTTCCAACAGCGGCGGGGAGAAGGTCGTAGGCATGAGATGTTGTGAATTAAGAAATCATGTACAACAGGGGTGAACGATTCGCGGAACGGCGATCTGTCAACGATGGCAAGGCGAAAACGTTGGAGTGGCTGACCGATCGCTGGCAGCGGCGTGTTGTGTTCGAAACTCGTTGCTGACGCCTGAATATACCAATCTGCCCGGCGGCCGGGTAGGACTCGGTTGATGTCGCGGCATTGTGGATGTTACATTGGAGAAGTTCGCGGCCGACGTTCGCGGCGAGAATCTCCTTTCGCCGCTGATTCGCCTTTGACTTTATTTCGCCCCCTCTTCTGATTCTTCTCATTTGCGATACACGCCATGGGCCAGATACGATTCCTGGTTCCGCAGCCCAATCGCGTGTCGCCGCAGGCTATTCAAACAGCCCATATTTGCGGACGAGATCGCTTGCCCTTTATTTGCCGCGTAACCGCCGGCACCAGCGGCGAATTGACGGTCGAGCGCGACGAAGACGAATCGGGCACTTTCAACATTTTATGGCCTGTAGCCGAGCGTGCTTTCCACGGCCACGTTGGTCGAACGAGCGAAGCCCTATCATCTACCTTTGGAATTGGCCCGCGGTACGCTGAACCGCCTGCGAAATGTACTCGCGGAATTGCCCCCCGCCGCGGCGGAAGCCACGGCGGTGAGCGGCCACCTCACCGAATCGCAAAATTGCTTTATCGCAGGGGTGGCTAGGCAGAATTCGCCCGCGGTTTCAGCCGAGCTGGCGGACAAATCGATTGTGGCGGCCTTGAAGGCCATCGACGGTGTGATGGCGGCCATGGCGGAGCAAGCGCGCAAAGTTCGTCAACAGCAGCCGCAACGGGTGTTGCCATTGTTCGCCGGGCGGCTGGGCGACGCGGTTCCCGATGCCTCGCTGGGCACAGCCTTTTTGGCCGCTTTTAACGCGGCAACCGTCCCCTTTTCCTGGGGCTGCGTGGAGGCCGACGAAGGACGGCAGAACTGGGCCTCCACCGATGCCCAAATTCGTTGGGCCCACGCGCACAATTTGCGCGTCTGCGGTGGCCCGCTGTTGGAGTTGCGACGTGGCGCGTTGCCCGACTGGATTTATCTCTGGGAAGGAGATTTCGACAATTTGCTGATGGTGGCCGGCGATTATATTCGCGCGGTGGTGACGCGCTATCGGGGAAAAGTGCATTTTTGGAATGCCGCGGGGCGGTTAGGCACCGGCGAGGCCTTGGGCTTGGAAGAAGAACAAAAGCTGCGGCTGGCCGTGCGGGCCGTGGAAGTGATCCGTTCCTTAGATCCGCAAACGCCGATCATTGTGTCGCTCGATCAACCCTGGGGGGAAATGATGGCGCAGCGCGAAACCGAAATCAGCCCCTTGCAATTCGCCGACGCATTTGTTCGTTCCGACTTGGGCATATCGGGAATTGGCTTGGGAATCAATTTGGGCGTCACCTGCCAGGCGACCCTTCCGCGCGATTTGTTGGAGTTCAGCCTGCAGATGGATATTTGGAGCTCGTTGGGTTTGCCCCTGTTGGTTTCGATCGCGGTTCCCAGCGGCGGAGATTTTTTCACGCCTCGCTGGCAACAAGACTGGCTGGAGAAATACTTGCCGGTATTGTTGGCCCGCTCCAGCGTGCAAGCGGTCATTTGGAATCAACTGCTCGATGCCGACGCCGACGATTTTCCTCATACTGGGCTGGTCGACGAGCGTCGGCAATTGAAGCCGGCATTTTCCACCCTGGCGCACTTGCGGCAGCAATTTTCGACGTGAACGTATTTGAATGGTAAGCGAAAGCGCGCTCCGCTAGCGCGTCGCGGCTAAACTTTCACAACGTGTGACAGCGCCGTTTGGCGGTGCTAGCAGAGACTTTACGGGCGGAAACGCCGGGCGAAGTCCGGCTGGACACTGCCGAGCGATTCCGATACCTTTGCCGCCCCTCGTCTGAGTTGTTTTCCCCAACACCTTTGCGCACCAAGCGCGCACTAGCTCCGGAGTCACGGATGGCTACGGGTGTCCTACCCCACGCTGGCGTCAGTTCGCCGTTTTCCCGCTGGCAGGATTTCATTCTGCCGGTAAGCATTGTTGCCAGCGTGCTGGTGATCATCGTGCCGATGCCGCCGGCGCTGATGGACATTTTGTTGTCGGCCAACATCACGCTGTCGGTCATCATTCTGCTGACAACCATTTACGTGCGCACGCCACTGGAATTCAGCGTGTTTCCCAGCGTGCTGCTGGCCACCACACTGGCCCGGCTGGTGCTGAATGTGGCGACCACGCGGCTGATTTTGACTCGGGCGGCATTTGATGGCCCGCTGGCGGCGGGGCACGTGGTGCGGGCCTTCGGCGAGTTTGTGGCGGGAAATCAGTTGGTGGTGGGCATCGTCATTTTCGTGATGATCGTCATCATCCAGTTCGTCGTGATTACCAAGGGCGCAACACGAATCAGCGAAGTGGCGGCCCGCTTCGCCTTGGACGGCATGCCTGGGCGGCAAATGGCGATTGACGCCGATTTGAGCGCCGGCAGCATTACCGAAGCCGAAGCCCAGCGCCGCCGCAAAGAAATTACCCAGCAGGCCGATTTCTTCGGCGCGATGGATGGGGCCAGCAAATTTGTCCGCGGCGATGCCATCGCCGCGATTTTGATTACGCTGATCAACATTATCGGCGGGTTGGTCATCGGCATGGCACAAGCCGGCATGGGCTTTACGCAAGCCGCCGATGTTTTCACCAAACTGACCATCGGCGACGGCTTAGTGAGCCAGGTGCCGGCATTTTTGATTTCCTTGGCTGCCGGGCTGCTAATTACGCGCTCAACCAGCGACACAAATTTACCGAGCGAGTTTTTGCGACAATTGTTTTCCCGTCCACAGGCCTTGGCCGTAGCCGGCGGATTTTTGGGAATGTTGATTTTCACCAATTTGCCCACCATTCCGCTGGCATTGATCGGAGGCAGTTGCGTCGGGATGGCGCTGGTCCTGACGCGGCAGAAGGAGCAGGCCGCGGCCACGGCGGCCAGCAAAGCGAAGGACGACGCCAAACAGAAGCCCGACGAACGGATCGAAGATTATTTGACGACCGATCCGATGGAAATCGAAATTGGCATGGGACTGATCCGCCTGGCTGATCCCAAACGCGGCGGCGATTTGCTCGCGCGCATTCAGCGCGTGCGCCAAAGCGTCGCCACAGAGATGGGCATCATCATGCCGAAGGTCCGCATTCGCGACAACCTGCAGCTGGCGCAAACTCAGTACCGCATCAAAATCAACGCCGTGATGGTGGCCGAAGGGACGTTGGAACCCGCGCTCTTGCTGGCCATCGATTCTCCCGCCACGACGGGCAAAGTGCGCGGCATTGAATCCAGCGAGCCCGCTCTTAACACCCCGGCGACGTGGATCGAGCCCGACATCCGCGAGCAGGCCCAGCTGTATGGTTACACGGTAATGGACCCGGCAGGCGTGCTGGCCGCGCATTTGAACGAAACGGTGCGCACACACGCCGACGAAATTCTCACCCGCGACGCCACGAAGCATTTAATCGACGAGTTGAAGCGAACTTCGCCGGCCACGGTGGAAGAACTCATTCCCGGCCAAATGAAATTGGCCGAGCTGCAGCGCATCTTGCAAATGCTCTTGCGCGAGCAAGTCCCGATTCGCCAACTGGGACCAATCTTGGAAACGCTGGGCGATTACGCCCCGCGCTCCACAGACCCCATGTTACTTACTGAATACGTGCGCCAGCGATTGGCCCGCGTCATTTGCACTCGATACCGCGATGCCGACGATACCTTGCACGTCGTCACCCTCGATCCGGCTTTGGAAGATCGCATCAAGGCCGGCCTGGAACAAAGCGAACGAGGATTACTTGTCCGGTTGTCGCCGCAGGCCATCGAAATGACGTGCAAAAGGTTAAGCCAGGCCGTGGAAAAGTTGGCCCGCCAGAACCATCCGCCCGTCGTGTTGGTTAGCCCCCAAATTCGCGTCGGTTTGAAGCAGTTGACGGCCGGGCATCTGCCCCGCCTTGTGGTGTTAAGTTACAACGAAATCACTCGCGATACACATATTGAATCCGTGGCGATGGTGAGTGAGGAGGAGTGAGACAGAAGGCAGAAGGCAGAAGGCAGAAAGCAGAAAGCAGAAAGCAGAAGGCAGAAGGCAGAACGCTCCAGGCAACAGGCAGCGTGTAACAGCGTGTAACCCTGTCACCAGACACTTGCGACTCAATGCACATGGAAATCAAAACTTATCGTGCTGAATCGGTGCAGGCGGCATTGCATCTGATTCGCCAAGACTTGGGCTCTGAGGCCGTAGTGCTGCACACCCAGGAAGTGCGCGACGGCCTGCTGGGGTTGCTCACCGGCCGGCGGTGTTGGCAGCTGACTGCGACGGTCGACGCGCCGGTGTTGGGCCCGTGGGTGCAATCGGTCGGTCCGCTGGATCGGGGAATTGATTTGAGCAATTTCAATCCCTGCTAGCAGGCAAAATCTGACTTGCGCAAGACGGTTCGACGGGTTCGTTAAAAACGCTTAAACAAATGCAAAAAAACTGAATTTGGAGCCCGGAGCGGTCGATGAACAGACACACCGTCCCCAGGCAATCTGCTGTCAAATTTTGACGCTTGCGCAAAGTGGACGGCCTCTTGGGCAGGTGAAAGAAAGAACGGAATCAACCCGTGGTGAAACGCAGTCAAGGATTTCGACTGCGATAGACCCGGGACGGATACATCATGGAGGATGGCATGGCAACGGTCGTAGCACAGGACGACATTCAGGAATTGTGGCACAAATTCAAACTCGACATTACCAACCAGGAATTGCGCAACCGCTTGGTCGAGCAATATCTGCCCCTGGTGAAATATAACGGCGAACGAATCTGGGCTCGCCTGCCCGAAGGCGTGGAGTTGGACGACCTGGTCTCGGCCGGCGTGTTCGGCCTGATGGATGCGATCGACGCCTTCGATCTTTCGCGGGGCGTCAAGTTCGAAACCTATTGTGTACCCCGTATTCGCGGCGCCATGCTCGACGAGCTGCGCACCATGGACTGGGTCCCGCGGCTGGTGCGCTCCAAAGCCAGCAAGCTGAACGAGGCCATGAAAACGTTGGAAGCCCGCTTGGGCCGCACGCCCACTGAGATCGAAATGGCCGCCTACATGCAAATCTCGGTGCCGGAACTGGAAAAGATGATGTTGGAGGCCAACGCCGTCAATCTCATCAGTCTGAACAAAAAATGGTACGAGACCGACAGCTACAAGGACGTGCGCGAAATCGACATTCTGGAAGACAAACGCGGCGAAGATCCCACCCGCCGCATTCAAAAAACCGACCTGATGCGGCTCGTGACCAAAGGCCTGAACCGCAACGAACGGTTGATCATTATTCTGTACTACTACGAAGAGCTGACGATGAAGGAAATCGGCGCCACGCTCGATCTTTCCGAAAGCCGCGTCAGCCAAATGCACAGCTCCATTGTGCAACGCTTGCAAAATCAACTGTGCCGCCGCCGGCCGGAATTTGCGACGTAAGCCCTGATGAGCTCGATCTCAACCGGACGGATTTTGCAAAAGTAGACGTTCCACCAAGTGCTGCAATCCGGGTAAATCGTCCGTTGCGATGACGGCCTCATAGGCTGTTTCAGAAAGATCGCCCTGCAAGGCAAATTCAACCGCGTTGGCTGCCCGAGCAAGGGAGAAAGCGGCTGTCACTTCCTCTTCCGACGCCGTCCCCGCTTCTGCGCTTTCTTGCAGCGTAAAGTAGGCTTCGTCTAACTCTTCCACAAGCGATTGAACTAAGTTGGGCTGCGCACTGGAAATGTCGTTGGGAAGCACTGGATGCGACAGGCCGGTTTGGTCAACTGCCCAGGCAGCAATTGCCAAGCTGATCGACATACGTTTGCTGGAGGCTACTTTGTTGATCGTGCCGTCCAGTTCCTTCGATACGGTCGAAAGTCTTGAAATTGTCATCGCAGGGCAACACGGCGTTATTTGAACAGGATGTGAATCAGCACCATCAACAATACAATAATGGCCAGCGCTGCGGCCGAGTAAAGCAGCCAATCTTGCGACCATTTGCGTCGCGGCGGCGCCAGCCAGTAATCGGATTTGTCCGGTATCGTTTCCTCCGAGAGGGCGGCAAACGGCTCCGTCGCTTGCGAGCCCTGGCTTAAACTTTCTTCCAATTGCCAATCGGTTTCCGGCAGCGCGGAAAATGGTTCGCCGCCGTCGGATTCCTCCGTGAGGGGAATGGTCGAGGAGAAGGGGAGCAATTCGCGTTCCATGGGGTTGCCGATCGCTGGCGGCGTATCGACACGATCCTCCGCCCACGGCGCCAACCGGCGGACCACTTCGGCGGCCGTCTGAATGCGCTGGGCCACGTTTTTGTCCATCATGGCCGCAATCACTTCCACAAAGGCGTCGCTCAAATCGGGATTCAACCGCCGCGGATGCAGCGGCATGTCTTCCAAGTGCCGCCGGGTTTTGTCACGCGTGCCCCCGCCGGTGTAGGGTACCTTGCCGGTCACCGCGTAATACAACGTGCAACCCAGCGAATACACATCGCTGGCGGCCGTCACCTGGCGCGGCGTGAGTATTTGCTCCGGCGATAAATAATCGGCCGTCCCCACGATTTTCCCCGCCCGCGGATCGGTCTCGGTATCGTTCAGCCAGGCGGCCAATCCCAAATCCGAAACTTTGGTGATGCCCTCGGGCGTGACCAGCAAATTTCCCGGCTTCACGTCGCGATGGATCAGCCCCTGTTCGTGGGCGTGCCCCAACCCCTTCGCCGCCTGCGTGATGATCGTGGCGGCCGCCTTCATGGTGAGCGGGCCATGGATGCGCACATATTTTCGCAAATCGATGGCGGGCACATATTCAGTGACCAGGTAATACACGTTGCCGTCGTGGCCGGCATCGTACGCTTGGACCAAATTGACGTGCTGCAACCGGGCCTGAGAGCGAATTTCGTGCATGAAGCTGGCGGTGGCGGCCGGCGTCGATTTGTGAAGCGGCAGCACTTTCACCGCCACAATCCGCCCCATGATTGTGTGTTCCGCCTTGAACACCTCCCCCATGCCGCCGTGGCCAATCGGTTCCAAGATGCGATATTGCCCAAGCTTCAACTTGGTTAAGCCGGAAAGCAGTTGCTTGGCCTGATAGGGCGTGAGTTTGTTTTCGGCAACGAGCCTGTCGGCCAATTCCTGTTCGGCAATTTCGACCTGCGCGGCGCTCCGCCCGCCGCTGCGTTCGGTCCACAGTGCGACAATCACCTGGTCCAGCTCGGCCGGGGTCACCAGGCCGCTGGTCAGGACGCACGTGCGGAAATTTTTCTTTTTGCGTTCCACGTGGAGCAGTAGTTAGAAGGCAGCGTACGGTGGAGAGAGATGAGGGTTCAGGGTTCAGATATTGGCAGCGTTCCTTACACGGCGAACTGTTTCCACGATTTTGGCGCTGGGGCGGTGATTTCCAGCAGCGTTTTTTTGACCGGATGTTCAATCACGACCCGGCGACAATGCAGGGCGATGCCCCCGGCAAATAACCGGCCCGATCCGTACTTTTTATCTCCAATTAACGGATGGCCCCGCACAGATAATTGTACTCGAATTTGATGTTTTCGTCCCGTTTCCAGCATCACTTCCAGTAAGCTGGCATCAGGCAATGCTTTCAGACGGCGGTATTTCAGCCGGGCCTCCTGCGGCCGGCCGGCCGCCGATTTTGTTGATGGTCCACGTTCGCCTATCGCGGGCTGTGAAACGGTTACAATTCGCTGGTGTCGTTCATCCTTCGCCAGCCAGTCGACACACTCGGCGGCCGGGGGGTCGATTTTTCCTTCCACCCAGGCCCAGTACAATTTTTCCACTCGCCGGCTGCGAAATTGCTGATTGAGCCGGGCGGCCGCCTTCGACGTGCGGGCAAAAACAACCACGCCGCTGACCGGCGAATCGAGCCGGCTAACGACCCCCAAATATACGTTGCCCGGCTTGCGGTATTTGCGCCGCAAATAATCCTTGGCCTGCATCACCAGGCCGTCGCCCCCCGCCGCCGCGCCTTGCGTCGGCAAACCCGGCGGCTTGGCCACAGCCAGCAAGTGATTGTCTTCGTAGAGAATTTCGAGCGGCACGGGAGCGGATGTAGAAAGTAGGATGTAGAAAGTAGAATGGTTGCAATCGACGTCCGACAAATTCTACTTTCTAAATTCTACATTCTACATGCCGTCTTCTGTCCCCAAGTTGATTTTAGCCAGCCGTTCGCCACGGCGGCGAGAGTTGTTGGCCGAAGCAGGTTACCAATTCGAAGTCGTCGCGCCCCACGAAAATGTCGAATGCGGCGTGTGCAGCCGCGAAAGCCCGGCCGAATTGGTCGCCCGTTTGGCCTATGAAAAGGCAGCTAATGTCGCCGGTCGCGTGGGCCGAGGGTTGATCCTCGGCTGCGATACCGTGGCCGAATGCGACGGCCAGGTGTTGGGCAAACCCCCCGATATCGCCACCGCCCGGCGAATGTTGCAACTGCTGAGCGGGCGCGAACATCGGGTCCTCAGCGGTCTCTGTTTGTGGAATTATCCTAACCAATCGCCCGATACCCGCGTGGCGGTGACCAAGCTGCGGATGGATGTTCTATCGGACGCACAACTCGACGAATATCTGCAGTCGTACGCTTGGGAAGGCAAGGCCGGGGCATTTGGTTATCAAGACCGGCTCGGCTGGGTGCATGTGCTCGAAGGAAGCCAGTCGAACGTGGTCGGACTGCCGCTGGAATTGCTCGCCGAGATGCTGGCGCGGGCGACGGCCGCAGAACGTCCAATTCATTGAGCCGGGGAATAAATTTCGGCCTCACGAAGCGGCTTTCTTGTCGTCAGGTTTTTTGTCAGCGGACGGGATTTTGTCGTCCGCTTTTTTATCCTCGATTTGTTTGTCAGCGGGCGATGAGGTTCCCGTCGTCATGGCCTGTTTGGTCCCCGGCAGCGGATCGGTTGGCGCCAGGCGGCCGCTTTCCAAGTCGGCCAGCAGTTTGCGAACTTTGTCGGCCGGGGCGGCGTACGATTCGGTCCGGCCGGCCCGGGCGATGTTGATCCCCACCACTTTGCCGGACAAATCCACCAACGGTCCGCCGCAATCGGCCGGACGCAGCACAGTGTCGTGCTGAATCACACTGGGAAAGCTGAACGAGCGGTAGCTTAACGCGCCGCCCATTTCGTTCATGCGGTCGCTGCGGCTGGCCATACCCACTTCGTCGGAACGCTTGAGTGTGGCGGTAATATTCAATTCGTCTTTGCCTCGGTCGACGAGCAAATGCACCACGTCGCCGGGCTTGCATTTGCGAATCAACTCTACGAACTCACCACTGTCGTCAACCGGCTTATCGTTCAGCTGAACGATCAGGTCATCGACTTTCAGTCCCGCCTGTTCGGCGGGACTGCGAGACATTATTTCTTGAATTTTCGGCTTGGAGACGCCGTCGAATCTTATTCCCAACCAGCCCGGACGCGAGGGAATGGCGCGCTCCGGCACGCTCACGACGCCCACGGCCAGCGGCAAATCGCCCGGCGAGGCCGTGGCCAGCAACTGCCCCACCGCGGGGCCGTGTTCGTCATCGCTCCAATCGACGGTTTTCAAACCCGTGGCTTCGACTTTGAGCATCGCCAGATCGAATGCGGGATCATAACCGACCACCTTGGCGGGCAATTGGCGGCCGTCTCGAAAGCGGCAAACCACCGGGTCGCGCAGCTCGCTGTATTTAGTGACGATCCAACCGTCCGAGCCGACGATGGTTCCCAACACGGCATCGCGTCCGGCGCAAACCACGCGCACCGTGGCGGCATCGCTGGCCGCGACCAGGCTTTGAAAGGCGGCGCGCACCTCGTGGCTGTCGCGCAGATTACTGCCGGGGAACCAATTGCCGCGTTGGGCCCAGGCGGGCGCGGCAAGGAGCATCAGCAAGGCGATGGCGGTCAGCAATAGTCTTTGAAGCCGTTTCATGGGGCGCTACTCTCGACGGGCAAGTTTGATTTTGATTTCCTTTTTGTCGTCGCCGCGGAGAATGCTCAGCGTAATTTCGTCGCCGATTTTCTGTTTGGCAATTTGCGTTTGCAAGCTTTCCAGACTGGTGATGCTGACGCCGTTGAAGCTGACAATAATATCGTCACGTGCCAGGCCGGCGTCGTCGGCCGGTGTGTCGGGAAAGACGTCGGTCACTTTGCAGCCGGCCGTGGTCGTTTCCCCCGCTTGCGGAACCGTGAGGCCGTTAATGCCCAGCAGCGGTCCGCCGGGAGATTGCGGTCCACCCCAGGCCTCGCCTTTGGCCAGCCGATCCCACGTGTCCCGGTAGGTGTCGATGGGAACATGATAGTTATCGGTAATTCCGTCACTGATTCGGCTGTGAATGCCGATCAGGCGGCCCGATGTATCCAGCAGCGGGCCGCCGGAATCGCCGCCGACAATGGTGCAATCCGTGCCGATGGCGTCGTCACGGGTATACAAAATTCGGCCGGCCCGCAAAACCGGTGGCCGGTCTTTGAAAAATCCGCCGGGGTGTCCCAGCGTCACGCACCACTGGCCCAGTTTCAAATCGCCGGAATGCCCGAGTTCGACAAACGGGTATTTTCCCTCTTCGGTAATTTTGAGCATGCCGCTGTCCATGTCGCGGTTTACGCCCAGGGTTTTGGCGTAAACGCGCTTGCCGTCGGGAAAGATGATGTTGGCATCGCGTCCCGGCCTGCCGACCACATGTCCGGCCGTAAGAATGTAACCATCTTCGCTGACAATCACTCCGCTGCCGAAGGCGCCGCCAATGTTGATGCCCACGGTGGCCGGAATGCCTTTAGCGGCCGCTTGCTGAATGGCGGCCTGAATGGTTTGCAAATCGGCGACAGTGGCCGGAGTGCTTTTAGTAATCGTGACCAGCGGCTTGGCTGCCGTTGATTTACCGCTCCCTTCCGCCGGAGCGGCGCTAGCCGGCACGGTAGAAGAGGCCGATGCGGTAATAGCCTGGGGAGCGGCCGTTTGCGGATTTTCTTCCGCGACGATGGTCGCCAAATGCAGAACAGATAAAACTGCCGCCGCCACAGCCAGCAGCAGACCAAACAATCGACCAGGATAATTCAGGCGGGTTTTCACGGGCACAAACTTCTTTGTTCCGTCGTTGTTCTTTGTTGATTTTCGCAAGGCCGCTGGATTGGCCGGCGTGCCAATTTCATTTTGCCTGCCGGCGGCAAATTAAGCAATGCAAAAGATGGGGGCGAGCGGCCGGCAACAGCAAATCGCGCGGCATCCCACAAAGCATTTAACCCCGCAGGCGGCGAATCGGCGGCGTGCGCTTGGAAAAGAAACCAGCGAGCAGAAGAAATGCAAGCATTTCGGCCTGGGCAACCGCTGCGGATTGTGCAGGCAGTTAGTAGCTGCCTTCGTCAATGTTGAATCCGTCGTTGCGCTGAAACAGTCGCTGTAAGACTTTCGGGTCGACATCGTTGCGAATTGTACGGGCGCTGCCGTCGGCCCAGGCGGCGCAGGTGGGAAGCTTCCCGTTGAAGACGCCCCGGCGGGGATTATCCAAATCGACTTCCAAATCGTCGGGCTTCGTCCACTGGACGGCATGTTCCGGATCGGCCTCGATTACCAGGATGGTTTTGGAAATGCCGTCGGTTATATCTTTCATGAGTACGGTTCCGTTGGGCGGGAAAATGGTGTTCTCGCCGACGGGCGCCAAATAACGGGTGCGGCCGGGATGTTGCGAAGCAGTGTCCGGGCTGCGATACGCCTGCGGCATGCGGTCCAGTAGCTTGATGTTGTGCTCGCTGTCCCACGGCTCGTCGAGATGGAATTGCTTGTACAGTTCGGCCTCTTCGATGTCGGGAAGAATCGCCACACGCCAACTCAAGAGCGGTTTGCCGTCTTTATCGCGGATGGCGCGATCCGGGTAGTGATGTTGGACGTCTTCAAAATTGAGCATCCCCAGAGCGATGGCTTTCAGATGGTTCAATGACTCATGCTGAACGGCAACGGCCGAGATTCCGGTTGACGTGATTTGCGCCACTCCACGCAGCAGGTTCGCTTGCGTGGTATCGATGGTCAGCAGCAATTGATCGCCCTCGGCTTGCGGCAACAGCGAAAAAAGTTGCGCGGCGCCGACCGCAGCGACAGCAGTGGCGGAGTTGGGACCCAACTGCTGGACATAAGCCGCGGCCGCGTTTTTGATAGCAGCGGCCAGCGCTTGGGCGGCCTCGGGAGAAGCCGATTGGATGACAACCTGCAGATTGAATTTTTCCAAATTCGGCTCCTCGCCCACTGCCAGCCAGCGGAAGCCCTCGGCGAGGACGTGTCCTGACGGCAGTTTTAATTCGATGGATGGCCCAGGCTTGTTGGTCCAGCTCGTGGACAGGTCAGGCATGGGATAATCTACCGGTGGTTTTGTTCCCGCCACCGGCTCGCGCAAAATTTCTTCCGCAGCCCGGGCGAATATCGGCGGCGGCACGACGGCAAAACAGAGCGGCTTGCCGCCGGCGGCGGCCATCGCCGTTTCAAATTCCGGCCGAGCCATGGGTTTCACGGAATCTAATTGATCCAACAGCGTGCCCATGCCGATGACCGCCGCGCCATGGATTTGGCGGCAGTCGGGCCATTGTTTGGGGTCGACTCCGGACCAGGTTTGTTTGGCCTTGTCCTGAAGCGTTTTGTGGAATTCTTCAATCACCGCGCTGCCGGCGCCGGGAACTACGGCAAACGTGGAATTAGCAATCAACCGCGCGACCGTGTCCTGGCTCCTAGCGTGGATGCGAAGAAGATTCGGCAATTGGCCGATGGTGGTGACAACGTAAATTTTGTTGAGGCCGTCTGCTTTCAATCGCTTGCTCCAGCCGTCGAACTGTTCCACCACGGCGGTGAGAATATTCCGCTGCTCGTCGGTCGTGGCAAACGGCGTGAGCCATTGCTTTACGGTCAGCGGGATGTCGAATTGCGCGAGATCGAACCGGGCGATCATCACCGTTTGATCGTCGACAAACGGCGCCAGTGCAGTAAGTGTGCCGGGAGCCGGATCGGCTGAAATCGCGCAGCGGGGGGCCAAGATTAGGCCGAGCAATGCGCTCAGGCTCAGCATAACGCTGAACGCAAAGGACCGTTGCCTTGATGTAGCGGCGGCTGTCCTCAGCCGTTTTGCACTAGAAAGCTGTCGCGTCTGGGGATCCCGGCGCGCCGGGACCACTACATTTTTGAAATCAAGCGACGACGCAATGAATGTTCGCACGGGTTATTTCTCCTGCGAGGATATGTCGTGAGTTTTGGCGTCGGCCGGGCGCAGCGTCAGTTCGTAACGTTGGTCAGCGTCAATCGGCCAGGGGGCTTTGGGCGTGTGCGGCGCTTCCAGCGAAGCGACGCCGTCCTTCAGGGAGTAATCGAACGGTTTTTGCGTCCAGGGATCAACCGGCACCGGCACTTGCGTGATGTCGTCCAACTTTTCCGGCCAGCGGCCATGCTCGGCGGCGTACATGCGCAGGGCCTCCACCGTGCGCAGCAAATTGGTCTCGCGTTGGTGGCGAAACTGGGCATTGACGCAAGCTTGAATGGCCGGCAGCGCATCGGTGAAGATGCCTCCCTTGCCTTGCAATGCCGCGGCCCGCACGTCATCTTCACTGCGTGTCAAATTCTGTCGGACTTCGTCATCGGGGAGCGAAAACCATTTAAACGTGTCGTCGCGGACGAGTTGGAATTGCTTCCACCACATGAGCAGAACGGTTTGCAATACGGGCATGGCTTCGATCCGCTCGGCGGTGTAGCCTGCATTGAGCAAGTAACTGCGCGCTTGTGGATACAAAGAGACTGCCAGGGCAAAAATTTGCAATGATGGTTCGCCTCGCTGCGGTGGATGGATTGACCATCCTCGTTGTGCTTCAAGAAGCTTGGTCGCAACGGTCAGCGCTTCGTCCGGAGATAAAACCCGGCGGTCGATATCGGCCAACTCGTGAATGGTGAAATCCCAGAAGCGCGATTCGTACGACAGCGCTTCGCGAATATCGACAGGCTGGGTCGCTAAATCGGTTAAGGCCCAATACAAATTCGGCGAGCCCTCCAGAGAAATGAAGGTGCGCGTTTGCTCATGGGTCAAGTTTTGAATGGCCAGGCCGACCAGGCTTTGCACCAGCGTTGTGCCTTTCCCCAAATTTTCGCCCAGTGCGTAATTCAATCGCAGTAGTTCCAGTGCTTCGTCCGGCTTGTGCTGCGCCATAAGCAAACGGGCCCGTAAGGCGATGGCGCGAGCCAGCGACCGGCTCTTTTGGGCTTGCGGCAACAAGGTGTAGATACCTTGTTCGCGAATCTGGTCTTCCCAATCGCAGCCATCGCACTGGGCGGCTTTGGCGAGCCACAGCACGTAACCTTGATCACTGCGGAGCCAGGCGGTGACTTCTTCCGCTTTTTCTTGCGGCAGTTGATCGAGCGGCGCTTCGAACAACAAATGATCCGTTTCATCGTCGCTCTCTAGTTTAGCCAGAGCGCCGATTTGGTCCGGGCCTTCGAAGATCATTGCTTTGTAATACAGCGTGGCGGCGTTGCCGTGAATTTGGTCGACCGGCGGGACGAGGAAGCGGTATTTCAGCGCGGGCTTGGGTTCGGCGGCGGGGGAAACCGTAAGCTTGATGACTTCGATCTGTTCTGGCTGTGGATCACCGGGAGCCCACAAGGCTTTTAATTGAGCCGAAGCGTTTGTACTGCCCAGCAGGGTGACTGCAAGAGCGAACAAAATTTCATGGATGGATGGATGATGACGCACGGTTTAGCCCTCCCGTTGCAAGCGCATGAGTTCCAGATAAGTCGCGGGCCGGTGCGGGGTGGAATCGGGGTTTGTCGAATCGGGTGAATCGCCGGTCGGAGGGTTGGCATTTCGCTCCCTCACGGTCGCGGCTCTAGCGGCGTCGGTCGAGTCGGGGGGCAGCGCTTCCCAGCCGGCTGCGGTTAAACGGCCGGGGGGTAGCGGGGCGGCCGAAGCCAGACGAAGCCAATCGCGCTGCTGCTGTGAGGGGAATCGCGGGTCGCTGGCGGCGAAACGAGAATTGCTTTCGGCATCGGCCGATGGCCCGGCACTGGCAAAGCCAGTGGCACCCGTTTGCAGTGAGAGGATGGCGCCGTGTTGACGAACCACGACCATGCTCAGGCCGATGCTGACCAAGAGCAGCGCGGCGGCGACAGCGGGCCAGATGTGGGGCGACGCATGGCGGCGTGTCCCCATCGCCAAACCGGTCTGAAAAAATAATTCGTCTCGGTTGATCTCCAGCGGTTCTGGCTGCAACTGGCCGAGAATGCGGGCCGTTTCCGGTGGCAAATTTTCGTCACGATGGAATTGCATGTTTACATCTCGGTTTTCGGACAAGGGATGTTGATTCGGTCGGGGTTCAATTTTTCGCGCAGGCGGTGAACGGCGGCTTCAAAACGGCGCTGGCCCGTGCTGGAGGATATTCCAATCAACTGGGAAATTTCAGCGAAGGTTAACCGGCCCCATAAGTGGGCGATCACAATTTCACGTTCCGTCAGCGGCAGTTCGGCCAGCGCCGCGGCCGCCGTTTCGACGTCGGCCTGATGCGTTTGCGAGCGCTGGAACCACTGGGCTGCTGCTGCGGCTTCGTGCTGCCGGCGGCGGCGATCAAACCGGGCTTGGCTGATCGCTTGGCGACGCACCACGGCAAACAACCAGGCGGCCGGATTGGCCGGCAGTTCGGCACAGGCGGACAGGTCGATCAGCGCTTGCTGCACCACGTCGTCGGGAGCGGCACACCACTGGCGCGCGTACAGCTTGAGCGCCGGGCCGTGGCGATCGAGCAATTCCGCCAGCAGTTGGGCTGTAAGCTGCGGCATGCGCTGTCCTGCGTGTGCTCCCGCCGTTTGGGCAGCCGGAGCGGTGTTTGTAGAGATGTCGCCCGCCGAAGGGCAATTATCTCAAAAAAGCGGGACGCGTGCCGCAATTTAGCGCAATTTTTTGACGGCGCTGGCGGGAGGAAAAAAAGATGGCGCCGGTGGGGCCGAAAGCGTCAAATCGCGTGCGCTTCCAGCGCGTTGGTTTCGGCCGTCGTGGCCGGATGTTCGTCGTCGCCGGCCATAAGAAAGCTGACGCCGACCTGTACCACGGCGACGATGGCCATCGCCAGGAAGACCCACGTCAGGCCCGAGCCGATCATCTGCGAAATGATGGGCTGCACCGTGGGGGGCAATTGGGCGCGTTTTTGTTTGTCCATCAGGCTGGCGGGGCTGATGCCCATTTGCCGCAATTGCTGCATTTGCGGCGCGGCCAAGGCGTTGAACAAAACCCCCAACAGACCAATGCCGATAGCGCCCCCCATGCTGCGAAAAAATTGAATGGCGCTGGTGACAATGCCGCGCTGCTGCCACGTGACGCTGTGCTGCACCGACAAAATTTGCGGCATGGACGACGAGCCAAAACCAACGCCGGCAATCATCAAGACGGCGGCAAGGACCCAGCCACTGGCGTGCAGCAGGGCACAAACAAACAGGGCGAAAAAGCCGAAGGCCATCAGCGCGCTGCCGGCCACGGCGGTCCGCCGAAAGCCCCAGCGAACAATGATCGGGGCCACGAAGACGCCGCTGGACGCCCAGGCCAGCATGACCGGCGTGACCACGCCGGCCGCCGCTTTCGCCCCCGCGCCGGTTGTCCCCTGTACGTACAGCGGAACATACGTATCGACGCTGAAAAATCCCACGCCCATCAATGCGCTGGCCAACATCGCGGGGCCAATGGCGCGCTGCACTAACAACGCCGGCGGCAGCAGCGGGTTTTCCGCGCTGCGTTCGACTCGAATAAACCAGGCCAAAGCAATCACCGCCACCAGCAAAATGAAAAATGCCGCGGCCGGAGGAAACCCGTCCTGCTCCAGCGCGAACACCAAGCCCATGATTGCCGTGCAGGCGATGGCCAGCAGCGTAGTGCCCGGCAAATCGAGATCGGTGGAGTGGGGTTTTTCGTGATCGTGATATTGCCACACCAGCACGGCAAACCCCAAGGCGCCGAACGGCAAATTCACGAAGAAAATCGATCGCCAACCAAAGGTATCGACCAGCAAAGCGCCAATGGCCGGTCCGGCCAGCGACGAGGTGCCCCACACGGCGCTAAACCAACCTTGAATTTTGGCCCGTTCTTCCAGCGTGAAAATATCGCCTAGAATCGTGAGCACCACGGGCATGATTCCTCCGGCGCCCAAACCCTGGATGCCACGAAAGACGATCAATTGCCACATGGATTGCGAGGCGGAGGCCAACACCGAGGCGATGGCAAACAGCGCGATGGCCCACAGCAACACGCGCTTGCGCCCCCAGGCATCGGCTAGGCGGCCGTAAATGGGCATGCTGACCGTACACATCAGCAAGTACACCGACATGACCCACGAGTAATGCTCCAGGCCGTGCAAATCGCCGATAATTGTCGGCATGGCCGTGCTGGTGACGGTCAGTTCCATGGCGGCCAAGACCATCACAATGAGCAGCGCGGCGGTGACCCAGCGGCGGCTTATTTTTGGCGGAATGGCGTGTGCCGGCGGCGCGGAGATAGTTTCCAGCGTTTCCATCGTGGAATTCTCCGGCCGGCGCGGGGCGCCCCGGCCAGAAATATCAGCGGCAGGTGCTTCTTCGGCCGCCGCGTGTTCCGAACGCCGGGCAGCATACGATGATGGTTCACTCACGGCGGCTTCGCTTTCGCAGTGCTAGCAACTTCACAGCGCTCTAACGCATTTTTATTCCAATGCATTTTATGATGACCGGCAAGCAGGAAACAGGTTCGCTCGATATTGTGACCGGTCTGGCAAGCGAACGCCAGCGGAAAATTTGCCGCGAATTCCGCAGGCAAAAATCGCGAATAGATCGAGAGCAAGGCGTTATGAAAACGAGGCCCGCCGGAAGCGAAGCTCAAAACAGCGTGAAAACTCAACGCAGTGTGGCCGTGGCCTGCGATGCGGCGTAAGAATCTGTCGATGAGCGGCTGCGCATTGCAAACCAGGCGCGGAATAAACCGGCATAGTATCTGGCTTTCCACGGGTTCCAGGCCCGCGATTTTCGAAAACTGGCCAAGGCTTTGTGGTGCGCGCCCAGCCGCAGCAACTGCCGCCCGGCCTGAAACCACCTTCTGGCCAACGTTCGCCGACAGCGGGGATGGCTCAGCCAGGCTTGACCTCCGCGGCGAACAAAAAACTCTTCGTAGATTTGAGCCCAAGCAAGATGGCTGTCCGCGTATTTTTGGCTCAGGTTTCCTTCGTCGCCGGCATGCTGCGCCACTCCGCGAGAGAAATCCACCGCTTCCCCCGCCACGTATAACCACGGCCCGCGCAGAGTAAGCGGCAGGTACAACGCGGCATCTTGCCCGGTGGGCAATGTCAGATCAAATCCGCCTTGGCGTTCCACTTCGCTCCGCCGAAACAACGTGCAAGAGGCGATGCCTGCGCCGCGCTCCAGCAACCACAGGCTCGGCGCTTGGGCGATGGGCGAGCAGCTTTCAAGTTTGTTTTTGCGGCCATCGGCAAACACAAAGCGCCGATCGCACGTGGCGGCCACGGCGGTAGGATGAGCCGCCAGCGCAGCCTGGGTGCGTGCCAGAAAATCGGCCGGCCAATGGTCGTCGGAATCGAGAAAGGCCACATACTCGCTGGGCTGGGCCTGTGACAGGCCGTGATTTCTGGCCGATGCCGCGCCCCCGTTAGGCTTGCGGAGCAGACGGCAATCGAATCGGCCGTGGAGCTGTTCGATCCAGTCAGTCACCACCTCGGCGCCGCGGTCGGTGGAGCCGTCGTCCACAAGGACCAACTGCGAGGGAAGGTGCGTTTGCGATTCCACGCACCGGAGCGTGGCCAGAAGCGACTGCTGTCGATTGAAAAACGGGATGATGGCCGCAATTCTGCCCGCATTCATGAGCGATACCCCCCCCCCGCAGGACGCAACCTCGCCACTGCATTCCGAGCCTGTTTTCCCGTCAAAAAAGCAGCGTTCCGCGGGAAGAAAGCCCTCTTCAGCTTTATCGGATATGACGGATGGGGAGTTTGAAAAAACCTCCGTGCGGCGGGCGCGATTGCGCGAATTGGCACAGCAGCAATGAGCCGTGCTAGCAGTCGATTCGGCCGCTTCACACGATGCCGCGGCGCACGGCCCATACTGCCGCTTGTGTGCGATCGGTCACGCCGATTTTTCGCAACACATTTTGCACATGTTCCTTGACCGTTTCATAGCTGATTTTGAGCGACTGCGCGATCTCTTTATTGGTGAAGCCCAAGGTCAGCTTTTGGACCACTTCGCTTTCTCGCTGCGTCAGGGGCACTTCGTGATCGGCAGACAGCCGCGGCGCGGCCAACGCGCCGCTGACGCGGCGCAGTTCTTCCCGAGTCCACGTGGATTCTCCCCGGGCCGCTTGGCGAATGGCCTCCAACAGTTTCTCTTTGCTGGAACTTTTCAGCACATAGGCGCTGGCCCCCAGCGCCACCGCCCGGGCCACGTACGTGGGATTGTCAAAACCGGAAAACATGATGACCGGCATTTCCGGACGATCCAGTTTGATGCGGCCCAGCGCGGTCAGGCCGTCGCCATCGGGCATTCGAACATCCAGCAGGACCACATCGGGGCGATGTTTCAGCGCTAATCGTACCGCCGCCTCGCCGCCGGCCGCTTCGGCGATGATTTTTATGTCCGCGCCGGCCAGGAGCACTTTCAGTCC
>Ga0335083_10001094_pt1 | contig 38135 bp, 38 predicted proteins | sample Lox_Sample_42_FD_206716 | JGI IMG/M metagenome (GOLD analysis project Ga0335083, IMG submission 206716) | Soil microbial communities from Loxahatchee National Wildlife Refuge, Florida, United States - Lox_Sample_4.2 | ecosystem: Environmental > Terrestrial > Soil > Wetlands | place: USA...
GCCGATCTCGAGTTCCCACACGCCTAACAGCAGGCTGTCGCCATCGAGCAGCAACGCGCCGGGCATACCGTTGACCTCGACCTCCCGCAGCGACGCGCCGGCAATGCGGGCGCCGAGCTTGACCCAGGTCAACAGCGTGTTCGCGACCCGGCTCCGGCCCGCCAGCGGGCGGCCGAGCGCGGGCACCTTGCCGCCGCCGTCGCCCGTGAGCACGACGTCGTGAGCAAGCAGCGCCTCCAGTCCGGCCAGATCCCCATCCGTGACCGCGGCGAAGAACCGCTTGGCGAGCTCGTCGCGCTGCTCGCGCGAGGTCTGAAAGCGAGGACGCCCCGCCTCGACACGAGCCCGCGCCCGCGTCGCGAGCTGGCGGACGTTGTCCTCGTTCTTGCCGACGATCTCGGCGATCTCGCCGTAGCCGTAGTCGAACACATCGCGCAGCAGCAGCACCGCGCGCTGCTCGGGAGAGAGCGTCTCGAGCAGGACCAGCATCGCCATCGAGAGTGAGTCGGCGATCTCGGCGTGTTGGGCGGGGTCGTCGAGGCTGTCGGTGAGGACCGGCTCCGGGAGCCACTCCCCCACGTAGCGTTCCCGGCGCGCCCGAGCCGAACGGAGCTCGTCGATCGCCAAGCGCGTCGTGATCGTCGCCACGAACGCGCGCGGCGAGTCGATCCGCTCGCCGTCCTCGATCGCGCGGTGGACGCGAAGCAGCGCCTCCTGAACGATGTCCTCGGCCTCGGCGACGCTGCCCAGCATCCTGTAGGCGATCGCGAACGACGTCGGACGCAGCTCGTCGAGCAGGTCCTCGCTCGAGCGAGGGTTCGAGCTCATGCCGCGAATCCTTCCCGCCAGCTCGGGTGCCTGGGCTCCCAGCCGAGCTCGCGCTTGGCCTTGGCGTTCGATGCGCCGCGGATCTCGGTCATCATCACGATCGCCGTTTCCCCGGCGAGCACCCGTCCGACCAGCCTCGGCACGCGCCACGGCTTCGGCGCGCCGATCGCCTGCGCCAGCGCCGGCAGCCAGTCGGAGACCGCGGCGGGTTCGTCATCGACGACGTTGTAGATCCCGCGCTTACCGTTCTCGACCGCCGCCACAGTCGCCTCGGCCGCATCGCCGATATGCACGAACGACCACACGCCGGCCCCGTCGCCGACCACCGGGAACTTGCGCTTGTGCACCATCTCGAACTCGGGACCACCTGGAGACAGGCCTGTGCCCGGACCATAGAACCCGCCATATCGAAGCACGATGCCCTCGGTCCAGTCGGCGCCCGTCACCGCCTCCTCGACGTGCCGGATCGCGGCGAGCGACTCGCGCATTTCGCGCGCGGGGGTCGGGTCGAGCGGATCGTCCTCGGTCTTGACCGGGCCGCCGGTCCGAGCGTATGGCCAGCCCGTGTAGCTCTGGGCGACGAACCGCTTCACCCCGACTGCACGCCCGGCTGACAGCAGGTGATCCGTGCCCTCGGTCCTCAGCCGGTTGGTCATCGCAAAGCTGCGGTCGAAGTGCCGCAGGTCGAACTCCGCGATCGAGGTCAGCTCGTGGACGATCACATCGGGCTGCGCCCGGGCGACGGCCTGCGCGACCTGGTCGGGGTCGAGCGCGTCGACGACCACCGGCGTGGCGCCGAGATCCCACAGAACGGCCTCCTTGTCCTCACTCCGCGTAGTGCCGACGACGCGGTGGCCGGCGGCGATCAGCCGGGGGACCAGCTGCTTGCCCATTGCGCCCGTGGCGCCTGCAACGAAGATTTTCATGTTCGGCTCCTCGTACTCGATTGCACCAGTTCAGACGAGGTAGCCGCGGCGGCTGTGACAGCCGCTCCGCCTGCGGTCAGTTGCCGTCGCCGAGCGCTGTCCGCAGCCCGGCCAGGTCGGCCGACCCGAACACCACCCGGTTCCGGGTGGCGACGTAGACGAGGTCGAGGTCGACGCCGGCCTTGGCGATCTTCCGCGTGAGGTCGGCCAGCACTCCGGGGCGGTCCTCGACGTCGATCACGACCACCTCGCGCTCGCGGCTGACCGCGAGATGCGAGATCGCCAGCGAGTGCCTGGCCGCCTCGGCGTGCGGGACGAGGATGTGCATCTCCGCACGTTCGCCGGTCCCTATGCACGTGGCCGCCGCGATGTTCACGCCCGCGTCGCTGATCGCCGCGGCGACCTGCGCGAGCGCTCCGGGGGTGTTCTCGATGTCGATGACGAGGTCGAACGCCATGCCCGTGCGCTGGCAGCCTAACCGGTGTGGTGTGCCGGTGGCGACCGGCCTCTGAAGACGTCCGGCGCCGGCCCCGCGCGGGGCTCGCCGAAGCTCGCGTACGTCTCGCGCGCCGAGGTCGACTCGTCCGGCACGCCGGCCCCGCGGCGGGTAGCGGCCGGCTCGACCGGGTAGCGCGCGCTGCCCTTCTCCTTGCGGGCGCCCACCGCGAAGATCAGCGTCGGCTCATCGCCGGCGGCGACGATCGTGTGGGGAGTGCGCGGCGGGCAGTGGACCAGGTCCCACGGCTCGAGCGCACGCTCCTCCGCCTCGATGATCAGGGTCCCGCGACCGCGCAGGATGAGGAAATCCTCCTGCCCCGCCTCGTGGTGGTACAGCGACATCGGCTTGCCGGGCTGGATCCAGTACAGACCGACCCCGAGGTCGTCGAAGTGGGCCTCCCCCTCGCCGCCGAACCGGCACACCGCGCGCATGTCGTTGTGCATCCACCGGGCGTCGCGCGCATTGACCACGAACCACCCGCCGGTGACGGGGACGCCTTGCTGGAGTCTGGCCTCGGTCACGCCGGCACGGCCACGACCTGCTCGCCGGTGATCGCCTCGAGCGCCTCCCGGAGCGCGGCGACGCGCTCGGCGCCGAAGCGCTCGGCCCATTCCTGCTCGAGCTCGTCGATGAGCCCGACGCCGAGTGCCTGCGCATCGCGTCCGCGCTCGGTCAAGCGGATGATCTTCGCCCGGCCGTCTGTCGGGTCGGGAACACGCTCGACATAGCCTCGCTGCTCGAGGTCGCTCGTGACCTCGCCCACCGACTGCTTGGTCATGCGAGCTCGCTCGGCGAGCTCCGTGAGACGGGTCCCTTCGGGGTCGATGTTGCCGAACACGCACCCGTGGCTGATTCGAATGTCGTTGTACGACGTGTCCGCCAGACGCCGTTCCAGTCCCTCGCAGAAATCGTCGAAAGCGATGCTGAGCAGGCGAATCATCAACGGCGGGCGCGATATGTCTTGATCGATTGACATTTCGTCAGGACTCCTGATAAGGTGGACAGACAATTCGGAAGCCTTACAAGGTTGCCTGACAAGTTTAGCAGCTTACGGTGTGAAAGCGGAGGTATCTCAAGATGTCTAGAAAGTGGTGGACCCTTTTGGCGGTGAGCGTCGGCACCTTCATGTTGCTGCTCGACATCACCGTCGTTAACACGGCGCTCCCATCGATCGAAAAGGACCTGTCGGCGAGCTTCACCGACGTGCAGTGGGTGATCGACGCCTACACGCTGTCGCTCGCGGCGGTCGTGCTCACCGCCGGCTCGCTGGCGGATCGCCTCGGGCGGAGAGCCGTGTTCGCGATCGGGCTCGGGATCTTCTCGGCGGCCTCGCTCGCCGCGGGGCTGGCGCCCGATGCGACGTTCCTCAACATCTCGCGCGCGATCCAGGGGATCGGCGGCGCCGCGATGTTCGCGGTCTCTCTGGCGCTCGTCGCCCAGGAGTTCGCGGCGGGACGGGAGCGCGCGACGGCGATGGGCGTGTACGGCGCGACGATCGGCGTCGCGGTCGCTGTCGGCCCACTGGTCGGCGGCGCGATCACGAGCGCCTTCGGCTGGCGATGGGTGTTCTTCCTGAACGTCCCGATCGGCATCGCCGCGATCGTCGTGACCTTCCTACGGATCCGCGAGTCCCGCGATCCCAATGCGACGCGGATCGACTGGCTCGGGCTGGTCGCTTTCAGCAGCGCGCTCATCATGCTGGTGCTCGCACTCCTGCGCGGGAACGACGACGGCTGGGGCAGCCCGCTGATCCTTGGGCTGTTCGCCGGCGCCGCGGCGATGCTCGCGGCGTTCACCGCGATCGAGCAGCGCGTCCGGGAGCCGATGCTCCCCCTCGAGCTGTTCCGCCGGCGCGCGTTCACTGGCGTCCAGCTGGCCGCGGCCGCGGTCTCGGCGTCGCTGTTCGCGCTGTTCCTGTACCTGACCCTGTATCTGCAGAACTACCTCGGCTACTCGCCGTTGCAGGCGGGTCTCCGATACCTGCCGATCACGCTGGTGCCGTTCCTGGTCGCGCCGCTCGCCGTCGCCCTGATGGCTCGCGTACACGCGCGCGTCCTGATGGCGACAAGCCTCGCCATGATCGGAGGCGGACTGCTGCTGATGTCCGGGCTGACGCCGAGCGATGGTTGGACGGCGCTGCTGCCCGGTTTCATCGTCGCCGGCATCGGCGTCGGCCTGCTCAACCCGGTGATCGCGGATGTCGCGGTGAGCGTGGTCTCGAAGGAGCGGAGCGGCATGGCCGCGGGGATCAACGACACCTTCCGGCAGGTCGCGATCGCGGTCGGCGTGGCGGCGTGGGGGGCGATCTTCCTCGCTCGCGGCGCCGACAAGATCTCCGCCGCGGCAGCCGGGACGCCGGCCGCGACGGGCGGCCATCCCCGCCAGCTGATCGAGGCGGCCTCGGGCGGCCGGCTACAGCAGGCCCTGCAGTCGGTGCCGCACGGCGCCCGCGCGGCGGTCGCCAGCGCGACCCGCGACGGATTCCTGAGCGGCCTCAACACGATTCTCGTGGCCGGCGCCGCGCTCGCGTTCGCCGGTGCGCTGCTCGCCCTGTGGCTGGTCCGCGAGCACGAGATCGAGCGCGACCAGCCCGAGCTGGTCACAGCTGAGGCGATCACGGCCTGATGTGACCGTTAGCGGACGGATCGGGTAGTCACTCTCTGGAATGCCCGATTCGTCCGCGTCGCTCATCTCCTCCGTCGACACGATCGTCGGCGACCGCGTCGAGGCGGCGGTACGCGCGAAGCACTGGTGGCGCTTGCGCCGCCTCGGATGGAGCCACGCTCTCGCCCCGCCGGACGACGGGCCATGGGTCTCAGGCGATCCGCCTCCGCGCGCCGGCTGCTCGCTGGAGGTGCTGATCGACGGCGCCGAGGCGTTCCCGGCCATCGCGGACGCGATCGCGGGCGCCCGCGACTACGTTCACATAACGGGCTGGCACATCGCACCGTATTTCGAGCTGGTCAGGGGCGAGCGTCCGGGAGTTCTGGGCGAGCTGCTGGCGGAGGCGGCCGAGCGGGTCGACGTGAACGTGCTCGTCTGGGCGGGCGCCCCGGTGCCAGCTTTTCATCCCACGCGCAAGGAGGTGCGAGAGGGCGTCGAGACGCTGACACGGGGCACCAGGATCCGGTGCGAGACCGATCCGCGCGAGCACCCGTTCCATTGCCATCACGAGAAGACCGTGATCGTCGACGGAGAGATCGCGTTCGTGGGCGGCATCGACATGACCGACTATGCCGGCGACCGGTTTGACACGAGCGACCACCCGGCGCGACGCCGGCTCGGCTGGCACGACGTCGGCACCCGCCTTCGCGGCCCAGCCGTCGCGGACGTCGATGACCACTTCGCGCTGCGGTGGCGGGAGCTGACCGGCGATGAACTCGAGCGACCCGCCCCGCCCGCGCCCGCCGGCGAGCATACGGTCCAGGTGGTGCGGACGATCGCCAATGGCATGTACGACGCGGTTCGCAATGGCGAGTACCGGATCCTCGAGAGCTACGTGCGCGCAATCCGGAGCGCGCAGCGCTTCATCTACCTCGAAAACCAGTTCCTGTGGGCACCGGAGATCGCCGACCTGCTGGCCGACAAGCTCCGCCGGCCACCGTGCGACGAGTTCAGGCTCGTCATCGTCCTGCCCGCTCGCGCCAACAACGGTCAGGACGACACGATGGGACAGCTCGGACAGCTCGTCGAGGCCGACGACGACGCCGGCCGCCTGCTCGCCGCGACAATCCGCTCGCTGAGTGGCCATCGCGACGATCGGCTGTACGTGCACGCCAAGGTCGGGATCGTCGACGATCGCTGGCTCACGGTCGGGTCGGCGAACCTGAACGCCCACTCGCTGCTGAACGACACCGAGATGAACGTGGTCACCGACGACCCCGGGCTGGCGCGCGCGACCCGGCTGCGGCTGTGGGCCGAGCACCTGGAGGTCGACGTCGCGACGATCGGCGACGAGGCCCCGCATAAGGTTGTCGACAAGCGCTGGCGCCCGACCGCGTTCGAGCAGCTCGACCGCCTCCGCTCCGGCGCGCCCCCGAACCACCGGCTGCTCGCGTTGCCGGGCCTCTCCCGGCGGTCGCGAAGGCTGCTCGGCCCGCTCGTCGGCCTCGTCGACGACGGCTGAAACTCTGGCCTTATGCCGTCCAGGCGGGCTCGCGCCCGTTCTCGCGCACCCACTGACCGACCAGGCCGCGGAGGTGTGACACGAACCGTTCCTGCTCGTGCGCCGGATACGTCGCCCGAACCGTCCTCACGAGCAGCCGGTCGAAGTCGGCCGAGTCCACCCAGTCGAGCACGAGCTCGTCGACGTGGCCGAGGCGGCTCGCGCAGAAGTCGTGGTAGCGGTCCGCCTCGAAGTGCTCGTCGGCCAGCCGGCGGTAGGCCGCGAGCTTGTCGGCGTAGCTCAGGTCCTCGCGGTCGCCGATCTCGAAGTAGCGGCGCGTGTCGAGATCGAGCCGTGGCCGCCGGTTGGTCACCAGGCAGAACGTGCACCACTTCACAAGCGTCTTGATCGCCCACGGGAAGTAGTAGTGCAGGCTCGTGAGCGCGACGTCCGGCGACGCATTGGCGTAGTCGATCGGGTACACGTCGTCGCCGCGCACGAGGCACTCGCACGAGTTGAACTCCCAGCGGAAGAACGCGTTGACCAGACGGCTGATCGTCAGCACCTCCTCGCCCAGCTCGGGCGTGAGGAAGTCGTGGGCGACCTCGTAGCGATCGTGCATCGGCTGATCGGGGCGGAACTTCATGACCATCGTCTCGGAGCCGATCGACAGCGAGCGGGCGAACACGTCGAAGTTCTCGATCGATGCCTGAAGGTGCATCAGCCGCCGGCCCGACGCGTCGTACGTGCGCTCTAGCTCGTCGCGGTCGCGCACGCGGCTCACGCCGATCCACTGCCCGCCGTCGTATGGCTTCATGAACAGCGGGTAGCCGATCTTCTCGGCGATCGCGGGAAGGTCGAACGGCTGGTTGTAGCGCGCCGCCGTGTACTGGAAGCGGGCATTGTCGGGCGGGTCCTTGTGCGGGACCAGGACCGTCGGCGGCACCTTCAGCCCGAGGCGGATCATCGCGCAGTAGGCGGCGTGCTTCTCCATCGCCTGGAACGTGAACGGGCTGTTGAGCAGGTACACGTCGTTCATCAGCGCGACCTTCTTCAGCCACTCCCGCGGGAGGTAGTACCAGTATGCGAGACGGTCGATCACAAGCTCGTAGCGCGGCCGGTCGCGCAGGTCGAACGGCTCCATCGTGATCCGCTCGGTGGCGATCCGGTGGGTATGGCCGGAGGCGTCGGTGATCGGCCCGAGCCGCGACACCAGCGTCTCGAACGCCGCCGGCCAGTCGTCCTCGGTGCCGAGCAGCAGTCCGATCAGGTGCGTGGTCTCCGCCATGACTCAGGTGAAGCGTGGCAGATGGTGGGCCAGCTGGGCGCGCCACGACGGCCAGTCGTGCGGAACATCGTGCCCCCACAGGTCAAGCTCGCACCGAATGCCCTTGGCCTGAAGCAGCCCGGCGAAGCGGCGCGTCGACTCGAGCGCGCCGGTCGTGTCCTCCCACTGCCCCTGCCCGCAAACGAGCAGCAGGCTCGCCCGACTGCGCAGCCAGTCGAGGTGTTCGCCCCCGAGGTGGCCGACGTAATCCATCGGGTTGTTGAAGTAGGTGGCGTCGCCGCGCTCCCCCCAGCCGTCCCAGGCGGACGGGTCGTAGTTGCCCGACATGCAGATCGCAAGCGGGAACAGGTCGGCGCGTTTGAGCGCGAAGTTCGCGGCGTGGTACGCGCCGAGGCTCACGCCGCACGTGATCAGCTCGCTCGCGCCGCCGCAGTCCCAGCGGACGAACGGGACGACCTCGTTGACGATCCACGACTCGTAGAACTGGTGGCGGCGAGCCCGCTCCTCGAGCGGGATGTCGCGGTTCGACCACGACTCGGAGTCGAACGAGTCGACGCAATAGAGCTTCACCCGCCCTTCGGCGATCAGGTTGCCGACCGCGCCGACCATCCCGCGGCGCTCGAACTCCCCGGCGTCGCCGCGCTCGGCGGGGAACACCAGCACCGGGCGTCCCCAGTGGCCGTAGACCGCGACTCCGTTCATCGCTGCTGCCAGAGACTCGCGAGCAGAGAAGTCAGGTACGGATCCAGCGCGTCCCGCCACGACGTGTAGTTGTGCAGGTCGGGCACCTCGCTCAGGTGCCCGTCGTAACCCTGGGCGGCGAGGGCGCTCGCCATCAGGCGGTTGTTGTAGACGTTCTCCTCCTCGGCGCCGCACGTCATCGCCATGGGCACGGGCTCGCCGAAAGTCGCCGTGCGCAGGACGCGGCGGACGAACCGCACGATCCGCGCGTAGCGCGGGAACCCGGACTCGTGGCGATCGAACCGGGGGACGAAGAAGCTCGCCGACTGGAGGAACAGCCCGGCGAACGAGCCCGGCCACGTGCGCTGTGCCTGGAGCATCGCGAGGCCGCCGAGGCTCGCGCCCATGCCCACCGGCAAGCCGGTCACCGGGACGCGCTCGCGCAGCCTCGGCAGGACCCGGTTGCAGAGCGAGCGCCCGTAAGCGGCCGAGGCCGAGTACCACTCGTCGCGGTCGCCGGGGGGCAACAGCGCGATTCGAAACGCCGCGAGCGTACCGGCCTCGATCATCGCGCCGGCATAGCGGGTCAGTGCGGCCAGCTCGTCGTACTCGGGCCCATCGTGCGCCACGAGCAGCGGCAGCGGGCCGTCGCACGGCGACCAGATGGCGATGTCGAGGTCGCGGCCGAGGACGCGGACGGTGGTCGCGTCGACCGCGCCTTCGACGGCCGGCCGCTCGAGCCACGCCGGCGCGCGATAGCCGGGCCCGAGCAGGACCGACTTCTCCCCGAACGCCCCCGGAGCGCGCTCCGGGTTGCCCGGATCGCATACGACGGCGGTGTCGCCGTCGTGATCGCACAGCTCGAGCTTGTACTCGAGACGATCGAGGCCGTTGTCGGGCAAGTCGAGCACCCAACCGCCGTTGGCCCTGATGAACTGCGGGTCCGCGAGCGGGAGGTCCGAACACAGCCGGACCCCCGCGAGGCGGTTCTCGGGGTCATCGACGCGCAAGCTGTCGAGCACGCGCCGAAGGTAGCCGATAGCGTCCGCGCCGTGAGCTATTCGGTCGTGCATGTGGACGAACTCGAGGGCGCGGGACCGGGCGGCGCGGTCCGCTTCGTCCGCCGGGAGCTCGGCGTCGAGGCGTTCGGCATCAACTGGTTCGAGATTCCGCCGAACGCGGCGGGTCACGAGCACGACGAGACTCGCTCCGGGCAGGAAGAGGTGTCGGTCGTCATCCGCGGCGGCGGCCATTGGCGGGTCGACGGCGTCGAGGTCCCGGTGCGGGTCGGCAGCTTCGTGCGCTTCGATCCGGGCTCGACCCGGTGCCCGGTCGCGGGCCCCGACGGGTTGACATTCGTGTCCGTCGGCGCCCGGCCCGGCTCGTACGAGCCTCGCGGCCCGTTCTAGCTCACGAGCGCGAGCGTCATGTACGTGCTGTTCGGGCTCGCGGGATAGTCGCCGAACGGCTCGCACACCGCGAAACCGGCGCTCGCGTAAAGCGACCGTGCCGGCGCGAACGATGCCATCGACCCGGTCTCGAGGCTGAGCCTCTTGTAGCCTCGCTCGCGCGCCACCGCGATCAGGTGGTCGAGCATCAGGCGGCCCAGGCCGCGCCCGCGAGCGCCCTGCGCCGTGTGCATCGACTTGATCTCCGCATGGTGCGGGTCGAGCTGCTTGAGCGCCCCGACCGCGAGCAGCCTGCCGCCGTCGCGATAGCTGAAGAACGCCACCGCTGGGTCGAGCAGGCCGTCGACGTCCATCGCGTGGGCATCCTCGGGCGGGGTCTGCGCCCGTGCGAACGTGAGGTGGACGGCGAGCAGCGCACGCACGTCATCCGCCCGCGGGTCGTCGAGTTCGATCACGTCAGCTGGTCGATACGGTCACGCTCGACATCACCACGGTCGGCGTCGGCGAGCCGTCCTGTGGCGGGTTCGTGGGGAGCGAACCGATCTTCTGCACCACGTTCATACCCGACACGACCTTGCCGGCCAGCGCGTAATCGGGGGTGAGCCCGGCCGACTGGGTGACGTTCTGGCCGGTCACGACGAAGAACTGACTGCCCGACGCCCCGGCCGGCTGGGTCTGGGTCTTGGCCATCGCGACGTCGCCGAGAACGTACTGCGTGCTCTGCGGCGGGGCCTCGACGACCGTGTAACCCGGACCGCCGGCACCCGTTCCGGTCGGATCGCCGCCCTGGATCACGAACCCGGCGGCGACCCGGTGGAACGTGGTCCCGTCGAAGAAGCCGCGTTTGACCAGCGAGTAGAACGAGGCGGACGTCCTCGGCGACTGTGCCACGTCGAGCGCGAAGGCGAACGTCCCGCAGTTGGTGACGATCGTGACGGTGTAGGTCTTCTGCGGATCGAGTCGGAGATGCGGCGCCGACAGATGCCCGTTTGGCTTGGGCGCCGGCGCCGGGACCGTGTGGCACGCTGCCGCGGACGGCGCCGACGCCGTCGTGGACGACGCCGGCGTCGAGCTTTTAGGCGCGGTACTGGTCGATGCGCTGTGGGTGACGCTACTCCCGCAGCCGGCGGCGGCGAGGGCGACCGCGGCGATCAGGCAGGCTCGGCGCACTGCTCACAAGCAAACCAGATCCGGTCATCGCGAGCGGCGCCCGCCCTTGCTTGAGCCGCCGGCCTCGCTGAAACCGCTGACGTTGGCCCCGCCGCCGCCTCCACTGAACCCACTCGACTGGCTGAAGCCGCCGGACGGGCACGGCTGTGGACCGCACGGAGCCTGCGACGCGGCGGGGAACGTCTGCGTGGTCATGCCGGTCGGCGTCGTGATCGCCGCGGACTTGACGGCCTGAGTGTCCGGCCACCACGCGACGAACCAACCGTTCGCGACCGTGGCCTGCACCTGGCTGCCATCGTCGAGGGTGAGCGTGACCGCGCTCACGCCGTCGCCGGCGCGGCCGTCCGCGAACGAATACGCATCACCGGCGCGGTTGGCGGTGTGCGAGCTCGAGAGCAGGATGTGGCCGGCGGGGACCGAGATCGGCGCGCTCGACTCGTTGCCGGACACCGCAGTGAACGCCGGCCCCTTGATGCAGGTGGCGCTCGCGTTGGCGTCGGCGTAAACCGAGAACGTGAAGGGCCCGCGCGTGTCGCTCAGCTTCAACGGCAGCCCCGCGATCGGCGACTGGGTCTGGCAGTCGGCGTTCGCCGCCGCGAGCTGCTTCGGTCCGGGCGGGGTCGGCGTCGGGCTCCAGCCGGCGAACGCATTGGACGCGCCGGCGCTGAGCGAGATCACGACCGCGACGGCGCCGGCCGCACCGGCGGTCGCGAGGGCGCCGATCGCGACCGGTGGTCGCATCAGGCGGGTGCGCGGGTGGTAGTCGTGGTGGACGAGTCGGTCGATGCTCGATGCGGGCACGTGCGCCGCGCGCTCGCGAAGCGCCGCGCGCAGCTCGGTCTGGTCGGTCATGTCGGGATGCTCCTTGTGTCATTGGTCGTGCGCAGCGTCTGCTCGAGTCGCGCGAGTCCACGAGAAGCCGTGCTTTTCACTGTGCCGAGAGAGCACTTCATGGCGGCCGCAACCTCGGCTTCGGGAAGGTCAAGGAAGTAGCGGAGCACGAGCACGGTGCGCTGGCGCGGCGGGAGCGCCGCGAGCGCGCGCATCAGCTCGTCCTGCGTGTCGATCGCACCCGACTCGGGCGAGTCGTCGCCGCGCTCGGGGGGTGGCTCGCCGGTCAGTTCCCGGCGGCGCCGTCCGCGGCGGTCGGCGCCGCTCAGCGCCAGGTTCACGAGGATCCGGCGCGCGTAGGCGACTGGGTGCTCCATACGCCGGACGCGGTGCCAGCGTCCGGCCACCTTGAGCAGCGTCTCCTGAACCAGGTCTTCCGCCTCGGGCAGGTCCCAGACGATCAGGTACGCGGTCCGGACCAGCGCGTCGGTGTTGTGCGCGACGAAGTTCTCGAAGTCAGCTCGCCGGTGATCCATCTGCCCGCTTAAGGGTCCCGCACGGCTGAAAGGTTGAGTCCCGCGTCTTCGGGACGACGATTCGTCCGCCTACGAGCGCGGCCGTGGGCGCGGCAGCCGCCAGTAGTTCATGTCGCGGTCGGGGTCGTCTTTGCTCGGACCGAATCGCTCGCGCCACAGAAGGCAAGCGCCCACAAACGCCACGAACCCCACCGGTATCGCTAGGTACGCCACATCATTGCCCAGGACCGCGACCAGTAGGACAACCCCCAGCAGAGCGACCGGAAGCAGCCAGGGAAGCCACCATGCCTTCATGGCCACATGTTACTGCCGTGTTGCCCCGCGACTAAGACCTGAGCGGGTCCCTCAAGGCCATACATCCGGTTGCCGACAGTAGGAGAGATCGAAGCGGGCCGCCCAGGCTGGAAGGGCCCTCGCGGGGTGAGACTCGGCGCCTCACCGACCCGCCTCAATCATCCCTCTCCCTCAGCTTTAGCCGATGCGAATCGCCTTTTCGACGGCCTGAGCCATGAGGGCCCGACCGGCGTAGCTCGGGTGGATTCCACAGCCGCCCGTCGACAGCTGGTTCAGCAGCCCGGCGGTGCAGGGGTTGCCGCCGGAATGAGCGTCCGCCGCGGCGAACGTATCGAACGCGTCCGCGATCACGACGTGGAACGGCTTGACCACCGAGGCGATGGTGGAGTTGCCGAGTGCCGTGGTCGAATTGAGCGCCGGGTTCGGCGAGAAGTAATTGACGAACACGATCTGCCCGCCGTAGTGCGCCTTGTTCCGGATCGTCGACAGGATCGTCTTGATGTTCTTGCTGACCGTTCCGATCACTGAGGCCTGCTCGAGCAGCGAGGCGCAATGGTCGGCGGTGGTCTCCTGGCAGAGGAGCAGATCGTTGCCACCGATCATCAGCGACACCAGCCGGACCTTCTTGTGCGTCTTCAGGTACGACACCGCGTAGCTCAGCTGCGAGCCGCTGTAGTTGACGTGCAGCGGGGACGTCGGGCGATACGACGCACCGCCGTTCGGGGCGTTCTCGCACCCGTTGCTCGGCGCGGTCGGGTCGATGAAGCTCGAGGACGTCTCGCCCGGACACGATGCATTGGCGACGGTCAGGTGAAGCTCGGACCCGAGCAGCTCGGGGTAGCCGATGAAGCTCGAGGCGTCCGCGTAGTCGGGGGCTGGAACGACCTGCTGCTCTTCGTATCCGAACACGTAAGAGTCACCGAGTGCGAGATAGCCCGCCCCCGGCGTGACCGGCGTGTGGATCGTGACCTTCGGTGCCTTGTGCTTCTTCGCCGGCTTCTTCGCCAGCGCCGTGCCGCTCGCCAGCGCAACGACGAGCGCCGCGCAGGCCATCAGAACAACAAACTTGAGTGCACGCCGCGCGGTCGCGCGCGTACCTCCTTGGAGACCTTCCATTCCGTGTGTACTCCTTCACGGTCGGGCGCTGCCCCGGCCTGGCCGCGCGCTATTGGCGCCGCGGATGCTAGCCGGGCGCACCGTCAGATGTGTCCCGGGTGTGAAGCATCGCGCAACCGCGTTAGCGAGATCGTCATTACAATCGAGCCCGTAGCAACCGAGCTTTCGATCAACCGCAGGGAGGAGGCCGGGGGTGTAGTGCTCGCGCTGTCTGGCGAGCTGGACGTCGTGTCCGCCCCGGAGCTCGAACAGCACCTCAACGAGCTGCTGTCGAGGCCCGACGCCCACGTGACCCTCGACCTCGGCGAGCTGACGTTCGTCGACAGCGCCGGGGTCAGCATGCTGATCAAGGCCAAGCAGGACGCCAAGTCGAACGGGCGCACGCTCGTCCTGGCAAAGCCCACCGAGCAGGTCCAGCGCGTGTTCGCGCTCGTCGGGCTCACCGACTGGCTGTCGGACTGAGAACCCCTCGCGGCCCTTAAACGCAGGGCTCGAAGTCGAGCGTGCGGTTCAGGAAGTCGTGCTCGGCGGCCAGCGCGACGTCGGCCACGCTCATCGGGAGCGATACGAACCCGTGTGGCGCTTCGGGCCAGATCCGCAGCTCGGTGGCGTGACCAGCCGCGCGCCACCGCGCCTCCATGAACAGCGTGTCGTCGATCAGCGGATCCGCGGTGCCGACCGTGAAGATCGCCGGCGGCATGCCCGACAGTTCGGCGAACAGCGGCGAGATGTCCGGGTCCCGGCGCTGCTCGCGGTCGCGCCCGGGCAAGAACTGATCGCCGAACCACACCAGGATCGGGCCCGAGAGCACGAGGTTGCGATCGCCCCACAACCGCTGGCTCGGCGTCATCGACAGGTCGAACCCTCCGTACTGGAATACCGCCGCGCCGAACGCGTCGGCGATCCCGTGACGGTCGCGGAGACGCAGCAGCGTGCAGGCGGCCAGGTGGCCGCCCGCCGAATCGCCGCCGACAGCGCGCGGACCTGCGGTCCCCACGACGGAGCGACCCTCCGCCCCGAGCAGCCACAGCGCCGCCGCCTCGCAATCGTCGGGCCCGGCCGGGTACGGGTTCTCGGGCGCGAGCCGATAGTTCACACTCACTGCGGTCAAACCGGTGTCGCGCGCCAGCCGCTGGAGGCGGACATCCTGCCCGTCGCTGTCGCCGAGCGTCCAACCGCCACCGTGGAAGTGGAGGAACGTGCCGCGCGGCTCGCGCTGCTGCGGGGCGATGATCCGAACCGAGATCGGACCGCCTGGACCTTCGATCTCCACGTCGCGCGCCTCCGCCACGTACACGGGTGGCGGGAAGATGCCGCGACCCTCCCGGCGGGCCCGGCGGCTCTCCTCGGGAGGCACGGTGTTCACCGCGGGGATCGTCTTCAGCAATTCCTCGAGCTCGACGTTGAACGCGCGCGTCTCCGCGAGCAGCGTGTCGGGATCGGGTGTGGTCATCGGTCGAGCCTCTCTCGCGGTCGGTCCACGTTCGTCGGACAGCGCAGGATGCCAGCCGCAGGCGCTCGCTGTGACATGGTGGGCCCGGTGCGACGCGTGGTCACGATCGGGGTCTACGACTGGGACCTGGACAGTTTCCTTCAAGCCCTGGCCGCCGCCGACGTGAGGCTGGTGGTCGACGTTCGCCAGCGCCGGGGAGTCCGCGGCCCCGAATACGCGTGGGCGAACTCCGCCCGCCTCCAGGGAGCCCTGACCGGCGCGGGCATTCCCTACGAGCACCACAGGGAGCTCGCGCCGACGACCGAGCTCCGCCGGCTCCAGTACGCGGAGGACACGCGTCGGGGCGAGGGCAAGCGGTCCCGGACGGTGCTCGCGCCGGAGTACGCCAGGCGTTACACACGCGAGATCCTCGACCAGGCACCGCTCCATCTCCTCGCGGACGCGCTTCCCGCGGACGGCGCCGCCGCGCTGTTCTGCGTCGAGCGCGACCCCGAGGCCTGCCACCGGTCGCTCGTCGCCGCGCGCCTCGCCGACGAGTACGACGTGGCCGTGACTCATTTGCGCCCATGAACCCGAAAGGAGACCCCGACGTGCTGCTCGACGGCAAGAACGCAATCATCTACGGCGGCGGCGGCGCGATCGGCGGTGCCGTCGCGCGGGCGTTTGCGCGCGAGGGCGCGAAGGTCCACCTCGTCGGGCGCACGGTGCAGCCGCTCGAGGCGGTGGCCGACGAGATCCGCGCCACCGGCGGGGAGGCGGAGATCGCCCAGCTGGATGCGCTCGACCCGGCCGCGGTCGACGCTCACGCCGACGCGGTCGCGGGAAAGGACGGCCGCCTCGACGTGTCCTTCTGCCTGATCTCCCAGGGCGACGTGCAGGGGACGCCGCTCCACGAGATGTCGGTCGAGGACTTCATGGAACCCGTCCACCGGACCGTGAAGGCGATGTTCGTGACCTCGCGCGCGGCCGCGCGCCACATGATCAGGCAGCGGTCCGGGGTGATTCTCGCCTTCGGCGGCTACGGCCCGCCGACGGCGAAGCTCGGCGGACTCCAGGTCGCGTTCGGCGCGGTCGAGTCGCTGCGGCGGAGCTTGGCGCGCGAGCTCGGTCAGTACGGGATCCGCGTGCTCACGCTGCAGACGGGCGGCATCCCCGAGACGATTCCCGAGGGACTCGCGTGGCGCCAGGCGATCACCGAGCAGACCGTCCGGCGCACGATGCTCGGGCGCGCCGCGACGCTCGCCGATGTCGGAAATGCGGCGGTGATCGCGGCCTCGGATTACGCGCGCACGATGACCGCCACCGCGCTCAACATCACCTGCGGCGCGGTCCCGGACTGAGCCTCACGCACCGGACGTAGTCACGATCGCAATCCTCTTGACATTGGGGAGATCTGCCGATTACGTTTGCAGTGTTCGCCTGTAGGAGGATTGTTCGTATCTCGAACAATCCTCGTCTGGAGGAACCATTCAAGCCGGTTGCCCAGCTGTGATGCAGCCCCGATGGCCCGGGCTGAAATGCCCGCCGTCGAATCGTCGCAGCTGGGCGCCGCGCTTTCACTTGTCGACGGGCTGAGCGAACGGCGTGGGGCGCCGGCGCCGCTCGCAGTCCCGCGCGGGCGGCGCCGGATGATCCGAGTCCTCCCCGGTTCACCGCGGGACACCCGCTCCGCTACCGGACGCCGTCGATACAGTCGTCCGCGATGCTCGACCTCGACGCGTATCTCGCGCGCATCGGCCTGCGCGGACGGCCGGACCTGGACCAGTTGCACCGGGCGCACGTCACCGCGATTCCGTTCGAGAACCTCGATCCGCGGCGCGGAATCGCGGTGTCGCTCGAGCAACATGACCTCGAACGCAAGCTCGTCTCGAACCGGCGCGGCGGCTACTGCTTCGAGCAGAACCTGCTGTTGAAGGCGGCCGTCGAGGCGCTCGGCGCCGAGGCCGAGTTGTTCCTCGCGCGCGTTCGCGTCGGCTCCCCCCACGGCGCGGCCCGGCCGCGGACCCACCTCCTGCTCGGGGTGAAGGCCGATGGCACGCGCTGGCATGGCGACGTGGGCTTCGGCCACGGCACCCTGCTCGAGCCGATCCCGTTCGGCCCCGGCGGCGAACACGAGCAATCGGGGTGGCGACACCGAATCGTCGAAGACGGCCCGGAGCTCGTGCTGCAGTCGGCCGGTCGGAGCGGGGCGTGGGTCGACCTGTACGGATTCGTCCCCGAGCCGGTCCCGTTCGTCGACGTCGTGACCAGCAACTGGTACACGTCCACGTATCCCCGCTCGCCGTTCGTCACCGGCCTCGTCGTCAGCGCGCAGCGGCCCGACGGAACGCGCGAGTCGCTGAGCGACTGGAACGGAGGGATGTCGCTCACCCGGGAGACGCCGGCTGGCGCCACCGTCGCCGAAGTCGATCCGGACGCGGTCGGTGACGTGATCGCGACTCGCTTCGGCCTCGAGGCCTCGCTTGTCTGACCCGGGCCTGACCGTCGCGGTCACCGGACCGACGGGGACGTTCGGCTTCGGGCTGATCCCGCTGCTGCAGGATGACCCGCGGATCGCCCGCGTGGTCGGCATCGCGCGGCGCGCGTTCGACCCGAGGAGGTACGGGTGGAGCAAGCTCGAGTATCGGAGAGGCGACGTCCGCGATCCCGGCGCGCTGAAGGACGCGTTCGAGGGCGCGGACGTGGTCGTCCACCTCGCGTTCATGATCACCGGTACGGCATCGCGGGAGACGATCCGCGAGATCAACGTCCAGGGAACGCTGAACGCCTTCGGCGCCGCGGCCGCCGCCGGCGCCGGCCGGTTCGTGTACGCGTCCTCGGTGGCGGCGTACGGCTTCCACCCCGACAACCCGATCGGGATGACCGAGGACTGGCCGACCCGCCCGGCCACGCGCCTGTTCTATGCCCAGGAGAAGGCCGAGCTCGAACGGCTGCTGCGCGAGCAGTCCGACGCGCACCCCGATCTCGCCCTGTACCTGCTCCGGCCCCCGATCGTCCTCGGGCCACACGCGGTCGGCGCCAAGAGCGCGTTGCCAGAGCCGCTCGCCGAGATCGCACAACGCGCGCTGGACCTCGCCGGTCGTCTGCCGCTGCCGATCCCGGTCCCGACTCCCGAGTTGCCGATGCAGTTCATCCACGAGGATGACGTCGGCCGGGCCCTGCAGAGCTGCGTCGTGGGCGACGGGCCGCCGGGCGCGTACAACATCGCCGGACACGGGATCGTGACCGCGGCCGACGTCGTCCGCGAGCTCGGCTTCACGCCGATCACCGTGCCCGCCGGCATGACCGAGGCCGCCGCGCGCGCCACCGCGCGCATCCCATTTCCGTCGTTCGCGCCGCCCGCCGCCGAATGGATCGAGGCGGCGAGCCACCCCGCGATCATGGACACGACCAAGGCCGAGCGAGAGCTTGGCTGGCAGCCGCGCTTCACGGGACTCGAGGCGCTCCGCGCCACGCTCCGTCGCGAGAGGGACGGGCCGGACTAGCCGAGGCGAGCCGAGACGACGACGCCGGCGTCGAGCGGGATGTCGACCGTCATGTACCCGCTGTCGGGGGCGTGCATACGCTCGACGTAGCGGGCCTGGATCCTCCACCTCGCTCAGCCGGCGGAGCTCGGCCAGTACGCGGCCGACCTGCTCGCTGCGAGCGGTGCTACTGGAAGATCTCAGTCGTGCAGTCCCCGCCAGGCAGGTGGATCTCGTGCGGGCGCGCGCCCTCGGCCTGCTCGTCGAAGTCGACGAAGAAGTCGGGGTCGAGCGCGTAGGTGCCGTCGCTCTGGCGGTTCAGCCTCGTGAGCCAGCCCTTGATCCCGGGATAGAACTGGTTGTCCCAGGTCGAGAACAACGAGTTCGTGACGTACACCCGGTCGCCGTCGAGCGAGTTCTGGATCATCTGCGGTCCGCCGTTGAGCGGCCCGGGTGCCTTCGGATGACCGCCGTCGCGCCCGAGCAGCCCGCCCAGCCAGACCTGGGACTTGAGGACCGGGTTGGACGGGTCGGAGACGTCGTAATGACGGACGTCGCCATGGAGCCAGTTCGAGAAGAACAGGTCCTTGTCGTCGAGCGACAGCACGAGGTCGGTGATCAGCCCCGGCACGCCGCCCTCGAGCGGCCAGCCCTCGAGCTCCTCGTTGGCCACGTCGATCACCTTGCCGGTAGACCAGCTGCCGTTGTCCCGGTTGAACCGGATGATGTTGCTCGACAGCGTCGCCCCCACGAACCCCTGGGCGGAATCCGGGTCGTGCTGCCAGCGGATCTCGAGCGGGATCCAGCCCTCGTCGCCGAGGTCGATCGTCTGCACCTTCGCCCGCTTCTCGAGGTCCCAGAAGTGCAGCTTGCGCCCGTACTTGCCGGCGGCCACGTCGGCCGGGTTGAACCCGTCCTTGAACGTGTTCGGCGCGCCCCACTCGCTCGTGACCAGCGCGTTCTGGCGCGGCTGGTACCAGAAGTCGTACATGAACTCGATGCCGCCGGCGTCCCGCTCCCAGCGCTCGGCGACCGAGAAATCGCGGGCGTCGAGGACGGCGAAACCGCCGGGCGTGTTGCCGTCGGCATCGCCCAGCATCGAGATCGTCACGATGTCGCCCGGCATGCAGTGCACCGTGTGCGGCGCGCTCAGCCCCAGCTTCTCCTTGATCTCCTCGCCTTCGATCACGTTCCTGACCCGCGGCGCGCGGGGCTCGGAGATGTCGATGATGTGCAGGCGCGAGGACCGCAGCCCGGGAACGATCATCGTGTCCCGCTTGAGCTGCGAGTGGCACGCCGACGAGCATGCGTTCCAGCCGAAGTGGTGCAGCTCGTCGCCGACATTCGGCATGTCCGTGCGGTTGACGATCTGCCCACAGGTGGGGGAGCTCGGGTCGACGTCGACAACCGCGATGAAGTCCGGTTTGTTGATCCCCGTCCCCTCGTACAGCGACGCCACGTAAACGAATTGCTCGGGGGGCTGCTGGCGTGCGACCTCGGGAGACGCGTAGCCCGGTCCGGCGTGCTCGTGGTCGTGTGCGCTCATGGACGGGCTCCTCCTGTTCGCTTAGTGCCTGACAACCGCAGCGCGGTCGAGCGCAAGCTTACGGGCTCGCCAATCTCAACCATTTTTATAGAGATTATCTGAGGACGGTTGATCGGAGGCGCTGGAATCGCCATTGCCCCATGGCAAGACACGCGCCCCCGGCGGCGATAGAGGCCCGTCTAGACCGGCGCGCTCCGCTCCGCGAGATGCTGTCCGACCTTCCGCTTGACCCGCTGGAGCGCGTTGTCGACGGTCTTGCAGTCGCAGCCGATCCGCCGGCCGACCTCCTCGTAGGAGTGGCCGTCAAGGTACAGCGCGAGCACGCGGGACTCGAGCTCGGACAACGCGGTCGAGATGCACGCCACGAGCGCCCGCAGCTCCTCCGAGCTGATCACCTGGTTGACCGGGTCGTGAACCGGCGATCCGGGGATGATCTCGTCGAGCGTCGGCTCGCCCTCGGCTGCGGCGGCCGGCGAGCTCGAGAACGACACGTATTGGTTGAGCGGCGAGTGCTTGTTCCGCGTGGCCGTCTTCACGGCCGTGATGATCTGCCGGGTGATGCAGAGCTCGGCGAAGTTGCGGAAGCTCGACTCGCGGTCGGTGCGGTAGTCGCGAACGGCCTTGTACAGGCCGACGAGGCCTTCCTGGATCAGATCGTCCGCGTCGCCGCCGGCCAGGAAGTACGAAGACGCCTTGAGGCGGACGAACCCGTAATAGCGGCGGACGATCGAGTCGTACGCAACCGGGTTTCCCTGCTTGGCAAGAGCGATCAGATAGCCATCCTCAACCTGAAGTTGAGGGTGTGAGTACGGGGACAGCCGTGCCACGAATATCCCTTCTCGACCTGCGACAGGTCGGTCAGAAGCCGTGGCGCACTACCTCCCCTGGCGCCTATGTGCAATGAATTGAGCGCGACCGGCGTCCGGCGCACCCTCTGCTGCGGTAAGGCTAAAGCTTTACTCTACCGTTACTCTCCCGCGCGGCAGGGTGACATAGCACCGCACCGATGTCAAGTAGGAGCCCTCGGACGTGTTCAGATGACCACGCCGGCCGGCAGCAGCTCGGGACCGTCCGGCCCGTCGCGGACCTCCCAGCCGTGCGCGCGGATCTCGTCTCGCAGACGGTCGGCCTCGGCGTAATCTCGCGCCGCACGTGCCAGCTCGCGGGCCCCGGAAAGCTCTACGACCTCGGTCGGGGCATCGACCGTAACGACGTCGAGCAGGTTGTCGAGCGCCAGCACGCCGAGCATGTCGCGCAGATCGGCGTCGCCCGCACCCGCCTCGCCGCGATTGGCCTCGCGAACCCAGTCGAACACGGCCGCGAGCGCCGCCGGCGTGTTGAAGTCGTCGGCGAGGACGTCGAAGAACCGTTCGTGCAGCGGTGCCGACCAGGTCGGCGACGGCCCGGGGGTGAGCCGGCGCGCCGCCTCGGCAATCCTCTCGACCCGGGCGCGGGCTTCGGACAGGCGCTCCTCGTCGAACTCGACCGGCTGGCGGTAGTGGCCGCCGCAGAAGTACATGATCAGCGCGTCCCGCCCGTATGCGTCGAGCGCCTGGTGGAGCAGGAAGATGTTGCCCACCGACTTGGACATCTTCGCCTGGTCGAGCCTGATCATCCCGTTGTGGACCCATAGCTTGGCAAGCGGCGCGCCGTGGGCCGCGCCCGTCTGGGCGGCCTCGTTCTCGTGGTGGGGGAAGATCAGGTCCGCGCCACCGCCGTGGATCTCAAACCCGATCCCGAGAAGCTCCTCGGCCATGGCCGAGCACTCGATGTGCCAACCGGGCCGCCCCCGTCCCCACGGCGCGTCCCAGGCGGTGTCCTCGCCCGGCTTGTGCGCCTTCCAGAGCGCGAAGTCGGCCGGGTCGCGCTTGCGCTCGGCACCCTCGACCCCTTCGCCCTGGTCCATCTCCTCCACGTCGCGGTGCGATAGCTCGCCATATTCCGGGTAACTGCGAACCGAGAAGTAGACGTCGCCATCCACCGCGTAGGCATGACCGCGCTCGATCAACTCTTCGATCAGCTCCACGATTTCCCCGATCGTCTCGCTGGCTCGCGGCTCCTGGTCGGGTCGGCCGAGGCCGAGACGGTCGGTGTCGGCGACGTACGCGCCGGCCATCTCGTGCGCCAGCCGCTCACTGCCGACCCCGGCAGTCAGGGCGGCGGCGTAAATCTTGTCGTTGACATCCGTTATGTTTGCAACGAATGTAACTTTGTAGCCCTCATGGACGAACAACCGCGCGAGCAGCGAGAACACGACGAACGGGCGAGCATTTCCGACGTGGATCCGGCCGTATACGGTCGGGCCACACGCGTAGATCCGCACCATGTCCTCGGCGTCCGGCTCCACCGGCAGCACCCTGCCGGTGCGCGTGTCGTGCAGGCGAATCGTTCTGCGCATGGTCCGGCAACCCTAGCGCCAGCAGGCACTTCTGGCCGGGTGGGTCGGTAGGGTGGCCGAAGTGGCGGGGAGACCGTCAACCAGTGACCAACTGATCGCCGTCGAGCAGGCGTTCAGGTCGCTCCCCGACCGGTATCTCGGCACCGACCCGGGCTTCGACGCCACCTACCGCATCACGCTGTGTGATCTCGGCCACACCTGGGAGGTGCGTTGCGCGAGCGGCGCCGCCAGGGTTCGCAAGGGCGGGTCTCGGCGCACCCCGGACGTGACGCTCTCCACCGACGTCGGGACCTGGTTGCGCCTGCGCCGCGGCGAGCTCTCCGGCATCGACGCGTTCCAGCAGCGGCTGTTAAACGTCCGCGGCAATCTCGACTACGCGATCGCGTTCGAAGGGATGTTCCGGCTCGTCGGCGGCCGCCCACCGCTGCTAGAGATCCACGACATCCCCGTCGGCCGCCATCGCATCTCGACGCTGACGATGGGCCGCGGCCCCGACGTGCTCCTCCTCCACGGCCTCGGCGGGACGCGAGCCTCGCTGTTCGAGACCGCCGCGGCGCTCAGCCGCTCCTACCGCGTCCACGCTCCCGACCTGCCCGGGTTTGGCTCCTCATCCAAGCCGGCCCTCGGCGGCTACACCGCGCGCTGGTTCGCCGAGATCATGCTGGGGCTGATGGATCAGCTCGAGATCCCGGGCGCCCATGTCGTCGGCAACTCGATGGGCGGCCGGGTCGCGATCGAGATGGGCCTCCTCGCGCCCGATCGAGTCGGCGCGCTCGGACTGCTCTGTCCGGCCGTGGCGTGGATCAGGCGCGGGCTTCACCCGATCGTCCGCCTGCTCCGCCCCGAGCTCGGCCTCCTCCCGCATACGTTCCGCCGATCGGTGGTCGCGTCGCAGCTCTGGAGCATGTTCCACGACCGCGACCTGATCGATCCCGCGGTCGCCGACCTGGTGGTCGACGAGTTCCAGCGGATCTACCACACCGCGGGCGCTCGCTACGCGCTGCTGGCTAGCGCGCGCAACATCTATCTCGAGGCGCCGTTCGGCCGCAACGGGTTCTACCGGCGGCTGGCCGAGCTCCGCCCGCCAGCGCTGTTCGTGTGGGGCAGCCACGATCGCCTCGTGCCGCCGGCGTTCTCGCGCCACGTGGGCAAATCGCTGCCGCGAGCCGAGCAGGTGACAATCGACGCGTGCGGCCACGTGCCGCAGGTGGAGCGTCCGGAGGAGACCAACGAGTTGCTGCTGCGCTTCTTCAGCCGAGCGCAGCTCGCGGAGAGCGCCGCCGTAGGGGCGTACCGAGCGGACACCGAGGCCGCCTGACGCCCTGCCCATGGCCCAAGCGAAAGCTTCCAAATCTCCACGTCGCAACGGTCACGAGCCGCCGGCAGACGTCGACAATCTCGGCGTGGGGCCGTCACCGTCGCCGTCGCTCCTCGATAAAGCCTGGCGCGGGCTCGCCGGCGTCGTCCAGCGCCGGATCCCGCGGGCCGACCTCGACGAGCGCGACCCTGACTACATCCGAGAGCAGCTCCCGCTGTTCTGGCTGCTCTCGAGCATCTGGTTCCGGGGTGAGGTGCGTGGTCTGGGCAACATCCCCGACGACGGCCCGGTGCTGCTCGTCGGGAACCACTCGGGTGGGAACATGATTCCCGACACGATGGTGTTCACGGTCGCATTCAGCACGTACTTCGGGGTCGAGCGGGCCTTCTACCAGCTCGCCCACAACCTGGTGCTGTCGCTCCCCGGCCTGAGCTGGCTGCGGAAGTTCGGCACGGTCGCCGCGTCGCCGAACAACGCGCGCAAGGCACTGGCGTCGGGGGCCGCGCTACTCGTCTACCCGGGCGGCGACTACGAGGTCCATCGCCCGAGCTGGCAGTCGGACCGGGTCGACTTCGGCGGCCGCAAGGGCTTCATCCGCCTCGCGCTCGACCAGGAGGTCCCGATCGTCCCCGTCGTCGCAATCGGAGGACAGGAAACCGCACTGTTCCTGACTCGCGGCGAGCGCCTGGCGCAGCTGCTCGCGCTCGACCGCCTGGTCCGCCTCAAGGTGCTGCCGATCTCGCTGTCGCTCCCGTGGATCGTCAACGTCGGCGACTTCGGCCACATCCCGTTGCCCGCGAAGATCACGATCGAGACCCTCCCGGCGATCGACCTGCGCGCCGAGTTCGGCCCCGATCCCGACGTCGACGAGATCTACGACCATCTGATGCGCCTCATGCAGGAGACGCTCGACGCGCTCGCCTCCGAGCGCCGGTTCCCGGTGATCGGATGAGAATCAAGGACGACATCGCGGTGGCGGCGCCGATCGAGGCCGTGTGGTCGATCATCGCCGACCCCGAGCGCGTGCTGTCCTACATGTCGGGCATGACCCGCTGGGAGATCGCCGGCGACATTCCGACCGGCCTCGGCGCACGCTACCGGATGCTGTTCCGGATCGGGGCGGCAGAGGTCGGCGGGCTGATCGAGGTCGTCGAGTTCGCCGAGCCGTACGAGTTCGCCTGGACCTCGATCACAGGCCTCGACCAGCGGGGCCGCTGGCGGCTGCGCGAAGCTCCGGGCGGGCGGACGCGGGTTGAGCTGCGTCTCGCCTACGGCGTCGCCGGCGCCGGCATCAGCGGCTGGCTCGCCGAGCAAATCGCCGCTCCGAGCGTCTCCCGCCACATGCATGACACCCTGCGACAGCTCCGCCGGCTCGTCGAGCAGGAGCAGCTGCGCGAGCGGGCGGCCCGCCGGCGGGCCGGCGCCCCCGGGGCATAAGTGCGTCCTCCCGACGCCCGGCGCAGCCGCGCCACGAACGGCGGGCACCTGGAGCAGAGCGGGACGGCCCGCCGTCGCCACGGCACCTGATCCCGGACCTACCTGCTTAACGCGTCATTCGACGCACGCCGGCTGGACCGTGACGAGTAACGCGTGTCATGGCGCGCGTAACTCGTCACGGTTCCGGGATGCCGCGCCCATTGACGAGTCATGCAGGTCGCCCGGCCGCCACCGCCTCCCTCCAGGTGCCCGGCGTTTCAACCGTGGCCGCCGCCGGACGCCAGCGCCCCCCGACGAACAACGGAGGCTAAACGGCGGGCTTCGTCGCCTGCCAGCGAAACGACCGCCCGCCGACCTTGACCTCGGGCCCCACCATGCCGGCCGCCTCGAGCCGGCTCGGCAGCGTGTCGGGATCGATCAGGTTCAGCGTGTCGCCGATGTGGATCAGCTTGAACACGAAGCCGACCCCGAGGCTGTCGGTGCCCGCGAACGTCCCGCCGGGACGCAGCACGCGCGCGATCTCCGAGAACGCCCGGTCCTGGAGGTCGAGCGTCGGGATGTGGTGGAGCATCGTGAAGCACAGCACCGTCGAGAAGCGACCGTCCGGATAGGGCAGCCTGGTCGCGTCGCCCTGGGTGACGGTCACCGAGTCGCCTAGCTCGGCGCGCAGGCGCCGGCAATAGCCGGCGTCGAGCTCGAGCACCTCGACCTGGCCGAAGCGCTGGACCAGGACTCGTGTGGTGGCGCCAAAGCCGGGACCGATCTCGAGCACGTCGTCGCCGGCATCGACTCCCTTCAGGCCGAACGGAATCAGCTCGAACTCCGCACGCCGGGCCCACCAGCCCGAGGAGCACACGACGTTGTGGACGCTGTTCATCGCTCGACCGTAGCAACGGCGAGCGCCGCCGCGCCCTCGCCCCGCCCGACGAAGCCCATCCCCTCTCCGCGCGTCGCCTTGACGCTCACGTGCTGGGGCGAGATGCCGATCGCCTGCGCCAGCGAATAGCGGATGTCGTCGCGGACCGGAGCCACGTGCGGTCGCTCGATCACCACCGTCACGTCGACGTGCACGACCGAGAACCCGCGCCCCGAGAGCATCCCGACCGTCGTGCGCAGAAGCTCGAGTGAATCCACGTCGCGGTAGCGCTCGTCGGTGTCGGGGAAGTGCTCGCCGATGTCCCCGAGCGCGGCTGCCCCTAGCAGCGCATCGATTACCGCGTGCGTGAGCACGTCTGCGTCCGAATGGCCGGCGAGGCCTCGGTCGTGTTCGAGCTCGACCCCGCCGAGCACGAGACGGCGCCCCTCCGCGAACCGGTGGCAGTCGTAGCCGAGCCCGGTCGTGACGGTCAACTGACGTCCTCGGCCAGCAGGAGCTCGGCCAATTTCAGATCAGTCGGCGTCGTGACCTTGATGTTCCGCGCCCCGGACTCCACCACCTGCACCGTGCCGCCGGCGCGTTCTATCAGCCACGCGTCGTCGGTGGCCGCCGCGAGCAGCTCCTCGTCGGCCCCGATCAGCGCGCGCTCGAGCGCGGCGCGCCGGAACACCTGGGGGGTTTGCACCGCCCACAGCCGCGAACGATCGAGCGTCCGCGCCACCGTGAGGCGATCGCCGACCTCCTTGATCGTGTCGGACACGGGGGTGGCGGCGATGACGGCGTCCGCGCCGGCGGCCTCGAGCTGCATGAGCGCGTCCTCGAACAGCGCGGCGGGCGCCAGCGGTCGCGCCGCGTCGTGCACTACGACCGGATCCCCATCGCCACAGACGCGCAGCGCCTCCCGAACCGAAGCCGAGCGCACGATACCGCCGGCGACCGCGAGCGTCCCAGCGGGCGCGGCATCGAGCGCATCGGGCGGCAGCGCGACCACGATCCGCTCGATCGCAGGCACCGACCGGATCGCGGCGACGCTCCACTCGAGCATCGGCCTCCCTCCAAGCGTGACCAGCGCCTTGGGCCGGTCCGACCCAAGGCGCTCCCCACGCCCGGCGGCCACGATTAACGCGACCGCCATGAGCTTCGCAGGCGCCTACTTGGCGCCGACGGTGACCTTCCCGTTCGACTTACCGCTCTTCCCGTTGTAGGACTCCAACAGCAGGCCCTGGAGGTGCTCCTCGACCTCGTCCTCATCCATCCCAAGCGCGTACATCAGTTCGGAGGCGAGGATCTTCTTCGCGCGTGTGAACATCTGCTTCTCGCCGGTCGAAAGCCCCTTCTCGGCTTCGCGGATGGCGAGGTTGCGCACGACCTCAGCGAGCTCATAGATGTCGCCGGTCTTGATCTTGTCGCGGTTGTATTTGAAGCGGCGATTCCAGTTCTTGGGCATCTCCGAGCATTCGTCCTGGAGCACGCCCAGAACCTTCTGGACCGTCTCCTCGTCGATGACCCGGCGGAGACCCGCCAGCGCCGCGTTCTCCGTGGGGACCATCACGGTCATGTCGTTGTGCAGGATCTTGATGGTCAGATACTCGCGTCGCTCGCCAAGGATCTCCTTCTGCTCCTTGCGAATCACCTTTCCCGCCCCGTGGTGGGGATATACGACGTTGTCGCCGATTTCGAATTCGATGTGAACTACTTCTACCTCTACTTCTTCCTCGGCGATCTCGAGGTCCTCCAGTTGCTCTTCCATTAGCTCTGTGATGGTGTCCTCCTCTTTCCGGGACGGGCGGGGTCCGAAGACCCGCGCTCGATCGTTCCACTCCCTTTTGACTACGTTTGCAGGTACCTATCCACGAGGTTGATCTCCTGCTGACGCCGGAGACCCTCACGGATGTCCTTCGCACGGATCTCGCCGACTCCGTCGACGGTCTCCAGCTCGCCGTCTGTGGCGGCGAGCAACTCCTCGAGCCCTCCGAACTCGCTCACGATCCGCTGCACGACCAGCTTGGGCAGACGTGGAATCCGGCCCAGAATGCGGAAGCCGCGCGGAGATGTCGGATAGTCGAGGGTGTTCAGCTTGCGGTCGTAGCCGAGCAACTCGGCGAGCCGACCGAAGTCCAATAGATCCTGGTTGGGCAGCCGTACGAGCTGGTCGAACGCGGTCGCGAACGTCTCGTCGGTGTCCTCGCTCAGATAATCGTGGACGAGTGCCGTCTTATCCGCGGACACGCCCACCATCGTCTCGTCCAGCTGCATCTCGATCAACCGGCCCTCCGTGCCGAGCTCGACGATATAACGCTCGATCTCCACCGCCATTCGCGTGACGAGCTCGGCTCGCTGGAGAACGGTCAGAACGTCGTGCAGCGTCGCGCCGCCCTCGAACTCGAGCGCGGTCAGACGCGTCGACACCTGGTCGAGGCGGCTGCGGTACTTGTCGAGCGTGGCCAGCGCCTGGTTGGCCTTGGCCAGCACCACCGGGATGTCCTCCAGGATGTACTTGATGCCGTCGACGTACAGCGAGACGACCTCGCGGCGCTCGGAGATCGCGACCACGAGCGCGTCGGTCTGCTTGGAGACGCGCTCCGCGGTCCGGTGGCGGGTGCCGGTCTCGAACGTCAGGATCGTCGGGTCTGGCGTCAGCTGGACGTTGACGTGGACGATCTTGGTGGCATTCGAGCTCAGGACGATCGCACCGTCCATCTTCGCCAGCTCGTACAGCAGCGCCGGCGAGTAGTCGAGGTCGAGCTTGATCCCGCCCGAGAACAGGAACGCCAGCTCGTCGGGGTCGCCGATCACGATCAACCCGCCGGTACGCGCGTGGAGGATGTTGTCGATCCCCTCGCGGAGAGATGTTCCGGGGGCGACCATCTCCAGCGCCCTCACCAGCCGGGAATCCTGTCGAGATTCGAGCTCTCCCTTGAGCTCTTCCCCGGAACGCGGCGGCATCACGGGCGATTTTACCGCTTCTTGACACAGGATTGCCCCCCTCGTCCCGTTGCAGCAGTCCGCGGGGCGTGCACGAGGCGGTCGTCGGTTCGCGATCCGCACCGTGAACCTGATTTCGGTAAAGCAAGATGTCAGGCGGCGAGCTCGTTGCGCCGGTCGGTCCCGAGCGCAGCCGCGAGCGCCGCTCGCAACGTCGGGTGCGCGCCGGGCTCGAGCACCGGCTGGAGCCCGAACTTGGCCGCCTCGGCCACGCGCCGGTCGCCGTGGGCAACCGTCCGCAGCTCGCCGGTCAGCCCCAGCTCGCCGAAGCACGCGAGCGGCCTGCCTCCGGCGCCGCTCAGCGCGATGCCCTTGACCGCGCTTGCGACCGCCAGCGCGACCGCGAGATCCGCTCCGGGCTCATCCACCCGCACCCCGCCGACCACGTTCACGAACACGTCGGAGCTGCCGGCGCCGATCGCGGCGTGGCGGCCGAGCACCGCGAGCACGAGCGCGAGCCGGTTGCGGTCGATGCCCGATGCCACCCGCCGCGGCGGCACGATCTCCGAGCTCGAGACCAGCGCCTGGACCTCCACCAGCAGCGGGCGGGAGCCCTCGATCGCGCACAGCACCACGCTCCCCGGCGCCCGAGTGGCCTCGCCGACGAACCGGGCCGACGCGTCCAGGACCTCGACCAGGCCGTCGTCCCGCATCTCGAACACGCCCGCCTCGTTGGTGGAGCCGAACCGGTTCTTGATCGCCCGGACAGTGCGGTAGGTCCGCTCGCGCTCGCCCTCGAACGAGAGCACGCAGTCGACCAGGTGCTCGAGCACGCGCGGCCCGGCGAGCGAGCCGTCCTTGGTCACGTGCCCGACGAGCAGCACCGCGATCCGCAGAGCCTTCGCCACTCGCATCAGCTCGCCGGCGACCTCACGGACCTGCGCGACCGACCCGGCCGCGCTCGAGAGCTCGAGCGAGTGGAGCGTCTGCACCGAGTCGATCACGCACACCTCGGGGCGCTCGTGCTCGAGCGCGGCGAGCACCGTCCCGAGATCGGTCTCGGCGATCACCGGGATGTCGAGCGCGGTGCTCTGGAGGCGTTCGGCGCGCAGCCGGATCTGCGCCGCGGACTCCTCGGCGGACACGTACAGCGTGCGATGTCCGGCACCGTGCAGGTTGGCCAGCACCATCGTGGTCAGCGTCGATTTGCCGATGCCCGGGGAGCCGCCGATCAGAACGAGCGAGCCCGGCACGATCCCGCCACCGAGCACGTTGTCGAGCTCGCCGATCCCGGTGGCCAGACGCTCGCGCTCGGCCGCGGCGACGTCTCGAAGCGCAACCGGGGTCACGACCAGGCGTCTTTGAGAGCGCGATCCGCCTGCCCGAGCGGCGGCCCCCGGCAATCGCGGGCGCACCTCCTCGACGAGTGTGTTCCATTCGCCGCAGCCCGGGCATCGCCCAGCCCAGCGGGGACTCTCGTGACCACAGGCCGAGCAGACGTGGATCGAAGTTGGACGCGGCATGGCGGCGCAGCCGAGGCTACGCCGCCGCCCCGACGGAACGACCCGCGACGACGGTTCGCTTGCTGCAAGCTCCGTAGTCGCCGCCCCCTCCGGGGTGACTCGCGTCCGATCCGGATCGCCTAGCGCAGCTGATGCCGGCGCACGTCACCCCGGGCGGGGGTGACGCGAAGCGGGCTATTCGCTCTCGGGGGCGTCGTCGGACCCGGCCGGGTCCTCGGACCCCGCCGGCTCGGCGCCGGACTCGCCGCCCTCGGCGCCGACCCCGACCGGAGTCGGCTGGGGCGCCGGCTCGATCACGGTCAGCTTGACCTCGGCATCAGCGGGAGGCTCGGCGCCGTCCTCGCCCGCCGGCCAGTCGACCATCACGGTCGAACCCGACGCCACCTGCGATCGCAGGACGAAGTCCGCGAGCGGATCCTCGACGTAACGCTGAATCGCGCGCCGCAACGGACGGGCACCCATCGCCGGGTCCCAACCCTTGTCGACGAGCATGTCCTTGGCCGGCTCGGACAGCTCCAGCTGGAGCTCGCGCTCGGCCATCGACTCGCGGATCCTGCGAAGCAGCAGGTCGACGATCTCCTTGATCTCGTCCTTGGTCAGCTTGTGGAAGACGATGACCTCGTCGATGCGGTTCAGGAACTCGGGCCGGAACACCTTCTTGAGCTCGCCCGTGATCCGGGTCTTCATGTCGTCGTAGGTGATGCCGGTCTCGTCGTCGGACACCGCGAACCCAAGCGGGGTGTTGCGGGCGATCTCGGAGGCTCCGATGTTCGAGGTCATGATCACGATGCAGTGGCGGAAATCGACCGTCCGCCCCTGCGCGTCCGTGAGCCGTCCGTCCTCCAGGATCTGGAGCAGGATGTTGAACACGTCGGGGTGGGCCTTCTCGATCTCGTCCAGCAGCAGCACGCTGTAGGGCTTGCGTCGGACCGCCTCGGTCAGCTGGCCGCCCTCGTCGTAGCCGATGTAGCCCGGAGGCGAACCGACCAGGCGCGAGACCGCGTGCTTCTCCATGTACTCGGACATGTCGATCCGGATCATCGTGTCCTCGTCGCCGAACAGGAACTCCGCCAAAGTCCGGGCAAGCTCGGTCTTACCGACGCCGCTCGGTCCGAGGAAGATGAACGAACCGGTCGGCCGCTTCGGATCCTTCAGGCCGGCGCGCGAGCGCCGGATCGCCTTCGAGACGACCTCGATCGCCGGGTGCTGCCCGATCACACGCTTGTGGAGCTCTTCCTCCATCCGCATCAGCTTGGCCGTCTCGGCCTCGGTCAGCTTGAACACGGGGATTCCGGTCCACATCGAGACGATGTCGGCGATCTCCTCCTCGCCGATCGCGGGACGCTCGGTCGACTCGCCGGCCTCCCACTGCTCGGCCAGCTCCCGCTTGCGCTGGGTCAGCCGGCGCTCCTTGTCGCGGAGGTTCGCGGCCTTCTCGAACTCCTGGTTCTCGATCGCCTCCTCCTTGGCGCGCCGCGTCTCCTCGATCTCGTCCTCGAGCTCGCGGTACACGGGCGGGGAGGTCATCGACTTGATCCGCATCCGCGACGCGGCTTCGTCGATCAGGTCGATCGCCTTGTCGGGCAGGAACCGGTCGGAGATGTAACGGTCGGCCAGTTCGGCTGCCGCCTCGAGCGCCTCGTCGGTGATGTTCACCTTGTGGTGCTGCTCGTAGCGGTCGCGCAGGCCCTTGAGGATCTGCACGGTCTCCTCGGTGCTCGGCTGGTCGACGGTGATCTTTTGGAAGCGTCGCTCGAGGGCGGAGTCGCGCTCGAGGTACTTGCGGTACTCCTCCAAAGTCGTCGCACCGATCGTCTGCAGCTCGCCGCGGGCCAGCGCCGGCTTCAGGATCGAGGCCGCGTCGATCGCGCCCTCGGCCGCGCCCGCGCCGACGAGGTTGTGGAGCTCATCGATGAACAGGATGATGTCGCCGCGCTGGGTGATCTCCTTCATCACCTTCTTGAGGCGCTCCTCGAACTCGCCGCGATACTTCGAGCCCGCGACCAGCGCCGCCAGGTCAAGCGTGTAGATCTGCTTGCCCTTCAGCAGCTCGGGGACCTCTCCGTGCGTGATCCGCTGGGCCAGACCCTCGACGACGGCCGTCTTGCCAACGCCGGGCTCACCGACGAGCACCGGGTTGTTCTTGGTGCGGCGCGACAGGATCTGCATGATCCGCTCGATCTCGGTCTCGCGGCCAACGACCGGGTCTAGCTTCGACTCGGCGGCCAGCTTGGTCAGGTTGCGGCCGAACTGGTCGAGCAGCTTCGAGGACTTCTTGCTCTCGCCCTGCGCCGCCGCGCCGGCGGCACCGGCCGCGCCGGCGCCGCGCTGGCGGCTGCCGGGACCGGAGAGCATTCGGATGACCTCGTTGCGAATCTTTTCCGAGTCGGCGTCGAAGTCGAGCAGGATCCGTGCGGCGACACCCTCGTTCTCACGGACGAGGCCGAGCAGGATGTGCTCGGTCCCGATGTAGTTGTGGCCGAGGCTGAGCGCCTCGCGCAGCGCGAGCTCGAGCACCTTCTTCGCCCGAGGCGTGAACGGGATCTGTCCCGACGTGACCTCTTCACCCGACCCGACGATCCGGACGACCTGCGCGCGCACGCGCTCCACCGTGATATCGAGCGACTCGAGTACTCGCGCAGCCAAGCCTTCCTCTTCGCGGAGGAGGCCAAGCAGTATGTGCTCGGTACCGATGTAATTGTGTTTGAGCGTCCGCGCTTCTTCCTGGGCCAGGACGACCACTTGGCGGGCTCGCTCTGTGAATCGCTCGAACATGATCCTTCTCTTCTGTGGCGGGTCTCGGTCTGTTCGGTCGGGACGTTTTCCGGTTTGCTCCTCGCCTACCTGCTGCGTTACATGGTAGTTCGCGACTGCGGGGACACCGACGATCCCGTTCTACCCACCTTGTCGGCCATTAGGCGCAGGTTGATGAGCGAAACGGTCTCGAGTTTTCGGGCCATAGGCCAGTTTACCAGCGGCCATACACCCCTCTTACGCACCCCTCCCCCGTTCACACGACGTTCATCGAGTTGTTCGCGGGCGCTACGCGGGCACGATTGCCCGCCGGACCCCCGTGCTTCGGCCCCGAAACCGGTCGATGTTCGAAGCGACGCGAGGGGGTCTGGGTGGGCAAATCGACCCGCGTGGCTTCCCACGCTTTCCCTTAGCCCGGTGGGGAGAGGCGGCGCTTCGGGGCGGCCTCGGCCTTGCCGCACAAGCGTGGAAGCGGGCCGTTTCGCCTGCAAATCCGGCGTCGGAGGCCCGCGCGGGTCGGCCCTAAGCGACAACAATCAGTCGCGCATTGCGGGAAAAAGCACGACTTCCCGAATCGAGCGCCGGCCGGTCAGGACCATCACGAGGCGATCGATGCCGATCCCGATACCGCCGGTTGGCGGCATTCCCTGTTCGAGGGCCTCGAGGAACGACTCGTCGTACGGCTGGGTCTCCTCGTCGCCGGCGCCGGCGAGCTCGCGCTGCTCCTCGAAACGGCGGCGCTGCTCGTCGGGGTCGTTCAGCTCCGTGAACGCGTTCGCGACCTCGAGCCCGCCGACGTACGCCTCGAACCGCTCGACCAGGCCCGGGCTCGAGCGGTGGCGCTTGGCAAACGGCGACAGCGCCACCGGATAGTCGAGCAGGAACGTCGGCTCGATCAGCGTCGGCTCGACGTGCTTTGACAGCAGCTCGTCGACCAGCTGTGGCCATGTATCGTCGCTCTTGACCGCCAGCCCGCGGGCCTCCATCGACTGCGCGAGCTGCTCGCGCGTGGTCAGCTCCATGATGTCGATCCCGGTCCGGTCGAGGATCGCCTGGGGCAGCCGCTCGCGCCGCCACGGCGGCGTGAAGTTGAACGGGCCGTCGTACCCGATCTCCGCGGCCACGTACGCGAGCAGCCGCTCGCAACGGCTCGCGATGTCCTCGTAGTCGGCGTACGCCTCGTACCACTCGAGCATCGTGAACTCGGGATTGTGGGTGGTGTCGACGCCCTCGTTGCGGAAGTCCTTGCCGAGCTCGTAGACCCGCTCGAGACCACCCACAATCAGCCGCTTCAGGTACAGCTCGGTGGCGATACGCAGGTAAAATTCGCGATCCAGCGCGTTGTGGTGGGTCGTGAACGGGCGCGCCAGCGCGCCGCCGTACAGCGGCTGGAGCACCGGCGTCTCGACCTCGATGAACCCCTCGGCGTCGAGGAACCGCCGCACCGCCGAGATCACCCGCGCGCGGACGATGAACAGCTCGCGCGCCTCCTCGTTGGCGATGAGGTCGAGCTCGCGCCGGCGAAAGCGGGTCTCGACGTCAGTCAAGCCGTGGTGCTTCTCGGGCGGCGGGCGGAGCGACTTCGCGAGCAGGGTGAACTTCTGCACGCGCAGCGTCAGCTCGCCCCGCCGGGACATGAACGCGACGCCGTCGACGCCGATCAGATCGCCCAGATCGAGGCCGAGCAGCCGGTCCATTCCCTCCTGCCCGAGCTCATCGACCCGCGCTTGGAGCTGGATCCGCCCAGACCGGTCAACGAGGTCGAGGAACGCCATCTTCCCCTGGCCACGGCGCGCGGCGAGGCGACCGGCGACGCGGTGGCGATCGTCGGTCTCGTCCCCAGGCGACAGATCCGGGTACAGCCCCCGGACCGAAGCGATCGCCTCGACCCCGTCGAACTCGTGCGGGAACGGATCGATGCCGGCATCCCGCAGCGACTCGAGCTTGCGCCGGCGCGTGGCCAGCAGCTCGTCAGCGCCGTCGGTGGGCTCGCTCACGCGGGCGGCCGGCGGGTTACACCGACGCGACGTCGATCTTGGTGATCTTGAGGCGCCGCTCGCCCTTGGGCGTGGCGATGACGACCTCGTCGCCCCGCTTGCGCCCGATCAGCGCCTTGCCGACCGGCGACTCGTTCGACAGCTTCGCCTCGGCGGGACTGGCCTCGGCCGACCCGACGATCGTGTATTTGGTCGACTTACCGCCGTCGTCCTTGACGTGCACGACCGATCCGACACGGACCTGGTCGGTCGAGAGGTCGGACTGGTCGATCACGGTCGCCGAGCGAAGCTTCTCTTCCAGAGACGCGATCCGCGCCTCGAGCATCGCCTGCTCGTTCTTGGCGTCGTCGTACTCGGCGTTCTCGGAGATGTCGCCGAACTCGCGTGCCTCCTTGATCCGGGCGGCAACTTCGCGGCGACGGGTTGTTGTCAAGTGGTCGAGCTCTGCCTTTAGGTTGGCGAGCCCTTCGGGTGTGATGATGACGTCCTTGGGCATGTCGCAGACCTGTATTCGAGGGGAACCACCGGAGTTGCCGGCGGTCCGGACGAGAAAAAAACCCGCCTGCTAAGCGGGGGATTTGAAACCGCAACTGGGGTGCGTGGGCGGATGAGTATAGACGCCCGGTTCAGCCGGCTGGGTTCGGTGTCTGAGGCCGCTCCCATCACCCGGGAGAAATGCCCCCAGGGCAATTCTCCCAATGGGTCATCGTCCCAGCTCTATGGCCCCTGTGATCCGTCCCTACGGACGATGACCCACGATCTCGTCAGCCTGCTGGAAGGTGGGCCGGTTGACCCATTCGATCAGTGGCTGTGAGATCACGCCGATCGGCCGGAACTGGATCGAGTCCGAGCACATCTGGTCGCCGGCCGCACACACGCTGTCCGCCGGATAGACCTGCTGCGCGGACTCCGCGACGGCCTGGCTGAGCGAGGACTCGAGCGCGGCTCGGCATTTTGCAACGGACCCGCCGCCGCAGTACTCGCGGTTCAGCGGCCCGGCGACCTTGTGGCCCAGAACCGATCGAAGGTCCTTTTGCACGATCCCGTAGAAACCGACGTCGAACGCGGAGCCCAGGTGGGCGCCGGACACCCCGTGCCCGGGCTCGTCGTTGATCGGGAAGTCCGACTCGACCTGGTCGAGCAGGCTCGAGCCGAGCGTGGGCCCGAACTCGGCGCGGACCAGCAGCGGCCACCAGGCATCCATGATCCGCACCGCGTCGGTCTGGTCGTAGTCACCGGACGCGCCCGGATGCTGCCGGTTGATCCGGTGGGCGCCGCTCGCCATCCACGCCTGGAGCTCGATGACTGCGCTCGCCAGCGCCGAGCTCGGGTGGCCGATGATCTGGAGCGCGTACGGCAGCACCTCGACCCCGCGCAGGTCCTGGGTGCCGGCGGTTCCCATCGCGTTGATCAGATCCGCCAGCGTCATCTTGTTCCCGCTCGCCGCCAGTTGCGCGTTGATGTTGTTGTCGAGCAGCTGGGACCGGTAGATCGATGAGTACTCCTGGCCGGTGGCGGCATCGTTGTAGCCCGGGGCCTGCTTGTTGTTCCAGCTGGTCAGGTAGGGCTGGTTGACCACCTGCGGATGCGCGCTCTCGGGGGTCTGCTGTTCGGTCACGCTCGCGGGTGTCATCTGCGCCGCGGGATGGAATCCCTTCCAGGCATCCCGGGCCCACGACGGGAACAGCGGGTCGGTGTTCGGCGCGCGAACCGGGTTCAGGCCCGAGTTGAAGTAGGCGATGTTCTTGTCGTCGGAGTAGAACCAGTTGAACGTGTATTCGATGTCGTAGGCCGCGTTCATGAAGTCCCGCGGGTCTCGCATCTTGTCCGGCTCGTTGAACTGTTCGAACCCGAGTGCGGAGTCGAGCTCGTGCATGTAGGTCGACCGGAGGTTCGTGTAGACCACCGGCTGTCCCTTGATCCGCGCACGAGCGATCACGATGCCGTACGCGGTCCGCTTCGTCTGGAACGTCACCGAGCCGGCCGCCGTCGAGTCGCCGAGGTTCGGCTGCCAGGACTCGGTACGGGTCAGTGTCTCCATCTGCACGCACTGACCGTTCAGGAGGTAGTAGTCGGAGTCCATCCCCACCGTGCCGCCGTTCGGGTTGCACAATGGCGCCGCGAACGTGTCGATGATGTTCTGGCCCGCGGAGGTCGCCGACCATGCGTAGTCCTGGCCGTGGCCGAGCTCGACGTACAAGTTGACACCCGGGAAGGCCGCCCCCTCGGCGTCGATCCCCGGTCCGTGGATGTCTTCCTCCATGAGGATCTCGGGGCTGAAATAGCTGACCTGAGGGCCTACCACCGCGAGCGGATGGCCGCTCGCGCTGTCCGCGGCGCTGACCAGCAGCGCGTTCGACATCGACCGCGGGAACTGGAGCAGCCCCTGCCCGGCCTGTTCGGCCATGCCGGCCACGGCGGACGACGCCCGCAGCTTGGATCCGGTCGTGGCCTGCCCGCTCTCGCCCGGTGGGACGGCGCCGGCGCCCACGGGGTTGACGTACGAGACCGAACCGGAGTCGGGCAGCGCCATCGTCTTCAGCACCGCCCTGCTGGTCTTCGGCAGCGTCTGGTAAGGGAACACCTTGCCGTGGACGGTCGTCGGCGCCTCCGGGTCGGACAGGTCGTCGAAGCTCAGGAATGTCCCGAAGCCGGAGTGGTCGTTCGCGAGCTTGCCGGCGCCGAGCCCGGCGTCCGAGACACCGGGACACGGCCGCGCAACCTACACACCCGCCGGCAGGCGTGCGCCGGTTCCCGGAT
>Ga0335083_10001095_pt1 | contig 38072 bp, 34 predicted proteins | sample Lox_Sample_42_FD_206716 | JGI IMG/M metagenome (GOLD analysis project Ga0335083, IMG submission 206716) | Soil microbial communities from Loxahatchee National Wildlife Refuge, Florida, United States - Lox_Sample_4.2 | ecosystem: Environmental > Terrestrial > Soil > Wetlands | place: USA...
GTGCGCATCGCGCCGTCGCTGGTCATCTCGCTGGACGAGATCCTCGAAGGGCTGGCGCGGCTCGAAACCGCGCTCGACAGAGCGCTCTCCTGACGCGCGTCGCGAAGGCGATGTTCCACATCCGCCCGATCGCACGCGACGACCTGCCCTCGATCCTCGCGCTCTCCGAGCACACCGGCGCCGGCCTCACCACGCTGCCCGCCAACCGCGAGCGTCTCGCCTCGCGCATCGAGCGCTCGCTCGCGTCGTTCGCCGGCCGCGCCGGCGCCGGCGATGCGTGCCACATGTTCGTGCTCGTGGACAGCGCCCGCAACGGCGTCGGCGTGGACAGGGTCGTGGGCATCAGCGCGATCGAGGCCGCGGTCGGCCTGACGGAGCCCTGGTACAACTACCACGTCGGCACGCTCGTCCACGCGTCGCGACAGCTGGGCGTCTATACCGCCGCCCCCACGCTGTTTCTTTCCAACGACCATACCGGGCACACCGAGCTCTGCTCGCTGTTTCTCGACCAGGCGTATCGGCAAGGCAAGAACGGCGTGCTGCTCGCCAAGTGCCGCCTGCTCTTCATCGCCGAATTCGCCGAGCGCTTCTCGTCGAAGGTCATCGCCGAGCTGCGCGGGCGCCTCGATGCGCAGGGCCGCAGCCCGTTCTGGGAAGGCCTGGGCCGACATTTCTTCGCGATGGAGTACTCGACGGCGGACTACCTGACCGGCATCGGGCAGAAGTCGTTCATCGCCGAGCTCATGCCCAAGCACCCGGTGTACGTGAATCTGCTGCCGCAGGACGCCCGCGATGCGATCGGCGCGGTGCATGCGGACACGGTTCCTGCGCGCACGATGCTCGAACAGGAAGGATTCCGTTACGAAGGCTACGTCGACATCTTCGACGCGGGCCCCACGCTCGAGTGCTTCCGTGACAACATCCACGCGGTGCGGCAGTCGCAGACCGTGGCCGTGACGCTCGGCGAGGAGGACCCGGTGCCGGACAGCCTCACCGACGACATCCTGTGGCTCGTCTGCAACCGCAGCTTCGCGGACTTTCGCGCCATCGTCGTCGCCGCCCCGGCGCGCGCCGACCGCTTCCCGCTGCTTCCCTACGCCGCGGATGCGCTGCGCGTGAGCGAAGGCGATAGCGTGCGCGTCGTACCGGTGTCGCCGGCGGATCGATGAAGCCAAGCATGAGCGGCGCCGTGGAAATCAACTTCGACGGCATCCCGGGGCCGACGCACAACTACTCGGGCCTCGCCGCCGGCAACCTCGCCTCCGAGCGCAACGCGAGCGCGCTCTCCAACCCGCGCGAGGCGGCGCTGCAGGGCTTGTCCAAGATGCGCGCGCTCGCGGCACGCGGTTTGCCGCAAGCGGTGCTGCCGCCGCACGAGCGTCCTGCGATCCACGCGCTGCGCGCACTGGGGTTCGCCGGCCGCGACGCCGACGTCCTCGCCCGCGCCGCCCGCGAGACGCCCGCGTTGCTCGCCGCATGCTCCTCCGCAGCCGCGATGTGGGTCGCCAACGCCGCCACCGTCAGCCCTTCACCCGATACCGCGGACGGCCGCGTACACTTCACGCCGGCGAATCTCGCCTCGCACCTGCACCGCGCGCTCGAGGCGCCCACCACCACGGCGGTCCTGCGCGCGATCTTCGCCGATCCGGCGCGCTTCGTCGTGCACGACGCGATTGCGTCCTCGGCGCAAACCGGCGACGAGGGCGCCGCGAACCACACGAGGTTCGACGCAGGCGTCGAATTCTTCGTCTACGGTCGCCGCGCCTACGGCCACGGCTCGCAGCCCACGCGCTTTCCCGCGCGGCAGACGCTCGAGGCGTCGCAGGCGATCGCGCGTCGCCACGGTCTCGCGGCGATGCGCACGGTGTTCGCCCAGCAAAATCCGGCCGCCATCGACGCGGGCGTCTTCCACAACGACGTGATCGCCGTCGGCCACGCGGCAACGCTCTTCTGTCACGAGCGCGCCTGGCTGGACCAGCACGCTGTGCTTTGCGACCTCGCGCAGGCGGTCGGTCCCGGATTCGATCCGGTCGTCGTGCCCGAACGCGACGTCACGCTCGACGATGCGGTCGCGACGTATCTGTTCAACAGCCAACTCGTCGCGAGGCCGCAGGGGGGGCTCATGCTCGTCGCGCCCGCCGAATGCCGTGAGCATCCGCGCGTGTCGGCGTTTCTCGACCGCCTGCTCGCGAGCCGCGGGTCGATTGCCGAGGTCTCGACCTTCGACCTGCGGCAGAGCATGCGCAACGGCGGCGGCCCCGCATGCCTGCGCCTGCGCGTCGCGCTCACCGCGGCCGAGCGTGCGGCGGTGACGGCCAACGTATTCCTCGACGACGCGCTCGCAGCAGCGCTCGAGGCGTGGATCCGCAAGCACTACCGCGACCGGCTCGCGCCGGCCGACCTCGCCGATCCGGCGCTCCTCGAGGAATCGCGCCGCGCGCTCGACGAGCTCACGCAACTCCTGCGGCTGCCCAGCGTGTACCCTTTCCAGTCGTGACTGCGGACGCCGACACGCCGCCTTCGACATTCCCGTCGCCGGCAATCGGCTTGGCGGCGCCGTTCCGCTGGCTCGCAGCCGGGGCGCAGGACTTTCGCGCCTACCCGCTCCCGAGCCTCTTCTACGGCGTCTGCTTCGCGCTCATGGGCTGGCTCATCGCGATCACGTTCCGCCACGCCTTCGCGTACGTCTCGGCGCTCGTCACCGGCTTCTTCCTGGTGGGACCGTTTCTCGCCGTCGGCCTCTACGACCTGTCGCGCCGGCGCGAAGCCGGCCTTCCGGTGCATCTGGCCGCAACGCTCGACGCCTGGCGCGGCAACGCGAGCGCGATCGGCGTGTTCGCGCTCGTGCTGACCGTGATCCTGCTCGTTTGGGCGCGCGCGTCGCTGATCGTGTTCGCGCTCTTCTACACGCGCGGCATGCCGACTGCCGAGACGTTCGTCGCGCAGCTCTTCTCGCTCGACAACATCGAGTTCCTGCTCGCCTACGCCTGCGTGGGCGGGTTCTTCGCGCTTCTCACGTTCGCGGCAAGCGCCGTGTCGGTGCCGATGATGCTCGACCGCAAGGTCGACGGCATCGTCGCGGTGATCACGAGCCTTCGCGTGTTCGCGGCGCACCTGCCGGCGATGCTCGTGTGGGCGGCGACGATCGTCGTGCTCGTGGGCGTGGGCTTCGCGCTCGCCTTCGCAGGGCTCGTCGTCACCGTACCCCTCGTGGGCCACGCAACCTGGCACGCGTATCGCGCCCTCGTCGTGCCGGCACGCTCCGAGCCGGGCGTGGTGATCTGACGCGTGCGGAAGGCGCCGACCTTGCATATCGGCCGCGCACCCGCCGTGCTCGTGCTCGCGCTCGCGTGCGCCGTGCACCCCGCGGCGCCGCAGCCTGCCGCGAAGGTCTATCGCGTCGGCGTTCTGGAAGCCGTGCCCTCGGCACAGAACGCCGCCAATCTGGAGGCCCTGCGCCGAGGGCTCGCGGACCTGGGATATGCCGAAGGGCGCAACCTCGTCATCGTGTATCGCTCGGCGGACGGCCATGCGGAGCGCTTCCCCGAGCTCGCCGCGGAGCTCGCCTCGCAAAAGGTCGACGTGATCGTGACGCGGGGGACGCCCGCCACCAATGCGGCGCGGAATGCGGCCGGGGCGATTCCCGTCGTGATGGCCACGATGGGCGACCCGCGCGCGATCGTGCAAAGCTACGCACGCCCGGGAGGCAACGTCACCGGGCTCACCACGTTCAGCACGGAGCTCTCGGCCAAGCGGGTCGAGCTCCTGAAGGAGCTCGTGCCTACGCTATCGCGGGTCGCGCTCCTGCACAACATGGCGAACCCGGCCGTGCCTGCCGAGTGGGAAGAGACGAAGGCCGCCGCGCGCGCGCTAGGCATCGAAGCGGAGCTGCTCGACGTTCGCGCGTCGGGCGCTCTACCCGGCGCGTTTGCCGAGGCATCGCAGCATCACGCCGGCGCCATCGTCGTCGGCGCCGACGGTCTCATGCAGGCCAATCGCCAGGTCGTCGTCGACCTCGCGGCGCGCTACCGGCTCCCGGCCATCTACCCCGACCGCGAATTCGTCGAAGCCGGAGGCCTCGCGACCTACGCGGTCAGCTTCCCCGACATGTATTACCGCTTCGCGGCCTACATCGACAAGATTCTCAGGGGCGTGAAGCCCGCCGAGATCCCCGTCGAGCAGCCCATGAGGTTAGAGCTCGTATTGAACGCGCGGACGGCCAAGGCGCTCGCGATCGCAATCCCGCAGTCGCTGCTCGTGCGCGCAAGCGAAGTGCTGCATTGAGTCCGCCTAATGGCGGGTGACGAGCAGCGCGGCCGACTTCGTCACGCCCCCGTAGCTTGCGTAGATCGACAGCGGGGTGTCGGCTCTGGGGGCCTGCGTGACGACGGTGAACGACTTCGAGACCGCTCCACCCGGCACCGTCACGCTCGCCGGCACCGACGCCAGGTTCGACGTGCTGCGAATCGAGATCGCTGCACCTGCGGCCGGCGCCGGCGCAGTGAGCGACACGGTCGCGGTCACCGGCGCGCCGCCCGTCACGCTCGACGCACCCAGGGTGACCGCGGCAAGCGCCGGCGCGGCGCCCGCCGGATTGACGGTCAGCGTCGCGGTCTTCTGCGCACCGTTGTAGCTCGCGGTCAGCGACGTGACGGTCTGTGCGCTCACCGCGGACGTCGCGACGGCGAACGTCGCCGACGTCGCCCCCGCCGCGACGCTCACGCCGGCCGGCACCGTCGCCGCGCTGCTCGCGCTCGACAGCGCGACCGACAGCGGCGCCGCAGGCGCTGCGGTCAGCGTCACCGTACCCGTGGCCGAGGCGCCGCCCACGACCGCGGTCGGGCTGACGCTCAGCGACGCCAGCGCGGGGGCGGGCGCGGCAGCGGGCTTCCAGCCGAGCTGCACGACCTCGAAGTCGCTCGCCGTGAGGAGCGCGAACGCGGGATTCAGGATGCCGTTGTTCCAGCGCGTATCGAACGTGCCGGTGATGTACATGTCGGAGCCGTTGTCGGCGACGATGAGGCCGTACTTCTGCATCGCACGAAAGATCTTCTGCACGTTGGGATCGCTGGTGCGAAGCGACGGGTCCTGCCCGTTGACGGTCGCCCTGAGGCGAAGCCGGGCGCCCATCGGCAGCGCGCCCGCCGTGCTGCCCGCGCGGTGGGACGCGGGGTAGACGTAGCCGTTGGTCGAGCGCACGGTGACGCGGAAGGCGTGCCCGATGTCGGTGATGGCGGAGTTCCACGCCTCGTCGTAGCGCACGAGCCCGGGAAAGATGGCGAGGCCCGCGGCGTCCGCCGAGGTCCAGGTGTCGGGCCGCCGAGTGTCCGTCTTCATGTCGAAGAACGCGCCCGAGCCCGCGTACCATTTGCCCACCCTGCTGTCGTAATAGACGTTGTAGAGCTCGTAGAGGTAGCGGTTCGTGCAGTCGATGACGAGGAAGTGACGGTCGCTGCTTGCGCGCTGGTCGACGCCGGCAGGCGCGCCCCCTTCGACCCAGTGCGGCTGCGTCGCGGCCTGCAGGGGAAGTGGATAGAACGGCAGGCCCTGGCCGGTCGAGTAGTCGACGCCGTCGCTTTCGTCCCAGTAGTCGAACGTCACCGCCAGCTTGGGCTGCGATCCGTCGACGATCGCGTACGGCATGCCGTAGATGTCCACGCTGCCCGTCGAGACCTCGCCGCCGAAATCGGGATGCAGCTTGCGCGTGCCGCCGTTGTTGATGAAGGCGATGTAGGCCGCGGAGTTGGTGTCGACGGGCGCCGCGGAGATATCCGCATTCCACCAGTTATCGGGCGGGAATACGGGAAGCGGGCCCGGGACCGCGGCGTTGGCGGCCGGCACCGTGGCCGGGCATTGCGCCGGCGCGGCGGGCGCGATCAGCGCGAGCGCGAGCGAGAGGACGAGACCGGCCGGAGCGCGACGCATCGACAGGGTGTAGCGTACTATGACATTGGCATAATACGCCCTTCGCCACCGACCCGCAACACGACGTTACGTCGAGTTCTTGCGGGTCTCGGCGAGGCGCTTCCGCGCGATCTCGATGTTCTGGTTCAGGCTTTCGAGATTGGGATTGACCTTGAGCGCGCGCTGCCAGTACTCGATCGCCTTGTCGTATTGGCGGAGCTCGAAGTAGATCTGGCCGTAGCCCGACAGCGCGCCGAAGTGGTAGGGGTTGCGCTTCATGACCTCGGCGCAGTCGGCGAGCGAGCGCTTGAAGTCGCCCGCCAGGAAGCGCGCCGTGGCGCGCTTGTTCCAGCCTTCGGCAAACGCCGGCTTGCGCCGGATGACCTCGGAATAGGTCGCGATCGACGCCGCGAAGTCGCGCGCCTGCATCTGCTCCGCGCCTCGGGTCATCAGCGCGTCGACGGCGTTGTCGCCCGAGCGCGTCCACAGAACCCACATGCCCTGCTCGGCGAGCTCGCGCACGATCGGGTTCTCGTCCCCGAGGTGGGGCAGCAGCAGCTTGTCGTCGGCGGGTCCGCCATTTTGCGCGAACCAGATCACCGCGTGCGCGCGCCGCTCGGCGACGGCATCGTCGAGACTCTCGAGCGCCTGCGCACGGCTTGCCGGCAACTGCGCGAGCGCGGCCGCCGCGCACAGCGCCGCGAAGGCGGCTACGAGGCAGCGCGCGGCGACGTTGCTCATGTGCACGTCAGAACTCCATCTTCTCGCCCTGCTTAACGCGGATACACCTTGGTGGGTGACGCGCCGTCGCGTCGATGTACTGCGCGGCCGTGCCGGTCATCACCGGATTATGAGCTTGAGATCGCTGAACATGTCGACGGCCCGATTCTAAGGCGGGCCGCAGAGTGCGAAGCGCTACGGTCGGCCCTTATTCCGCCGCTGCGACGGGGAGCGACTGATGGCGGCGGACGGGCGACGAGAGCACCGCCACCGCCGCGAGCGCGAGGCCGAGCGCGCCGACCGTGAGGAGCGTGGCGCGCAAGCCGACGGCCGTGGCCAGCGCGCCGCCGACGAGCGAGCCGAGCGGCGCCATGGCCACCGTCAAGAAGCGCATCGTCGCCGTCATCCGGCCCAGCATGCGGTCGGGCGTGATCGCCTGGCGCAGCGCGAGGTAGTTGATGCCGTACAACACGCCGCCGAAGTCGAACACGAGCATCGCCAGGCCGAGGAGCAGCGTGGCGGTCGTCGTTGCGCCGCCTATGAGGCCGAACGCCTGCCACGCGAGCGCGGTGAGGATCAGCCCGTGCACGATGATCGGACCGATGCCGAAGCGCGCCGACAGCCGTTCCGCTGTGGCCGCGGCGATCACGCAGCCCAATCCGCCGAACATGTAGACGAGCCCGACGGACCCCGCCGAGAGTCCGAGCTCGCGGGTGGCGAACAGGATCAGCACCGCGATCTGCATGTGGTGCAGGAACTGCCAGGACCCGGCGAGCCAGGCGAGTGCGAAGAGCGTGCGGTTGCGCAGCACGAGCGCGAGCCCGGCCGCGATCTCCTTGCCCACGGGCGCGCGGGGTCCGTCATGCGGGACGTCGTTCGGCGCGTGCACGCGCCGCAGCACGACGCCGGAGACGAGAAACGCGAGCGCGTCGATCAGGATCGCGAACGGCGCCGTGACGAGCTGGATCAGCGCGCCGGCGATCCCGGGACCGACGAGCGCGGACGAGGTCTCGCCGAGCGCGATTTTCGCGTTCGCCTCGACCAGCCGCTGGCGGCCGGCGAGCTGCGCGAGCAGGACCTGGTAGGCGGCGCCGCCGATCACGTTCTGCACGCCGCAGAAGAAGCCGACCACGAAGAGCAGCTCGACCGACAACGCGCCGAGATACGCCGCAGCCGGGATGGCCAGGAGCGCCCCGCCGCGCGCGACGTTGCACGCGATCACCACCGGCAGCTTGCGCACGCGGTCGATCAGCACGCCTGCGTGCAACGAGACGAGCGCGAACGGCAGCGTCTCGAGCGCGACGAGGATGCCCATCTGAAGCGGCGTGGCGTGCAGGAGCAGCGCCGCCGTGAGCGGCAGCGCGAGGTTGGTGACCTGCGCGCCGAACGAGGTGACGGTCAGAGAGACCCAGAGCTTGCGGAAGTCCGCGGAGCGCCACAGCCCGGTGAACGTCTTGCGCAGCGTGCGTTGCAGGCGATTCATGACGACCTATGTGCGAAACGAAGCTTCGATGCGGCGTGCGGCGCGCACGCGCTCGTCGCTGCGACCCTTCGGGAATCCGGATGGAGGAAAGGCGCCGCACATCTTCCGGACTCCCGCCGCCCGCCGGCGGGAAGCCCGGCGGGCGCTTACTGCGACTTCAGGACGGCAATGCGGCCGATTCGACCGGATCCCCGCAGCCACGAGCCATGCCCGCCGCGCGCGAACGACAGCGCGAGGCGGCGGCGAAGGTTCGTGGGTCGGGACATCGGTGCGATCCTAGGAAGCCAGCAAGGGGAAACCAGCGATGATTCTACGCAGCCTGCATCGGGCGGGGCAACGCCGCGCGCCGCCGCCGGTCCCAAGAATTCGCGCGCTCGTCGCATTGCCGCCATGCAGCACGAAAAGGGGTCAGACCCCATTACAAGGCCTGTCCCGTTTTCTACTGCGCGGCCTTGAGACGTGCAGCATCGATATCGACGAAGCGCCACGGCTGCGAGCGGAAGCTGTCCTTCTTGTAGCCGACTACCCACGGCTTGGCGACGGTGTTCTCGATGCGGTAGATGCCCCCGCCCATGGGCGCGTACGCCGCGACGATCTCGAGCATGCGCGCGTACAGCTTCGCGCGTTCCGTCTCCGAGCTCGATCGGCGCGCGCGCCGGAAGAGCTCGTCGTATTCCCGGTTCCTGAAGAACGACATGTTGGTCTCGCCGCCGCCGGGCCCATATGCGAGCTCCATGTACGAGCTCGCCGAGCTCGCGGTCCAGCCGACTTGCCACATCTGCAGCTGCCCCGCGCGCGCCATCTTGAGCAGGTCCGGCCATTTCTGGCGGAGGAATTCGACACGGATGCCGATGTCGCGCATGTTCTTGAGCCACAGCTCGTCGCGGATGCGGTTCTCGCCGGTGGGCGCCGATCCCATAGACAGCGTCAGCGGCTTGCCGTCGGGGAGCTCGCGGAAGCCGTCGCCGTCGCGGTCCTTGTAGCCGAACCTGTCGAGAAGCGCACGGGCGAGCGCGGGATCGTACGGTGCGGTGTTCTTGGCCCCGGGTAGGTAGCCCGGAACCTCGGGCGGAATGAGCTGGTCGGCCACCGCGCCCTGCCCCTGCATCCCGACGCGGATCAGCTCGGCCGGGTTGTAGCCCATGAGGATCGCCCGCCGCAACGCCACCTTCTCCGGCGTGTAGCCGCCGACCACCGGGTCGTTCATGTTGAAGTACGCGAAGAACGCGAGGCCCGCCTCCTGCGACCGCTGCAGCGTGACGCCTTGCTTCGCGTACGCCGCGACAAGCGCGTTCTTGTCGTCGAGCACGCGCGCGACGAGGTCGCGCGGCACGTCGACCAGGTCGAGCTCGCCGCTGTTGAAGGCGAGTAGCCGCGGGTTCGACTCCTCGATCACGGCGACCTCGACGCGGCCGATCTGCGGCAGGCGCTTGCCCTTCATCGCCGCATACGCCGCGCGCGCATCGGCGTCGGCGTTGGCCGGCAGCTCGGGGAACGTCTCCTCGCGGTAGTTGGGATTGGCCTCGAGCACGATGCGCTGGGCGCGCCGCCACTCCTTCAGGACGTAGGGTCCCGTGCCGACGGGATTGGCCATCGCCCAGCCGCTCGCATCGCCGTAGTGCTCGATGACCTCGCGCGCGACCGCGGAGGTCTGCGACGCCGTCAGCACGTCGAGGAAGGAGTAGTCGGGCTCGGACAGCTTGAGCTGCAGCGTATAGCGGTCGAGCGCGCGCAAGCCTTCGATCTCGCGCCCGTAGTCGAGGCGGCCCGGGCCCTTCGCATCCTCCATCGCCTCGACGGTGCCGGCGAGCCGCCCGCGGATGAGGTAGGCGTTGGGCGAGCGCACCTTCGGATCGAGGAGACGCTTGAAAGCATAGACGAAGTCGTACGCGGTCAGCTCGCGCTTCTGCCCCTTGAACACCGCATCGTCGGCGAAGTACACGCCCTTGCGGATGCGTATCCTCCACGTGACGCCGTCGGCCGCGACCTCGGGCAGCGCCGCCGCCGCGCGCGGCACGATGCGATGCGGTCGCGCGAGGTAGTCGTACTCGTACAGCGACTCGAACAGCGCCGAGTTGATCGTGTTCGAGTAGAAGTCCTGCGCGGCCTGCGGGTCGAAACCGGTCTCGGCGACGATGATGGCGGTGCGCAGGACCTTCGAAGGATCGGCCCACGTCGCGGGCTGCGCGTGCGCGCCGGCGGCGACGAGCAGCACGACGAGGGCGAGTGCGACGCGCGGCATCATTGGACGGGTCTTCTCGGGACCGCGAGGTCGATGTCCAGGTATTGCCACGGATGCTGGTTGAACGGGTTGTACCTGTAGCCGACCACCCACGGGTACACCACCACGTTCTCGATGCGGTAGGCGTTGAGCTTCCACGGCGCGTAGGCGGCGATGAGCTGCGACATCTGCTTGACGAGCTTCGCGCGCTCGGGACCGTCCGGGAGCTTGCGCGATGCCTCGTAGAGCCGATCGTACTCGGGAAGCTTGAAGCGCGACATGTTGCCCGGGCCTGCGTGCCCGCCGTAGAGCAGGCCCAGGAAGCCGTAGCCGTCGGTGGTGGTCGACGTATTGGCGAGCTGCCACATCTGGAGCTGGCCGTTGTACGCCATTTTCACGAGGTCGGGCCACGGGCGGGTGACCATCTCGATGCGTATTCCGACGGCCGCCATGCTGCGCTGCCACAGCTCGTCGAACTCGCGCTCGAGCACCGAAGGCGAGGTGCCCCGGTGAAGGACGAGCGGCCTGCCGTCGGGAAGGTCGCGCCAGCCATCGCCGTCGCGGTCCTTGTAGCCGAACTTGTCGAGCAGCGCCTTCGCGCCCTCGGGATCGAACTTCGTGTTGGCGAGGAGATCGGGGTCATGCCCGGACACGCCCGGCGGCACGATCATCGTGGCGAACCTGGCCTGGCCGTGGCGGATGACGCGGATCTCCTCCTCGACGTTGTACGCCATCCCGATCGCGCGGCGCAGCGCGATCTTGTCCTTGTCGTAGCCGCCGACGACCGGGTCCTCCATGTTGAAGTAGGTGTAGGTGACCGACGGCTGCACGTCGCGCTCGAGCAGCACGCCCGCCCTGGCGAAGCGCGGCTTGAGCGTGTCGTCGGGCTCCATCACGTTCGGCACGAGCTCGGCGGGAAGGTCGAGGTAGTCGAGCTCGCCGCGCTCGAAGGCGAGCACGCGCGGATTGCCCTCGTCCATGATCGCGATCTCCACGCGGCCGATCCGGGGCATCGTGGTGCCCGTCATCTTGGCGTTGGCGAGCCTGTCGGCCGGGTCGGCGCTCTGCACAAACGGGATGCCGCGGTAATCGGGATTGGCCTCGAGCACGATGCGCTGCCCGCGCCGCCACTCCTTGAGCTTGTACGGCCCCGTTCCAACCGGATTGGCCATCGCCCAGCCGTTCGCGTCGCCGTACGCTTCGATCGCCTCGCGCGCGACCGCGCCCGCCGTCGAGCTCGTCAGATCGACGGCGATGTCCCACCACGGGTAATTGAGTCTGACCTTGAGCGTGTAGCGGTCGACGACCACGAGACCGGGCAGCGGCGCGTCGTAGTCGAACTTGCCCGTCTTCTTCGCCTTCGCGATGAGCTCGTCCATGCCTACGATGCGCCCTTCGAACAGATCCTGCGCCGGCGAGCGCATCCTCGGGTCGAGCGTGCGCTTCCAGGAGTACGCGTAGTCGGCCGCGGTGAGCTCGCGCTTCTTCCCCTTGAACGCGGGATCGTCGACGAAATAGATGCCGGGCTTGATGCGGATCGTCCACTCGGTGCCGTCCGCCGACGGCTCGGGGAGCGCGACCGCGGTGTTGGGCACGACCGTGTGTGGACGCGCGCGGAAGTCGTAGCGGAACGGCGGCTCGAACAGCACGCGGTTGACGTAGCCCGAGTACAGGTCGGACACGGCCTGCGGGTCGAAGCCCGTCTCGGCGGCGCGGAACACGACGTGCAGCACCTTGCGCGAATCGGCCTGCCCGTGCGCCGCGACCGCAACGGCGCACAGCACGGCGGCGAGCGCTACTGCACGGACTTGCCGGACGCCCCGATGTCGAGGTACTGCCACGGATGCAGGTTGAACACGTTGAGCTTGTAGCCCTCGACCCACGGGTACACCATCACGTTCTCGTAGCGATACGCGTTGATCTTCCAGGGCGCGTACGCTGCCGCGATCTCCGACATCTGCCGCATGAGCTTCGAGCGCTCGGGACCGTCGGGCAAAAGCTTCGACGCTTCGTACAACCGGTCGTAGTCCGCCTGCTTGAAGCGCGAAAGGTTGGCGAGCCCCGCGTTGCCGCCGTAGAGCAGGCCCAGGAAGCCGTAGCCCTCGGTGCTCGTCGAGCGGTTGCCGAGCTGCCACATCTCAAGCTGGCCGAGCTGCGCCATCTTGAGCAGATCGGGCCACTTCTGCGTGACGAACTCGATCTTGATGCCGACGGCGGTCATGTTGCGCTGCCACAGCTCGTTGTACTGGCGCTCGAGCGCGGAAGGAGACGTGCCCATCCGCAGCACGAGGGGCTTGCCGTCGGGAAGCTCGCGCCAGCCGTCCTTGTCGCGATCGACGTAGCCGAAGCGGTCGAGCAGCGCCTTCGCGGCCGCCGGGTCGTATTTCGTGTTGCCGACGAACGAAGGATCGTGGCCTGCCACGCCGGGCGGCAGGAGCTGCGAGGCCCACTCCGCCTGGCCCTGGCGGATCACCTTCACCTCCTCGTCGACGTTGTACGCCATGCCGATCGCACGGCGCAGCGCGATCTTCTCCTTCGTGTAGCCGCCGACGACCGGGTCGTCCATGTTGAAGAACGTGTAGGTGATCGACGGCTGGATGCCGCGCTGGAGCGCGACTCCCGCCTTCGCAAAGCGCGGCTTCAACGTGTTGTCGGGCTCCATCACGGTCGACACGAGGTCGACGGGCACTTCGACGTAGTCGAGCTGGCCGCGCTCGAACGCGAGCAGGCGCGGGTTCGCCTCCTCGATGATCGCGATGTCGATCTGCCCGATGAGCGGCAAGCGCTTGCCCTTGAGCTTCGCCATGATCGGCTTGTCGACCGGGTCGCTGCTCTCGGGATAGAGCACCTCGCGGAAGTTCGGGTTCGCCTCGAGCAGGATACGCTGCCCGCGCCTCCAGTCCTTGAGGCGATAGGGACCCGTGCCGACCGGATTGGCCATCGCCCAGCCGCTGCCGTCGCCGTAGGCCTCGATGACCTCGCGGGCCACCGCTGCCGTTCCCGATCCCGTGAGGTCGGACACGATGTCCCACCAGGGCGCGGTGAGCTTGAGCCTCAGCGTGTATTTGTCGATGACCTGAATGCCCTCGAGCGGCGCGTCATAGTCGAACTTGCCGGTCTCTTTCGCCTTGGCGACGAGCTTGTCCATGCCCATGAAGCGGCCGTCGAAGGTGTCGAGCTGCGGCGAGCGGATCCTTGGGTCCAGGATGCGCTTCCAGGAATACGCGTAGTCCGCGGCGGTGAGCTCGCGCTTCTTGCCCTTGAAGACGGGATCATCGTTGAAGTAGATGCCGGGCTTGACGCGGATCGTCCACTCCTTGCCGTCCTTCGAGGCCTCGGGAAGCGCGGCGGCCGTGTTCGGGATCACCTTGTGCGGCCGCGCGAGGTAGTCGTAGCGGAACAGCGGATCGAAGATCACCCGATTCACGTAGTTCGAATACAGGTCGGAGGACGCCTGCGGGTCAAAGCCCGTCTCGGCGATCAGGAACGCGACGTGCAGCACCTTGGAGGGATCGGGCTGCGCGTGCGCGAGCGGGGCCGCGAGCGCGAGCGCCGCGACCGCGAGCGCCGCGAGGCGCATCACTCAAAGCGCCTTTTCGACGTCGCTCGCGAGCGACTCGGGCGTGTCGTTCGGCGCGTAGCGCTTCACGACGTTGCCCTCGCGATCGACCAGGAACTTCGTGAAGTTCCACTTGATCGCCTCGCTGCCCAACAGGCCGGGCTTCTCCGACTTCAAGTACTGGTAGAGCGGCGCCGCCTTGGCGCCGTTGACGTCGACCTTGGCGAACATCGGGAACGTCACGCCGTAGTTGAGCTCGCAGAACTGCGCGATCTCCTTCTCGCCGCCGGGCTCCTGACCGCCGAACTGGTTGCAGGGGAAGCCCAGGATCTCGAGGCCCTTGCCGTGCAGCTTCTCGTACAGCGCTTCGAGCCCCTTGTACTGCGGCGTGAAGCCGCACTTGCTCGCCGTGTTGACGATCAGCAGCACCTTGCCGCGGTAGCCGTCGAGCTTGACGGGCTTGCCGGCGATGTCCTTCACCGTGAAATCGTAGATCGAGGCCATGATCGCGTTCCTCAGGAAAGGGTCGACAATTATATAGAGTACGGGCAGGCCAGCTTTAGAGGGCCGAGCCCGTTATCCACTAGAAGTTTTCGGTCCCGAAGCCGCCGCCGCCCGGCGTCTCGATCACGAAGACGTCGCCCGCCGCCATCTCGACCTCGGCGGTGGCGCCGAACGATTCGTGCGCGCCCCCTGCGCGTTCCACCCAGTTGCGGCCGAGCGCGCCGGGTGCGCCGCCCTTGACGCCGAACGGCGGGACACGGCGCCGGTTGGCGAGCATGACCGCGGTCATCGCCGTAAGGAAGCGCACGCATCGTCGCACGCCGTCGCCGCCGCGGTGGCGGCCGGCACCGCCGCTGGCGTGCCGGATCGCGAACGTCTCGAGCCGCACCGGAAAGCGCCACTCGAGCACTTCGGGGTCGGTGAGCCGCGAGTTGGTCATGTGCGTCTGCACCGCGCTCGCGCCATCGAAATCGGGCCCCGCGCCTGCGCCGCCGGCAATCGTTTCGTAGTACTGGTAGGTCGCGTTGCCGAACGTGAAGTTGTTCATCGTCCCCTGCGACGCGGCGAGCACGCCGAGCGCGCCGTAGAGCGTGTCGGTGATCACCTGCGACGTCTCGACGTTCCCGGCGACCACCGCCGCCGGGTAGCGCGGCGCCAGCATGGACCCCTCCGGAATGAGGACGTGCAGCGGCTTCATGCACCCCGCGTTCATGGGGATCTCGTCGTCCACGAGCGTGCGGAACACGTAGAGCACCGCGGCCTTGCACACGGCGGACGGCGCGTTGAAATTGGTCGGCTGCTGCGGACTCGACCCGGCGAAGTCGATGGTCGCTTCGCGCCGGTCGCGGTCGATGGCGATGCGCACGGCCACGCGCGCGCCGCTGTCCATCTCGTACTCGAACGCGCCGTCGGTCAGCACGTCGAGCACCCGCCGCACCGCCTCCTCCGCGTTGTCCTGCACGTGCTGCATGTAGGCGCGCACGACGGGCAGCGTGAAGTGCGCGACCATCTTCGCGAGCTCTTCGTCGCCTTTCGCGCACGCCGCCACCTGCGCGCGCAGGTCGGCCAGGTTCTGGTCGACGTTGCGCGACGGGTAGCGCCCGCCGCCTAGGATCGTTCGCATCTCGTCCTCGAGGAACCGTCCTTGCGCGACGAGCTGCACGTTGTCGAGCAGCACCCCCTCCTCGTCCACGTGCGAGGAATCGGGTGGCATCGAGCCCGGCGTGATGCCGCCGATGTCGGCGTGGTGGCCGCGCGAGGCGACGAAGAACTCGGGGTCGATTCCTGATCCCCGATCCCTGATCTCCGGGGCGAGGAACACCGGCGCGATCACGGTGACATCCGGCAGGTGCGTGCCGCCGTTGTAAGGCGCGTTCAGCACGAACACGTCGCCGTCGCGCATCGTGCCGGCACGGCGGTCGATGATCGTCTTCACCGATTCGCCCATCGAGCCCAGGTGCACCGGCATGTGAGGCGCGTTGGCGATCAGGTTGCCGGCGGCGTCGAACAGCGCGCACGAAAAATCGAGCCGCTCCTTGATGTTGACCGAGTACGCCGTGTTGGCGAGCGTCACGCCCATTTGCTCGGCGATCGCCATGAAGAGGTTGTTGAACACCTCCAGGAGCACGGGGTCGGCGGTGGTGCCGATCGCGTGCGTCCGCCGCGCCGCCGTAACGCGCGTGAGCACGATGTGGTCGCGGGCCGTGAGCGTCGCGCGCCAGCCCGGTTCGATCACCGTCGTCGCGTTCTGCTCGCGGATCACGGCGGGCCCGTCGACCGTGTCGCCGGGTCGCAGGTCGCCGCGCTCGAACACGTGGGCGTCGCGGAAGGCGCCTTCCGTGTAGAGCCGACGCGCCTTGATGGGTCGAAGGCCGCCTTCGCGCGGCGCGAACGACGGCGTCAGCGCCGCCGCAGATTCGGCGCGGCCGATCGCCTCGACCGCGATGGCCTCGATGACGAGCGGCTTGCCCGGCATGAGGAAGCCGTACTGCAGCCGGTAGCGCCGCTCGAATTCCGCGACGATGGGCGCGACCGCGTCGGCCAGCGGAAGCGCGAGCGCCGTGTCGGTGCCTTCGTATTTCAGATGCAGCGTGCGCAAGCATTCGATGCGCTTCGTGGGCACGGCCTGCGCCGCGACTTCCGCACTCGCCGCGCCGGTGAGCCGCGCGAACGCGGGCGCGGCGGCCTCGAGCGCCGCCTGCGACAGCGTCGCCTCCACCGCCTCCTGGCGCAGCGCGCGCACGTCGGCCAGCCCCATGCCGTACGCGGACAGCACTCCCGCGAAGGGATGGATGAAGACCCGCGTCATGCCGAGCGCGTCGGCGACGAGGCACGCGTGCTGGCCGCCCGCGCCACCGAAGCAGCACAGCGTGTACTCGGTGACGTCGTAGCCGCGCTGCACCGAGATGTGCTTGATCGCGTTGGCCATGTTCTCCACCGCGATCTTGAGGAAGCCATCGGCCACTTCCTCGGCGCTGCGCTCGATGCCCGTCTTCGCCGAGACGTCGCGCGCGAGCGCGGCGAATTTCTCGTGCACGACGGCGGCGTCGAGCGGCTCTCGCCCGCTCGGCCCGAACACCCTCGGGAACAGCTCGGGGTCGAGCTTGCCGACCATCACGTTGCAGTCGGTCACGGTGAGCGGTCCGCCGCGGCGATACGCGGCAGGCCCCGGATTGGCGCCGGCCGATTCCGGGCCGACGCGAAAGCGCGATCCGTCGAACGTACAGATCGAACCGCCGCCCGCCGCGACCGTGTGGATCTTCATCATCGGCGCCCGCAGTCGCACGCCCGCGACCTCGGTGACGAACGCGCGCTCGTACTCGCCCGCCCAGTGCGTGACGTCGGTCGACGTGCCGCCCATGTCGAAGCCGATGATCTTGTCGAAGCCGGCGAGACGCGAGACTTCCACCGCGCCGACGATGCCGCCCGCCGGACCCGACAGGATCGCGTCCTTGCCCTGGAAGCGGTGCGCGTCCGTGAGGCCGCCGCTCGACTGCATGAACTGCAGCTTGATGCCGGCGTCGCTGCGCCCGCCCGTGAGCGCGTCCTCGACCCGGTCGACGTAGCGGCGCAGGATCGGCGACAGGTAGGCATCGACCACCGTGGTGTCGCCGCGCGACACGAGCTTCATGAGCGGGCTCACTTCGTGCGATACGGACACTTGCGCGAAGCCGACGCGGCGGGCGAGATCCGCGAGCGCCGCCTCATGCTGCGGGAAGCGATAGCCGTGCATCAGCACGATGGCGACCGCCCGAATGCCGTCGGCGTGCGCGGCCGCGAGGTCGCGTTCCGCGGCGGTGAGGTCGAGCGGCCGCACGAGCTCGCCGCGCGCGCCGATGCGCTCGTCGACCTCGATCGCGCGCTCGTAGAGGAGCGTGGGCAGCTCGATGCGGCGTACGAACAGCTTCGGACGGTTCTGATAGCCGATGCGAAGCGCGTCGGCAAAACCCCTGGTGATGACCAGCGCCGTGCGCTCCCCCTTGCGCTCGAGCAGCGCGTTCGTGGCCACGGTCGTCCCCATCTTGACCGCCTCGATCGCGCCGGGCGGGATCGGCGCGCCCGCCGCCAGGCCGAGGATCTCCCGAATCCCGTGCACGGCGGCGTCGGCGTAGCGCTCCGGATTGTCCGAGAGCAGCTTGTGCGTGACGAGCGCGCCGTCGACGCGCCGCGCGACGATATCGGTGAAAGTGCCGCCGCGGTCGATCCAGAACTGCATTTCAGGAATCAGGTATCGGGGATCAGGGATCAGACGAAGCGGGTAGCCACTCGGAGCCTCCCGCAATATTATCGCCGCAACCACGGTCCGCCGCCGCCGCGCCTAGTCGGTCTTTCTGATCCCCGATACCTGATCCCTGAATGCTCGGCATCCTCACCCTCGACACCGCCTTTCCGCGCCTGCGAGGCGATGTCGGCTCACCCGAGACGTTCCCGTTCCCCGTCCGGTACGCGACGGTGCCGGGCTCGCACGTCGAGGACGTGGTGCATCTTGCGCGTGACGATCTCCTCCCGAAGTTCGTCGCCGCGGCGCAGCGGCTGGTCGACGAAGGCTGCGTCGGCATTGCCACGACCTGCGGCTTCCTCGCGCGCTGGCAAAGCGAGCTTGCCGCCGAGATCGACGTGCCCGTCCTGACGTCGGCGCTGCTCATGCTCCCGCTCGTACGACGCTGCCTGCCGCGCCACCGCAAGGCGGGCGTGATCACCTACTCGGCGGCGGCCCTGACCACGAGCGTGCTCGACGCCGCCGACGCCGACCCTTTCACGCCCGTCGAGGGCGTGGACCCCAGCGGCTACTTCGCGGGTGCGATCCGCGACGGCGCCGTCCAGCTCGATCGCGAACGGATGGCGGCGGACGTCGTGGCGGCCGCCCGAAGGCTCGTCGCCACGCACCACGGCGTCGGCGCCATCGTGCTCGAGTGTGCGAACATGCCGCCTTATCGCGACGCGGTGGTCGCCGCAACCGAGCTTCCCGTGTTCGACGCGGCGCAGCTCCTCGCCTGGTTCTACGCCGGCCTCGGAGGCTCGAGCCGGCGTCACGCCCGCCGCGATTTGTGGTAAAAGTCGTCCCGCTTGCGCCGGCGCCCCGCAGCGCCGCGCCGCTGCCACAGGAGACCTCCGATGACCCGATTCATCGCCATCGCAGCCGCGATCGGCTTCGCATTGCCCCTGCCCGCAGGCGCCCAGACCAAATGGGATCTGCCGACCGCTTACCCGGCCAACAACTTCCACACCGAGAACGTGCAGCAGTTCGCGAGCGACGTAGACAAAGCTACGGGCGGGAAGCTCAAGATCCAGGTTCACCCCAATGCGTCGCTGTTCAAGGCGCCGGAGATCAAGCGCGCGGTGCAGGGGGGGCAGGCGCAGGCCGGCGAGATCCTGCTCGTCAACTTCGAGAACGAGGATCCGCTCTACGGCCTCGACGGCATCCCGTTCCTCGCGACGTCCTACGCCGATGCGATGCGCCTCGACAAGGCATCGCGCAAAGCGCTCGACGACAAGCTCGGCAAGCAGGGGATGAAGGTGCTGTTCACCGTGCCGTGGCCGCCGCAGGGGATTTATACGAACCGCACGCTCAACTCGGTGGCCGACATGAAGGGACTGAAGTGGCGCGCCTACAGCCCCGCGACATCGAAGATCGCCGAGCTCGTCAACGCCCAGCCCGTCACTGTGCAGGCCGCGGAGGTGTCGCAGGCGCTCGCCACCGGCGTGATCGATTCGTACATGTCCTCGGGTGCGACCGGCTACGACTCGAAGACCTACGAGCACATCAAGAACTGGTACGACACGCAGGCCTGGCTCCCCAAGAACGCCGTGATCGTCAACGTCAAGGCGTTCGAGGCGCTCGACAAGCCGACGCAGGCCGCGGTGCTTAAGGCGGCCGCCGACGCCGAGGTCCGCGGCTGGAAGCTGTCCCAGGAGAAGAACGGCTGGTACGTCGACCAGCTGAGGTCCAAGGGGATGAACATCGTCAAGCCGCCCGAACAGCTCACGGTCGATCTGCGCCGCGTCGGCAACGTCATGCTCGCCGAATGGCAGCGCAAGGCCGGCGACGAAGGCAAGAAGGTGATCGAGGCGTACCGACTTCAGCAATAAGCGCCGGTCGTGCGCAGGCTTTTCGACCGGCTGTACGACTTCGCCGCCGCGCTCGCGGCGCTGTCGATGATAGGCACGCTGGTCATGGTGCTCCTCGGCATCGCCGGGCGCCTGCTCGACTTCCACGTGCCCGGGACGGATGCCTACGCCGGCTACTGCATGGCCGCCGCCGGGTTCCTGGCGCTCGCGCACACGCTGAAGCGCAACGAGCACATACGCGTCACGCTGATTCTCGAGCGCCTCGGCGCGCGCGGCCACCGCCTGCTCGAGCTGTGGGCGCTGTCCGCCGGCACGCTGCTCGCCGTGCTCTTCGCGTTCTACAGCACGCGTCTCGCCTATCAGTCGTGGGACTTCCACGACATCAGCACGGCCAACGACGCCACACCGCTGTGGATCCCGCAGGCGACCATGGCCCTCGGCACGATCGTGCTCTTCATCGCGATGGTCGACGAGCTCGTGCTCGAATGGCGCGGAGCGCGGCACCGCAAGATGCCCGAAGAGGCGCTGCACAATGAGTGACGCCGCCGTCACCACGATCCTCATCGCATCGCTGTTCGCGCTGCTCGGCAGCGGCGTGTGGATCGGCCTCGCGCTGGCGGGTGTGGCCTGGATCGGCATGGAGCTCTTCTCGTCGCGTCCCGCGGGCGACGCGATGACGGTGACGATCTGGGGCACCGCCTCGTCGTGGACGCTCACCGCGCTGCCGCTCTTCGTCTGGATGGGCGAGATTCTGTTCCGCACGCGCCTGTCGCAGGACATGTTCCGCGGCTTGGCGCCGTGGCTCGAGCGCGTACCGGGCCGCCTGCTCCACACCAACATCATCGGCTGCACGATCTTCGCGGCGGTGTCGGGGTCGTCGGCCGCGACCTGCGCGACGATCGGCAAGATGACGCTGCCCGAGCTTTTGAGCCGCGGCTATCCCGAGGACATCACCATCGGCACGCTGGCGGGCGCCGGCACGCTCGGCCTCCTCATCCCGCCGTCGATCATCATGATCGTCTACGGCGTGACCGCCAACGTGTCGATCGCGCAGCTGTTCATCGCGGGCGTGATCCCCGGCATCCTGCTCGCGACGCTGTTCTCGGGCTACATCGTCGCCTGGGCGCTTCTCAATCCCTCCAAGGTGCCGCAAATCGCCGAGCGCACGACGCTCGCACAAAAGCTCTACGCCTCGCGCCACCTCATTCCCGTGGTGCTGCTCATCGTGATCGTGCTGGGCTCGATCTACGTCGGCATCGCGACCGCGACGGAAGCCGCCGCGTTCGGCGTCGTCGGCTCGCTCGGGCTGTCCGCGGTGCAGGGCTCGCTCACGCGCGAGACGTTCGTGTCGAGCCTCATGGGCGCGACGCGGCTCTACTGCATGATCGCGCTGATTCTCTCCGGCGCGGCTTTCCTCACGCTCGCCATGGGCTACATCGGCCTGCCGCGGCATCTCGCCGAATGGATCGGCTCGCTCGGCTTGTCGCCGTTCGCGCTCGTCGTGGCGCTGACCGTGTTCTACATCGTCCTCGGCTGCTTTCTCGACGGCATCTCCATGGTCGTGCTGACGATGGGCGTGATCCTCCCCACCGTGGAGAAGGCCGGCATCGATCTGCTGTGGTTCGGCATCTTCGTCGTGCTCGTGGTCGAGATGGCGCAGGTGACGCCGCCGGTCGGCTTCAACCTCTTCGTGCTGCAGGGCATGACCGGCAAACAGATCACGTGGATCGCGCGCCACACGATGCCGATGTTCCTGCTCATGCTCGCCGCGGTGCTGATGATCTGGTTCTGCCCCATCCTCATCACGTTCCTGCCCCAGCAGATGAAGATGGGGTGAGCGCCGTGCATGAACCGGGCTCATACGCCGCGAAGCTGCGCACGCCCTTCGCGGTGCTGGGCATCGGTACCGACGGCGTGGCGGTCGACCGTCTGCGCTACCTGCCGCTCGCGGAGCGCGCGCAGGCGCCGACCGACCGCATCGCCGAGCGTGCGGTGCACGAAGTCGAGCGCTACCTCGACGATCCCATGTTCCGCTTCACCGTGCCGCTCGCGCCGGACGGCACGCCGTTCCAGCGCCGCGTGTGGGACGCCCTGCGCGCGATTCCGCCTGGCGAATCGCGCACCTACGGCGAGGTCGCGCGCGCGGTGCGCAGCGCGCCGCGCGCGATCGGCCAGGCGTGCGGAGCGAACCCGATCGCGCTCATCGTGCCCTGCCATCGCGTGATGGGCGCCGCCGGCAACCTCGGCGGCTTCATGGGCGCCGCGGCGGGCAGCCCGCTCGACATCAAGCGCTGGCTGCTCGCGCACGAAGGCCGCCGGTTCGCGATGTGACCACCAAAGACGCCGACCTGATCGACGCCTTTTGCGACCAGCTCTGGCTTGCCGACGGCCTCGCGCAGGCGTCGCTCGCGAGCTACCGCCGCGACCTTGCCGCGTGGTCGTCGTGGCTCGGCACGCGCGGCCTGCTCGCGGCCGATCGCGGCGACGTCGAGGCATGGCTCGCCGATCAGTTCCGCGCGAAAGCCAAGGCGAGCTCGGTCGCGCGCCGGCTCTCCACGCTGAGGCGCTTCTACCGCGCAGCACTCGACCGCGGCAAGGTGCGCGAAGATCCGACGCTGCGCGTGCGCGCGCCTCGCAAGCCACGCCACTTGCCGAAGCTCCTGTCGGAGCGGCAGGTCGAGGCGCTCCTAGACGCGCCCGACGTGGCGACCGCGCTCGGCCTGCGCGACCGCGCCATGCTCGAGACGCTCTACGCGACCGGGCTTCGCGTGTCCGAGCTCGTCGGCTTGAAGATCGCGCAGGTGTCGCTCGACGTCGGTGTCGTGCGCGTCATCGGCAAGGGCAGCAAGGAGCGGCTGGTTCCGCTCGGCGACGAGGCGGCCGCATGGATCGAGCGCTATCGCAAGGCCGCGCGCGCGCAGCTCGCCGGCAGTGCCAAGTCCGATCATCTGTTCCTCACGGCCCGGCACGCGCCGCTCACGCGACAAGCCTTCTGGGCGCTGGTCAAGCGTTACGCGCCTCGCGCATCGATCCCGGCCGCCGCCCTCTCCCCGCACGTGCTGCGCCACGCGTTCGCGACGCATCTGCTCAATCACGGCGCCGACCTTCGCGTCGTGCAGCTCCTCCTCGGCCATGCCGACATCACGACCACCACCATCTACACGCACGTGGCGCGCGAGCGATTGAAGCAGCTGCACGCGCAGCATCACCCCAGAGGTTGAGCGTAGAATTCGCGCCGCAGTGTCCGACACACCCCCACCCCCCAAGCGCAGCGCATTCGCCAACGCGCGGCTTCTCGCCGAGCGCGAGACGCTGCGCCTCCTTTCCTGGCATCGCTGGCGCCACGGCGGCGGCGGCGACCCCGCGCGCATCCGGCCCGGCGCGCGCATCCCGTTCCGCTGCAACCTGTGCGGCACGCCGAACGCCGGCACGCTGGCCGATCTCTCGCGCGAAGCGCTGACCTGTACGCACTGCGGATCGAACGTGCGCTTCCGCGCGATGGGCTATCTGGTCACGAAGGAGGTGCTCGGCCATCCGATGTCGCTGGCGGAGGTCGCGCCCGACAAGGCGATAGCGGGCGTGGGCCTGAGCGACGCCGAGAACTACGCGCGGCCGCTCGCGGAGAAATTCGACTACGAGAACACTTTCTATCACACCGCGCCTCACCTCGACATTACGGAGATCGACGAATCGCGCATCGGCCGCTACGACTTCATCGTCGCGAGCGACGTGTTCGAGCACGTCGTTCCCCCTGTTTCCAAGGCCTTCGCCAACGCGCGGCGCATGCTCAAGCCCGGCGGCAAGCTCGTATTCACGGTGCCGTTCGTCCCGGACGGCGAGACGCGCGAGCACTTCCCGGATCTTTTCGACTGGTCGCTCGACGAATCGGGCGGCACGTGGACGCTCACCAACCGCACGCGCGACGGCCGGGAGCAGCGCTTCACCGAGCTTGTCTTCCACGGCGGCCCGGGATCGACGCTCGAGATGCGCCTGTTCTCGCGTGAGTCGCTGCAGCGCGAGTTCGCGGCAGCCGGGTTCGCGCGCGTGCGCATCGCCGCGGAGCCGTACCTGCCCTTCGGCATCCACTGGCCGGAGCCATGGTCGGTGCCGATGGTCGCCTACGCGTGAAGGACAACCACCCCGTCACCGCCGCCGTTCGCGTGCTGCGCGAGCACGGCGTCGCCTTCACGCATCACCCGTACGAGTACGAGGAGCGCGGCGGAACGGCGGTCTCCGCGCGCGAGCTGGGCGTCCCCGAGCATGCGGTCGTCAAGACGCTGGTCATGGAGGACGACGCGAAGAAGCCGCTCGTCGTGCTCATGCACGGCGACCGCGAAGTGTCGGCCAAGAGCCTCGCGCGCATCCTCGGCGTGAAGACGATCGCGCCGTGCGAGCCCGCCGTCGCCGACCGTCACTCGGGCTATCAGGTCGGCGGCACGAGCCCCTTCGGCCTCAAGCGCGCGATGCCCATCTACATGCAGCGCACGATCGCCGAGCTGCCTTATCTGTACATCAACGGCGGCAAGCGCGGCTACCTGGTCGGGATGACGCCGACCGACCTCGTGCGCGTCCTCGCGCCCGCGCTCGTCGACGCGATGGCCTAGCGCTCCTTCGAGCGCTCGATCTCCACGCCGATCTCGCGCACCGCCGGCAGCGCGCCGAGCTTCGCGACGCGCACGCGCACCCACGGCGTGCCGAACTCGGCGAGCACGAGCTCCGCCACCTTCTCCGCGAAGCGCTCGAGAAGCGGCGGCGGCGCATCCTTGGCGAACGCCTTCAGGCGCTCGACGACCTTCGCGTAGTCGAGCGCGTCGGCGATCTTCCCGGAGTGGAACGGAACCTCCGACGGCGCGGCGAGCTCGAGATCGAGCCGCACGGTCTGCGGCAGATGCCGCTCCCAATCGTAGACGCCGATGCGCGCCTCGACGCGCAGGTCGTGAATGAAGATTTTGTTCATGGATTAGAATGCAATTCTACCTCCGGGAACCGGCCTTGCTCCCCGCGATCGCCATCATCGTCGGCGCCTACCTGATCGGCTCCGTATCGTTCGCGGTGGTCGTGAGCCGCGCGTTCGGCCTCCCCGATCCGCACGAATACGGCTCGGGCAACCCGGGCGCGACCAACGTCCTGCGCACCGGGAACAAGGCCGCGGCCATCCTCACGCTCGTCGGCGACGCCGCCAAGGGATGGCTCGGCGTGTTCCTCGCCCAGATCGCGGCGCAGCGCCTTAGCGCGCCGGACTGGGTCGTGCCCGCCGCCGCGGTCGCGGTGTTCGTCGGGCACCTGTACCCGGTGTTCCATCGCTTCAAGGGCGGCAAGGGCATCGCCACGACGGCGGGCATCGTGTTCGCGCTGCACTGGCCGCTCGGGCTCACGCTGCTCACCGTATGGCTGATCATGGCGTTCGGCCTGAAGATCTCCTCGCTCGCGGGGCTCACCGCCGCGGTGCTGCTGCCGCTCGGCGCGTTCTACGTCTTCGGCAACTCGCTCACGGCCTGGGCAACCGTGCCTATCTGCCTCCTACTGTTCTGGCGGCACCGCGCGAACATCCAGCAACTCATCGCCGGCAAGGAACGCACGATCGGGCAATGAACCTGTTCAGGCGTTTCGAGCGCGGAGCCCTCCGCCTCACCCGCATCGAGGCCTTCTCCGACGGCGTCTTCGCCGTCGTGGTGACGCTTCTCGTGCTCGAGATCAAGGTTCCGGTGCTGTCGGTCCACGACAGCGTGCCCGAGCTCGCGCATCAGCTCGTCGAGCTCGTGCCGAAGGCCGTGGCGTGGCTCGTGAGCTTCTTCATCGTGTGCAAGTTCTGGCTCAACCACCATCACGTGCTCGGGCTCGCCCGCCACGCCAACTACGCGATGGTGTGGCTCAACGCGCTGTTCCTGCTCGGCCAATGCTTCATCCCCTTCCCTTCCGGGCTCATGGGCGAATATCCGCACAACCCGCTTGCAGTCGCGGCGTTCGGAGCCGTGATGGCCGGCAACACGGTCCTCTTCATGCTTTTGCACCGCTACATCCTGCGCAACCTCGTCAAGCCCGAGCTCGCCGACGCGCAACTCCCCGACGTCATCGCCAAGTCGTGGATCGGCGTCGCCTCGTACCTCGTCGGCGCGGCGGCGGCGTGGGCGAGCCCGTTCCTCGCGTTTGTCGTGTACTTCCTCACGCCGCTCTTCTTCATCGTGCCGCCGACGCGCTACGACGTGCCCCTCGCGACGGAGGACTGACCGTGCCGGCCTTCGCCCGCGACGGTGTGGAGATCTACTACGAAGTGAAGGGCAGCGGCCGGCCGCTGATGCTCGTCGCCGGACTCGCCGCCGACAGCGCGTTCTGGGCGCCATCGCTGGATGCGCTGTCCACGCGGTACCGGCTCATCCTGCCCGACAACCGCGGCTCGGGGCGCACGACGCCCCTCGACGTCGCGTCGACCCTTCGCGACACGGCCGACGACTGCATGGCGCTCGCCGCGCACCTCGGCATCGCGAAGGTCTCGCTGGCCGGCCATTCGATGGGCGGCATGATCGTGCAGGATTGCGCGGCGCGATACCCGGACGCGGTCGACCGAATCATGCTCGCCTCCACGACGCCCTGTGCATCGGCGCGCGACAACGATCTGTTCTCGACGTGGGCCGCGCTCTTCGCCGCGGTGGATCGGCGGCTGTGGTTCCGCAACCTCTTCTACTGGGTGCTGTCGCCCGCGTTCTTCACCGAGGGCGGGAGGGTCGACGCCCTTGTCACGCTCGCCGCGTCGTATCCCTACCAGCAGACGGCGGCTGCGCTCGCGAACCAGGTGAAGGCGATCGCGGGCTTCGACGCGCGCGCGTCGCTGTCGTCGATCCGCGCGCGCGCCCTCGTGATGGCCGGCACGCTCGACCTCCTGTTTCCCATCGCGGAGGCTGCCGCGTTCGCCAAGTCGATTCCACACGCATCGTTCGCCCCCATCGACGGCGCGGCGCATTCGTTTCCGATCGAGGCGCCGATGGAATTCACGCAGCGCGTGCTGGATTTCCTGGGGTGAGTGTCGCCAAGTCCCAGCGCGGGCGCACTTCGAAAGCGTGATCGCCCTGCGGCGCGGCGCGCAGGCGCAGCGCGCCGACCAGCGCGATCATCGCGCCGTTGTCGGTGCAAAACGCGAGGTCGGGGAAATAGACCTGTGCCGGCGCGGCGCCGAGCCGCTCGCGCAATGCCCGATTCGCACCCACGCCACCCGCGACGACCAGCCGCCCCCGTCCCGTCTGCCGAAGCGCGGCGAGCGCCTTCGATGCCAGCACGTCGACGATCGCGCTCTGGATCTCGAGCGCGATGTCCGCCTTGCGCGCGGCAGGCAGCGATTCCGTGGCGCTGCCGCCGGCCTCCTTGCGCGCGAGCGTCAGCGCGGCGGTCTTCAATCCGGAGAAGCTCATGTCGAGGTTGCCCGACGCGAGCATCGGTCGCGGCAGGCGCACCGCGCCCGGCGTGCCGGTGTCGGCCAGCCGCGACAGCGCCGGTCCGCCGGGATACGCAAGGCCCAAGAGCTTCGCGGTCTTGTCGAACGCTTCGCCCGCGGCGTCGTCCTGCGTGTCGCCGAGGAGGCGGTATTCCCCCACGCCCGTGACGTCGAAGAGCTGGCTATGGCCGCCCGACACGAGAAGCGCGACGAACGGGAAGTCCGGCCGCGGGGACGCGAGGAGCGGCGAAAGCAGGTGGCCTTCGAGGTGGTGCACCGGCAGTACGGGGATGCGCAGCGCGTAGCCCAGCGCCGTGGCGACACTGGCGCCGACCAGCAGCGCGCCGGCAAGACCGGGGCCCTGGGTGTACGCGACCGCGTCGAGGTCGGCGAGGCGCAGCCCGGCGTCCGCCAGCACGCGCTCGATCAGCGGCACGACCCTGCGGACGTGGTCGCGCGAGGCGAGCTCGGGCACCACGCCACCGTAGTCGCGGTGCATCGCGACCTGCGAATGCAGCGCGTGCGCAAGCAGCCCGGCGTCCGTGTCGTACACGGCGATGCCAGTCTCGTCGCAGGAGGTCTCGATGCCGAGAACGCGCATGGGAAAAGGTGCCAGGCCTTGTAATGGGGTCAGACCCCATTACCGGCATTTTAGCTTGCCGGATCTCCAGAAATGGGGTATGATTTTAGGTTACTTATCGTTCGGGCCGCCGGAAAAGCGCCCGTCTACAAAGGAAGCCGCACAACATGCCGAGTGTCCGTGTCCGCGAGAACGAGCCCTTCGAGGCCGCGCTTCGTCGTTTCAAGCGCACCATCGAGAAAACGGGGCTCCTGACCGAATTGCGCGCCCGCGAGTTCTACGAGAAGCCCACCGCCGAGCGCAAGCGCAAGAAGGCCGCCGCCGTGAAGCGCCACTACAAGCGGATCCGCAGCCAGCAGCTGCCGCCCAAGCTCTTCTAGGACGGCGCCGCCGAACTTTACCCGCGAAGGGGCGAAGCGATTCGCCCCTTTTCGTTTTCCGAGTTCTGCAATGACCATTCGCGCGGCGGGCCGCCCCGAGCGCGAATTGCGCCCCCTCGGGGGGCAGCGCCGCCGCCGCAGGCGGCGGCAAGCGTGGGGGTGCACACATGCTCAAGGCACGCATTACCGAGGATATGAAGACCGCGATGCGCGCGAAGGACGCCGCGCGCCTGTCCACCGTTCGCCTGCTGCTCGCCGCGATCAAACAGCGCGAAATCGACGAGCGGCGCGAGCTCTCCGACGCCGACGTGCTCGCGGTGATCGAGAAGATGGTGAAGCAGCGGCGCGATTCCATCGTGCAGTTCGAGGCAGGGAAGCGGATGGACCTGGTCGCCGTCGAACAGGGCGAGCTCGCCGTGCTCCAGGGCTACCAGCCTGCGCGGATGTCCGAAGCCGAGATCGATGCCGCCATCGCCGCCGCCATCGCGAGCACCGGCGCCTCCGGTCCGGCGGGCATGGGCAAGGTCATGGCGGAGCTCAAGGCCAAGCTGGCCGGTCGCGCCGACATGGGCGCGGTGTCGGCCCGCGTAAAGGCCAAGCTCACGGCGTAGGTTCGGCGCTGGCGCGGGAATTGCGCCCTTTCGCGCAGGCGGGGCTTGCCTATAATTTAGTCATCCCCGTGGCACGCGCGGCGCGCCGGCCGGTCCTGCCGGCCGGGCAGGGGTTCCTCGCCGCCACGATCGGCCGAAACAAGAGACACCCGATGATCCCGAACGACTTCATCCAGACACTCCTGTCGCGGGTGGACATCGTCGAGGTCGTCGACCGCTACGTCCCGCTCAAGAAAGCGGGCGCCAACTACGTCGCCTGCTGCCCGTTCCACAGCGAGAAGACGCCATCGTTCTCGGTCAGCCCGAGCAAGCAGTTCTATCACTGCTTCGGCTGCGGTGCCCACGGCACGGCGATAGGGTTCCTGATGGAGCACGCGGGCAAGTCGTTCCCGGACGCCGTCGAGGACCTCGCCCGCGACGCCGGGCTCACCGTGCCACGCGTCGAGCGTCCCGGCGACAGGGAGCGGCGGGAGGAAGCGGCCGACCTGAGCGAGATCCTGCTCGCGGCGGCACGCTTCTACCGCGCGCGCCTCAAGGAGGCCCCCACCGCCATCGACTACCTCAAGGGGCGCGGTCTCACGGGCGAGATCGCCGCCCGCTTCGGGATCGGCTACGCGCCGGACGCCTGGCAGGGCCTCGCCGGCGCCTTCGCAAACTACGACGACCCCGCCCTCCAGGCGGCCGGCCTCGTCATCAGCGGCGACGGCGACAAGCGCTACGACCGCTTCCGCGACCGTGTCATGTTCCCCATCCACGACAGCCGCGGCCGCGTCATCGGCTTCGGCGGCCGCGTCATCGGCGCCGGCGAGCCCAAGTACCTGAACTCGCCGGAGACACCAGTCTTCTCGAAAGGCCGGGAGCTCTACGGCCTGTTCCTCGCCCGCAACGCCATCCGCGACGCCGGCAAGGTCGTCGTCGTCGAGGGCTACATGGATGTCGTCGCGCTCGCCCAGCACGGCGTGGGGTATGTGGTGGCCACGCTCGGCACGTCGACCACGCCGGTGCACGCGCAGAAGCTCTTCCGCCTCACCGACACCGTCGTCTTCTGCTTCGACGGCGACGCCGCCGGGCGCAAGGCGGCCTGGCGGGCGCTCGAGAACACGCTGCCCGAGCTCGCGGACGGCAAGAACGCCTCGTTTCTGTTCCTCCCCGACGGCGAGGACCCGGACGATTTCGTGCGAAAGCGCGGCAAGGCGGCGTTCGAGACGGCGCTCGTCGCTGCGGTGCCGCTGTCCGAGTTCCTGCTCGCCGAGCTGTCGGCGCGCCATCCGCCGACCACCTCCGAAGGCCGCGCCGCGCTGGTCGCGGCAACCAGGCCCCACCTCGCCCAGATTGCGGCCCCCGTCCTGGCGGCCATCCTGCGCAAGCGGTTGGCGGAGCTTTCCGGGCTGTCGGAGGAGGAGCTGCGCGGCCTCCTCGCCGTCCCCGGCGAGGCGCCCGCGCCGACTCCCTCGACCCGCGGCCCAGGCGTCCGCCCGTCCGTACGGCGGCCGCCGTCGCTTGTGCGACAGCTCATTCGAGGCTTGCTGCTCCTGCCCGAGCTGTCGCGCAGCCTGGTCTTTCCGGTTCCCGACGACCGCACCCCGGAGTCAGCGGCGCTCGCCGCGCTGGTTCGCTACTGCGCCGAAGCCCAAGGACCCCTGGGTACGGCCGGGATCTTGCAGGTGTTCGCCGAATCGCCGCACACCGGTCTGTTCGCATCGCTGCTCGCCTCCGCCGAGGACGACCCTCTCGACGACCTCGCCGTCGAGGCCGAGATGCGCGAAGGGCTCGAGCGCTGGTGGCAGCAGGCGAGGCGAGAAGGGCGGCCCGTCCCGGCCACGGCTGCCGGGATCCTGCCGGCCGCCGAGTCGCGGCGCATTGCGATGCTCGATCAGGCGTTCGGCAGGTCGGCGGAGCCCCGTCTGTCCGTGCCGGATTCGCCGGACGGCCGTGCCCCGGAGGGCCCGTCCGTGATATGATTTGAGGTTTTCCTGCGCCGCCCCAAATTGGGTAGGAATCAAAGCATTGGCGCCGGATTTTTGGCAATCGAGCGCAAGAGCCGAACCGCCGCCGCCGCCGCGTTTCAAACAAGGATGATCATGGCCACCAAGCCCGCGAAGCCCTCCCGCAAGACCAAGCCGAAGGCCCGCCCGAAGGCCAAGCCGGGAGCGACCACGCGCAAGACGGCGAAGGCGGGGAAAAAGCCGATCCGCCCGGCAGCCGCCAAGCCCGCCGCGCGTAAGGGCGCGCCCAAGTCGGTGAAGAAGGTTGCCGCCAAGACGAGGCCGGCCGCGAAGAAGCCCCTGCCCAAGGCCAAGCCGGCGCCCAAGCTCGCGCCGAAGCCGGTCAAGCCGGCCGCCAAGCCCGTCAACGGCAAGCAGGCCGTCGCCGCGAAGCCGCTCGCGCCGGTCAAGACGCCGGTCGCCAGCGGCGCGGTGCCGCACAAGCCGACAGCCAGCGAGATCGCGGCCAAGCTCGCCGGCAAGCGCGCCGAAGAGGCAGCGAGCAAAAAGGGCAAGAACGGCAGGCACGCCGCGGAAACGCCGCGCGAGCTCACGCCCGCCGACGTCGAGGCGCGCAAGCGCCGCCTGAAGACGCTGATCGTGCTCGGCAAGGAGCGCGGCTACCTCACGTACGCCGAGATCAACGACCACCTGCCCGACGACATCCTCGACGCCGAGCAGATCGAGGGCGTGATCTCGATGATCGGCGACATGGGCATCCAGGTTTACGACGAGGCCCCGGACGCCGACACGCTGCTCATGGCCGAAGCGCCCGCGACCGTGCCCGCGGAGGACGTGGAGGAGGAAGCCGAGGCGGCGGCGTCCACGCTCGACTCCGAGTTCGGCCGTACCACCGATCCGGTCCGCATGTACATGCGCGAGATGGGCAGCGTCGAGCTGTTGACCCGCGAGGGCGAGATCGAGATCGCGAAGCGGATCGAAGAGGGCTTGAAGCACATGATCATGGCGATCAGCGCGTGCCCGATGACGGTCGCGCAGATCCTCGATCTTTCCGACCGCATCGCCAAGGACGAGCTCAAGATCGACGACCTCGTCGACGGCCTCATGGACTTCAACGAGGAGCTGACGGCGATGGAGGATGCCTCCGACTCGGACGAGGAGGACGAGGACGACACCGACGCCGGCGCGATCGCGAGCGAGAACCTCGAGCGCCTGAAGGTCGCGGCGATGGAGCACTTCGGGGTGATCCGCAAGCACTACAACCGCATGCTCGCGGTGCTCACGAAGGAAGGCCACAAGTCGCCGAAGTACCTCGACCTGCAGCGCAAGATCAGCAGCGAGCTCATGCAGATCCGCTTCGCGGCGCGCCAGGTCGAGCGCCTGTGCGACACGGTGCGCACCGAGGTCGACAACATCCGCCAGATCGAGCGCAAGATCCAGGACCTCGTGGTGAACAAGGGCGGCATGCCGCGTCCCGACTTCATCAAGATGTTCCCGACCAACGAGACGTCGCTGCGCTGGATCGACCGCGAGGTCGGCGCGCACCACAACTACAGCGAGCAGCTCGCCAAGTACCGCCAGGCCATCGTCGAGCAGCAGCAGAAGCTCCTGGACCTGCAGGTGCGCGTGATGATCCCCTTGAAGGACTTGAAGGAGATCAACAAGCAGATGTCCACCGGCGAGGCGAAGGCGCGCAAGGCGAAGCGCGAGATGACCGAGGCGAACCTGCGCCTCGTGATCTCGATCGCCAAGAAGTACACCAACCGCGGGCTGCAGTTCCTCGATCTCATCCAGGAAGGCAACATCGGCCTCATGAAGGCCGTGGACAAGTTCGAATACCGCCGCGGCTACAAGTTCTCGACGTACGCGACGTGGTGGATCCGGCAGGCCATCACGCGCTCGATCGCCGACCAGGCACGCACCATCCGAATCCCGGTGCACATGATCGAGACCATCAACAAGATGAACCGCATCTCGCGGCAGATCCTGCAGGAGACGGGGCAGGAGCCCGATCCGGCCACACTCGCCGAGAAGATGGAGATGCCGGAGGAGAAGATCCGCAAGATCTTGAAGATCAGCAAGGAGCCGATCTCGATGGAGACGCCGATCGGCGACGACGACGACTCGCACCTGGGCGACTTCATCGAGGACCAATCGACGGTGGCGCCGTCCGACGCTGCGGTGAACGCGAGCCTGCGCGACGTCTGCAAGGACATCCTCGACACGCTGACGCCGCGCGAGGCGAAGGTGCTGCGCATGCGCTTCGGCATCGAGATGAACACCGACCACACGCTGGAGGAGGTCGGCAAGCAGTTCGACGTCACGCGCGAGCGCATACGCCAGATCGAGGCGAAGGCGCTAAGGAAGCTCCGGCATCCGTCGCGCAGCGAGAAGCTGCGCAGCTTCCTGGAGGGAGAATAAGCAAAACGCCCCGGACTCCGGGGCGTTTTGCTATCGGGCTCCGGTCAGCCTAGTTGAGCGCGCAGGACCCCGGTCCGCCGGGATGGCCGCATGTCCCGCAAGGGCCTGCGGCCGGCTGCGCCGACTCCGCGCTGGCGGTCGCGAACACGGAGAGCTTCTTCTCCAGCGCGGTCGAGCGGCAGCCCGGGCACTCGGGTACCGAGCCGGAACGCACGAGCGTCTCGAACTCGTGTCCGCAGCCGCGGCAGGTGTATTCGAAGATGGGCATGGCGTCATTGTACCTTCGAGCGCTACCGCTTCGGCGGCGCACGGCCCGTGCACACGACGTTCGAGCGCGCGCCCTCGCGCGTGCTCTTGCAGTCGTCGATGACCGCCGTCGTCGCGGCGGCGGACGGCTTCGTCCCCGCCCAGTCGACGGCCACTTGCGCGGCCAGCGCCGATTTCGCGACGTTGGGCGCGGGCGCGGCGGCGATCATGCGGCCTCGCACCTCCAAGCGGAGGCGGTCCCCCTGCGGCGCCAACGATGCGCTCGCGATGCTGCCTCCGGAGGCGTGCCAGACGCCGGACGCGTCGCGCGTCCACTTCGCCTCCTTGCCCGGTGCGGCGAGCGCATTGTCGATCAGCAGGCCGCGATCGGCAGCGCCGACGGTCACATGCATGTTCCCCGGTCGCGCGCCCGCGCGCAACGCGCCCGCGGGCACGTTCACGCGCAGCAGGTAAGCGCGCCCTCCGGGGAGGGGCGTCGGGGGATCGGTCGTCCAGATGATCTCGAAGCCGTCGGGATCGAACGGGCTCACGTCGATGCGGCCGCCGGGGATCTCGGGCCGGGGCGGGATGCAGACCGCGAGGTCGGACGAATTCGCCACCCGCTGGCACAACTCGCCCTGACAGGGCTTGTCGCGCGCTTCGCAGCGTCCGGTGCCGACGTTGCAACGCTGCGCCGGGCCCACGCACGGGTCATTCGTGCACTGCGCATCCGACGAGCACGCGGGGATCATGCATTGCGCCTGGCCGCCGGAGGCGACGCACTGCGCGCCGGGCATCCCCGCGCAAGGCCGCGCCGCCGTCGCCACGCAGCGGTTGCTCTCGCAGCGCTGCGGACCGGCGCACGGGTCGCTCCCGCACTGCGCGTCGATGGAGCACTGTCCGGGGCCGACGACCGTGCACTTGCCTTGCACGCAGTCGGGGGCCGATTGCGTGCAATCGAAGTTGTTCGAGCAACTCGTCACCTTCGCGCAGCGGCCCAGCGTGCACTTCGCGTCGGCCGGACATCCGGCGTCGCTGTTGCACGCGAAGCTGGCCGTGCAGTGACTGCCGAGCTGTGGGATGCAGGCCTCGCCGGTCCCGCAGGACGCACTGCTCGTGCACGCGGTGAGGCATACGCAGCCGGTTGCCGAGCCTGTATTGGACAGCGCGTCGGCGCTGCCGTCGCAAACCTGGCTGCCGGACGCGCAGCCGCTGAAGCCGAGCTGGGTCGCGCAGACCGCGGACTGCAGTCCGGAGCACGTCCATCCGCTTTGCGCGCGCGCCCCGTGGACGAACCCGAGCGCAAGCGCGGCCGCGACGACCGCGAGCACGCCGCTCACCCTGGTTACGGATTTCGCCATACCGCCCCCCTGCGGACGAGATTTGTGCCGTACAGTGGGCCGCGCGGATAGGCGTTGTCAAGCCGCAGGACTCTACTCAGGGCGGCAGCCCGGCTTTCGTCAGTCCCTGGCGCAGGTGCTCGCGATCCGCATCCTGCTTGTAGTACAGCGTGGCGAGGTGCCGCTCGACCGAGAACGCCGGCACGAGCTCGCGCACCTTGCCCGCCTGCACCGCCGCGCCGCCGGCATCACCCATCTGCGCATGCGCCGCGGCCAGGAAGGCGTGTTGCGAGACGTCGAGCTTGGACAGCCTCCCGAAGGCGGCGACCGCGTCCTCGTACTGGTGCGCCGTGTAATGCGCCCGTCCGAGGTGGCTCCAGAAGCGCTCCGGATGGAACGGGTTCAGGCGCATCGCCTGCTTGATCCAGTCCACGCCCTCCTCCGGGCGGCCGAGCCAGGTGAGGATCTCGCCATGCTGGACGACGATCAGGTCGTTGTTCGGATTGAGCTCGAGGGCGCGCTCCTGGTGCTGCCACGCGCTCTTGTGGTCGCCGCGCAGGAGATTCACCGCGGCGAGGATGCGGTGCACGTCGCTGTCGTTGTCGTCGAGGCGGAACGCGGTCGACAGCTCGCCGACGGCGTTGTCCCACGTGGCGCCACGATCCTCGCACCAGCCGTGCACCCAGCTCTGCCCCAGCACGCACGCCTTCCATGCGTGCGCGTGGGCGTAGTTGGGATCGAGCGCCACGGCGCGGTCGAGCAGGCGCTGCGCCTCGAGGTTGTCCTCGCGCGAGCTGCGGTGGTGCAGCACCTTGCCCGCGAGCAGGCACTCGTACGCCGCCATGTTCGCCGTCGGCTTGCGCGAGGCGCGCTCGCGACTGGCCGCCTCGATCCTGCCGGGCAGCGTGGCGACGATGGCGCGCGTGATCTCGTCCTGGATCGCGAAGATGTCCTCGATCTTGCGGTCGTAACGCTCCGCCCAGAGGTGGCGGTCGGACTCGGCGTCGATGAGTTGCACCGTCACGCGCACGCGGTCGCCGGCCTTGCGTACGCTGCCTTCGACGACGTACTGGACGCAGAACTCGCGCGCGATGTCGGCGATCTTGACCGGCTTGCCCTTGTACACGAACGCCGAGTTGCGCGAGATCACCGTGAGCTCGTGAAAGCGCGACAGCTCGGTCAGGATGTCCTCGGTCAGGCCGTCAGCGAACAGTTCCTGCTCGGGATCGCCGCTCATGTTGACGAACGGCAGCACGACGAGTGCCGGCTTGGTCCGGGCGCCGCGGTTCGCCTCGGCCACTTTCGGCGGCGGCTGAGCCGCGACGTCGAGGCCGACGCGGAAGACGTGGATCGGGCGCGCGATGTTCTTCACGGCCTGCTCGCCCAGGTCCTCGAAAGTGACGCCCAGGCGGTCGCCCATCTGGTCGCGCACCGCCGAGGAGATGCAGATGCCGCCTGCGGTGGCGAGCGGCTCGATGCGCGCCGCGACGTTGACGCCGTCGCCGAAGATGTCGCCGTCCTCGAAGAGGATGTCGCCGACGTTGATGCCGATGCGGAACTGCACGCTCTGTTCGGGCGCGACGTCGGCATTGCGCAGCGCCATCTTGCGCTGGATGTCCAACGCGCACGTGACCGCGTCGATCGCGGTCTGGAACTCGACCAGCATGCCGTCACCGGTCGTCTTGATGAGACGGCCGCGGTGCGCCGCGATGGCGGGATCGATCACCTCCAGGCGATGCGCCTTGAGGCGCGCGAGGGTGCCGGCCTCGTCGGCTTCCATGAGCCGGCAGTAGCCGGCCATGTCGGCCGCGAAGACGGCTGCCAGACGCCGCTCGCCGCGCTGCGGATCCATCGGGCGATTCTAGCAGCCTGATACGGGCTGCTAATATCGGCCGCCGTGCGTACCGCGTTGATGTCCGACATCCATGCCAACCTGGAGGCGTTCACCGCTTGCCTCGCGCACGCGCGCGAGCGCAGAGCCGACGCCTACGCGCTGCTGGGCGACTTCGTCGGCTACGGCGCGGACGCGGTGGCGGTGGTCGACGCCGTGGTGCGTCTTACCGCCGAGGGCGGCATCGCGCTCAAGGGCAACCACGATGCGGCAATGGAGCACCTAGACAGCTACTTCAACGACGACGCGCGCGCCGCGCTCGATTGGGCGAGCCGCACGCTCGCCGACGGGCACAAGCGGTTCCTCGCCGCCCTTCCGCTCACGGTCGAGCGGTCACACGCAACCTACGTGCACGCCTCCGCCGCGACGCCCGCGCGCTGGGACTACGTCGACAGCCCGTCGGCGGCGCTGCGCTGCGCGCAGGCGGCGGGCACGATCTACACGTTCTGCGGGCACGTGCACGACCAGCAGCTGTACTTCGCGACGTCGCGCGGCAGGATGAGCGCGTTCACGCCCACGCCGGGGACGCCGGTGCCGATCCGGGGCCCGCGGCAATGGCTCGCGATCGTGGGGTCGGTGGGACAGCCGCGCGACCGCAACCCCGCCGCCGCTTACGCCATCTTCGACGATGCGAAGCGGGAGATCACGTTCTTCCGCGTCCCGTACGACCATCATGCGGCGGCGGCGAAGATACGGGAGGCGGGACTCCCCGAGGCGCTCGCCTACAGAGTCGAAGCGGGCATATGACGAGCTGATGTCCGCGCAAATCCGCCCCGGCGAATCGATCGACGGCTTTACGATCGAGGGCCTCCTTCACGCCGGCGGCAACGGGTACCTGTACCGCGTCAGGCCGCCGCAGGGCGCCGACCCCGGGTTTCCGCTGCTCATGAAGGTGCCGGGCGTCGGTCGCGGCGAGCCGACGATCGGCGTCGTGAGCTTCGAGATCGAGCAGGCGATCCTGCCGCAGCTCTCCGGGCCCCATGTCCCGCGGTTGGTCGCGGTGGGCGACGATCCGCTCCGGCCGTATCTCGTGATGGAAGAGGTGCTCGGCGTAGGGCTCGCCGCGTTCGTGCAGTCCGCGCCGCTGCCGGTGGACGACGTCGTTCGTATCGGCGCCGCGCTCGCCGACGCGGTGCACGACATCCATCGCCAGCACGTCGTCCACCTCGATCTGAAGCCCGAGAATTGCATCGTGCGCGGCGACATGGAAGCCGTGCTGCTCGACTTCGGCTTCTCGCGCCACGCGCGCTTCCCCGACCTCCTTGCCGAGGA
>Ga0335083_10001096_pt1 | contig 38005 bp, 29 predicted proteins | sample Lox_Sample_42_FD_206716 | JGI IMG/M metagenome (GOLD analysis project Ga0335083, IMG submission 206716) | Soil microbial communities from Loxahatchee National Wildlife Refuge, Florida, United States - Lox_Sample_4.2 | ecosystem: Environmental > Terrestrial > Soil > Wetlands | place: USA...
ACCAGCAGCACGTCCTGGGATTCCGGGTCCTTCTCCGAGGGACCCAGCACCTCGAAGTCATAGGCCACCTCGTCCATCGGGAAGGGGATGTACTGGTCGGCCTGCATCTCCACCTGCGCCTCCAGGTCCGCATCGCCCAGGTTGCGCGGCATCTGGATCACCTTGGTGATCGCGGCGTCGCCGGCGATGGCCACGGCCACCTCGCGGGTGCTGGCCCCGGCGCGGCGCACCGCCCGGGAGATCGCCTCGCCCACGGCGTCGGCGTCCACGATGGCCTTTTCGTTCATCGCGTTCTGCGGAGTGGCCTCCGCGGCGTAGGAATCCACGATGTACTGGCCGCCGGAAAGGCTCAGCTCAATGAGCTTGATCGACGACGATGTAATATCGAGGCCGAGGACCTGGCGGTGCTTGCGCGGAATGAGAAACACGAATCTCCCTTACCTTTCAGCTAGTTAGGCGTCGAAACGCGTGTCCTGCCTGATTTTGCAACCAATATAGCCTACGTAACGGTTAAATTGAACGCGAAGCACGGGGGCCGTTCCGTGAGGCCGGACACAAACCGGTTAACTGGCCCCTGCACATTGTTCAATCCCTTCGGGTGCAGGAAACTGCTCCTGCACCATTAGCCGGCCCATCCGCAGCCTCTGGAATCCGTGAAACGCTCCCCTATCCGCTGGTTGAGCCTGGCCATCCTGGGCCTGGGGGGGCTCGGCCTGTGCGCGGTTTATGCCCTGGCCTGCAGCTACGTGTACCTGGCGCCGTCCCTGCCCACGGCCGAAAAGGCGCTGCCGGTGCCGCTGCGGGTGCTGACCCGCGACGGCAAGCTGATATCGCGCTTCAGCGAGCAGCGGCGCATCCCGGTGCGCTACGAGGACATCCCGGCGCTGGTCCGTGAAGCGGTGCTGTCCGCCGAGGACGACCGCTTCTTCGAGCACCATGGCTTCGACTGGATGGGCATCTTGCGCGCGCTGGTGATGGATACGGTCACCGCCCAGGCCGGCCAGGGCGGCAGCACCATTTCCCAGCAGGCGGCGCGCAACATGTTCCTGTCGCTGGACAAGACGGCCCGACGCAAGCTCTCCGAGGTGTTCGTCACCTACCGCATGGAGAAGGATTTCACCAAGGAGCAGATCCTTGCCACCTACCTGAACGTGGTGTTTTTTGGCCAGCGCAGCTACGGCATCGCGGCGGCGGCGGAAACCTACTACGGCAGGACGCTGGATGAGCTGTCGGTGGCACAGGCGGCCACCCTGGCCGGCATCATCCAGGCGCCCGCACGTTACAACCCGATCGTCAATGCACCGGCCGCAGAGGGACGTCGCAGCTACGTGCTGCGACGGATGACCCACCTGGGCTACATCAGCGCCGCCACCGCGGCCGCGGCCGCCAGGGAACCCGTGGCGACGCATGGTTACGCGCCAAAGACCGATGTCGAAGGGGCCTATGGTGCCGAGCTCGTGCGCCAGGAGATCGTCAGGCGCTACGGTCCCAATGCGGTCAACGCGGGTTACACGGTGTACACCACGCTCGACGAGACCAAACAGACAGCTGCCACCCGTGCCCTGCGCCAAGGGCTCATGATCTACGACCGGCGCTATGGCTATCGCGGGCGCGTCGCGAAGCTGGTGTTGAGCGCCGATCCGTCGGTGGAGGACCTGGAGAACGGCCTCGAGAAGTTTCCCGTGGTGGGCGAGCTGCAGCCGGCGGTGGTCACGAGCGTGGCTGACAACAGCGCCGCCATCTACATCCGCAACCAGGGGGCGGCGCGCATCAGCTGGGAAGGCCTGTCGTGGGCGCGCCGGGCCGTGGCAGGCGGGGTCGGGGCGGCCCCCCGCAAGGCGGCGGATATCGTGCAGCGCGGTGACGTCATCTACATCAGCAACGACGAGCACGGCAAGCTGCAGCTGGCGCAGGTACCGGCCGCACAGGCTGCCATCGTGTCGCTGGACCCGCACGACGGGGCGATCCTCGCGCTGGTGGGCGGCTTCGATTTCCACAGCAACGAGTTCAACCGCGTGACGCAGGCGCACCGCCAGCCTGGTTCCGGATTCAAGCCGTTCCTGTATTCGGCCGCGCTGGAAAACGGCCTCACTGCCGCATCCGTGATGCTCGACATGCCCATCGTCACCGGCGGCGGCAGTGATGCGGAGGACCGCTACCGGCCGAAGAATGCCGAAGGCGGCTTCGGTGGACCCATGCGCCTGCGCGAAGCGCTAGTGCACTCGCGCAACCTCGTGTCGATCCGCGTCCTGCAGCGCGTCGGCTTCGACAAGGTCATCGACTATGCCAGCCGGTTCGGCTTCGACCCCAACGCCATGCCGCGCGACCTGACACTGGCGCTGGGTTCGCAACTGGCGACGCCATTGCAGATGGCCACCGCCTACGCGGTATTCGCCAACGGCGGCTTCCGGGTGGAACCCTATCTCATCACGCGCATCGAGGACGCAACCGGCAAGGTCGTGTTCGAGGCCCAGCCGAAGATCGCCTGCCCGGCGTGCGAGCCACCGCCCGCACAGGCCGTGGCCGCCGTCGACGCCCCGGCCCCGACCTCTCCGGCCCCCGCAGCGGCGGCGACCGGCGCCGCTGCAACAACCACCGCGGCGGCACCAGCGAACCCGACCCCATCGAGCAGCGCGCCCGTGCCGCCGGACCGCCGCGCCCCGCGGGTGATCACCGCGCAGAACGCCTGGCTGATGACCGACATCATGCATGACGTGGCCGCGCGCGGCACCGGCAAGGCCACGCAGGAACTGGGCCGCGACGACCTCGCCGGCAAGACCGGCACCACCGATGCGGGCACCGACAACTGGTTCAATGGTTTCAACGCGAACCTGGTGGCCACGGTGTGGCTGGGTTACGACGACATGCGCTCGCTCGGCGAGCACGAGGAAGGCGCCACCACCGCCGTGCCCATGTGGAACCTCTACATGCGCGAGGCGCTGCGCGGCACGCCGTCGGCGCGCATGCCGCGGCCGGACGGCCTGGTGGATATCCGGATCTCGCCAACCACCGGCGCGCCCGTGAGCCCGACCGATCCCAATGGCATCACGGAAATCTTCATCGCGGACCACCTGCCCGAAGGCAGCCAGGCCGTGTATGACACCGCCGCGCCCAGTGGTCCGGCCGCCTCCGGCACGCCGGCCGGCAACCCCGCAAGGCCGGCTGGCAGCACAGGCGGAACGCCGATCTTCTAGCTATAGTTGAGGCCGAGCGGCTCGTGTCACCGGCCGCGAGCAGTGCCATGCCCAAGCGTGCCCCGACCCGAGCCGACCATCTGCGCAGCGCCATCGCGCAGGAAGCCGCCCGGCTGATGGCCGAGCACGGCATCCAGGATTACCTCATCGCCAAGCGCAAGGCCGCCGAACGCTATGGCGTCACCGACGGACCGATGCTGCCGAAGAACACGGAGATCGAGGCCGCGCTGGTGTCCTGGCAGCGCCTGTTCGGCGCGGCCACTCACACCAGCAGCCTGCAGCAGCAGCGCCGCGTGGCGCTCGAGGCGATGGAACTGCTGCAACCTTTCCAGCCCAGGCTGGTGGGGCAGGTGCTCAGCGGCTCGGCCACCGAATTCGCCGACATCCAGCTGCATGTGTTCTCGGACAGCGCCGAGGCGGTGTGCATGCACCTGCTGGACCGGCGCTACGAATACGAGGTATTCGAGCGCCGCATGCGGATGACGCCTGAACGCCAGATCGCCGTGCCCTCGGTGCGCTTCCAGCTGGACGAGGAAACGGTGGAGGCTTTCGTGTTTCCGCGGGATGGGATCCGGCAGGCGCCGATCAGCCCGGTGGATGGCAAGCCGATGCGGCGGGCGGGGGTGCAGGAGGTGGCGGAACTGGAGTCCTGAGAACTGCGTCACACTTCAGCAGCGGTCCGGCGTCTCACTATCAACAGGTTGTCATCTTCGGCTGGATTGCTCCGCCGGATAATGTTGTCCCATGGACCCGGGTCAGCAGGCCGCAACCAACCGCATGTCCGGCATCGATGCCGCGCGCGGCGCGGCCATGCTGTTCAGTTGCCTGGCGCATTACGGATGGTGGATCGAAGGCGTACATCCCCTCGCCGAGCATCTGCTGACAACGATCGGCATGATCGCCACGCCGACCTTCCTGCTGTTAAGCGGCACCATTACGGGCTGGTTGTGTGCGACGGCGTCGAAGAACCCGCGGCGTACGCGGCTGAAGTTGCTCAACAGGGGTCTGTTCCTGCTGACCTTTGGGCACCTCCTGATCTCCCTTGCAGAGGCGCACCGCTCCGGCAGCCTGCTGCGCACCATCGCCGGGGCCACCATCATCGACGACATCGGGCTGTGCATGCTCCTCTGCGCAGCGTATTTTTCAGCATTGCAGCGCCCGGAAATCCGCCGCGGGCTGGTTGGCTATGGCATTGCCGGCTATGTGGCCTGCTGGACGCTTATTCTCACGTGGCACACATCCGCCAGCGGCTGGCTAATGCTGCGACAGGCTTTGCTGGGATCGGATCCTCTCGGACCGGTCATGAATTCCTATGCTTCGCCGACGTTGCCGTATGCATGTCTGTTCGCGGTCGGGCTGGGTATCAGCGACCGCATGGTCGCCATCGCACGCGAGGAGAATGCATCGAGGCGCTGGAATCTCATCGCCATCGGCGTCGGCCTCGTCTTCTGCGCGCTGCTCTGCCATCTGCTGCGCGTGGTCCTCGACCATGCGCTCGGCGTGACCGGCACTTCGCGCCTCATCGATGCACCGCTCACTGTGGGTGGAAAACTGCCACCGGCTCCGGCCTATGTGCTTGCCTATGGCGGTGCCGGTCTGGTGTTGTGTGGTGTGTTCTTCCAGATGGCTTCGAGCCGCTTCCGGCCCGCAAGACAGGTGGCCAGCGTCGCGGCAGTGGTGGGCAAGGCCTCGCTGTTCGTCTTCGTGCTGCAGTACTTCATCTACTGGACGCTGCCGGACCTGGTCGGGGTCACCCCCGAAGATCGCCACGTGGTGCTGATCTTCCTCGCCGGGCTCGGCATCAACTGGTTCGCCGCCCGTGGCTGGAACCAGATCAACGGCAATCGCTTTCTGACCCTCGGGATCGGTGGCTGGGGCGGCGCCAGCAGAACCACGCCCGGGCCGATTTCCACGCATCCTTCCGGTCGCTGAACCAGACGAAGCGACAACCGCGGCACCGCGGACACTGGCGCGGTTGCCCACATCTGCCTGCCGTTGCAGAATGCGGACACCCTGCTCGCCGGATCGCCGGCCGGTAACGCGGCATCCATGGACAGAGACGATCCTTCCCGCAGCAACGTTGATCCGCGCGCCTTCCGTACCGCGCTGGGCAACTTCGCCACCGGGGTCACCATCGTGACCACGCAGGGCGTAACGGGAGAAGACGTCGGCATCACCGCCAACAGTTTCAACTCGGTGTCGCTGGATCCGCCAATGATCCTCTGGAGCCTGGCGCGCAAGGCCTGGAGCCTGCCGGCGTTCCTGAACAACCCGTACTTCGCCGTCCACATCCTTGCCGCGGACCAGGACGATCTCTCGCAACGCTTCGCCACGCAGGGAACGAGCAAGTTCGCCGGCCTCGCCATCGAGCGCGGGCAGGGCAACGTGCCGCTGCTGACCGGCTGCGCGGCCCGCTTCCACTGCCGCACCGCCTTCAAGTACGAGGGCGGCGATCACATCATCTTCGTCGGTGAGGTGGTCGCCTTCGATACCGGCCAGCGTGCCCCGCTGCTGTATCACGCGGGGCGCTACGCGATGGCGGTGCAGAAACCCGCCCCGGATGCTCCGGCCGGCGACTGGAGCAGCGAGCCGGACAGCAGCTTCAGCCGCGACTTCCTCATCTACCTGCTCGGTCGCGCGCATTTCCAGATGTACCAGAGCCTGCGTGCCGACCTCGAGCGCCATGCGATCAACGAGCAGGAATGGTTCGTGCTCAGCCTGCTCGGCGTGGCCGACAACCGCAGCATCGCCGAGCTGGACCGCCTGTTGTGGGTAACGGGTATCCGTGTCACGTACGAACGCATCGCGGGGCTTGCGGCCGCCGGCCTGGTGCAGCTGCACGGCGGACATGATCCCGCGGCGCGCGTCCGGCTCAGCGAACGCGGCCGCGCCGTGGTCGTGCAGCTGGTCGCTGCCGCCAAGGCCGTGGAGGAACACGCCGAGCGCAACCTCGGGCCCGGGGAGACAAGGCTGCTCAAGAACATCCTGCAGCGGCTGATCCACGATACCGACCCCGGACAGGCGCCGCTGACCCGAACCGTGGACGAATAGACCGCAGGATGGCGCTGCAGGAGCTGCAGATCGGTCCCCTTGCCTGCCTGGTCGACGAGCCGCCGCGACCGGTGGCGGTGCTGGTGGTTTTGCACGGCTACGCGATGGATGCCGAGCATCTGGCTCCGCTGGCCAGCGCGATGGCACTGCCGGCCGCGCTCTACGTGCCACGTGGCCTGGGCCCTGCGTCAGTGGGCGGGCGCAGCTGGTGGCCGCTGGATGAAGAGCGCCGCCGCGCCTCGATCGCGGATGGTCCGCGTGATCTGCAGGACGAATACCCCGAAGGCCGCGCGGCCGCGCGGGCGGCGCTGCGGGATTTGGCACGCCACGTCGAGGCAGCGCATCCCGGCCTGCCGTTCATCCTGGCAGGGTTCTCCCAGGGCGGCATGCTCGCCTGCGACGCGCTGCTGCATGAGGATCTGCAACCCCAAGGGCTGATCCTGCTATCCAGTTCGCGCATCGCCATCGATGAATGGCGGCCACGGCTGGGACGAGTACGCGGACTGCCGGTACTGGTCGCCCACGGCACGCAGGACCGTGACCTGGCGTTCGCGGCGGGCGAAGCACTGCGCGACGAGCTTAGCGATGCCGGCGCGCAGGTCACCTGGGTGCCCTTCGAAGGCGGTCATGAGATTCCCTTCACAGTCTGGCGATCGGTCAGGAAACTGGTGATGCAGATCGCGCAGCAGGGCCCGGGAGCTTCCTTTACACTGCGAAAATCATGAGTGACGACATTACCGCACGCATCAAGAAAGTCCTGGCGGAGCACGGTCGACTGAGCGTCGACACCTCCGCCCTCAAGGACGACGCCGACCTCTACCAGGCTGGCCTGACCTCCCATGCCAGCGTCAGCATCATGCTGGCTCTGGAGGGCGAGTTCGAGATCGAGTTCCCCGACCAGATGCTCTCGCGCGGCGTATTCGGCAGCGTGGCGTCCATTCGCAATGCCGTGGAAACCCTGACCAAGGGGTAGACCCGCCGTGCCGGCTCGCAGCATCGACGCCGCCCCGGCAACTAGGCACCTCCTGCGCAACGGATGGGAGCTCTGTGCCACCGCTCCCGGCGAATGCGCCGCGCCGGAGGCGCTCGCCAGCGCGGCGCGTCAATGGATTGCAGCAATAGTGCCTGGCACGGTGGCCGAGGCCTTGCAGGCTGCCGGACTGTGGTCCCTGGATGGCGCCGAGCGTCGCTTCGACGCCGAGGACTGGTGGTACCGGCTGCGCTTCGATGCACCCGAAAATCTCGATCCAGCGACCGCCATACTGGAATTCGACGGACTCGCCACGCTGTGCGAGATCTGGCTGAACGGCGACCCCCTGCCAGGCAGCGACAACATGTATCTGTCGCAGTCCGTCCCGGTGCACGGCCTGCGTCGGCAGGGCAATGAATTACAACTGGTTTTCCGCTCGCTCGACGCGGCGCTGAAGAAACGCCGCCCGCGCCCGCGCTGGCGCGCACCGATGATCGAGAACCAGCAGCTGCGGTGGTACCGCACCACGGTACTCGGCCGTACGCCCGGCTGGTCGCCGCCGGCGGCGGCGGTCGGGCCGTGGAGACCAATCGCACTGCGCGCAGGCTCGCCCGGCATCGAGCTGCTGCAATTGCGCGCCGAGCTGGTGGCGGATGCCGGCGTGCTGCATTTCGAGGCACGACTGCACGAGTCTGGCCTGCAGCAGCTGACGATGGAGCTGCGGTCTCAGGAAGCCCTCGTGGCCTCCGCGCCGGTAAATCCCGACTCAGGCGTGCTGCGCGCGAGCCTGCGGGTCGATGGCGTCACGCCATGGTTTCCTCATACCCACGGGGAACCGGCGTTGTACGAGGCCGTGCTTAGGGCCACTGGCACGCAAGGCCGAGGCCGGGAATTCATTCTCGGACGGGTGGGTTTTCGCGGCGTGCAGCAACAGTCCTCCGCCCCGGATGGCTTCGGCCTTGCCATCAACGGCACGAAGATCTTCTGCCGCGGGGCCTGCTGGACACCACTGGACATCGTGGCGCTGCGCGCCGACGTGGCGGGATTGCGGCGTGCCCTGGAGCAGGTCGTGTCCGCCGGCTTCAACATGTTGCGCATCAGCGGCGCATTCCTCTACGAGGAGGAAGACTTCTTCGCACTGTGCGACGAACTCGGCATCCTCGTGTGGCAGGAGTTCATGTTCGCCAACATGGATTACCCCGCCGCGGATCAGGCATTCATGGATTCAGTGCGGCAGGAAGCCGCGCAACACCTGCAGTGCTGGTCGCGTCATCCCTGCGTCGTCGTGATCTGCGGCAACAGCGAGGTCTCGCAGCAGGCCGCCATGTGGGGTTCAACTCGCGACCTGTGGTCGCCTCGGGTCTTCGAAGAGACACTGCGTACGCTTGCCGCCGAACATTGTCCCGGCACGCCGTACTGGCCGTCGAGCGCCTGCGGTGGCGACCTGCCACACCAGGTCGATGCCGGCACATCCTCGTACTACGGTGTCGGCGCCTACCTGCGAGGTTATGACGACCTGCGCCGTTCAGGCTTGCGCTTCGCGACCGAGTGTCTGGGCTTCGCCAACGTACCGGAAATCGACACGCTCGAGACCCTTCCCGGAGGTTCCGCCATCCGCGTGCATCATCCGGCATGGAAACGCCGCGCGCCCCGCGACCTCGGGGCGGGCTGGGATTTCGACGACGTTCGCGATCATTACCTCCGGCAGCTGTTCAACCTCGATCCGCTGCAGCTGCGTTACGCGGACCACGCACGGTACCTGGAGATCAGCCGCCGCGTGCCGGCGGAGGTCATGGCGGCGGCCTTCACTGAATGGCGGCGTCCCGGCTCGACCTGCGACGGCGCGCTGGTGTGGTTCCTGCGTGACCTCTGGGCCGGCGCCGGCTGGGGCATCATCGATTCGCGCGGCGAGCCCAAGGCGCCTTATCATGCGCTGCGCCAGCTGCTGCAGCCGCAGTGGATCGGCATCACCGACGAAGGCCTCAATGGTCTGGCCATCCATGTCGGCAACGAATTTGCGCGCGCGCTCGACGGCGAACTGGATCTCGCGCTGTATCGCGACGGCCAGCAGCTGGTGACCCGCGCGCGGCGGGAAGTGACGCTCGAGCCGCGCGCCAGCCGCACGATCGCCGCGGCTTCCCTGCTGGCCGGGTTCCACGATCTCACGCATGCCTACCGCTTCGGGCCGCTCTCCTGTGACCTGGTCGTGGCGACCTTGAACCGTGGCGCGGAGGAACCTGCGCTGCAGGCCTTCTATCTGCCCTATCCACACCTGCATTCCGCTCCGCATCCCGCCTGCACGCTGACGGCACAGGCGCGGCCGGGCGGCGTTCCAGGAGAGTATGTGCTGACCGTGCGCAGCAGTGCTTTCGCGCGGTCCGTGCATGTGGACGCGCCGGGTTACGCGGCCGATACCCAGTACTTCAACCTGGCACCCGGTGCCGAATTGGAGCTGGCACTGCGGGCGCGCTCCCCGACGCCGGCTGCGCTGCTTGGCAGCGTAACGGCGCTGAACGCAAACGGCGCCGCGCGCATCGAGACCATTGCCTGATTCCCACGCCGCCCGCCAATGCGGCGGAGCGAATGCGTTCAGTGCACCAGCGACGGCGTTGCCGCCGTATTGCATAAATAGAAGAGCCAGTAATCGTCGGGCGGACCGCCGTCCGCGCCGATCTGCAGCTGCTCTCCGTTCGCCCGGTACACCGATACTTCATCGAAGTACTTCGAGAGTTGCGCCACCTGTTCCTCCGCCGTCACGTAGTAATGATGCAGGCGGCCGAAGTGTGCCCCGTCGTTCAGCATCCGGTAGCGATCCCGCATCCAGCGGCGATAGGACAGCGCCTGCTCGTAGACGAAGCGGCGCATGAACCACGTGCGCAGCAGCGAGCAGCTTCCTCTTGGTTCGCGAAACGACAGCTGCGAAAGCAGCTGCGGCACTCCGAACAAGCGCGGCAGGCAGTGCAGATTATGCGCGGAAAACAGGAAGCGGGCGCCGGGCCGGCAAACGCTGCGCACATTCTGGAAGACCCGCAGGCGATCCTCATGGTCGAGGGAGCTGATGGAATTGTAGCTGATCAGCACCAGGTCGAATCGCTCCTCGCCCACACAGCTGAGGTCCCGCATGTCAGCAACCATGAACGAGGCGTTGGGCAGCTCGGCCGAGAACTTCCGGACACAGAGGTCGATCATGCTGGTGGAGAAGTCGACACCGACGTAGCGCCGCACGAGCGGCGCAAAATAGCGCGTGGTCCGTCCGGCTCCGACCGCGATGTCCAGCATGCTCATGGACGGGAGGGCCGCTCCCAGGTTTTCGACCAGATGCCTTTCCGGCGCCTCCAGGTAATCCGCATCTTCGTAAGTGGCGACGACATCCGCGCACTCGTATACCGCTTTAGGATCCATGCGTGCATGGTTGCCGCCAAGCCGGCGGTTCCGCGCGACCGGTCGGCGGCCGCTCAATGGTCCCTCCGGCCTATGCGGGGTTTCGCAGTCATTCGGCCCGGGCCAAACCTGCCGGTATGGCCCGATCGGATGCGTTGCTGACCCAGGACTTGCCACTGGCCGCGAAGCAGAATCCGCCTGGGAGACGCGATCAAGGGCGCCGCCACATGTCCGACTTAGCTTTCAAGTCCCCGATCCTGTCCGATGCGGGGCGTCTTCTGGAGTTGCAGCGACGCCTGATCTCCGACCTCGGCGCCTGCGATCGTGCACCGGGGCGGCAACACAGCTGCAGCGCGGAACAGGCGCCAAGGCCGGCCCCGAGGCAGGCGCAGCCCTTCTATTTTGGATCGGCAGAGCGACCGCTGTTCGGCTGGATTCACCAGGGGGGGCGCCAACAGGTCAGCGACCTGGGATTGCTCATTTGTTCCCCGGTGGGATACGAGGACGTTTGCAGTCACAGCACGCTGCGACATCTCGCCGAAGCCGCCGCTGAAGCCGGCTATCCGGCACTGCGTTTTGACTACGACGGCACCGGCGATTCTGCCGGGGACGACACGGACCCGGCCCGGATGCCGGCCTGGCTGCAAAGCATCCGGGACGCCGCGTCCACCTTGCGGGAACAGACCGGGGTCAGCCGCATCGCCGTATTCGGCATCCGGCTGGGAGCGAGCATGGCCTTGATGGCCACGCAGGATTTGCCGGCAGTGGTCGCCGCCATCCTGGTCAATCCAGTCGTCGAAGGGCGCCGCTACGTGCGGGAGCTGCGCGCGCTTGCGGCAACCTCCGCCACCGAGCCGGACGTGCCGTCTTCCGACGCGGCCCGTGCCCTGACCGCGGCAGGATTCACCATTACTCGCGACACGCAACAAGCGATCGCCGCGATGCGTCTCGCCGGTGAGGATCTTCGATCCGTGCCCAGGCGGATCCTGCTGCTCGAAAGGACCGATCTGCCGATTGACGAATCGCTGCCGGTCCGCCTGCGCCAGCTCGGGGCGGAAATCACCCGCCAGCCATTTGCGGGATATGCGGACATGCTGCGTGATCCGCACGAGACCGTGGTCCCGTGGCAGATGCTCGACGAAGTGTTGAGCTGGTTGCGCCATTCAGTGGGCAGCCGCGTCATTCCCCGGAGCGCACAGCTCGCAACCAGCTGCGATCTGAACCGGAGAGATGGCCGCAAGTGGCAGCTGCGGGAGCATGCGGTGCGTTTTGGCGCCGCTCCGTCCATGTTCGGCATCGTCAGTGAGGCGTGCGGCGCGCAGCGCGAGGCCCCGGTGCTGCTGCTGCTGAATTCCGGCGGTGTCCGCCATACCGGGCCCAACCGTATATACGTGCGGATTTCCCGCCATCTTGCCGACCTCGGATTCAGGGTGTTGCGGCTGGACCTGCCGGGCCTGGGCGACAGCCCGCCATGTGCGGGCGAGGTGGAGAACGAGGCGTATCCTGAAAGAGCCATCGCAGCCATAAAGGCGGCGGTGGAGTTCGCCCATGACGGCCTGCGCGCCACCGAGGTGCACGCCGCCGGCATCTGCAGCGGCGCATACCACAGCCTGAAGGCGGCCGCCGCCGGCGCCATGCTGCGCGGCATTGTCGTCATCAATCCACTGACTTTCTTCTGGAAGCCGGGAATGTCACTCGCGCCCCCGGCATACCAGGACACGGAAAAGGTCAGGCGCTACTGGCGCACCGGCCTCAACAGGGACTTACTGCGCAAGCTGCTCGCCGACAAATCGAACCTGTTCAAGCTCGCCGGCATAGTCAGCCGGTACACACTGCGCCGGGCGCACAGCGCAGTCCGCCACGTCGGCCGCTTCCTGGGAATACGCCTGCGGGACGACCTGGTGCTGGAACTTCGCAGAATCCAAGCCAATGGAACCTGCATGCACTTCATCTTCTCCGCAACGGACCCGGGGCACGAATTGCTGCGCCAGCACGCCGGCACCGAAGTGCGGCGGATGCTCTCGGCCGGCACCATGACGATCGATTTGATCGGTGGCGCGGATCACACCTTCACTCAGCCCAAGGCGCAGGCTGCCCTGATCGGGCAGATCTCGAGAATCCTGGAAGAGCCCGCTTCGGCTCCCTGAAAGGCGCCGGAAATCACACGCTGCGCCCGGAAATCCGGGCAAGCGCTTCCCGCAGCACCCCGGCAAACATTTCCTGCGCTCGCAGAGGCCTGATCGTATGGTCGGCATCCGGGCAGCGATGCACGCGGATGCGGTCGCCGGGCAGCCCCTTGAAATCGATGCCGAAATGTCGCTCCAGGAACGAGATGCAGATGGGATCGTCGTTACTCACGAAAACGTCGATCTCGACCGGCTTCGCCGCCAGGTCGTGGAACCCCCTGTACACATAGCTACGTTCGTCCAGCATCACCTTGCCACGGTGAAATAGCGCGGCAAATCGTGTACGGATGACCTTGAGCGGCTTCCTGAACGAGTACTCACCCTTGAGTATCTGCAGATAGAAACCGGGCTCCCGCAATCTTTCCGTCCGAAACCGGACTTTCTTCGCCAGCTGTATCTTCGCCCTCTCGTCGTCCTCAGGATCGTGCCGTAGTTGCAGCGGGTTCAGCAGCAGGATCGCCGCGACATCATTGCGACGCCAGGCTATCTGATACGAGGCGGTTGCACCGGAGCAGATACCGGTCATGAGGAAGCGCTGGGCTCCATTCACGCGCGCGACTTCCATGATCTGTTCTATATCGTCGTAAATGTGCTCCTGGTAGTACTCCTCGTTCGGCATGAGGCCATTGCCGCTTCCGTCACTGTCGCCCACGCTGCGACCGTCGAGCCGGACGGAAGCATAGCCACGCTCCGCCAGTTCCCTCGCCATGCGCACCCAGATGCGGTTCGGTCCAATGTGGCGGACCGCTCGGCCTGTGAGCATGACCAGCCATGTTGGGTCGGGCTGGCGACCCATGGGGCGGGTTTCCATGGAAAAGAGAAGACCGCCATCGCCCTCTGTATAGCGGGCGATCTCCTCGACCATCCCGTTCGCGCCAATACGCGTGCTAGTGCTTTCATCGACCTGCTGACCGACGACGAAGGATGACCGCTCACCAACTCCCTCCAGCAGCCACGACCGCATTCGCGCGAAAAGCGGCTTCGGGGCAATGGAGAGATGTGGCTCTACATACATCTGATCAAGGCCGTCCCAACTCTCCCCAAGAGCCGCGATGCCGCGAATACTGAGGACATCCCTATGACGCCCACCCGTCTTTTCCAGATCCCGCGCGACGAGAAGTGCGGCAGGTCGGGAGCGACTCTCAGGCCAAAGGCCGGTCTCGTACTTGGTGACGTCCAGCGCGGTGAGTCCCTTCGCCAACTCCGCTGTCATCGGAAACCCGCTCAATTCCTCCGTTGCCGCTGCGCTTGGAGACGGCGATGACGAGGCGTACTCAGCGCCGGCCGCAAGACGATGATAGGCACGGTGTTTGCGCAGCCATTCGCGGCCGGAAAGGTGGGGCTCCCAGACAACAAGTTTGTCGATGTCCAGGCCGGCGTCGAGACAGGTAATTGCAATCGTCCCGCCCAGTCCCACGCCGATCACGCCAAGCTGCCTGCAGCCCGTCTCGCGCTTGAGCCTCGCTACGGCGCTTGATACCGACTGTCGCCAGGAATCAACCGACTGGATTCCGTCGGAGTCACCGGTACCGGGGAAGTCGAAACGCAGACTTGCAATTCCGCTGGCGGCCAATTCATCGGCCAGGATGCGTAGACCGCGATGGCCGGCGATATTCTCGTATCCAAAAGGGGTCGCGCAGATGACGACCGCAATGTCGTACGCCGTCCCGCGCGGGAGATGGAGGTGCCCGAGAAGGGACAGCTCATCGCCGAACCAGAGGGGCTTCAGGTGGCGAATCTGTTCAGTCGTCATGATGCATCTTGTCTGGGCTCTGGGGCGCCCGATAGTAAAGAGGGGGCATTCTAAGGGCCAAAGTTTGCCAGACCCAGTCCCGGGATCTTTGCCACAATCGTCGAAAGCCGGGTTTGACGGCGAAAAAATGCGCGGCCGTTACTGACCAGTGTCAGCGCCTGGGTTTACCATATCGCACCAGTTCCAATTCGCCAATCGCCCATGAACAGCCCCCGAAGCAGCCGAGATCGTTGCGAAAATTCGCGTCGCCGCGGCCCAATTCGTACGGAGTCGCCCCGGTCGATCAAGCTTCGATGAGCGGAGAACCTCGCCGCATTCCGAGCTTGGACGGGCTGCGTGGCATCGCGATACTTCTTGTAATCCCGCACAACTCGGACCTGTATCCGGGCGTCAAGAACTGGGCGTTCCCGTTTGCTGTCCTGACGCATGCGGGCTGGACAGGTGTGCAGCTGTTCTTCGTGTTGTCCGGCTTTCTCATCACCGGGGCTTTGGTCGACAGCAGGGGCAGCGACAACTATTACCGTGCTTTTTTTGCGCGACGGGTGCTGCGGATATTTCCCCTGTACTTCCTCGTGCTGGTGGTTTTCCTGCTGATCCTGCCGCGGATGGTGCGGTTGGACCCGGCGATCATGGCCACCTATTCGCAGCAAAAGTGGCTGTGGGTATTCCTCAGCAACTGGACGCAGCCTTTTCACGGTGCCGTGACGTGGTTCCCACATTTCTGGTCGCTCGCGGTAGAGGAGCAGTTCTATTTGATCTGGCCGTTCGTGATCGCCATCATGCCCCCGCGCTACATGCTCGGCTTGACCGCGGCAGTGACCTTGGTCGCAATAGCCACCCGCCTGACGCTGCACGCAATGGGTTATGGTGCGGAGGTCATTTACATGTTCACGACGACGCGCATGGATGCGCTGGCCATTGGCGCCGCCACGGCGCTATTGGCGCGACGGGCGGGCATCCTGGACACCCTCCGCCAGCATCAGGACAGGGGAATCGTTCTGGTGCTTGTCCTGGCACTCGCAAGCGCCGCGATATCGCATGCATTCGGCACTGACAATCTCGGCACAATCTCTATTGGCTATACGCTGATTGCCCTCTCCGCCGCGTTGCTCCTTCTGACCCTTCGCGCCGGCGTCGGCACCAACACGTGGCTGGAGCGGGTGTTTTCCAACCCGCTGCTCCGTTCCTGCGGCAGGTACAGCTATGCCATGTACGTATTCCACATGCTGCTGATTCAGCTGCTCGGATCTTACCTTTCCGGGCTCCTGCTCCCGGCCGGAAGCTTCCGGCCCATGCTGTACAGCCTTACTATCATCCTGCTGAGCTACGGACTGGGCTGGCTCTCCTACCGGCTCTATGAGAGGCACTTCCTCTCGTTGAAGCGATACTTCGTTCCCCAATGTGATGGAATTCATCACGGCATCTGACAAAAAACGGGATCATATCCACAACCATGACTACAGCAGCCCAACTTCTGACGGATGCCAAGAGGATCGCCACCGAAGTCGCCGCCAAGGCCGCCGCTTCCGTCGACCGCGAGGCCCGCTTCCCCACCGAGACCCTCGATGCCCTGCGCAAGGCACAGCTGCTGTCCGCCGCCGTGCCAAAGGCCATGGGCGGCGCCGGTTGCAACCTGCGCGAGCTGTCCGAGATCTGCGCCGCCGTCGCCGGCGGCTGCAGCAGCAGCGGCATGGTGCTGGCCATGCACTACATCCAGGTGGCCTGCATCGCGCGCCACCATGCCGATTCGCCGCTGCTCACCGGGTACCTCAAGGATCTGGTGAAGCACCAATACCTGCTGGCCTCGATGACCTCCGAGGTCGGTACCTCCGGCGAGACGCGCGCCAGCGTCTGCGCGGTGGAGCGCCGCGACGGCAGGTTCGTCCTCAACAAGGACGCCACCACCGGCTCGTACTGCGGGCACGCCGACGGCATCCTCGTCACCGCCCGCCGCAACAACGAAGCGCCGGCCAACGACCAGGTGCTGGTACTGGTGAAGACCGGCGACTACAAGCTCGAACAGACCACGGACTGGGACACACTTGGCATGCGCGGCACATGCAGCCCCGGTTTCAAGCTCACGTCATCCGGCGATGAAGCCCAGGTCATCCCCGGCTCGTTCGCCGATTCCTCCGCGCAGACCATGGTGCCCTACTCGCATGTGCTGTGGTCGGCGCTGTGGTGGGGCATTGCCGCCGATGCGCTGAGCCGCGCCGCCGCCTACGTGCGCGGCGAAGCCCGCAAGAAGCCCGGCTCGGTGCCGCCCACGGCCACGCGCCTCACCGAGATCTCCATCGCCTCGCAGAGCCTGCGCTACAGCTGGCAGGCCGTGGCCGACGAGTTCGACGCGCTGGGCGATTCGCCCGCGGCGCGCGAGGAGCTGAACTCGATGGGCTGGGCGCTGAAGTTCAACAACCTGAAGATCGACGCCTCGACCTCTGCACCGCCCATCGTGCACCAGGCGCTGCAGATCGTCGGCATCCTCGGTTACAAGAACAACTCGCCGTTCAGCGTCGGCCGCCACTACCGCGACCTGCTGTCGGCCTCGCTCATGATCTCCAACGAGCGCATCAAGTCCAAGAGCGCGGCGATGCTGCTGGTGTACAAGGACGTCTGAATCTTTTGCAGGAACGACGATGAGCAAGACCTACGACGTGGATTCCTTCTATGCCGAGCTGGTGAGCCACGGACACATCGTGCCCGTGGGCGTCGAAGGCGCTTTCGGGCGCGGACCGGTATTCGAATCCATCCTGGAAGGCTTCAACGCGCTGGTGAGCCGCGTGGCCGCCGCCGACAAGGCCGAGCAGCTCACCTTTCCGCCGGTGATCAACCGGCAGATCCTCGAGCGCGTGCACTACCTGGACAACTTCCCGCACCTGTGCGGCGCGGTGACGAGCTTCTTTGGCAGCGAGCTGGAATCGCGCAAGCTCGCCGAAACCGCCAACAGTGGCGGTGACTGGGGCAGCATGCTGAAGATGACCGGGGTCACGCTGAACCCCGCCGCCTGCTACCCGCTGTATCCCACCATCGCCGGCACGCTGCCCGCGCAGGGCCGCCTGTTCAGCATGTTCCACTGGGTGTACCGCCATGAGCCTTCGCGCGAGCCCACGCGCATGCAGTCCTTCCGCGTGCGCGAGATGGTGCGCGCGGGCACCGCCGACCAGGTGGTCGAATGGCGCGACCTGTGGCTGCAGCGCGGCGTGGACATCCTCACCAGCCTCGGCCTGCCGGCCAAGTCCGACGTCGCCTCCGACCCGTTCTTCGGCCGCGGCGGCAAGGTGCTCGGCCAGAGCCAGAAGGAGCAGCGCCTGAAGTTCGAGGTGCTGGTACCGGTGATCTCCGCCGAGAACCCGACCGCGCTGTGTTCCTTCAACTTCCACCAGGAGCACTTCGGCCACACCTTCGACATCCGCACTTCGGACGGCAAGACCGCCAACACCGCCTGCCTGGGCTTTGGCCTGGAGCGCATCACCATGGCGCTGCTGAAAGAGCACGGCATGGATCCCGGCAAGTGGCCCTCGGCGGTGCAGAAAGCCCTCTGGCCATGATCGCGGCCATCGCGGGGCTCGACCCCACGAACTACCAGCGCAGCCCGCTGCACGGCGACGACCGCATCTGGCCGGAAAAGAACTGCTATGTCGACATCTGGATCGAGGTGCTGCACGCGCTGAAGCTCGAGCCGCGCGCGGTGATGCCCTTCGTGCTGGCGCTGGATTTCGAGGGCGACCAGTGGACCTTCTTCAAGCCGCCGCACGGCGAGCTGTACGAACTCTACGGCCTCGACGTGCAGGAGCTCACCGTCTGGCGGCCGCTGCTCGAACATGCGCTGGAGCACCTGCCCGCAGGCCGCCTGATCAGCACCGAAGCGGATTCATTCTGGCTGCCTGATACCGCCGGTACGGACTACCGGCGCAACCACGTGAAGAGCACGATCGTGATGAACGCGATCGACGTGGCAGGCGAGACGCTCGATTACTTCCACAATGGCTCGTTTTATCGTCTGTCCGGCGAGGACTTCCGCCGGCAATTCCGCCTCGACGTGCCGCACGATCCCGCGTTCCTGCCGCTGTTCGCTGAGTTCATCCGCATCGAGCGGCAGAAGCACGATTCGGCGGCGTCGCTGGCCCGCGCCTCGCGCCAGCTGGTGGCACGGCACCTGGCGCGCCGGCCGCGCAGCAACCCGATCCCGCGCTTCGCCACACGCTTCGAGCAGGATATGCCTCGCCTGCAGGAGAAAGGCCTGGACTACTACCACCAGTGGGCATTCGGCACGCTGCGCCAGCTGGGCGCGGCGTTCGAGCTGGCGGCGATCAACCTGCGCTGGCTGGCCGAGAATAATGCATTGCACGCCGAGACCGCGGTCGAGGCGTTCGAGCTGATCTCCAACACCTGCAAATCGATGGTGCTGAAGGGCGCGCGCGCGGTGAATGCAAAGCGGACGCTGGATGTGGCGACGCCTTGCGCGGCGATGGCCGAGGCGTGGAGCCGGGGGATGGCAGAGCTGGAACGGAGCCTTACGGCCGGCTGATCACATCTGGCGGTGCCGGTACCCTTCCGGCGTGACCAGAACGTTGTACTGCGGGTGCGAGAAATCGTGCAGCACATGGACCATTTCATGCCATGGCCCGGGAGATGAGCGCATCCATCGCAGCCAGCGCAGAGGCGCGACTTTCATGTGTTCGTGGCTGGCGTTGAATTCATTCATGGCGCGCAGCTCCCCCGTCCACTCGTTATGGCAGGCGCGCTCGGGGTACACCATGTCATCGAACAGGATCACGATCCGCGGCAGGCGCTTTTCCGGCGGCGCAGCCGCCAGCGCCTCGAGCGCAGTGCTGGCGAGCGAGTAATAGTCGAGATTGCAGGCCACGAAGCCCACGGGCGCAGTGTCCGGCCTCGCAAGGAAGTCACCTATGTTCGAGCCGACATCGCCGAAGTTCAGCTGCACCGAACGGACTTTGCTGCGCACCCTTTCTATGTCGGTGGTGTAGAAGCCCTCATCCCAGACGTGCGGGCAATCCCGGTAATCGACCGGCGGCGGCAACCCCTTGCCAGTATCGAACGCGGCGCTGTCGATATCGACACCGAAGTGGCTGCTGACCACCGGCGCAATCCGTTCTAGCTGCACCGTGCGGTCGCCTTGAACGATGCCCCATTCCATCACGGTGATGCGCGGCAGGCCCAGGGTCTTGGCAAGGCGGGCGCCGGATTGCACGCCGTAGCCATAGGCCGGGTCGTTCCATAAATCGTACTCCACGCGAACGCCAGCGGGCATCGCGGGAATGCGGCTGAGCAGGCGGCTGACGCCGGGGACTTTCAGGAAATGGCGTGCGATCATCGGTGGCGCGGACTCGACAGTTGTCCCATGCGCCAATCTCAGCAGCCGTGGGCCGTATACCGTTCCCGCCACACTTGATCCCTTTGGACTACGACTTATGGATCACTCGGCGCCAGAGGCGCCCCACCCAGCTGCGGGCATCACGCAAACCGAGTTCCTGCTGCAGCGCCGCCACACGTGCATATTCCTCAGGCAGCAGGCGATATCCGGCCGCGGGTCCGAAGTCTTCCTCGGCCTCCGGCACGCGCTTGACGCCGAGGACCACGGTGGAAGTTTCCGGGAAGCTCAGGGGATATCCGATTGCCGCCCTCGCAAGAGTGCCAGCCCGATGCTCGAGGAAGCGAAATCGTTCCACCTCGTCCACTACCTCGGCCAGCTGCGAGCGGGTCCACTTGCTGCGCTGATCTGCGGGATCGGTGAATACGGTATCGCGATTGAATTTGCCGGCCAGAAACCCTTCACGCAGAGCGGATCGGGCAATGACCGCCTTCCCCGACGCCGCAATGCGCTCGCGGTTGGCGAGGAATGGGTCCGGATTCAGCAGACTCACTGGTACCATGAAGCCGTCCAGCCTGTCGTCCGACAGCACCGCATCGACATCCTGCTGTGAATACAGTGAAACACCAATAAAGCGTGTTTTGCCGCTGCGCTTGAGACTTGTCAGCTCTTCATAGATAGGGTCGCCCTGGGCAGGTCTCCAATGGATCATGTAGAAATCCACGTGGTCCGTGCGCATTCTTGCAAGCTGCGACTCAAGGGTTGCGGTCATCCCTTCATGCTGGCCTGAATACTTCGTGGAGACGATCCAGTTGGCGCGACGCCCCGCGAGAAAGTCACCCAATACACTCTCGGAATCCCCATATACAGCAGCTGTATCAACAAAATTACATCCAAGCTCTTCCGCCCGAGCCAGGGATGCGAGTGATTCAGATCGATCTGCCGGACCATACGCCTGGCCGCCGATGCCCCATGCACCAAAGCCAACCTCCGAAACTTCCAATCCTGTTTTGCCGAACTTGCGGTAGGGCATATTGCGCACTCGCGATGTCACCAGTGGTAATCCAGGCATCCTCGACCGGCCATGTGTCGAGTGAATCCAGAAGCCGCCGGCGGCGGTAGCGGCCACCGCGGCAGCGCCGGTCCAGATGAACCTGCGCCGGTCAAACATCTTCGTCGAGGCGCGTGAACCACCAGCTTCCGCGGCGAACTCCGCTGGAATTGGCGGGAAAGATCACAAAACCGGGGCGGAAGCCGGCATGCATGTATCCGGTGCTCCTCAACTGTGCAATCACCCGCGGACAACCTCCGAATTCGACTCTCACTGCCTTGGCACCAAGCTCCGCCGCCATTCGCAATATCGCCAGCCAGATACCACGTGCCAGGCGATTCTTCGCCGGAACGAGGAAATCGACAATCGACAGATCCGCGTTCTCCAGCGCATACATCGCATACCCGAGCAATTCACCGGTACGGCGGCGCCGGAACGTGACGATTTCAAAGTGGCGCCCAGGCGAGCGGGCGCGCCATGCCAATACTTCCGGGCTGCGATCACCGATGTGCGTGTCGCCCTCTCGAGCGATTTCCGCAGCCAGGGATGTGACATCAGGATACTCGCCATTCGCACGGACGCAACGCACCTTGGCGGACGCCAGTGTCAAACCGGCCTGTACCACGCGAAGGAGCAGATCTGCGCCGACAGCAAGCAGTTTCACGACAAACAGCGGCATACCTGGCATTCGTCTGCGGAGAAATGGAGCCGTGCGCACCACCCCGACATACGTGCTGCTTACAAAGCGCATCGCACCTTCCAGCCGTGCCACCACCGGGACGGCCTTCTGGACCGGCAAACCATAGACGAACCCGCAGCTGCGGAACTCCTGCTCACACACCGCTTTCTGCAGCACCAACGCGGGAAACAGGCTACGGTGCGCCGGGTGGACCACGAAATCGACGAGGATGCCGCTCTGGCTCGTTTCGGAGTTTCCAGTCGTGTGAAACCTTCGGGCCCCAACTCCCGCAGCGCCGACGATTTCCCCGGCACCGGGGGCATGCAGCAAATACAGTCTCCCCAAGCCCTGTGGATTACGCAGGTACAGCCAGTCATAGCGCGCCGCGTTGTCCGCCGAGGCACCCCCAAAACCACACTGCTGCCACAAGGCAAGCACCCGGTCGCGGTCAGCGACCACATCACCTGTTGTGACACAGTAAGCGGGCCGTCCCACAGCGTGCTCCGCGGCCGCCACGACTAGGCGGCGCGCTTGCCGGCCACGAACGCGGCAATGGCCGCCACGGAATCAAGGTTCGACGGCAGCATTTCCTCGTCCAGGACACGGATGCCGTACTTCTCCTCGATATGCGTGACCAGCTCGAGGATGCCAGTTGAATCCACGATGCCCTTCTCCAGCAGGGAGTCGCTATCTCCCAGCGCTGACGTGTCGCTGGAAAAGAGGAAATTCTGCAGGATGAATGCTTTTACTTCTTCCCGGATGCTCATGCTTGCACTCTCTGACGTTGAACAAGACCCGCCCGTCGTTCCGCGCCGACGAACTGCTGGTGCAGCAGCATCGTCGAGATGACACCAACCAGTGCCATGTTGTCTCCGAAGCCGATGGCCCTTCCGGCGCGGCATTTCTCCACCAGGTGCCGCACTGCGCCAGCATCAAAATAGCCGGCCTCCCGCAGGCTTCTGTCACTCAATAGCTCCTGCACGTATGGCAGCGGCGCGCCATCCGTGAAAAAGCATGGCGCATCAGGTGCCCGATAGGGCTGTTTGGTGCGCGCGCAAATCTCCGCCGGAAGCAGGTCGGCCAGGGCAGCCTTCAACACCGCCTTTTCGTGGAGGCCGCGAAGCTTGTACCGGGCGGGCAGTGTCGCCGCGAACTCGACGATGCGATGGTCCAGGAATGGCACGCGGCCCTCGACGGAGTGTGCCATGGCGACTCGATCTCCTTGCGACGACAGCAAATAGCCCTCCAGCAGTGTCTTGGCCTCGACGTATTGATCGCGGGCGAGCGGTTCCCAGCCTGCGAATTCCGCGGGCAGATCAATGCCGGGATCCACCGTCGCCGCAGCTGTCCGCAGCTGGCTGCGTACGTCCTCCGAGAACAGGTTCCACAGCCTGCGCGTGGTCGCCCAGCGTGTGCCGTGTGCATAGCCCGGGTTGGCGGTATCGAGCAAATTCCTGCCGAATATGTTGGTGGCAAACGCGCGGTTGCTCACCGGTGAGTGCCGCAGGTAGGGATATAGCCGTGCGAGCAGTGCGGGGCGGCACGTCGACGCCGGCTGCTCCGCCCAGAATCGCCTGATCTTGCCCTCCTTGAAAATGTCATAGCCGGCCCAGACCTCGTCCGCGCCTTCTCCGGTAAGGACGACTTTCAGCCCGGATTCGCGCACCTGGCGCGACAGGATCATCAACGGTACCGGCGCCGTGCGTACCACGGGAGTCTCGGCATGTCTGATGAAGTCCGGAAACAACTCGCCGATCTGGCGCCGGGTGCAGCGCACGGTTTCATGCTCGGTGCCTAGAAAGCGCGCCATCTGCTGCTGATGCTCGCTTTCGTCGAATTCAGCCTCGTCGAACGAAATCGAGAACGTCCGCAGCGGGCTGGAGGAATATCTGCGGACGATGCTGACGATGCCGGAGGAATCCAGACCGCCGCTCAGGTATGCCCCGACTGGCACATCCGCGCGCAACTGCATGCGCACTGCGTCCACCAGCAGGTCACGCAACTGGACTGCGGCATCCTCGAAAGATGGGGCAGCAATGAAGGTTTGCTGGAATTTCCAGTCCCAGTAGCGCTTGACGCGGTGGCCACCGTCATCGACGATCAGCATGTGCCCGGCGGGTAATGTCTCGATACCGGCAAAGACTGTCCGGCTCCCCGCCGTCCCCCAAGTCGTGAACACTTGTGCCAGCCCGGCGATATCGAGCTCGAGGCCGCGAGGGTGAATCTCACGTATTGCCTTGATCTCCGACGCAAACAACAATGCCCCCTCTTCCCAGGTGTAGAAGAGCGGCCGGATGCCTAACCTGTCCCGTGCGAGAATCAGGCGCCGGCGCCGCTCATCCCACAAGGCGATGGCGAACTGGCCGTTCAGCTTGAGAACGAAGTCGTCGCCGTATTCCTCATAGGCGTGGACAATGGTTTCTGTATCCGATCTGGTCGAAAAGCCGTGACCCAGTGCCTCCAGTTCTCGACGCAGTTCGGGGTAATTGAAAATTTCGCCATTGAGGATGGTCCATATGGAGCCGTCTTCATTGGAAATCGGCTGGCCGCCGGTCTCCAGGTCGATAATCGACAGCCGTGCGTGGGCCAGCCCGATGTCGCGCCTCTCCAGAAATCCGAAGCCATCCGGGCCGCGATGCTGCAGCTGCCGGATCATGCGCTCCAGTCGACTGCGCTCCGGGCCAAACTTCCCGGATCCACCGAGAATTCCGGCTATGCCGCACATATCAGTGCCGCTGCCGACGGGAAAAAGGAATGCAAATCGGGCACATTGGGGAATCCATGAATCGATCGCGACGCCTGCTCCACGAAGGCCTTCTGTTCAATGCCGCACGGGACACCATGGCCGGCAAGGCCGCGGTCATCGCGGAAGGTCGTCCTTACACTTATCAGCAACTCCTGGAAGGCGCGCAACGACTTGCCTCGGCCCTGCAATCGCGGGGCTTGCAACGTGGGGATCGGGTGGCCATTTACATGGACAACACCTGGCCGTGCATTGTATCGGTTTACGCGACGCTGCTGGCAGGGGGCGTATTCCTGGTCGTGAATCCGCAAACCAAGGCCGACAAGCTCGAATTCATCCTCCGGGATAGCGGAGCGGCGATACTGCTGACCGATTACCATTTAGTAAACATATTCTCGGCCGTTATCGACAAAGCGGAATGTCTCCGAGCCGTGATCGTCTCTGGACAGGCGGATGCAGCCCTTGCCACGAGGCATGTTCCAGTTACCGGGTTCGAGGCCGAGCTCCAGGCCCAACCTGCCGCTCGCGCTGCCGGCACGATTGCGCTGGATCTTGCTGCCCTGATCTATACCTCCGGCAGTACAGGGCATCCCAAAGGCGTGATGCAAACCCATCAATCGATGGTCTTTGCGACTGACAGTCTCATCGAATATCTGCGGCTTGACGAGAGTGACCGTATCCTGTGCCTTCTGCCGCTGGCATTCGACTACGGCCTTTATCAGCTCCTGATGGCCGTTACGCTTGGTGCCACACTGGTCCTGGAGCGGTCCTTCACCTATCCGGCGCAGATCTACACACGCATGGCGGAAACCCGGGTGACCGTTTTTCCTGGCGTACCGACGATCTATTCCATGATGGTTTCCGCCCATGCCCGGGCTCCGATGAAGTTTCCAGAAGTCAGGAGGGTCACCAATACCGCGGCCGCTCTGCCCGATAGCTTCGTACCTCGCCTGCGCGAGATCTTTCCCCAGGCCCTTGTCTACAAGATGTACGGACTCACCGAATGCAAGCGGGTGTGTTACCTCGAACCCGAACTGGTGGACCAGAAACCGGGATCGGTCGGCAAGGCGATTCCAGGCACGGAGGTTTACTTGCAGGGGGAAAATGGAGAGCCGGTTGCCCACGGGCAGACCGGCATCCTGCATGTTAGAGGACCGCACGTAATGCTCGGGTATTGGAACCGGCCTGATCTGTCCGATTACATGCTGAAGGCCGGCAAGCTGCCAGGCGAAAGAGTGCTCTGCACGCACGATCACTTCCGCATGGACGCTGAAGGCTTTCTGTATTTTGTCGGACGCACGGACGACATCATCAAAACGCGCGGCGAGAAGGTAAGCCCGGTGGAAGTGGAGGAGGCGCTACATCGAATCCCCGGCGTGCGCGAAGCGGCCGTGATCGGCGTTCCCGACGACACCCTGGGCCAGGCGATCCGCGCGTACATTGTCCCGGACGTAGGTGCCTCGCTGACGGAGAAACAGGTACGCGCGCTCAGTGCCGGCATGATGGAAAGTTTCATGGTGCCAAAGGAAGTGTTGTTCCGGGACTCGCTGCCGAAGACGGCGACGGGAAAGGTCAGCAAGCGGTTGCTAATGGAGGAGAGATGAGGTCCTCGGAGCTCTACTGCAGACTGCTGTCGCAATTGCGGAACAATATCGGGCCGCAGGCCGATAAACCGGACGAGAGCCCGGAGAGTACCCTGGATGCGCTTTGGCTCTGCTCCCTAGGGCGTCCCGCATCCGCCCGGACGGCACAAACGCAGCCGTTGCAACCACCGGACTCCGCTCAGGTCGCCAATCTTGAATCACTTGTGCAGCGGCGTATCGACGGCGCACCCCTCGCCCATCTCACCGGGCGGCAACATTTCATGGGCATGGAAATGCTGGCTGGGCCCGATGCGCTGGTGCCGCGTGCCGAAACCGAAATCCTCGCAGGCGCCGCGCTACGCATCGGCGACAGGCTTTGCCCGGTTACCCGCTCACTGCGGCTGGTGGATGTTTGTACTGGCTCCGGCAACATTGCGCTCATGCTCGCCCAGCGCTTTCCTGAGGCCTTGGTCGGCGGCAGCGACCTCAGCGAAGCGGCGATTGCGCTGGCAAAGCGAAATGCCTCCCATCTCGGCCTTTCGGCACGTGTGGCCTTCAGGGTCGGTGACCTGCTCAATCCATTCCACGACGATGAATGGAGAGGAAAGGTAGACCTCCTCACCTGCAATCCGCCGTACATCAGCAGCGCCAAGGTGCCAGCCATGCCGGCGGAAATCGCCGATCACGAACCCGTCATGGCATTCGACGGCGGACCATTCGGTGTCTCCATCCTGATGCGGCTGCTGCGCGAAGCGCCTGACGTTCTGCGTTCCGGCGGCTGGCTGGCATTCGAAGTGGGGCTCGGACAGGGCCCCGCCATGCAGAAGCGACTGGGGTCTGCCACGGGATTCCGCAACGTTGAACTTCACCGGGATGCAAACGGGCAAATTCGATCCATCTCGGCTCAACTCGAATGAGGAGACCTGAATGTCCGTGAACATCGACCGGTTGGTCGAAGAGTTGCTGTCCTTCGACATGGAAGCGGAATCGGACCGCATCGCCGAATGGACCCGTGAAGTGCTGCGCACGCAGTTACGCAAGCGCGGGCTGGTAGTTGCCATATCGGGCGGCATCGACAGCGCGGTTTGCGCGGCGCTGGCGGTCAGGGCGGTAGGTCCGGAAAGAGTATTCGGCCTGCTCATGCCAGAGAGGGATTCCTCGTCAGAAAGCGTCCTCAAGGGCCGTGTTGTCGCTGAGTTTTGCGGCGTCGAGTACGTGGTTACGGACATCGCCCCAACTCTGGAAGCCATAGGCTGCTACCGGTGGAGAGATGAGGCGATGATCAATGCATTGCCGGCCTATACGCCGGCGTGGAAGAGCAAAATTGCGATCGAAGGCGGAGCTGATGGCCGTTTCAATCACTTCAGGTTGATTGCCGAGGACACTGTCGGCCGCACGGAAGACGTTCGACTTGGCCTCAAGGACTATTTGCAAATCGTTGCTGCGACCAGCTTCAAGCAGCGCGTGCGCAAGACACTTGAATATTTTCATGCGGATCGCCTCAACTATGCCGTTACAGGAACTCCGAATCGGCTCGAGTACGACCAGGGATTCTTCGTGAAAAACGGGGATGGTTCGGCGGATCTCAAGCCAATCGCTCATCTGTACAAGAGCCAGGTGTACATGCTGGCAAGGCACTTGGGTCTGCCGGATGCGATCTGTACCTCCACACCAAGTACGGACACCTACAGCCTGCCCCAAGGACAAGACGAGTTTTACTTTGCGCTTCCCTACAAAGAAATGGATATTGCTCTCTGGCATTACGATCAGGGCCTGCCGCCCACGTCGCTTGCCGAACAGCTCGAATGGACGTCGGCACGCGCCGATCTGATATACAGGGACATAGAAATGAAGCGCAGGACCACCGCACCGCTACACTGGCAGGCGCTTGTTTCCAGAGACATTGCGCGGGCCACGTTATATTGAGTCATGCGGCCAAATCTGAAAGTGCCTGTTGCTTCCCGATTCTTGCGAAATGAGAGTGGCGGGCGGCACGCAGCCAACGTCGCGGAAAATGGCACCAGACCAGTGAAGACCGCGAAGGCGAATCTGTCGCCTCGATTCCGACCCAACGGACCGCCGGAACTGGGCGCCCAAACGACAAGCGCGCACCAGAACTGGATGGCGCTCCTGCTGGCCGTGATTGTCGGAAAGGCCACGGAGTGGATTCCGGGAATTACCGGACTGCCACTCGGTAAGGTCGCGTTTCTCTTTACGGTGGCATATACCTACAAGGTGCGGCGCAGCCTGATGCCAGTTCGCGTCTGGTCCCTACCCATAGCGCGACCGGCCATGGCCTTCCTGATTCTTTCGATTGCCAGCATCACCTTTTCGATCTGGAAGTCAACGACCTTGGCTGAGATGCAGTCATCGTTCATCTATCTCATTACCTTCATTCTGCTATTGAAGATCACGCAGTCACTGGCGGACGTGGAGCGGCTCTTGACCGCTCTGGCGATCTCAGCAGTATCCCTTGCCGCGGGCGTGATACTGAATTACGGCGGTGGTCGTGCACACATCAACGACAACTTCGATCCCAATGACATCGCCTACATTCTTGACACCCTGATGCCGGTAGTCATTGCGCTCGGAGTCGCTCACTCCAGGCGTCGCAAGTGGCTGGCGTACGGGCTCTGCATCCTCATGATAGTTGCGGTGCTTCTCACTGGATCGCGCGGTGGCGTAATCGGGTTTGGAGTCATCCTGCTGGCCGTTGTCATCTTTCCTTTGGGGCTCTCTAAGACAGGCCGGCTGCAACGATTCAGCATTGGCAGCACGGTATTCAAAATCCTGCTCATCGCGGCGTTGGCGGTGGCCATATGGGGAAGCCTGCCAAGCGAAACCAAGGAGCGACTGGCGACGTTGACCGATCTCCAAAATGACTACAACGCCGGTCACACCAACGCGAGCCGCTCATGGATATGGCGGCGCCACATTGGTCTTGCGCTGCAGCGGCCCATCGGATATGGGATGGGTTCTGCGCCGGCGGCTGACGGCCTTGCAGGCGGTCAGTACCGAACGTCCCACAACAGCGTGGTGCAGTCGTTTATTGAGCTAGGCGCGCTGGGTCTGTGTCTTTTCCTGACCAGCTACTGTCTGGCGTGGAAGCATCTCACCGCGCTCGGGCGAAGGTTGCGTGAATCCACAGATTTTCGCGCCACGAAGATCTCGCTCTACGCACGCAGCCTGAATATCGCGCTTCTGGGCAATCTGTCCGCCGGTTTTTTCCTCTCTCAGGCCTACTCGGCCTGTCTGTGGATGACAGTAGCGGTAAGCGCCGCGCTCGTGAGGGTTGCGATGACTGAAACAGCGCAACCAGGGCAGTCGGCCGATATCCCGGTTGCGCGATCAAGTATCCGGACTGGACGCAAGGCTCCGGTATAGGTTCTGAAAGCTCCGCGCGGCAACCCGCGGATCGTACCGGCGCTGGACTTCCTCGAAACCACGCTGTCCCAATTTCTTAGCCAGATCCCGATTTGCAAGAAGAACGCAGATTTTTTCTGCGAGCGCTCCGGAATCTCTTGGATCAGCTACCAGTCCTGCACCGCCGTCGAGAACGATGTCGGCACCGGCCCCGAGGGCCGATACCACCAGAGGCCGGCCCTCAGCCATTGCCTCGATGATGACCATGCCAAAAGGCTCCGGGCTGATGGAGGCGTGAACAACCACCGAGCACTGCCGATAGTACGTCGCGACATCGCTAACCATGCCGGCAAATGTGACCTTGCCCGACAGTCCAAGTCGTTCCACAGCGGCAACACACTCTTCCATGTATGAACGATCCCCATCGGCAGCGTCACCGACGATAAGCGCCCTGGCGTCCGGAAATTTTCCCGCTACGATCTGGAATGCTGCAATGAATTCCTTCTGCCCCTTCCACGGAATGACACGACCGAATATTCCGACGACGGCGGAATCAGGCAGTGGACAGGGAGCTTGTGCTGGAAGGTCGCTTACAAAATTCGGGATGCGATGCAGCCGGGACTCCGCGACGCCGGCGGCGCGCGCGGCGTCGTGAACGCATGTCGAGATCGCCACGAAAGCTCGTACATGGTCAAGAGCGCTCTTCATGCTGCGGGGAAGAGGAACGGGAAGGAGGCCGTGCAAGTGGAGTACCGCTGGAACCCGCAGGATTTTCGAGACCCACAGCATGTCCGGAGCACCCTGATTGAAGTGCACAACTTGCGCTCGATCCTTGAGCAGCAAGGCACTGAGCCGCAGGGAGTACGCCAGATTGGCGATCAGTCCCAATGCAACCAGTGATTGTTCGAGCAACCGGCGCGCGCGACCCGGCAACGTCAACTTGTGAATTGCCTTATACCATCTGTCCGTTCTCTGGTAGTTGGCATAAGGCCGGCAGATGTGCACCGTGACATGGGATAGATCGGCCGGATCTATGAAGGGATCGGGGCACGCGGTGATTACACTTATTCGCACGGCGTCTGGCGAAAGGTGCTTCACGAGATTGCGAATTACCGTCAGGGTCCCCCCGAACGCCAAGGCGTTGTCTACGATGGCCACCCTGACGGGCCCGGTTTTTACCTCAGACTCCATGGCTGCGATTCAGTTGTGCAGGTTCCGGAACGATCGACGCGGTATGGAGCGTGATGCGGACAGGCCGGACATGAAGGCGCAGATAGCGTGCTTGTCGAGCGTCATATTCCCCCACGCCACTTTCGCTACCGAATGGAGGACGGCAGTGGCCGCCCGAGAAGCAACTCAAGATACCGCGTGGTGATCCGTGTCGATTCGAAGTGCGTTCTTACGTAGTCTTGGCATCTCGCACCTAATTCAACGATCTGCTGCGGATTTTCAAGGACAGAGAGCATGCCCTCTCTGAGGGACCCAGGATCATTCGGGGCGGTGAGCCAGCCACGCCCCGCCAGCAGATCCGGAACACCACCCACGGCCGGACATAGTCCCGGCAGCCCGGTTGCCATTGCTTCGAGCATTGCGCGGGGTGTGCCCTCGGAGCGAGAGTTCATGACGAATACGTCGGCAGCCGCAAGATACGGCCTGGGATCATTTTGCGCCCCCAGGAGCCGTACACGTCCGCCGTTTGGATGCTGCCGAACAAGCTGCTCGCAATGCTCCCGGTCATCGCCATCGCCAACAATCAGCAGGGTCGCCGGACGGTGCGACGGAGCCTCTATATCGAGAAAAACACTGATGAGCCCCGGCACGTTCTTTACCGGCGCCAGCCGACCCACGAACACAAATGCCGTTTCCTCGCCCAACCCAAGGGCGGCGCGACAAGCCGAGCGATCACGCCGATGATACCTTTGCGCATCGATACCGATCGGCAGAACCTCCACGCGCTCCCTGTGTATTCCAACCTGATTGCACAGGTAGCGCTCAATGCTCGGGTGTATGGCGACGATCTTGGCCGCCAAGCGCCAACCCAGGCGCGCCCGCACCCGTCCTGCCGCACTCTGATCGACATCGAACACCGAGTGTTCGGTTACGATCACACGCGCTAGGCCCGCGAGCCTTGCCGGGATGCCCAGCTTGTTCAGGCTGAGAAAGTGCTGAAGATGAATTCCGTCCGGGTTCAACTCGCGCATTCGACGCAGGAGATGCAGGCTGATGCCATTGCGACCAAGAATGCTGCGTTTTGGAATACCCAAGTCAACAGGCTGTATGCCGTATTCGCGGCAGCGTTCCAGCAGCGGCCCGGGAGAATCGTCAATGGCTGCACAGAGCACCTGGGCACCGCGCTCGACGTACTGACGTGAAAGATCGAGGCCGAAGATCTCCGAACCGCCGATCTGATATGAATAGAGGACCTGCAGGATGCGGGGAACGGGAGGGAGTGGTGCTGGGGTAACGGTTGGCATGTGACGGACGCGTGACTTGGTCAGTTTTCGATCGACGGAGTCGCTGCCAGCGTCGCGCTGACGAGCTCACCAAACAATTCGAGGTACGCGTCCGGCGTGAATTCCACCTGTGCGCGCTGCAACGCCGCCGCGCCAAGACGGCGCCTATAGCTGTCGTGCGTAATCAGGTATTCAAGACCTCTGGCGAGTTCCTGGAAGTTGCCCTTCTCAAAGAGAAATCCATCCACATCGTGGGTTATCACCGTGGGTATGCCGCCAACGCGCGCCGCGATCCTGCATTTCCCCGCCGCCGCGGCCTCCAGAAGAACTCGACCCATCGCCTCTGAACGCGAGGCAAGGGCCAGAATCGAACATCGGCCGACCCATGCCGCCAGCTCTCGCTGCGGCATTCCACGCAAGGCCAGTATTTGCGGATGTTCAATCCCGCGCCGTCGCAGTTCGTCGGGGATCAGATGACCTATGAGTACCAGCTTCCATTCTGGATGACGCGGCGCAATTTCACAAAAGGCCTGCACGAGCAAGTCAATTCCCTTGACCATGAAGGGGTAGCCGGCTGCAAGGATGATCGGCTCTTCGGTGCCCGGGAGGAAACGTGCGGTGTTCGTGAAATCCATGAAGTGCCGAACCACCGTTCCGCTTCCAAGTCGCACGAAGTTGTGGAGCTGTTCGGCAAACAGCAGGCGCACCGCGTCGGCCCGCCTCAGGACGAAGGAACCAAGCAGGCGCATCTGAAGTACTCTGAGGCGGCGCCAGATGGCGGAATGGAGGTGCGAAAAGTTTTCGGGGTTACCGAATACTCCGTTTACCTCGCACAGAAATTTTCCTTTCAGGATTCGCGAAGCCAGCCAAGCCAGCAGCCCGCCCTTGAATGGATCGTAGGAAGTGACCACCACGGAATCTCGCGGCTCGACGCCTAGCTGTCTTGCCCGCCCGAGCACTGCCCGCGCGAACGTCACGAAGTTGACGGCGCGCCGCGATGACCTGTCTTTCAGGACCCTGATCCGCATGCGGCCAACTACGGCATCGGCTTCATAGGAGCCGTATGACCACAATTCCCCATGAAAGCGTCGCGACAGCAGCCCGCAAAGAGGTTCGAGCTCGTCGATGGTATGCGTCGGACCCTCTCGCACCATGAAAAGAAACGTTGCCGGCCCCGCGGCGGCGAGATCCTTGTCATCCATCACAATTCCCAAGGTTCACAGAAAGATACTACGACATCCTCATGATCTTTATGTACGATCCCCGTCTCGATTCAACAATCGACGGGTTCGATCATGTACGTTTGTCCGCGCTGTAAAGAGCAACTGGCGGAATTCACTTGTTCTCGTTGCCAGAAAAGCTATCCGGTAGTGAAGGGTATCCCATGTTTTCTCGTGGGTTCACCCGAGGAGATCGATCACCGTATCCGCGAGATCTACGACGAGATTTATCAGCATCATGAAGATGTATGGATCGATCAGGGACGTTCCGCACGCTTCCAGCAGTGGTTTAGCGACCTGGCGGCTTCCTATTCTACCGGACCATTGCTTGAGATCGGCTGCGGCGAGGGAATCCTGCTTTCGGCGTTCCGCTCCGACATCCGAGTTGGCATTGATCCGTCTGTCGTGGCGCTGACGCGTGCCAAGGCGCGATCCGCATCCGAATGCGCGGTGGCTCGGGCGGAAGAGTTGCCGTTTGAATCGGCCTCGTTCCAGATCGTAGCCAGCGTTGGAGTGATGGAGCACTTCGACGATCCTGACGCCGCCGCGGCCGAGATCCATCGCGTGCTTGCGCCGTCAGGCACCTATATCGCCCTGTTTCATCGCGATATGAGTCGTGCTCAACGGCTGCAGCTGAAGGCGAAGGAGTTTCTCTGGCCTCCACGTCCCGCGGCCTTTGTCAGGTGGATCCGCAAGAAGCTCTTTCACCCCATCGTCCAGCCCTTGCGCAAGTCCTATAGCATCGAGAGCACAAGCGCCATACTGCAGCGGCACGGGTTCAAGGTGACGGACGTAATCGTCGGCGGGGAAGATCGCTCCACGCCGCTGGCCGGACCTCACGTCGTGATCGTCACTGCCAGGAAAATGGCCGCTGCCTGACCTTTCAGGTCACGCTGAGAGCCGGCGAGAGAGGCCGGGGCCCGAAATTGCAACCGATCTGTGCAGCGCCATTGCCCCACGCGCCCGGATCTGTAGACGCGCCGCTCGAAACTCCACCGACGCGGGCCGCGCCGGCGACACCCGCCGGGAGTGTCTTGAAGGATGCCGGGTTGCCCAACGTGGCAGATCGGAAGAGTGTGCCGATTGCGACCAGTTGGGAGTGGGAATCCTTGCCCGAATAGGTCTGCCAAGCCGGTATGGAATAATCCTTGAACGCGTAAGGTGATGACGCGGGTGAGATGGCAAAGACGCCCCCATCCGACTTTGCCCCTTGGAAGCAGTTGTAATCACTGAGCGCGACGGTACCGTCGCAAAAGCAGGCGGGGCCGTTAGTCGCGCCACTTGCGGCGCATGCAACAATATTGTTGTAGAACGTGACTGTTGCCGAAGTAGGAAGGAATACCCCCGCCGAGCCCTGGCCGGCGAAAGCGCCATTGGGGTACCAGAAGGTATTGTTGTACAACACCCATTTCTGGAGGGACGGAAGGTGGGCAGCATTGCTGCCCCATATCCCCGTCGGGGACACGATGATGTTGTTGTACGCCGTAACGGCTGTTCCAGCGCCACCGCCCGCGCAATCTTCGAAGGCGCTATTCGAGTAGGTGCCCATCACTTCCAGATAGTTGTAGCGGTAGGTGGAACCAGCGGTTGTGTTTTTATCGTAGATCGCCACGTTGCAGTCGTAGACCGTGTTGTACTCGTAGACGTTACCGAGGCACTCTTGCGAAAAGATCCCCGCGCAGTCCCACAGGCTGACGTTGCCGCTCGTCGGAATACACGCGTGAATCTTGCAGTTTCTGACGACGGCACCCGTGTTGTAGTAAAACAGCACGCCACCCATGTTGCCGTTCTCGTTGCCCGCGATGTCATAAATCTCGCAGTTCTGGATAACCGTCCCCGTCGCGCCGCCGGGAGCGGAACTGCCAGCCGACGGATAGAACGTCGCCCCGAACTGCATTGAGCGGGTCAGATACAACCCGTCGACGACCACATTGCCTGCGGTCGGCTGCCCACCGGAACCCTGGCCGATGATTGCGCACTGATTTGTCGGGTAGCCACCGCCCGACGGATTTGCAGCAGTGAGAATGGCCTGTCTCGCATTGACAGCCGCAACGACAGTGGGTGAGCCCGCAGTACCGCCGTTGACCCGCAGGGCAGGCGAGGAGTAACTGCCGGCCTGGCAGAGAGAGTACACGTTGTACGTCCCGTCAAGCAGACCCACCTTTTTACCTGCGTAAACGCTTTGCTTGGTATTCAGGGCGGTAATCGCCCATGGCTGCGATTGCGTTCCCGGATTGGAGTCGGAACCATTTGGGCCGATGTAGTAATCGAAGGTCGCGACGGACTGCCCGAAAGCATCCCGAAGGAAGAATGGCGCCCCGGTCATCGCCACGGCCGCGAGGCCGCCTCTGGTTATCAACGTTCTGCGAGTGATCATTTGCGCACACCTTCTAGGTTCGCGGACTATTCGTCATAGTCACTGGGGTAACGATAGCGGCGCAATTGTCGCCGGGCGTCGACAGCTGCGGCATTTCTCGAGCCGAGGATTCCGTGACGGCCATCACATCGGGTTCGTCAATTGGATGTCGCACTGCCGAGCGGGACCTCGTCTTTACGATTAATCCATGTTCGGCGGAGGATTTTGCGCATTGGGTTTTCGATCACAGTGAAGAGGCCGTACCCGACAGCTACGGTAATTGCAAGAAAGACAATCAACAATATGCCGCTTTGCGTCGGAGTGGGAGTGCCGCGAATCAACCTCTGGAATATATGTCGCAAAAAAACCACGACCAGATAGTGCGACAGATAGATCGAGTACGAAATTGTCCCCAGGAAAGTCAGGACGCGTGACCCGAACAGCGCGTCTGCGATTCGCGACTTCGCGGCTCCCGATATCAGCAGAGCGAAACAGCAGATCAGTACTCCGATTTCCAGGCCCGGCGCAGCTCTGATCGTAACAAAGGCGATCCCAAGCAAGCTGGCAATGGTCAACATCGTGGCGACTGCAGGCCGGATATGCTGGCTCAGGTGATACATGGCCATGCCCAGCACGAATGCCGTCTCAACCCGGACAATTGTCCAGCTCCACGGAAGCATGAATTGGCTGCCTCCATTTACGACGATTGCCAGGCCAAAGGGCACAGCCATCGCCACTGCCGCCAGCAGCAGGGATTTACCCATAGTCAGGGTTCCATTCAGCAGAAACGCCAGCAAAGGAAAGCTCAGATAGGCAAACCACTCGGAACCAACCGACCAGGAAACGCCGTTCCACCCCTGGCTGTGTGGAAGTCCCCATCCATTGGTCAGTGTCAATGCCGCGGCGAGGGCGGAGAGAGAGAATTGATCCTTTACGGAGGCTGTCAGTGTTTCCGGAAACACCACCGCCGCCATCCACATCACTGGGAGCCACGCGAGTGTCATTACTGCGTGGGCGGGATAGATGCGCGCAAGGCGCAGCTTCCAATATCGCCAGGTCGACGACCACGAAAGGACTTCGAAGTCCCCAAGATGCACGTAGCACATCACGTAACCGCTCAAGACAAAGAACAAATCGACGGCGACCCACCCGCACTGGATGACATTCCTGATCGCCACGGGAAAACCCGGGTCTATTGCCAGCATGCCCGTGCCGTGGAACAGAGCTACCCAGATCGCGGCTATGCCCCGCAAACCCGTAAGGCTGTTGATGGTCTGGCGGGTCATTACTTGAGGATCCCTGTCATTCGGAGTGTTCCCGGACTAACGCAGCTCGATTCGTTGCTCTCTTATGCTTACACTTATGGAACCCACCCAACCATGTCATAAGCGACAAGTGACCCATTCTATGCCAATGGCGGGCCCGCAGGCCCGTACGCGGTCACATGACAGCATGTCGCGTTCACGTTGGAAATGAGGAACCAGGCGTTTCCTTGCCGTTGATAGCAGCTAATATGTCAAGACCGCGGCGGGGGGCAGGTCGCCCATTCCGGGGAGTTTGCGCGGCGGGAATTCTGGATGCTGCTTGCGCTCACGCTTCCGAGCAATACCTTTCGATCACCGTGTGACTCCAGTCCATCCATTTTCCCGGCATCGGAAGACAATTTTTGGATTGGAGAGCCGAGTGATTCCGCGCACCAGCAGGATCGCAAACTGCTCCTGGACGAGCACATAGGAGCGGACGATTGGCCAGCAAGGATCCTGAAGAAGCACGCCATGGTCGTGCAGATGTAGACCATGCAATGCACGGCCTTCGCTGGATCGGAACAGCAAGGTTGTTTGCGCAATTGGTCACCTGGAGCCTGACGATCGTCACGGTTCGTCTGCTCAGCCCCAGTGACTATGGCCTCGTTGCGACCTCCGGACTTTTTACCGTACTCGCTACATTCCTGATGGATGGTGGTTTAAGCGTCGTCCTCGTCAGCCGCCGCGACCTTTCGCCACGGATGCAGGGTGCGGCAATGATGGTGGTGTTGCTTGCATCGCTGGTATTGGCAGGAGCCATCGCCGCCGCTGCCCCGTTTGGCGCTCATTTATTCAACAACGAAGCATTGACGAACGTGCTGCGGGTGGCAGCGCTGCAACTGCCCCTGGCTGCACTCTCGGTGGTACCAACAACACTTCTGTCGAAGGGCCTGCAGTTCAAGGCACTTGCACTCGCCCAGGCAGGCTCCAGCGTCCTTCAGGGAATTACGATGCTGGCGCTGGCCTGGCTTGGAGCAGGCTATTGGTCGCTGATAATCGGCACTCTAGTAGGAAGTGCGGCGCGCGCCTCAATGCTTTGGCTGGGTCTCAAGCACCGCCCGTCACCGAATTTCGACTTCGCCACTCTTGGGCGTGTCTGGCGCAGCGGAATCCAGATGGTCGGTCAGCGGCTGGTGTACTTCAGCGCGCAGGATTTCGACACGTTCATGCTCGGCAGATTGGGCGGCTCGGCCGTTTTGGGCTCCTATTCACTCGCCAAGACTTTGTCGCACTCACCCCTCGATCAACTGGCGGGAATCGTAAACCAGGTATCGTTGCCGGCATTCGCCGCGAAAGGCGGCGACGACCAGGGACAGTACCAGGCACTGCTGCTGCTGATTTCGACCGTTGCGACCCTCGTGTTCCCTCTATTCTGGCTGGGCGGCG
>Ga0335083_10001097_pt1 | contig 37994 bp, 30 predicted proteins | sample Lox_Sample_42_FD_206716 | JGI IMG/M metagenome (GOLD analysis project Ga0335083, IMG submission 206716) | Soil microbial communities from Loxahatchee National Wildlife Refuge, Florida, United States - Lox_Sample_4.2 | ecosystem: Environmental > Terrestrial > Soil > Wetlands | place: USA...
GCAAGGCGGCCGAGCGGCTGGGTATCAGCCAGCCCTCCGTGAGTTCACAGATCAAATCGATGGAACGCTATCTCGGCTATCAGCTGTTCGAGCGTCATCGTGGCGCGCTGGCCATGCTCTCGTCCGAGGGCAAGAATTTCCTGTCCCAGGCACGGGACCTGGTGGCTGCCCAGAACGCCCTGGCATGCGCCCGCCTGGGTGGCACGCGCCTGGTGCCCCTGCAGATCAAGGTGCTCATCGGGCCGCTGCTGCTGGAACGCTGCGTGGAACCCGGCCTGGCTGCCTTCCGGCAGGCCAACCCGCACATCGACCTGCAGGTCCAGACTTTTTCCTCGGGGACGGTCGCGGAAGCGGCGTTTCACCGCGGGGAAGCCGACGTCATGCTGTACACCGGCGCGCTGCCAGAATGTGGCGATGGCGAGACGGCGGAAGTCATCTCGCGCATCAGCTGTTCACTTTATGGGGCCCCAGCGCTGGTCAGGCCGGTATTGCAGGGACAGCGTGCGCTGGATGAGCTGCCCTTCCTGTTGCTGGCGGAACATTTCCGCATCACGCAGTGGACGCTCGATCAGTTCGCCCGCAAGGGAGTCATTCCGCGGCAGATCGTATCGCCGCGGCCGCAATCGCTCGATCACCTGCTGCAGATGGTGCTCGCCGGGCGCGGCGTGGGCATGTTCTTCGACATCGAAATCGCCTCGCACATGCGCTCCGGGCGCGTGCTGCCATGCGGCCCCGCACTGGATCCCGTGTCACGTGTAATGGTGATCGGTCCGCGGGCAAGGGCGGCCGATGCCGCGCCGCTGCTGGCCTTCCTGCGTCACGCGGTGCGCAAGGACGACGAGGCCATTGCGACGCAACATGCACGACTGGGCCATCCGGGTTTGTTGGTTGGCGACGACAGTCTGGCGCGCCTGGTCGGGTTGTGACCTGTCACAACAAAAATGTCATTTCGGGGGGGCCGACGCTCGTGTATAGTCTGGCCTCGAGATCAATGGCCTCCGGGCCGTTCGCGTCTCGATAGTCGTGGAACAAGACCCCCCGTTTCCACGTTATATTTTAGCCCCGCCGCAACGCGGGGCTTTTTTTTGCCCGTATCCATTCTGGACGCGGCGTATCGAAATTGTCGAGGCATCGGGATGCGCATTGCAGTACCACGCGAGATCAAGAACCGTGAATACCGCGTGGCACTGACGCCGGCCGGGGTGCGCGAGCTGGCCGCCGCCGGCCACACGGTGATGGTGGAACGCGGCGCTGGCGAAGGCGCGGGGTTCGCCGACGCCGCGTACACCACGGCCGGTGCGCGGCTGGAAGCGGACGTCGGCAAGCTGTTTGCCGAAGCGGAATTGATCGTCAAGGTCAAGGAGCCGCAGCCGCAGGAGTGCCGGCGCCTGCGCGCCGGCCAGACGCTGTTCACCTATCTGCATCTCGCGGCGGATCGGGCGCAGGCCGAGGCGCTGATGGCGTCGGGTGTCACCGCCATCGCCTACGAAACCATCACCGCGCCCGACGGCAGCCTGCCGCTGCTGGCGCCGATGAGCGAGATCGCCGGCCGCATGTCCGTGCCGGTCGCGGCGCATTGCCTGATGAAGGCCCAGGGCGGCGCCGGACTGCTGCCTGGCGGCGTGCCGGGCGTCGCGCCCGCGAAGTTCGTGATACTCGGTGGCGGCGTCGCCGGCAGCCATGCGGCGCAGATGGCCCTGGGCCTCGGAGCCGATGTCACGGTGGTCGACCGCTCGCTGCCGCGGCTGCGCCAGCTGGCGGCTGAATCCGGCGCCGCGCTCAGGACCGAGTACTCGACCCGCGACGCAATCGAGCGCCTGGTGCGCGGCGCCGACGTGGTGATCGGCTCGGTGCTGATTCGCGGCGAAGCCGCGCCCCGGCTGGTCACGCGCGACATGGTGGCGGGCATGCATGCCGGCGCAGTGCTCGTTGACATCGCCATCGACCAGGGCGGCTGCTTCGAGACCAGCCGCCCGACCAGCCACGATGCACCCACTTTCGTGGAAGCCGGCGTGGTGCATTACTGCGTGACCAACATGCCGGGCGCGGTGCCGCGCACCTCCACGGCCGCGCTCACCCATGCGACGCTGCCCTACATCCGCCAGCTCGCGGACCGCGGCATTGCCGCGGCGCTGACCTCGGACCCGCATTTCCGGCGCGGCCTGAACGTGGCCGACGGCGAGATCCGCAGCGAGCCGGTGGCGCACGCACTCGGGCTGCCGCTGCGCCCGTAGCTCGCGGCGGGACCGCGGATCCATTTAGAATCGCGCGATTTGCGGGGAACTGGCATGGCACGCACGGCCGCGGAGCAGCGCAATCTCGAGCTGGTACTCGAGATGTACAACCGGGTGCTGGTGCCCTTCGATTCCTCGCAGGTCGAGCGCTACATCTCCCCGGACTACGTGCAGCACAGCTCGCTGGCGCCGCCCGGGCGTGAATCGCTGAAGCAGTTCCTGGATTTCATCCGGCAGCAGTCGCCCGACGCGCAGACGCACATCAAGCGCGCCTTCGTCGACGGCGACCATGTCATCTGCCACGTGCACGTGATCCGGCATCCCGGCGATCCGGGGCTGGCGGTGGTCGACATCTTCCGCGTGGCCGGCGACATGATCGTCGAGCACTGGGATGTGCTGATGGACGTGCCGGCGACGCCGGTCAATCCACTGCCGATGTTCTGAGGGGGGCGGGCAATGAGCAGGCGATTCGAAGACAAGGTGGTGCTGGTGTTTGGCGGCAACAGCGGCATCGGCCTGGCTGCCGCCACGGATTTCGCCGCCGAGGGCGCGCAGGTGGTCATCACCGGCCGCGATGCGCGCACGCTGGCCGAAGCGGAGCGCACCATCGGCGCCGGGGCGCTCGCGGTCCGGTCCGATATCGCCGATCTCGATGCGCTGGACGAGCTGTACCGCCAGGTGCGTGCCCGGCACGGTCGCATCGATGTGCTGTTCGTCAACGCCGGCATCGGCGGCTTCGTGCCGGCCGCGGCCGTGACGCCGCAGTTCTGGGACAGCGTGCATGCGGTGAACCTGCGCGGCTGCTTCTTCGCCGCGCAGAAGGCGCTGCCGTTGATGGGCCGGGGCGGTGCCATGGTGTTCACCGGGTCGATCGGCAGCCAGCTGGCGGCGCCGGGCAACGTGACCTATGCGGCCGCCAAGGCCGGCCTGCGGGCGGTGGCGCGCAACTTCGCTGCCGAGCTGCTGCCGCAGGGCATACGCGTGAACATGGTCAGCCCCGGTGCCACCGAGACTGCAATCCTGTATCGCAATCCCGGCATGGACGACAAGGCAGTGGCGGGGCTGCGGCAGATGATGATCGCCAATACGCCGATGAAGCGCATGGGCAGCCCGCAAGAGATCGCGCGCGCGGTGCTGTTCCTGGCCTCCGCCGAGGCGAGCTTCATCACCGGTGTCGACCTGTTCGTCGACGGCGGCGTCGTCGAGCTGTAGGCCAGGTTGCCCGGGATACCCCCGCCGGCGGAGCCGGCCCGCCACCCGCCGCTGGCCGACCTGGTCGAGTCGCGCCTCGCGCAGCTTGATGCCCAGGCGCCGCGGACCGGCGCGGTGCTGCGCGCACATCCGGCGCTGGCCGCGCAGGGGCGGCAGGTGCTGCTGGGCAGCCAGTACGCGCTGCGCACCCTGCTGCGCGAGGATGCGCTGCTGCCGCAGCTGTGGAGCGAGGGCGCGCTCGATGCGCCGCGCACCGCGGCTGATTACCGCGCCCTGGTGGAGGAGTTGCAGCCCGATGCGGCGGCGGTCGAGGCCGCGGCCCTGCAGGGGCTGCGGGTGCTGCGCCGGCGCGAGATGCTGCGGCTGGTGTGGCGCGACCTCGGCGGCGTTGCCGACATCCATACCACGCTGCGCGAGACCTCCTGGCTGGCCGACGCCGTCATTGCCGGCGCCGCGCGCATGGCCGCGGCGCTGCTGGCTCCACGACATGGCCGGCCGCCGGCTGAAGCCGGTGAGCTGATGGTGCTGGCCATGGGCAAGCTCGGCGGCACGGAGCTGAATTTCTCCTCCGACGTCGACCTGATCTTCCTGCACGCGCGCGGCGCGCCGACCGACGGGCCCGCGCCGCTGGAGCTGGAGGAGTACTACACGCGCCAGGGCCGGCTGCTGATCCGCCTGCTCGACGAGGCCACCGAGGACGGCTTTGCGTTCCGCGTCGACATGCGCCTGCGGCCGTTCGGCGAGTCCGGGCCGCTGGTGGCGAGCTTCCCGTTCCTCGAGGATTACCTGCAGGCTCACGGCCGCGACTGGGAGCGCTATGCATGGATCAAGGCGCGCGCATTGACGGACCGCGAGCGCTTTGCCGGGTTGCGCGAGCAGATGCTGCGACCCTTCGTGTACCGGCGCTATCTGGACTTCGGCGTGTTCGAGTCCCTGCGCGAGATGAAGGCGCTGATCGGCCGCGACGTGCAGCGCCGCGACCGGCTCGACAGCATCAAGCTCGGTCCCGGCGGCATCCGCGAGCTAGAGTTCATCGTGCAGGCCTTCCAGCTCGTGCGTGGGGGGCAGGACGGCTCGCTGCGCGAGCCGTCGCTGCTGACCGTGCTGCCGCGGCTGGCGCGCAGCCGCCTGCTGCCGCCCGCGGCCGTGGAGGAGCTGCAGCAGGCCTATGATTTCCTGCGGTTGCTCGAGAACCGGGTACAGATGTTCGACGACGCGCAGACCCATGAGCTGCCGCAGGACGCGACGGCGCGGGCGCGCGTCGCCGCGGCGCTGGGCTTTGCGGATGCGGCGGCCATGGAGGCGCAGCTGCGCGCGCACCGCGCGCGCGTCGAGGCGCACTTCGCGGCCCTGTTCAGCGAGGGTGAGGCGCGCGCCGCGGTGGCGCTGGATCTGGCGGCGCTGTGGGAGCCATCGCTGGGGCGCGCCGCACTCGCCGACCAGCTCGCACAGTTTGCCGAGGATGGCCCGGCATTGCTGGCGCGCCTGGAATCGCTGGTGGGTGGCGCCCGGCTGCGACGGCTGGACGAGATCGGCCGGCGCCGCCTCAAGCAGCTGCTGGAGTTGCTGCTGGCCGGGCACCAGGCCGCGCGCGACCCCGCGGCGCTGCGCCGCATCTGCGACATCCTCGAGGCCATCGGCTCGCGCTCGGCGTACTTCTCGCTGCTGGTGGAAAACCGGCGCGCGCGCGCGCGGCTGATGGAGGTGGTTCACCAGGGCGATTTTCTCGCCGGCCACCTGGCGCGCAATCCGGGGCTGCTCGATGAGCTGCTGGACGAGCGCTGGCTCGACGGCCTGCCGGACCGCGCGGGACTGGCCGCGGAGCTGGGTTCGCGCCTGGCCGAGATCGCGCCCGACGATGTGGAGCGCGAAGTGGAGCAGCTGGCGCGCTTCAAGCAGGCCGCGGTATTCCGCGTCGCACTCGCCGACCTGTTCGGCCGCCTGCCGCTGATGCAGGTCAGCGACCGTCTCACCGAGATCGCCGGGCTGATCCTCGAGAAGGCGATGGCACTGGCGCTGCGGCAGTCCGCCGCGCAATACGGCATGCCCTGCTGCGTGGAAGACGGAGTGCGCCGTCCGGTGGCCATCGCGGCGCTTGGCTATGGCAAGTTCGGCGGCTTCGAGCTGGGATACGGCTCGGACCTCGACCTGGTGTTCCTGCACGACAGCGCCGGCGAGCGCCAGGAGACCGATGCCGCGACGCCGCTCGACAACCAGGTGTTCTTCCTGCGCTACGCGCAGCGGCTGATCAACCTGCTGACCATGCACTCGGCGGCCGGCCGGCTCTACGAGATCGACGTGCGCCTGCGTCCCTCCGGCAAGGGCGGCATGCTGGTCACCAGCATCGGTGCCTTCCGCCGCTACCAGTACGAGGAAGCCTGGACCTGGGAGCACCAGGCGCTGCTGCATGCGCGCGCCGTGGCTGGGGATGCGGCGCTGATGGCGCGCATCGAGGCGGTGCGCATGGACGTGCTGGAGCACGCGGTGCGCCGCGCCGACCTGCGCGAGCAGATCCGCAACATGCGCGAACGCCAGCGGCGCGAGCTGGCGCAGGGCGGCGCGGAGCTGTTCGACCTGAAGCACGATCGCGGCGGCATCGCCGACATCGAGTTCCTGGCGCAGTACTGGGCGCTGCGCTGGGCGGCCGAATATCCGCCCGTGGTGCTTTTTCCCGACACGATCCGCCAGCTCGAATCCGTCGCCTCGATGGCGCTGGTACCGCAGCCGACCGTGGACCTGCTGGTGCGCGCCTACCAGCGGTACCGGCACACGGCCCACCGGCGCGCACTGGAGAGGATCAGCGGGCCGGTCGAGGCGGCGGACTTCGCAGCGGAACGTGCCGCCGTGGCGGCCATCTGGCACGCCACGATGGAGGAGCCCGTATAATCCGCCGCATGTCACCACCCGCCACGCTGCTGCAGGCCAATGCGTCCCGGACCTACGAAGTGGAGGCGGCCGATCTGCCCCTTGCGTGCCCGATGCCGGAAATGACCCTCTGGAACTCGCATCCGCGGGTGTACCTGCCGATCGAGGAGACCGGCAGCGCCAAGTGTCCCTACTGCGGCGCCGAGTACACGCTGCGCCGCTGATGAAACTGCTGCGCACGGCGGTGCGCGGCCCGCGCGGGCAGGGCGCGCTGTTCGCCAATGCCGCCATCGATGCGCAGATCAACATGCTGTGGTTCGAACCGCGCTACTGGATCAGCCGCGAGGCGGTGGTGGGGCAGTACGGCGGCCGCCATGGTACGGCACTGGTGTTCGAGCAGCAGGGCAGGCGTTACGTGCTGCGCCACTACCGACGCGGCGGCATGGCCGCCCGCTTCAGCCACGACGAATACCTGTGGCTGGGTGAACACCGTACGCGGTCGCTGGCCGAGCTGCGCCTGCTGCTGCAACTGCATGCCGCAGGACTGCCCGTGCCGCGACCGGTCGCCGGCCGCTACGAGCACACCGGTATCGCCTACCGGGCGGATCTCATCACCGAGCAGCTTCCCGACACGCTGTCGCTGGCCCGGCGGCTGGAGGCGGGCGAGCTGAGCCTTGCGACCTGGCAGGCGGTGGGACGCTGCATCCGGCGTTTCCACGACCACGGCGTGTGCCACGCGGATCTCAACGCGCACAACATCCTGCTGCGAGGCGACCACGAGGTGTTCCTGGTGGATTTCGACCGTGCCGCGCGGCGCCGCAAGCCCGGCATGTGGCGCGATGCGAACCTGGCGCGGCTGCGCCGTTCGCTGGAAGCGCTGGATGACACGCGGCGCGAGCGTCGCTGCGGCGACACCGAGTGGCAATGCCTGCTGGCAGCCTGGCTGTAGATCCCCGCCATTGCAGCATGGCGCGGCGCTGCTATTCGCTGCTGCTCCGCTGCGCGCTGCCGCTGGCGCTGGCGTGGTTCCTGTGGCGCGGCCGGCGCGATCCGGCGAGCCGCGGCAGCCTGGCGCAGTGCCTGGGCCTCGGCCTGCAGCCACGCGACGACCGGCCATTGTGGCTGCACGCCGCTTCGGTCGGGGAGGTGCGGTCGCTGGCGACGCTGCTGCGGGCGCTGCATCAGGCCGGTCATCGGCTGCTGCTGACCGTGGGCACGCCCACCGGTGTCGCGCATGCGCGCCTGCTGTACGCGGATCTGGCTGCGGCGCCGGTGGCGGGGCATCGCGCGCTCGTGGTGCAGGCAGCGCCCTGGGACCTGCCCGGTGCCGTGCGCCGCTTCATGCGTGCCAGCGACCCATGCGCCGGTGTATTCGTCGAGACCGAGCTGTGGCCGAACCTGCTCGGGGAAGCATGCGGCGCCGGTGTGCCGCTGATCCTGGTCAGCGCGCGGCTTTCGGCGCGGTCGCTGGCGCGCTACCTGCGCTGGGCGCCGGCGCTGATGCGCGATGCGGTGCGCTGCTTCGCCGCGATCGCGGCCCAGAGCGAGGCGGATCGCGCGCGGCTGGTGCGGCTGGGCGCATCACCCGATGCCGTGTCGGTGGGCGGCAGCCTCAAGGCCGAACTGGTGCTGCCTGCCGGGCTGGCCGGGCATGCCGCGGCACTGCGTGCGCACTGGGCCGCGCAGCGGCCGCTGTGGATTGCCGGCAGCACGCATGCGGGCGAGGAGACCATCTGCCTGGCCGCGCAACAGCGGCTGCTGGCCGAGGCTCGCCGGCGGGGTGATGTGGCGCCACTGCTGGTGCTGGTGCCGCGCCATCCACGACGCTGTGGCGAGGTGGCGCGGGAAATCGCCGCGGCGCGCCTGGCTCATGCCCGAACCAGCCAGACCGGTGTGGCCGTCGCCGGGCTCGAAGTGCTGCTGGCGGACGAGATGGGTACGCTGCTCGGCTGGTATGCGGCCGGCGATGCCGCCTTCGTCGGAGGCAGCCTGGTGCCCGTGGGAGGACACAATCTGCTGGAGCCTGCCGTGCTCGGCAAACCCGTACTGGCCGGGCCGCATGATGCCAATGCGCCGGAGGTGGCTGTGCGCCTGCGGGATGCCGGGGCATTGAACATCGTGCATGGCGCCGACGAGCTGGCGGCTGCGCTGGCGGAGCTGTTCGCCCGACCGGAGCGTGCGCACCGGCTCGGCGCGCTGGCAGAGGCCGCCGCGACCCCGGAACACTCGGCTTCGCGGCACGCCCTCGAACTGCTGGCGCGCCTGCCGGCGCGCCACTGAGGTTTACTGCGCCGGCGCGACCGGAGTAGCCGGCGTGGCCGCCGGAGCGGCGGCGGGAGCCGTGCCCGGAGGCGGCGCGGTCACGGTGAGCAGCCGGTTGATTTCCTCGAGCGTGCCGCGATCCAGGTTGCCGGCCGCCAGCCGCAGCGAGATCAGGTCATTGAGATAGGAATACTTGGCGGCCGAGTAGTTGGTCTCGGCCTGGATCAGCTGCTGGCGCGAGTTCAGCAGGTCGATCTCGGTGCGGGTGCCGACATTGACGCCTGCCTGCGTGGCATCGAGCGCGGTGCGGCTGGATTCCAGCGCCTGGCGCAGTGCCTGCACACGGGCGATCTCGCTGATCACGCCGAGATAGGCATCGCGTGCCTGCCGCTCCACGTCGCGCGAAGTCAGTTCCAGACGTTCCTTGGCCGCGATCCACAGGTACTGGCTCTGTCGCACGCGCGACTGGGTGACGCCGCCGCTGAAGATCGGCACGCTGATCTGCAGTGCCACTGACTTGCCGCTGATGTTGGGGACGCCGGTTTCGTGCAGGTCGCTGTGGTTGTCGCCCGCGACGATGTCGATGCTGGGCATGTGGCCGCCCATGCTGCTGCTGACGGCATCGCGCGCAATGTCCGCGGCCAGCCGGCTCGACACCAGCGAGGCATTCTGGTCCATCGAGGTCTTCACCCACGCTTCCACGTCGGCGGGATTGGGCGATACCAGCGGCATGTCCTCGCCGGGCTCGTTCAGCGACGCCGGCTGCTCGCCGATCGTGGCGCGCAGCTGTTCCTGGGCGCTGGAGAGCGCGCGCTGCGCGGCAATGACCGCGGCGGCGGCGTTGTCGCGCGCCGCGCGGGCTTCCTGCACGTCAGTGATGGCGATCAGCCCCACGTCGAAACGCTGCTGCGCCTCGTCGAACTGGCGCGCGAATGCATCGCGCGCGGCCTGCTCCGCGCGCAGGTTGTCCTGCGCCTGCAGCACCGCGAAGTACTGGCTGGCGACGCGCTGTGCGAGCCCCTGCTGCTGCGAAAGGTAATCGGCTTCGGCCTGCGCAAGCTGGTGGTCGGACTCGCGCAGCGCCACCCAGTTCTGCCAGGAGAACACGTTCTGCCGCAGCGACAGGTTCCAGTTGTCCGTGGTGGTCCAGCTCGGGTCGCCCGGGCTGTTCTTCTCGCGGGTGCGGCCGGCGCTGGCGGACACCTGCGGCAACAGCGAACCGATCGCCTGGGGCCGGGCTTCGCGCTGCGCGAGCCTGGTGGCGTCCGCCTCGCGGATCTGGGGATCGTTCTGTACGGCCTGGTCGTACACCGACAGCAGATCGGCTCCCTGCGCCGCCATCGAGGCGGCGAACAGCGCGACAGAGCCAGCGACAGGCCAGAGTTTTCCGCGTTTCATGAGCTGTTCCCGAATGCTTGTTGTTTGCGTCGTGAATAAGAGCCGATTGGCCGCCCTGGGTTCCCCGCACCCTTCAGAAGACGAACTGATCGGCGGTGACCGGATAGTCGAGCGGGTCGACCACGGTTTCGAACAGGCTGTGCATGTCACGCTGCTTTTCCGCGTCCTTGCTGACCAGGCGCCCTTCCATCGCGGGCGCCTCGCCGGTGAACAGGAACAGTCGTCCCCACGGCGCGAGCAGTGATTCGAAGCGTGCGTCATAGCGGGGCAGCGAGCCGGTCAGCACGATGATGTCCCACGCCGGCCGTGTCGGCTGCCAGGCGAAGGCATCGGTTTCCTCGACTTGCGCATTGCCGATGCCGGCCGCGTGCAGGTTGGCGCGGGCGTGCCGCGCCAGCGCGGGGCGGATTTCCAGGCTGTGTACCTGTTGCGCCAGCAGCGCCAGGCAGGCGGTGAGGTAGCCGGAGCCGGTGCCGATCTCCAGCACGCGGTCAGTGCGGCGGGGCGCCACCGCCTGCAGGATGCGTCCGATCAGGGTGGGTGTAAGCATGTGCTGCCCCTCGCCGAGCGGGATGGCGAGATCCCCGTACGCGGCCCCGCTCCAGCTGGCGGGCACGAAATCCTCCCGCGGCAGCCGCTCGAACATCGCCAGCACTTCAGGCGGCAGGACCGACCAGGCGCGGATTTGCTGGTAGATCATCTGGGTGCGGGCAAATGTGGTGGTGGACATGGTCGAACCGGGCTACGGGCGGAGGCGGCAGAATATCAGGTAGCTGATCTTTTTACTCTAGGGAGAGCCCGCAAGCTGCTTGAAGCTTATGTCCAACTTGGGCGTTGCCATTCGGCGACTACGCTATTCTGCAACGTTCCTGCCTCCCACCACGTCACAACTTCCACGAGCACATGTCCGCAGCGGGCCTCCTGAGCCTCATTTTCGCGCTCGCGCTCGCGGCGGTTATCCTGCTGGCGTTATGGCAGGCCGCAGTGCGGCGCACCAGGACCCTCGCGGAACAGGTCGAGGCGGCCACCGAGGCCGCCGCCTTTCCTCCGGCACCCAGGGGATCCATGGCACCGGGCGGCCTGTTCGGGCTCGTGGCCGATCGGGTGCACGAGGCGGTGCTGCTGCATGCCGACAGGATTCTCTATGCGAACCCGCAGTTCGCGGGACTTCTCGGCATGGATCGCATGCAGATCATCGGCCGGTCGCTGGCCGAGTTCGTGCCGGCCGACCAGGCGGAGCTGGTGGCCGGCAATCTCGCGCGCGGCCTGGCAGGGGAAGCCAGCCCCACCCGTTTCGAGGTGGATCTGCTGGGTGCCCAGGGACAGCTCAGCCGGCTGGAAGTGGGCTTCGCGCGCACCGACTGCGACGGCGTGCCGGCGTTGCTGATCACCGGCGTGGAGGTGATCCCCACGATGACTTCGCCCGTGCTGGCCGGCGGCACCGGCATTTTCGAGCTGGGCGGACGCTCACGCGCGCGCCTGGCACTGGAGTCCGTCGGCGAGGCCTTGCTGACCACCGAGGCGAACGGCCACATCGATTACGCCAACCCGGCGGCGGCGGGGCTGCTCGGCGTGGAGGCTCGCGCGCTGCTCGGCCAGCCACTCGATGAGGTCATCGGGCTGGTGGATGAAACCGACCGCAAGCTGCTGAAGGATCCGATCCAGCTGGCATTGCAGGGCACGACCACGCTGGCCTCCGGACGACGCGCCTTCCTGCTGGCGCGCACGGCGGGCACGGAGCGCTCGATCGAGCTGACGGCGTCGCCGCTGCGCAGCCGCGACAACGGCACCGAGGAAATCGTCGGCGTCGTGGTGCTGCTGCACGACGTCACCGAGTTGCGCGGCATCACGCGCCAGATGTCCTACCAGGCGACGCACGACGCGCTGACCGGCCTGGTGAACCGCCGCGAGTTCGAGCGGCGCCTCGCCGAGGCGCTGGAAAGCGCGCATCGTGGCGACGCGCATCATGTGCTCGCCTACATCGACCTCGATCATTTCAAGGCGGTGAACGACAGCGACGGCCACCAGGCCGGCGACAGCCTGCTGCGCGAGGTGGCCAAGATCATGCGCGAGGCGGTGCGCGACACCGACGTGGTGGCGCGCATCGGCGGCGACGAGTTCGCGCTGCTGCTGCCGGGCTGCCCGCTGGATCGCGGCCGGCAGATCGCCGAGGACCTGGCGCGCGTGGTGGCGCAGCACCGCTTCGTGTGGAAGGACCAGATCCACCACATCGGGGCCAGCATCGGGCTGGTGGAGCTGGCGCGCGACAGCGGCTCGCTGGAGGAAACCATCGCCGCGGCCGACTCGGCCTGCTATGTGGCGAAGAAGCAGGGGATGGGCAAGGTGGCCGTGTACTCGGCGCGTGATGAAGTCGCGGCGCGCCACAACGGCGACATCCACTGGCTGCGCACGCTGCAGGCGGCGCTGCGCGACCACACCTTCCGGCTGTACTGGCAGCCCATCGTGCCGGCATTCGGCGCCGATGGCCGCGGGCCGGCGATGGAAGTGCTGGTGCGCCTGTCCGACGGCAAGGGCGTCGAGCTGTCGCCGGCGGCGCTGGTGCGTGCCGCCGAGCGCTATCGCCTGATGGGTCTGGTGGACCGCTGGGTGGTGCAGACCACGTTCACCGCGCTGGGCCGCGGCGCGATCGCGCTGCCGGCACAGCGCTCGCTGGCAATCAACATCTCCGGCCAGACGCTGGCCGACGGCCAGTTCCTCGACTTCGTGGTCGAATCCTTCGACCGCAGCGGCGTGGAGCCCGCGCAAGTGTGCTTCGAGATCTCCGAGAGCGCGGTGGTCGCGGACCTGGACGCGGCGCGGCGCTTCGTCGGCGTGCTGCACGGCATGGGCTGCCAGTTCGCGCTGGATGATTTCGGCAGCAACCTGGGTTCGTTCGCCTCGCTGAAGAACCTGCCGATGGATTACCTGAAGATCGACGGCTCCTTCATGCAGAACCTGGCGCGCGACAGCGTGAACCAGGCGATGGTCGCGGCCACCATCAAGCTCGCGCGCTCGCTGAATTTCAAGGTGATCGCCGAGCAGGTGGAGGATGCCGCGGGCCTGGACGCAGCGCGCAGCGTCGGCGTGGATTACGTGCAGGGTTACGCGGTCGGCAGGCCCAAGCCGCTGAATCTCGCGGCATAGGCAAAACCGCCGGGCTTGCAGGTGCGCTGATTGGTCGCACCGCCGCTGTTTTCCCCGGCGGCACAATGTCGTCGAAAGAGCTGCTCGACATGCGCAAGCACAATTCCAGACGGTTCCCGCTCGCTGCCGCCGTGATGTTCATGCCGGCGATGGTGGCGGGCATTGCCCGTGCCCATGTGGTGCTGGCCGAGCCGGACGCGGCCCCCGGCACGCGCTACGTCGGCCACTTCAAGGTGAGCCACGGCTGCAGTGGTTCGCCCACCGTAGCGCTGAGCATCGCGATTCCGCCTGGCGTTACCGACGTGGCCCCGGAAGTGCCGGCGGGGTGGCGCGTCAGTATCGTGCGGCAGAACGGCCGCATTGCGGCCGTCACGTGGGAAGGCGGTATGGTCGCAGCGGATACGCCGGGCGTGTTTGCTGTGGCAATGACCCTGCCTGACAGGGAAGGCGCGCTGACTTTTCCAGCCACCCAGACCTGTGAAGCCGGCACCGAACACTGGAGCGAGGTGGGTGTCGACAACTCGAAGCGTCCCGCGCCAACGTTGCGGCTGGCCACACAGGCCGGCGTCCCCTCTGCGCTGGAGGTCAGCGATGGATGGTTCCGCATGCTTCCACTGTCGGTTCCGTCAGGCGCCTATTTCACCTTGCGGAACACAGGGACGAAGGCCGCCACCCTCACCGGCGCAGATAGCCCGGCCTGCGGCATGCTGATGATCCACCAAAGCGGGAACCACGCTGGCACGAGCGCCATGATGGAAATGGCGGCAGTGGCCGTGCAGCCGGGTGCGCAAGTGCGTTTCGCGCCAGGCGGCTACCACTTGATGTGCATGAACGCCAGGCCAGTGCTCAAGCTCGGTGCCCGCGTGCCGGTCACGCTGCACTTCAGGGATGCGGCGCCGGTGACCGCGCTGTTCGAGGTGCGCGACGCCGCAGGCGAATAGCGCCGGCGGACAGGCGCTGGTGGCGGGCCAGATCCGGGTAGCTGCGACACTTCGTCGCTTCCACGAGGCCGGCCCGGGGCTTCCAATGCCGCTCCTGTTGCCGAGGGGACATTCAGCCCGCATGAAGCCGATCATTGGCCGAATCGCCACCGCCACGCTCGCCTGGCCATTGTCGCTGGCCGCGTTGCATGCGGCCGAAAAATCCCCGTCGGACGAGCAGCTGTCCGAGGTCACCGTCACCGGCAACCGGCCGACTTCACTGCCGTGGGAGATCCCGACCACCATCGAGAGCATCGATGCCGCCGACATCGCCCGCCGGATCAACGCCACCGATGCCGAGGACGCGCTGAAGTACTTCCCGAGCCTGCTGGTGCGCAAGCGCTACATCGGCGACTACGATCACGCCATTCTTGCCAGCCGCGCCTCCGGCACCGGCAACAGCGCGCGCTCGCTGGTTTACGCCGATGGCATCCTGCTGTCGAACCTGCTGGGCAACGGCGCCACCTTCACGCCGCGCTGGGGCATGGTCACGCCGGAAGAGATCGACCGGGTCAGCGTGCTGTACGGCCCGTTCTCGGCCGCGTATCCCGGCAATTCCGTGGGCGCGGTGGTGGACTACATCACCCGCATGCCGGATTCCTTCGAAGGCCATCTGCGCACTTCCGCTTTCGGCCAGCACTGGTCCAAGTACAGCACCGACGGGCACTACAATGGCTGGCAGGGCAGCGCCTCGGTGGGCGACCGCTCCGGCAACTGGTCGTACTGGCTGAACTACAACCGCACCGACAACGATGGCGAGCCGCTGGTGTTCGCCAACAAGCTGGTCAGCAGCGGCACCGCCGGCACTGCCGGCACCCCGGTGACCGGCGAGGTGGAGGGCCGCAACCCGAAGAACCAGGACTGGCTGCTGATCGGCGCGACCAACCAGAGCCATACCATCCAGGATCACGGCAAGGTGCGCCTGGCCTACGACTTCTCCCCGACACTGCGCGCCACCTACACGCTCGGTGCCTGGCGCAACGACACCGTGCGCCGTTCCGACACCTACCTGCGCGACGCCAGCGGCGCGCCGGTGTGGGGCGACCTGGGCAATGCCACCACCAGCTATGCAGTGAACATGGACGGGCGGCGCTATACGCTCACGCCGGCCGATTTCGCGCCCACCCGTACCTTCCTGCAGCACCTCATCCATGGGTTGTCGATCCGCAGCAACACCGGCGGGGCTTTCGACTGGGAAGCCGCGGCGAGTCTGTACGTCTACGCCACGGACCAGGTGCGCACGCCGACGATATTCGTGTCCAGTCCCGACACGCACGGCGCCGGCCGCATCACCGACATGCATGGCAGCGGCTGGAACACGCTGGACCTGAAGGGCACGTGGCGGCCGGAAGGGCTCGATGGTGCGCATCTGCTCGACTTCGGATACCAGCGCCTCGATGCCAGCCTGCGCACCCGCGTGCTCGGTACCACCGACTGGATAGACGGCGACCCAGGTGGCCGCGTGTCGTTGTTCGCTGGTGAAACCGTGCTCGACAGCCTGTACGTGCAGGACACCTGGCGGTTCGCGCCCGACTGGAAGGCCTCGCTCGGACTGCGCGGCGAGCAATGGCAGGCACGGGATGGCCAGCTGGGCGATGCCACCACGGTGCACGGCTTCGGCGCGCGGCGCGACCAGTACCTGTCGCCGAAGCTGGCGCTTTCCTGGGGGCTGGACCAGGACTGGACTCTGAAAACCTCGCTGGGTCGCGCGGTGCGCATGCCGACGGTGTCCGAGCTCTACCAGGGCACGCTGCAGGCCGGTGAAATCGTCAACAATGATCCCGGCCTGCGGCCGGAAAAATCATGGACCAGCGAGCTGAGCGCCGAGCGCCAGCTGACGCATGGCACGGCGCGCCTGACTGCTTTCCACGAGACCACGCACGATGCACTGTATTCACAGGTGAACGTGGTGGCGGGCGGCACGGTGGCGACCGTGCAGAACGTGGACGACATCCGTACCACCGGTCTGGAAGGCGCGTATGAGATGCGCGACCTGCTGCTCGCGGGCCTCGACCTGCAGGCCAGCCTCATCTACGCCCATTCGCGCATCGTGCGCAACGACCACTTCCCCGCCAGCGTCGGCAAGTGGCAGCCACGCGTGCCGCAGTGGCGCAGCGACCTGACGGCGAGCTACGCCTTCGCCGGCAAATGGGACGCGTCCGTGGCGGCGCGCTACAGCGGCCGGCAGTTCGGCCAGCTCGACAACAGCGACACCAATGGCGAGGCATACACCGGCGTCAGCAGGTTCCTCACCGTGGATGCGCGGCTGCGTTACCACGCCACGAGGCAGCTGACCGCCTCGCTCGGCATTGACAACCTCAACGCCGAGAACTACTGGAACTACCACCTGTATCCGATGCGCAGCTATTCGCTCGAGATGAACTACGATTTCTAGACTACAGTGCGCCCATGGACCACCGGGCATCGCTGTCATCCGTCCGGCTGCTGGTGAAGCTGCGCTGGCTCGCGGTGGCGGGCCAGGCGCTGACCGTGCTGATCGTGACGCGGGGCATGGGCGTGGCGCTGTGGCAGCCGCCACTGTGGTGCGGCATCGCGGCGCTGGCCATGTTCAACCTGCATGCCGCCCGCTACGCCCGTACGCGGCGGAATGCCGGCCACCGCCTCGTGTTCACGCACCTGCTGGTGGACATCACCTCGCTGGCGTGGATGGTGGGCTGGAGCGGCGGCATCGAGAATCCCTTCTCCTCGCTGTTCCTGCTGCCACTGGCGCTGTGCATCCTGGCGCTGCCGGGTGGCTGGATGTGGACCGGCGCTGGCGCCAGCATCGCCGGCTACGCCGTGGCGGTGCTCGCGGGCCGGGCGGTGCCGCATGTCCACGGCATGATGGGCGATACCTTCAACCTGCACATGCTCGGCATGCTGGTGAGCTTCGCGGTCTCGGCGCTGGTGGTGCTGGTGTTCTTCGCCCGCATGGCGGTGGCGCGGCGCGACAGTGAGCGGCAGCTGGCGCGGCTGCGCGAACAGTTCGCGCGCGACGAGGGCATCCTGGCGCTGGCCACGCACGCCGCCTCGGTGGCGCATGAGCTGAACACGCCGCTCGGCACCCTGACGCTGATGGTGGAGGATCTGGCCGCGCAGGCGCAGTCGGACGTGCAGCGCGAGGAGTTTGCCACCCTGAAGGAGCTGCTGGAGATCTGCCGCGACCGCGTGCGCGAACTGGCCGCGCCCGCCGAGGCCAGCGCCGCGGGCACTGCCCCGCTCGCCGTGGATCTCGCCCAGGTCATCGAACGCTGGCAGCTGATACGGCCCGCCATCGAGCTGCGCCGGTCCGGTTCGCTGCAGGGCCTGCGCAAGGTGGATGCAGCGGTGGGACACCTGCTGCAGGCACTGCTCAACAATGCCGCTGATGCCGGTCAGCAGCGCGGCATGGCGCGCGTCGACCTGCACATCGAAGCGGCCGGCGGCGGCGGCCTGCGCGCCTCGATCCGCGATTACGGCGGCGGTTTCGACGCGGATCATCCGCTGCTGCCGGGGCGGCTGTTCCGCACCAGCAAGCCCGACGGGCTGGGCATCGGGCTGGTGCTGTCACATGCCACGGTGGAGCGCCTGGGCGGTGAGCTGTCCATGCAGCCGGCCGCGGAAGGTCAGGGCGTCATGGTGTCGTTCGTGCTGCCGTCGCTGGTGCGGGCATGAGCGGATCTGCCGGCCTGTTGCCGGTTCCCGGCTTGCTGGTCGATGACGATGCGCTGTACCTGCGCACGCTGCAGCGGTCGCTGCAGCGGCGTGGTGTCGCGACGCTGACCGCGCAAAACGCTGAGCAGGCGCTGGCCACGGCGCGACTGGAGCGCCCGGGTTTCGCGCTGGTGGACCTGCGGCTGGGTGGGGAATCCGGCCTGACGCTGATCGCGCCGTTGCGCCAGATCCGCGCCGACATGCGCATCCTGCTGGTCACCGGCTACGCCAGCATCGCCACGGCGGTGGAGGCCATCAAGCGCGGCGCGGACAACTACCTCGCCAAGCCGGTGACGGTCGAGACCATCCTGCGCGCGCTCACCGATGAGCCGGGCGCGGCGGAACCGGAGCTGGAGGACACGATGCTGCCGCTGTCACGCCTGGAATGGGAGCACATCCAGCAGGCATTGAACGAGACCGACGGCAATATCTCCGCGGCGGCGCGCCTGCTCGGCATGCACCGGCGCTCGTTGCAGCGCAAGCTCGCCAAGCGGCCCGGGCCGGAACGGCGCGCGGAAGAATGCTGACACCGTTGCCCCTGGAGCGCCTGGCACACGGAGGAACGAAGATGCTCGGACAGGGCGCCGCAGGCGTGCGGCTCGTCCTTTCCGTCACGGTGCTGGCTGCCAGCGGCGTGCATGCCGCCGGCGTGCCGGGCGAGCTGGACGAGATCGTGGTCACCGCGCGCAGGCTCGACGATCTGGCCGGCAGGGCCGACTCGGCCACCGTCGGCACGGTGCTTGGCGAGCAACTGGAAACGCGGCCGCTGCTGCGCACCGGCGAGGTGCTGGAAGTCGTGCCCGGCCTGGTAGTCACCCAGCACAGTGGCGACGGCAAGGCCAACCAGTATTTCCTGCGTGGCTTCAATCTCGATCACGGCACCGACTTCGCCAGCTACGTGGAAGGCATGCCGGTGAACATGCCCACCCATGCGCACGGCCAGGGTTACAGCGACATCAACTTCATGATCCCCGAGTTGATTGATCGCATCGAGTACCGCAAAGGCACCTACTATCCCGAGGAGGGAAATTTCTCGGCGGCGGGCTCGGTTGACATCGATTACAAACGAGAGCTCGCTCAAGGCCTGCTCACACTTGGCGACGGAGAGCATGGCTACCGCCGCGCGCTGCTGGCTGGATCACCGCGGGTGGGAAGCGGGGCCCTGCTGCTGGCTGCCGACGTGAGCTTCAACAACGGGCCCTGGGATCTCGGTGAGCACTTCCACAAGTTCAACGGGGTGGCGAAGTATTCCGGCGGAGACGCTGATGCCGGCTATACGCTGGAGGCGATGGGGTACGACGGACGCTGGCGCTCCACCGACCAGATTCCGCTGCGCGCGGTGGATGACGGCGAAATAGACCGCTTCGGGAACATCGATCCCACCGACGGCGGCGGCACCCACCGCTACAGCCTGTCAGGTTCGGGCTGGGGGCGGGTCGCCGATGGAGACTTCCGCGTCACTGCTTACGCGATTGACTACCGGCTCGACCTGTTCTCGAATTTCACCTACGACACCGATCCAGTGCACGGTGACCAGTTCGAGCAGTACGACCGGCGCCAGGTCTATGGCGCCGACACGCGCTGGCGGCGCGAGCTGCCGCTGTTCGGCCGGGACGGCAATTTCAGCGCCGGACTGCAATTGCGCGTCGATGACATCGCGCCGGTGGGTCTCTACCACACCGTGGCGCGGCAGCGTTATGTCACTGTGCGCCAGGACGACGTGACGCAGGGCAGCTGGGCCGCATGGATCAACCAGGAGCTGCAATGGGCCCGGTGGCTGCGTACCGCCGCCGGCCTGCGTTTCGACGCATTTGATTTCCAGGTGGACAGCAACCTCGCCGCCAACAGCGGCCGCGCCGATGACCACATCGCCAGTCCGAAGCTGTCGCTGGTGCTGGGTCCATGGAACAAGAGCGAATTCTTCCTCAACTGGGGGCGCGGCTACCACAGCAATGACGCGCGCGGCACCACCATCACGGTCGATCCGGCCGACCGCGCCACGCCTGCGGACAAGGTCACCCCGCTGGTGCGCGCCACCGGCCGGGAGTTCGGGCTGCGCAGCGCGGTGCTGCCGCACCTGCAGCTGTCGGCCGCGCTGTGGCAGCTCGATCTCGCCTCCGAGCTGCTGTTCACTGGCGACGGCGGCTCAACCGAGGCAAGCCGGCCCAGCCGCCGCACCGGCATCGAGTTGTCGGCGTATTGCGCGCCCACCGGGCGCTGGATCATCGATGCCGATCTGGCGTGGGCGCGACCGCGCTTCACCGACGCGGATCCGGCCGGCAACCGCATTCCCAACGCCGTGGAGCGTGTCTATTCGATGGGGGTTTCCTACGGCGATCCGCAGGCCTGGTTCGGTGGCGCGCGCCTGCGCTATCTCGGCCCCGCGGCGCTGATCGAGGACGACAGCGTGCGCTCGAAGCCCACGACGCTGGTGAATCTCGACCTGGGTTACCACATAACCGCGAATCTCAGCGCCGCAGTGACGCTGCTGAACCTCTTCGACGAGAAAGGCGACGACATCACCTACTACTACGAGTCGCAGCTGCCCGGCGAGGTGGCGCCGGTGGATGACATCCATTTCCATCCGGTCGAGCCGCGCCAGATACGCGTGGCGCTTACCGCCAGGTTCTGAATGCACGCATGGCGGCGCCTCTGTGCGGAGGCGCCGCCTGCGGTCGTTACAGCAGCGGCACCAGCAGCAGCGCCACGATGTTGATGATCTTGATCAGCGGGTTGATGGCCGGACCGGCCGTATCCTTGTAAGGATCGCCCACGGTGTCGCCGGTGACCGCGGCCTTGTGCGTGTCCGAGCCCTTGCCGCCGAAGTTGCCTTCCTCGATGTACTTCTTCGCGTTGTCCCAGGCACCGCCGCCGGTGCACATCGAGATGGCGACGAACAGGCCGGTGACGATGGTGCCGATCAGCAGGCCGCCGAGCGCGCGGATGCCGGCACCCGGTCCCATCAGCGCGTTCATGCCGAAGGCCACGACCACGGGTACGAGGATGGGCAGCAGCGAGGGCACGATCATCTCCTTGATCGCCGAACGCGTCAGCAGGTCCACGGCCTTGCTGTAATCCGGCTTGGCGGTGCCTTCCATGATGCCCTTGATCTCGCGGAACTGGCGGCGCACCTCGGTGACCACGGAGCCCGCGGCGCGACCCACGGCCTCCATCGCCATGGCCCCGAACAGGTAGGGCACCAGGCCGCCGATGAACAGGCCGATGATCACCGCCGGATCGTTCAGGGTGAATTCGGCCACCGCGCGGCCCGTTGCCGCCAGGCGCGCATCGATGTTGTGGTGGTAGTCGGCGAACAGCACCAGCGCGGCGAGGCCCGCCGAGCCGATGGCATAACCCTTGGTGACGGCCTTGGTGGTGTTGCCCACCGCGTCCAGCGGATCGGTGATGTCGCGCACCTTCTTGTCCAGGCCGCTCATCTCGGCGATGCCGCCGGCGTTGTCGGTGATCGGGCCGTAGGCGTCGAGCGCGACGACCATGCCGGTCAGCGACAGCATGGCGGTGGCGGCGATGGCGATGCCATACAGGCCGTGGCCCGCGCCGGCCTGCTCGCCGAGCGTGTAGGCGGCCCAGATGGCCGCGCACACCGCGATCACCGGCAGCGCCGTGGACTTCATCGACACGCCGAGCCCGGCGATGATGTTGGTGGCATGGCCGGTCTGCGAGGCCGAGGCCACCTTGCGCACCGGCGAATACTCCGTGGCGGTGTAGTACTCGGTGATGACGATCAGCGCGGCGGTGAGCGCCAGGCCCACCAGCGCGGCGCCGAACAGCGGCATCACCTGCGCCGGGAAGATGGTCTTCGTGATGAACCAGAACGCCACCGCCGAGATGACGCCGGACACGATCACGCCCTTGTACAGCGCGTTCATGATCTTGCCGCCTTCGTTCGCCTTCACGAAGAAGGTGCCGATGATGGACGACACGATCGAGGCAGCGCCCAGCGCCAGCGGATACACCACCGCCGACAGGCCGGCGTCGGCCATCAGCAGGCCGCCCAGCAGCATGGTGGCCACCAGCGTCACCGCGTAGGTCTCGAACAGGTCCGCCGCCATGCCGGCGCAGTCGCCGACGTTGTCGCCGACGTTGTCGGCGATCACGGCCGGGTTGCGCGGGTCGTCCTCGGGGATGCCGGCCTCGACCTTGCCCACCAGGTCCGCGCCCACGTCGGCGCCCTTGGTGAAGATGCCGCCGCCCAGGCGCGCGAAGATGGAGATCAGCGAGCCGCCGAAGGCCAGGCCCACCAGCGCGTGCAGCGCGCGCTCGCGCACCGTGGCGTCATCGCTGGCGCCGCCCAGCACCATGAAGTAACCGGCGACGCCCAGCAGGCCCAGGCCCACCACCAGCATGCCGGTGATGGCGCCGCCGCGGAACGCCACCTGCAGCGCCGCGTTGAGCCCGCTGTTGGCCGCCTGCGCGGTGCGCACGTTGGAGCGCACCGAGATGTTCATGCCCACGTAGCCGGCGAGCCCGGAAAGGATCGCACCGACCGCGAAGCCCCCCGCGGTCTGCCAGTTCAGCGCGAAGCCCAGCACCGCGAACAGCACCACGCCCACCACCATGATGGTGGTGTACTGGCGGTTGAGGTAGGCCTTGGCGCCGGCCTGGATCGCGGCCGCGATCTCCTGCATGCGGGCATTGCCCGCGGGGAGTTTCAGGATGGAGAAGACGGAGATGACGCCATAGATCACCGCGAGTACGCCCGCCAGGATCGACAGCCACAACCAGCTAGCAGCCTGCATCGAAAACTCCCCGAATAAAGGTGTTGTTGCGTTGGGGGCGGCAATATAGCAGAAGGCCGCAGGCAGGGGCCGGGCAACCACCGGCGACGGCTTCTCTGATGAATGGCGCCGGCAGCGGCGCTGTACCTGTCAATGGGCCGCCGAGCAGGAGATGCCCGTTGCGGTCAGAGACGCGGCGATTCCCAGCCCGCCCGCACCTGCTGCTGTTCCTGCTCGCGGGTCAGCGCCTCGCCCGCGCCCAGTGCGCCGATGGCGCCGAGCATGGCCGGTGACAGCGAGGAGCCAGCCTGGCGGTAACCATCCTGCGCGGTGCCGCGCGCTGCACTGGCGTCGAGCAATTGCACGATCCACTGCGCGTCGCGCCGGCAGGCGAGCCCGGCTGCGCCGGTGTGCAGGTAGAAGATCCGGCAATAGGCGCCGTCGGCCGCGCGCACACTGAGGCCGATGCGCACCGCGGCACCGGCACCGGTGGTGCCGGCGAGCTGGTTCGACAGCGCGCTTTCCAGCGCGGCGCGGGCCACCAGCCGGCCCCGCACCAGCTCCAGCGGCAGGCTGCCCGGGATGCGCAATGCCAGGCTGCCGAGTACCGTGCCGATCACCAGCGTGGCGGCGATGGCCATCCACTCGCGCACCGACCATGCCGGACGCAGCCCGGCTCGGGCGCGGCGCGCGGCCTCGAAGGCGATCACCGTCGCGGCGGGCGCCGCCGCCGCCGCAGCGCGCAGCCGTTGCGGTACCGGCTCGTCGAGCACGTGGGCGAAACCCTCCCGCAGCAGCCGGCGCAGTTCGCGCTGGCGCATGATGCGCGCGGCGAGGGAGGCGTCGAGGTGGCTGTCGGCCTCGATCCGGGCGGTGGTCTGCGCATCCAGCTCGCCGTCGACATAGGCCTGGACCTGGAGGTCGTTCCAGTCCGCCGGGTTCATCGCGCCGGCTCCCCGCCGAGCAGGCGCGCCAGTGCCTCGCGCCCGCGCGACAGGCGGCTGGTCAGGGTGCCCACCGGCACTTCCATCACGCTGGCGGCTTGCTGGTACGACAGCCCTTCGACCAGCACCAGCGCCACGGCGAGGCGCTGTTCGTCGGGAAGCTGCTGCATGGCCGCGGCCACCGACAGCCCGTCCTGCAGCGCCGCGCCGGTGTCGCCGGGGATTTCGGCCAGGCGCTCATCGCCGGCGGCAACCAGCCGCTCACGCGCGCGGGCACGACGGTTGTCGATCCACGCATTCTTCATGATGCCGAACATCCAGCTCCTCACGGCGCCTTCGACCTGCGCGGGCGTGGCGCCCGCGGGCGGTGGCCGCCATTGCGCGGCCCGCGCCAGCGCCCGCTCGAGCGCGTTCTGCACCAGGTCGTCGGCGTCCGGCGCGTTGCGCGCCAGCGTGCGGGCGAAGCGGCGCAGGCGTGGCAGAATTCCGGGCAGCTTCCGCCGCAGCAGCGCGACGCTATCGTCCATCGCGTGCCGGAAATTGCCCGCCCATGGGTACTACGTCCACGCGCCGCATTATCTTCCATCGTCCGGCGCAAATATATCGCGGCGGCCGCGGCCGCCACGGCGTTAACGTTGCAGCGTGAAACGCCCGTTCGCCATCGCGGTGCTGGCCGCTTCGCTGTGTGCGGCGGCGTGGCCGCAGTTGCCACGCGCCCCGCTGCCGCTGCCGCTGCCCTCCCTGCCGGCCACTCCGCTGCTGCCCGACGCATTGCCGGTCGTGCAGCCAGCCATCGTCTCCTCGGTGCGCGCCCGCGCGCGGGAGCTGCTGCAGCGCTATCCGCGCGAGGTGGAACGCGATCCGCGCGGCGCGCCGGCAGTGCGCGCCGTGATCCTCGCGCTGTCCCCGGACGCGCAGGCCCTGCAGCAGGCCCTGGCGCGGGGCTTTCGCATCCAGAGTGACGATACATCGCAGCCGCTCGGCGAGCGCGTGGTGACACTGCTGGTGCCGCCGGGCCTGGCCACGCAGCGCGCCCTGCAGCAGCTGCGCACGGCCGACCCGCGCGGCAGTTACGACTTCGATCATCTGTTCGTGGAATCGGCACTGCCCGCTGCGTCCGTGGCTGCGGGCGAGCCGGATCCGGGCGCGCTGCCCGCCCCGGTGGAGGTGCGCGTGGGCTTGATCGATGGCGGCGTGGACGTGGCGCACCCGGTCTTCGCCAGCCGGCCGCCGCAGGTCTCCGGCTGCGGCGGCAAACCTGTTGCCGGCGCGCACGGCACCGCGGTGGCCTCGCTGTTTGTCGGCCGTGCCGCCGGATTCCATGGCGCCGCGCCCGGCGCGGAGCTGCACGTGGTGGATGTGTACTGCGGAGGCGATGCGCCGGGCGGCCGCGTACGTGACATCGTGCTGGCGCTGTCGGAGCTGATGGCCGCGCAGGCACGCGTGATCAACATGAGCATCGTCGGCCCCGACAATGCGGTGCTCGCCGCGGTGGTGCGCAAGGTGCTGGCCCGCTCCATCCTCATCGTCGCGGCCGCCGGCAACGATGGACCGGGCGCCCCGCCGCTGTATCCCGCCGCGTATCCGGGTGTGGTCGCGGTGACCGCGGTGGATGCGCACGAGAAGGTGTTGCTGGAAGCCGGCGCCGGCGCGTACCTGAGTTTCGCCGCGCCCGGCGCCGACATGCTGGCCGCGGCGCCTGGCGGCGTCTATGCGCCGGTGCGCGGCACTTCCTATGCGGCACCGCTGGTGGCCGGCCTGCTCGCGCGGCTGCTCGCCGGGGGGCAGGTCGAACCCGCCGCGCGGGTGGTGCAGCAACTTGCCGCTACCGCCGTGGATCGCGGGGCCAGGGGCAGGGATCGCCGTTATGGTTACGGACTGGTGGGCATGGACCTGCGCACCGATCCCGCGCATTTCGCCGGCCACCCGGCGCCGCCGTAAGTCCAATCGGACTATTTCGCGTGCGCCCGGATGGAATCGCGCTGCCCGGTCGTAGAACCCAGTGAGAGGACATTCAACTGGGAGAGCTGACATGAACATCAATCGCAATATGGTGAAGATGGTGGCCGGTGCCCTGCTCGCCGCCTCGTTGCCCGCCGGTGCGCAGGTGCTGGGCGGTGGCCTCGGGGGCGCGGTGGGGGGTGCGCTGGGCGGTGGCACGGGTCAGGGCATCCATGGCGGCGGCGGCATCATGGGTGGCGGCACATTCGATGCGCCGGATGCCAGCGGTGTCGCGGACAGGGTGCGCGGTCACGCGCAGCAGGCGGGCAAGCGCACCAAGGACGCGGCCAAGACCACCGCCGGCGACGTGAATTCGCGCGCACCGCAAGCCGATGGCGGGGCCGCCGCGGACGGCAGCGCCTCGCGTTCGGGCGTCAGCGGCGATGCCACCGCGCACGGCGCAGCGTCCATGAAGAAGAGCGCTCCGGCGCAGAGCGCGCCAGCGCAGAGCGCGACGGGCCAGTGATCGGCGGGACGACCGGGAGAAGGCTCCCGGTCGTCCTTGTCTACGCGAGGGGGTATTCCGCCAGCCGGCGCTTCACGGCCTTGCCCTTGATGCGCACGTAGTCGGTCAGCCCATCGCGGTAGGGCGGATAGTCTTCGCCGGCAACCAGCGGTTGCAGGTAGCGCCGGCAGGCGGCGGTGATGCCGAAACCATCCGCGGTGATGAACCCGCGCGGCAGCTTCTTCTCCACGTTCGCCACCGCGGCCAGCGGCACCGGCTCGATCTTCCAGCGATAAGGGCGGTTCGACTTGCGGATGATGGCGGGCATCACGCCGTTCATGCCCCTGACCGCGTATTCCACCGCCGCCTTGCCCACGGCATAGGCCTGCTCGACATCGGTCTTCGAGGCGATGTGCCGCGCGGCGCGCTGCAGGTAATCCGCCACGGCCCAGTGGTACTTGTAGCCCAGCTTCTCCTTCACGAGCTGCGCGATCACCGGACCGGCGCCGCCAAGCTGCGCGTGGCCGAAGGCATCGCGCGTGCCGGCCTCGGCGAGGAACCTGCCATCGGCATGCTTCACGCCCTCGGATACGACGATCACGCAGTAGCCGTTTTTCTCCACGCTGCCGCGCACCTTCGCGAGGAAGGCGCCCTCGTCGAAAGCGACCTCCGGGAACAGGATCACCTGCGGCGCATCATCCGCGCGCCTGGCCGCGAGGCCGCCGGCGGCGGCGATCCATCCCGCATGGCGGCCCATGACCTCGAGCACGAACACCTTGGTGGAGGTGCGCGCCATCGACGCCACGTCCAGCGCCGCCTCGCGCGTGGCCACCGCCACGTACTTGGCCACCGAGCCGAATCCCGGGCAACAATCGGTATGCGGCAGGTCGTTGTCGACGGTTTTCGGGATGCCGACGCAGATCACCGGATAGTCGAGCTGCGCGCCGATCTGCGAGACCTTCAGCGCGGTGTCCATCGAGTCGTTGCCGCCGTTGTAGAAGAAGTACCCGATGTCGTGGGCGCGGAATACCGCAATTAGGCGCTCGTACTCCGCGCGGTTCTGCTCCAGGCCCTTCAGCTTGAAGCGCGCCGAGCCGAAGGCGCCGGCCGGCGTGTGGCGCAGGCCGCGCACCGTGGCGGCCGACTCCGCGCCGACGTCGATGAGATCCTCGGTCAGGCCGCCGACGATGCCGTGGCGACCCGCGTACAGCCTGCCGATGGCGCGGCGCTGGCGGCGTGCGGCATCGATGACCCCGGCTGCCGAGGCATTGATCACCGCGGTGACGCCGCCGGACTGGGCATAGAACGCATTGCGGGGCTTGCTGGACTTGCTCATGGATGGCGCCTGCGGGACGAGGTTTGACCCGGGCAGAGCGTATCGGTACTGTGCCCCGACCCTCAACCAATAAGATCGGTCTCATGAGAATCGTCCTACTGGGAGCGCCGGGTTCCGGCAAAGGCACGCAGTCGCAGCGGCTGGTGCAGCGCTTCGGCATTCCGCAGATTTCCACCGGTGACCTGCTGCGCTCGGCAGTGGCGCGCGGCACGCCACTGGGCATGAAGGCCAAGGACGTGATGGCGGCCGGCAAGCTGGTCGACGACGCCACGGTGCTGGGCATGATCGAGGAGCGGCTCGCGGAACCCGATGTGGCCAAGGGCTTCATCCTCGACGGCTTCCCGCGCACCATCGCGCAGGCCGAGGGCCTGGATCGCATGCTGGGACAGATCGGCAAGCCGCTGACCGCGGTGGTGCAGATGGAAGTGCCCAACGCGGAGCTGGTGCGGCGCATCGCCGGCCGCCGCAGCTGCCAGAACTGCGGGCGCGTTTACAACATCTATTCGATGCCGGTCGGCGCGGCGGTAGTGTGTCCCAGCTGCCCCGACAATCCGCCGCTGTACCAGCGCCCCGACGACAACGAGGCCACGGTGATCGAGCGCCTGAAGGTGTACGAGGCGCAGACCCGGCCGCTGGTGGGCTTCTATGGCAAGCGGGGCCTGCTGCAGACCATCGATGCCACGGGCGAGGTGGATGCCATCACCGAGCTGCTGATCGGTGTGCTCAATTCGCCGGTAGCGGCGCAGGCGCGCCAGGTGGCCAGGGCGGTGCCGGCGAGGAAGTCCGCCGCGAAACCGAAGCCGAAGCCGAAGCCGAAGGTCAAGGTGAAAGCCAAGGCCAGGGCAAAAGCAAGGACCAGCTCCAGGGCGAAGACGCAAACAAAAGCGAAAGCCCGCGCAAGGCCCAAGGTAAAGGCGAAGGCGAAGGCGAAGAAGTCGGCGCCACGCCGCAAAGTCGTGCGCCGGGCCGCCGCAAAAAAGAAGAAGCAGGCGCCGCGGCGCAAGAAGTAATTGCACCTCAGCTGGCGGCGAGCAATTCCTCGCCGACCGCTGCGCGCCGCCAGCCGCCCAGCACCTCCGCATCGCGCGCACCGCGCACGATGCCCTCCAGTTCCCGTCGCGTGGCGAGGATCTCCGCGGCAACGCCCAGTTCGCCGGCGCGTTTCTGCACGATGGCGGCGAGGCGCCGCACCTGGGCCTGTTCCTCGGGATCGGGACGCGCGCGCGCCGCCAGCGGCGCCAGCTGCGCCGGCAACTCCGCCGCGGCGATCTCCCGCAGGATGGCCTCGCCACTGCGCTCCACGAAGCCGGGCGCGAGCTCGGCGATGGTGGCCAGTTGCGCCGCGGTGCGCGGTGCCTTCAATGCCAGCGCGCGCAGCGCGGCGTCATCCAGGATCCAGCTGCGTGGCCGGTTCTTGTCCATCGCGCGCCGCTCGCGCCACGCGGCAAGCCGCTGCAGCAGGCGCGCCCGATCGGCATCGAGCTCCGCGCTCCAGCGCAGCCGCTCGTGCGCCTTCTCCGGATCGATGAACAGCCGCTCCTCGCGCGCCAGGCCCGCGAGTTCCTCGTCGAGCCAGGACAGGCGTCCGAGCTGGTCGAGCTGCTCCAGCAGCCGCTCGCGCAGCGGCGCCAGATGCGCCACGTCGTCGATGGCATAGGCGAGCTGCGCCGCGGACAGCGGGCGCTGCGACCAGTCGGTGCGCGTCTGGCCCTTGGGCAGTTCCACGCCGAGCAGCCGGCGCACCAGCTCGCTGTAGCCGATCTGCGCCGGCAGCCCGGTGAGCCCCGCCGCGACCTGCGTATCGAACAGTGGTGCCAGCGGACCGAATACCGGCCACAGCACCTCGAGATCCTGCCGCGCGGCATGCAGGATCTTCGGCGCCTGGCCCCCGGCCAGCGACGGCCGCAGCGGCTCGAGCTCGATGCGCGCCAGCGGATCCACGCACAGCGCCAGCCCGGGCACGGCGAACTGCAGCAGGCACAGCTGCGGGCGGTAGGTGCGTTCGCGCAGGAATTCCGTGTCGAGCGCGATCCACGGGGCGGCGGCGAGCTGCTGCGCGAGCTCGCCGACCGAGTGCTGGTCGGAGATGGGACTGGTGCTCATGTAGAATTCAAGTGTACGCAAGGAATCCACTGTTTTGAGCGACCGGGCTTCGGGCAATTTCATCGCCACCGTGCGGCTGCTGGCCGGCATCGTCCGTTTCCGCAAGGGTCCGGAGGACCTGCCGGTATCGCGGACACTGCTCGCCTGCTGCGTGCTGGCGGGCATCGGCGTGCGGCTGCTGCTGGTGCGGATGGTGCCGTTGCCGCTGGCGACCAACCCGCTGGCGCTGTTCGCGGTGGACGCCGGTGCAACACTGCTGTTCGTGCTGGCGGTGCTGCTGCTGGCGCGGCATCCGGAACGTTTCCTGCAGACCGCCACTGCCATCTTCGGTTACCAGCTGCTGCTGCTGCCGCCGCAGGCGCTCGCGGTCTGGCTGTATTCGGGCGTCGGCAACAATCCGCTGCTCCAGGCGGTAGCCATCGTGCTGAGCATCGCGCTGAACATCTGGGCGCTGGCGATCTCCGCGCGCATCCTGCAATCGGCCACGGGATGGGGGCTGTTTGCCTGCGTGGTGCTGGCCATTGCCGGTGAGCTGCTCACCCTCGTCATGCTGCTCAGCGTGTTTCCCGCACTCGGCGGCAGTGCGCTGCCGGCCGCCGCGTCCGCGCCGGTGAGCGCGTAGGCAGCCGCATGCACGTGCACATCCTCGGCATCTGCGGCACTTTCATGGGCGGCATCGCCGCCATCGCGCGCGAGGCCGGCCATCGGGTCACCGGCTCCGACCAGAATGTGTATCCGCCCATGAGCACGCAGCTGGCTGCGCTGGGCATCGACATCGTGCAGGGCTACGCCGCCGCACAGCTGGAGCCGGCGCCGGACGTGGTGGTGGTCGGCAACGCGCTGTCGCGCGGCAAGCCGGTGATCGAGGCGTTGCTGGAGAAGGGCATTGCGTACGCCTCCGGCCCGGAGTGGCTGGCGCGCGCCGTGCTGCGCGACCGCTGGGTACTGGCGGTCGCCGGTACGCATGGCAAGACCACCACCACCAGCCTGCTGGCATATATCCTCGACCACGCGGGCCTGGAGCCGGGATTCCTGATCGGCGGCGTGCCCGGCAACTTCGATGTCAGCGCGCGGCTGGGCCGCGCGCCGTTCTTCGTCATCGAGGCCGACGAGTACGACACCGCGTTCTTCGACAAGCGCGCCAAGTTCGTGCATTACCGGCCGCGCACGCTGGTGCTGAACAACCTGGAGTTCGACCACGCGGATATCTATCGCGACCTGGAAGCCATCAAGCAGCAGTTCAATCACCTGCTGCGGGTGGTGCCCGGCACTGGCCTGGTGGTGCACAACGCCGCCGACGCGCACCTCGATGACGTGCTCGCGCGCGGCTGCTGGACGCCGCGCGAGGGCTTTGCGCAGGGCGGCGGCCCGGGCGCGCGCTGGTCGGCACGCCTGGCGGGCATGGATCATTCGCGCTTCGAGGTGCTGCTGGATGGCGTGGGGCAGGGCATGGTCGAGTGGTCCATGCTCGGCGCGCACAATGTCGACAACGCGCTGGCCGCCATCGCGGCCGCGCGCCACGCCGGCGTGCCGGTGGCCGCGAGCATCGCGGCGCTGGCCGCATTCAAGGGCGTGCGGCGGCGCATGGAACTCGCCGGCACGGCGGCCGGCATCAGCATCTACGATGACTTCGCGCATCACCCCACGGCCATCGCGACCACCATCGAAGGGCTGCGGCGGCGCATCGGCGGGGCGCGCCTGGTGGCGGTGCTGGAGGCGCGCTCCAACACCATGCGCATGGGGGTGCACAAGGACACGCTCGCTCCGTCACTGGCCGGCGCCGACGCGGTCTACCTGTTCGCGCCGCCGGACCTGGGCTGGGATGCCGCCGCCGTGGCGCGCGCCATCGGGCCGCGAGCCACCACTGAACCGGGGATCGATGCGCTGCTGGCGCGGCTCGTCGCCGAGCTGCGCCCCGGTGACCAGGTGCTCATCATGAGCAATGGCGGTTTCGGCGGCCTGCACCAGCGCCTGCTGGCGGCGCTGCGGGCCAGGCAATGAGCGAACGCATCGCGCTGTTCCCGCTGGGCACGGTGCTGTTTCCGGAAGGCTTGCTGCCGCTGCGCATCTTCGAGCGCCGCTACGTCGACATGGTGCGGCGCTGCCTGCGCGAGGAAACCGGTTTCGGCGTGGCGCTGATCCACGAGGGCGCCGAGGTCGGACCTGTCGGCGCCATCGCCGCCGTGGGCACCCTGGCGCGCATCGTCGACTTCGGCCAGCTTGCCGACGGGCTGCTCAGCATCGTGGCGCGGGGCGTGCGGCGATTCCGCATCGTCGGCGGCGATGTGCAGAAGGACGGCCTGCACCAGGCGGACGTGGAGTGGCTCGAGGATGCACCCTCCCGCCTCGCGGAAAACGAATACACGGCCCTGCGCGCCACGCTGGCGCGGGTGCTGGCCGACCTCGGCGAGGACTATCCGGTACGTGAATCGCGGCTGGAGGATGCACTGTGGGTGGCGGGCAACCTGGCGCAGCTGCTGCCGGCACCGGCGTCATTCCGCCAGCGTGTGCTCGAGGTGGATGACGTGCGTGCGCGGCTCGACATGCTCGAGTCGGTGCTCGCGGGCCGCGATTGAAGCGCTCAGGGCCGCGTCGCCAGCCAGTGCAGCCTTGTATCGAGCCGGCCGTCCGCATGCAGCATCAGCTGCCGCCAGGCAGGCGGCGCGTCATCGATGGTGAAGTCATCCGAGCCCGGCTTGAACTGCGAGCAGGTGGCCGGCGTTGCGATCATGCGCAGGCCGTCCACTTCGCGGTCGAAATCCTGGTGCACGTGGCCGAACAGCACCGCGCGCACCGCCGGGAACTGGCGCAGCAGCGTCGTGAACGCCGCGCTGTCGGCCAGGCCCACGGTATCCAGCCAGCGGCTGTGCATGGGCACCGGATGATGATGCAGGCAGACCAGCACGTGCCGGCCGCCGGCGTGCAGCAGCGCCTGCCGCAGCCAGGCAAGCCGCGTCGTGTCGAGGCGGCCACCGGTCTCCCCCGGCACCGAGCTGTCCAGCAGTACCACGCGCCAGCCCTGCATGTCCCGGGTGCCGCCGAGCTGGAATGGCGGCGCGGCCAGCTCCGCGCGCATCGCCGGCACGATGTCGTGATTGCCGGGCACGCACAGCACCGGGCGGCCGAGCCGGCCGAATTCGACACGGAAGTGGGCGTATCCGCCCGGGTCGTCCTGCACCAGGTCGCCGGTGGCCAGCACCGCGGCCGCCGCGGCCACGTGCTCGCGGGCTGCGGCCAGCACCGCGCGCAGCGCCGGCAGCGTGGGCACCCCGCGCAGGGCGCGCTGCGGATCACCGAACAGGTGCGGGTCGGTGAAGTGCACCAGTTCGACGCTGGCGGGGTTGGAGGATGTTAAAGTCAAGTCTTTCAGCTGCTTGGCGCGTTGCCGGATGTTGCCGACGACTGCCACTGTAAGCGCCCCGGCCTGACCGTGAGGTGAACCTCGTCAAGTCGCGGCTGTCGCCGATTTGCGAGGGGCGCCGCGAGGTTGGAAAATGCGCGGCCTCTCACATCGCTCCTTACATTCTGCTTTAACGGATTGCCATCACATTGAGTACACCGACACGCCGCGATCTCGCCAATGCCATCCGGGCCCTCGCCATGGATGCCGTCCAGCTGGCCAACTCCGGGCACCCCGGCGCCCCGATGGGCATGGCCGACATTGCCGAGGTGCTGTGGCGCGGCTACCTGAAGCACAACCCGGCCGATCCGCGCTGGCCCGATCGCGACCGCTTCGTGCTGTCGAATGGCCACGCCTCGATGCTGCTCTACTCGGTGCTGTACCTGACGGGTTATCCACTGGGCATCGATGATCTGAAAAAGTTCCGCCAGTTCGGCTCGCACACCGCCGGCCATCCCGAGCACAACCTGTCGCTGGGCATCGAGACCACCACCGGCCCGCTGGGGCAGGGCATTGCCAACGCGGTGGGCATGGCGCTGGCCGAGAAGCTGCTGGCGGCCGAATTCAACCGGCCGGGCCACGACATCGTGAACCACCGCACCTGGGCATTCCTCGGTGACGGCTGCATGATGGAGGGCATCTCGCACGAGGCGTGCTCGCTGGCCGGCACGCTGAAGCTGGGCAAGCTGGTTGCCTTCTACGATGACAACGGCATCTCCATCGATGGCGACGTTAACGGCTGGTTCTGCGACGACACGCCGCTGCGCTTCGAGGCCTATGGCTGGCATGTGATCCGCGCGGTCGATGGCAATGACGCGGACGCCATCACCGCGGCCATCGAGAAGGCGCTGCAGAACGACGACCGGCCCACGCTGGTCTGCTGCCGCACGGTGATCGGCTGGGGTTCGCCGCACAAGGCCGGCACCAAGGCCACGCATGGCGAGGCGCTGGGTGCCGACGAAGTGGCCGCCACGCGCGTGCAGCTGGGCTGGACTTCCCCGCCGTTCGAGATCCCGGCCGACATCCGTGCCGCATGGGACCAGCGTGCGCGCGGCGCGGCGGCGCAGAAATCCTGGCAGCAGCGCTTCGCGGCGTATGAAAAGGAGCACCCGGACGCCGCCCGTGAACTGTCGCGGCGCCTGGCCGGCGAGCTGCCGGCCAACTGGGCCGATATCGCGCATCGCGCGCTGGAGGCGGCGCTGGCGGTGGATTCACCGCAGGCCACGCGCCAGTCCTCGCAGCTGGCGCTGAACGCCATCGGCCCCTCGCTCGGTGAACTGCTCGGTGGTTCGGCCGACCTCACCGGCTCGAACAATACCTTCCGCAAGGATTCGAAGGTGGTCTCGCCGTCTGATCCGCATGGCAACTACATCGAATACGGCGTGCGCGAGTTCGGCATGACCGCGGTGATGAACGGGTTGAACCTGCACGGCGGCTTGCGTCCGTACGGCGGCACCTTCCTGGTGTTCAGCGACTACGCGCGCAATGCCGTGCGCATGGGCGCGCTGATGCGGCTGCCGGTGATCCACGTGTACACGCACGATTCCATCGGCCTCGGCGAGGATGGCCCGACGCACCAGCCCATCGAGCACCTGGCCTCGCTGCGCGCCATGCCCAACCTGTCGCTGTGGCGGCCCGCCGACGCAGTGGAAACCGCCGTGGCATGGGTCATGGCGGTGGAGCGGCGCGATGGCCCCACGGCGCTGGTGCTCACGCGCCAGGGGCTGCCGCAGCAGCCGCGCACTGCCGGCCAGGGCAAGGCCATCGTGCGCGGCGGCTACGTGCTGATCGAGCCGGCGGGAGCCCCCGAGGCCATCGTCATCGCCACCGGTTCGGAAGTGGCCATCGCGGCCACCGCGGTGAATGCGCTGAACAGCGCGGGCCGGCGCGTGCGGCTGGTATCCATGCCGAGCACCGACACCTTCGACCGGCAGGACGCTGCCTATCGCGAAGCAGTGCTGCCCGCTGCCGTCACGCGCCGCGTGGCCATCGAGGCCGGCGCAACGCTGTCGTGGTGGAAATATGTCGGCAGCGGTGGCACCGTGCTGGGTATCGATCACTTCGGCGCCTCGGGCAAGGCGCCCGACCTCTACCGGCACTTCGGCCTGACACCGGAGAAGCTGCAGGAACTCGTACTGGGACTGTTCTGACAAGGAAACCATCATGGCGATCAAGGCGGGCATCAACGGCTACGGACGCATCGGGCGCAACATCCTGCGCGCGCTGTACGAGTCCGGGCGTACGCAGGACATCCAGATCGTGGCCGTCAACGACCTGGGCGATGCGAAGACCAACGCCCACCTCACGCAGTACGACTCGGCGCACGGCAGGTTCCCCGGCGAGGTGAAGGCCGACGGCGATGCCATCGTGGTCAATGGCGACCGCATCAAGGTGTTCGCCGAGCGCGATCCGGCGAAACTGCCGTGGGCCGCGGTGGGCGCGGACATCGTGTTCGAATGCACCGGCATCTTCACCAGCAAGGCAAAGGCCGCCGCGCACCTGACGGGCGGCGCGAAGAAGGTGCTGATCTCGGCTCCGGGCGAGAAGGACGTCGACGGCACCGTGGTCTACGGGGTCAACCACCACACCCTGAGCGCGGCGATGACGGTGGTTTCCAACGCCTCGTGCACCACCAACTGCCTGGCGCCGCTGGCCAAGGTGCTCAATGACGGCATCGGCATCGACAGCGGCCTGATGACCACGGTGCATGCCTACACCAACGACCAGGTGCTCACCGACGTCTTCCACAAGGACATCCGCCGCGCGCGCTCGGCCACGCAGTCGATGATCCCGACCAAGACCGGCGCGGCCGCCGCGGTGGGCCTGGTGCTGCCGGAACTCAAGGGCAGGCTCGATGGCTTCGCGATCCGCGTGCCCACGATAAACGTGTCGCTGGTGGACCTGACCTTCAAGCCCAGGCGGGCCACCACCATCGAGGAGATCAACAGCCTGGTGAAGGCCGCCGCCGCCGGACCGCTGAAGGGCGTGCTGGTGTACACCGAGGCACAGCTCGTCTCGATCGACTACAACCATGATCCGGCCTCTTCCACCTACGATGCCACGCTGACCAAGATCATCGACGGCAACCTGGTGAAGGTGTGCGCCTGGTACGACAACGAGTGGGGCTTTTCCAACCGCATGCTGGACGTGGCGCTGGCGTGGAGCCGCGCGAGCTGAGCCCGGCGCCGCCATGAAAGTGCTGCAGATGGGGGAGCTGGATCTCGCCGGCAGGCGCGTGCTGATCCGCGAGGACCTGAACGTGCCGGTGAAGGATGGCGCGGTGACCAGCGATGCGCGCATCCGCGCCGCGCTGCCGACCATCAGGGCGGCGCTGGGGCAGCGCGCACGCGTGATGCTGCTGTCGCATCTGGGGCGTCCGGAGGAAGGCAAGCCTGACCCCGAGCTGTCGCTGGCACCGGTGGCGCGGCACCTGTCGCAGCTGCTGGGCCAGGATGTGCCGCTGGCCACGGATTACCTCGGCGGCGTCCGCGTCGAGCCCGGCCAGGCCGTGCTGTGCGAGAACGTGCGCTTCAACAAGGGCGAGAAGAAGGACAACGAGGAGCTGGCGAAGCGTTACGCGGCGCTGTGCGACATCTTCGTGATGGACGCCTTCGGCACCGCGCACCGCGCCGAGGCTTCCACGCACGGCGTGGCGCGCTTCGCGCCGCAGGCCTGTGCCGGTCCGCTGCTGCAGGCGGAACTCGAGGCGCTGGAGCGCGCGCTCGACAAGCCGGCGCGCCCGCTGGTGGCCATCGTCGCGGGCTCGAAGGTGAGCACCAAGCTCACCATCCTCGAGGCGCTGCTGGAAAAGGTGGACCGGCTGATCGTCGGTGGCGGCATCGCCAACACCTTCCTCGCCGCCACCGGCGTCGGGGTGGGCAAGTCGCTGGCCGAGCTGGACATGCTCGACACCTGCCGCCGGCTGCTGGCGCGCGCGCGTGAGCGCGGCGCCGACATCCCGCTGCCCACCGACGTGGTGGTCGGCAGCCAGTTCGCCGCCACCGCGAAAGCCACGGTGCGCAACGCCGACAGCGTGCAGGCGGACGAGATGATCCTCGACATCGGCCCGCAGACCGCGCGGCGCTTCGCCGCGCTGATCGACGCGGCCGGCACCGTGCTGTGGAACGGGCCGGTGGGCGTATTCGAGTTCGAGCAGTTCGGTGGCGGCACGCGCGCCATCGCCGAGGCGATCGCCGCCAGCAAGGCGTTCTCGCTGGCCGGTGGCGGCGATACGCTGGCGGCCATCGAGAAGTACGGTATCGAGAAGGGCATCTCCTACATCTCCACCGGTGGCGGGGCCTTCCTGGAATTCGTCGAAGGCAAGCATCTGCCGGCTGTGGCGGCTCTCGAAGAACGCGCGCAAGGCATCCAATGAACTCCGTCGAAACCTTCCTGCGTCGTACCAAGATCGTCGCCACGCTGGGGCCGGCCAGCGACGAGCCGGGGGTGCTGGAAGGCATGGTGCGGGCCGGCCTGGACGTGGCGCGCATCAATTTCTCGCACGGCGGCAAGGAAGAGCAGCGGCGCCGCATCCTCGCCGTGCGCGCGGCGGCCGACAAGGTCGGCCGGCCGGTGGGCATCCTGGCCGATCTGTCCGGCCCGAAGATCCGCATCGAAAGCTTCGTCAACGGACGCATCGAGCTGGCCGAGGGCCAGCCGTTCGCGCTCGACATCGCGCTGGATCCGGCGGCGGGCAACGAGCGCGAGGTCGGCTGCGCCTACAAGGACCTGGTCAAGGACGTGCGGCCCGGCGACACGCTGCTGCTGGCCGATGGCTACATCGTGCTCGAGGTGGTGTCGGTATCGGCCACGCGCATCGAGTGCATCACGCGTGCCGGCGGGGAGCTGTCGAACCGCAAGGGCCTGAACAAGCAGGGCGGCGGCCTGTCCGCTCCCGCGCTCACCGAGAAGGATCTCGAGTACATCCAGCTCGCCGCGGAAATGCGCGTGGACTTCCTCGCCGTGTCGTTCGCGCGCGATGCCGCCGACATCCGCCGCGCGCAGGCCGAGCTGCGCAAGTGGCGCGGCACCGCGCATGTGGTGGCCAAGATCGAGCGCCATGAGGCCATCGACAACCTGTCCGACATCCTGGCCGCGGCCGACGCGGTCATGGTGGCGCGCGGCGACCTGGGTGTGGAGATGGGCTACGCGGCGCTCACGGGCCTGCAGAAGACCATCATCGAGCAGGCGCAGACCGCCAACCGGGTGATCATCACCGCCACGCAGATGATGGAGTCG
>Ga0335083_10001098_pt1 | contig 37979 bp, 33 predicted proteins | sample Lox_Sample_42_FD_206716 | JGI IMG/M metagenome (GOLD analysis project Ga0335083, IMG submission 206716) | Soil microbial communities from Loxahatchee National Wildlife Refuge, Florida, United States - Lox_Sample_4.2 | ecosystem: Environmental > Terrestrial > Soil > Wetlands | place: USA...
GGCGAAGGAGTTCAAGACGATCAACATCAAGCCCGACGAGTGGCACGGCGACTGGAACTACGTAATCAGGCCGCGCGAGAAGTCATGATCGGTCGACTTCCCCATTCGAGGGCCCTTAGTGATGTACAGACCGAGTGCACCACCTCTCGCTGCGATGCCGCAGCGCATCGCCACACGTCACACTGTCGATGACGACTTGGCGGCTACTTGGCGGCTCGTGGGCAAGCGTCGCGACACCTGGCCAACGACCACGCACTACATCAGGGTCCGCAAAATGCGGCGATCTTCGACGGCGACACCGCAAAATGCCCGGACGCATGAGCGGCGACGAATTCGAGGAAAAAGCCTACATTCACGATACGGAGGGGTTTCGATGCGCTCGCCCTGGATCATGCTGCTCGTCGCGTGCGGTGGACACCACAACAGTGGAAATGGTGGGGATGGCGGCAATGGCAACGGACCCGACGCCTGCGTCGACCTGCAATGTCAGGTGACCAATTGTGCGGCCATGAGCAAGCCGCCGACGACAATCAAAGGCACCGTGTTTGCGCCGAACGGCACGCTGCCGCTCTACGACGTCAGCGTGTACGTGCCGTCCATGCAGGGCGTGTTGCCCGCGTTCGCGCCTGGCGTCCAGTGCGGGCAGTGCAGCGACAACCTCCCCGGTGACCCAATCGTGACAACGACCACGTCCGACGGATCGACGACGCCGGCCGGCTCGTTCGAGTTAGATAACATCCCCGATGGCGACAACATCCCGGTCGTGATCACGATCGGCAAGTGGCGCCGTCAACTCAAGCTCGCACACGTCGATGCCTGCTCGTCCACGTCGCTGGCGGCTGTCGATACCTCACTGCCCAAGAGCATCGACGACATGACGCCAAACACGACCGCGGTAGACATGCCGCTCATCGCGATCTCCACCGGCAGTGCGGACTCCTTGGAGTGCCTCGTCCGCAGGCTCGGCATCGCCGACAAGGAAATCACCACGGATACCGAGAGCGGGCACATTCACCTGTTTTCGGATCTCCAAGCAGGCCGCGGTAAGGGCGTGAGCGCATTCCAAAACGGTGGTGGGTGGACTGGGGGGACTGGCAGCTTCAGCGATTCGCAGGCTCTGTGGGGTACGTCGACTGCGGGGGACAAAGGGAAGCTGTCGAACTACGACATCGTGATCCTGTCATGCGAAGGTGAACAGGCTGCGAACACGAAATCGCAGAATGCGATGAACAACATGAAGGCGTTCGCTGATGTCGGCGGTCGCGTGTTCATGTCCCACTGGCACAACGTCTGGATCGAGGGCAGTACGCAGGACACCACGAACGGGACGCAGAAGCCGATGGTGTGGCCCGCGATCGCGACCTACAGCGACAACAGCCGGCCGGATCCAGGCAACGGAACGATCGACACGATCGACGAGACCGACAATCCGAAGGGTCCATCGTTCGCGTCGTGGATGCTCGACCCCGCAGTCACGGGATCGACGACGCGCGACAAGATCGCAATCCAAGACGGAACCGCGAAGAACACGTGCACTGCGATCGACAAGACGAAGGCGGAGGACTGGGTCAACCTGCTTGCCACCGACAACCCGTCTGGCAAGAGTGGACCGCAGATGTTCCAGTTCACGACGCCCAACGAAGACGATCCGTCCCAGCGTTGCGGCAAGGTCGTGTTCTCCGACATGCACGTGTCCGGAAACGCGGGAAGCGGTAGCTACCCAACGAGCTGCGGCGATCCGGCGACGCCGGCCGCGTTGACACCGCAGGAGAAAGCGCTCGCCTTCATGTTCTTCGACATTGCATCGTGCGTGAACGTGGTGCAGTAGCCACCACTCTTACGCTATCGGACGGGCCGCCATTCACCCTCGATCCATACGTAGTACTCGCCGCGCTTTTCCCATCGACCTTGGATGTATTCGTAGCCGGGTCGCTCGGCCTCGTACTGGCCGTCGCGCCATGTCCAAGTGCCGCCGTGTCGGATCCAGCGACCGTGGATCCAGATGTAGCCAGGGCGCGGCACAGCCGCTTCGGATCGAGGCGCGGGCGGTTGGTTGTAGCGTTCGTATGGCGGTGGCGGTTCGCAGGCGAGCGCGGCGGTAACGAGCCAGACCACCTGAGCTCGGCGCGCGGTCAAAACGCGACTCCGACCGCCGTGAAGAAGCGCCCGCGAATACCGCTGTTGGCGTAGATCGAGACCGGAAGGTCCTGCATCGGGAACGAGTGCGAAGCCCACGTTCCCTGTACCCCGATGCCCAGTGCCACGACGAGCCGCTCCCACAGGATCGCCTGATAACCCGCGTCGACGGCACCGCCGATGTCGTAGTAGGAGACACTGTCGCCGACGCCCGGGGTGCCGGTGTATTTGCCGACGATCAGCGAGGGATTGATGAACAGCCCGCGCGGACCGTTGATCCCCCAGTAGTAGCGATAGCCGAGCTCGGCGCCCCAGCCGGTGAAGTGCGGGAAATTGGTGCGTTCGGTGCCGCTCGTGCTGACGTAGTACGGCGACACGATGAGGCCGTGATGCGAGACCGGTACGATCTCGACGTTGACTCCCCAGCGGTCGATGAGCAGAAACCCGATCGGATCGTTGGTGATGGCGAACCGCCGGGTCACCGGAGGCTGCTCCGGCTCGATCGACGCGTCGGCTTCCTTCGGTGGCGGTTCCGCCCGCGCGGTTCCAGCAGCGAGCAGCAGCGCGACCATTCCGGCGCGCCGCCGGCGACGGTACGCCAGTCCCGCGATTACCATCGCGAGCACGCCACCGCTCGACGCACCGCCAGCGTCGCAGCCATAGTTGCTCGTGAACCGGCTCGGCACGAAGCCGCACGGAGGTCCACCGTCGTAGCCGCACGCGGCATCGACGCACATGCCCCCGTCGTTGGTGCACGTGGCGGCATCGGGCGCCGCCGCCGACGTCGGCGTGCCACACGAGGCCACCACCAGCACCATCAGGACGAGCCACTTCATGGTGCCGCCTCCCGCAGGTTCGTGCCCACGGCCTGCTCGAGCTGGAACACGGCCGTCCAGTACGCGGCCAGCGCCTGGAAGTACGCTTGGTTCACCGCGACAAACGTGCGCTCGGCATCGAGGTAGTCAGTGAGCTGCGCGGCGCCTGCCTGGTACTGGGTCTGCGTGATGTCTCGCGCGGTGCGCGCCGCGGCGAGCTGGCGGTCTTCCATCAGCTTCACGAGATCGCGACTCGACTCGAACGCGGCGAGCGCGGTCTTGACGTCGGTCTCGACGGTCGCCGCGGTCTTGTCGTAGAGCGCCTTGCTCTGGCGCACCGCGCTCTCCGCCTTGCGGATCCGCCCCTGGTGCTGGTCGAAGATCGGTAGCGTGAACACCATCTGCACCGTGAGCTGCGGCGGGGCGGCCGTGTTCTGCGCGTAGCCGGCCGACAGCCAGTTGAAGCCGAAGCTGATGTCGGGGCTCACCAGTCGTTTCTCGAGGACGAGCGCGTCGGTCGCGCCTCGCTGCTCGTAGTCCATGCCCTTGAGGTCCGGCCGATGCTCGATCGCAAGTCGCACGAGGTCGTCCAACCGCGGCGTCGCGAGCATTGCGGGCACGCGAAACGTCAGCACGTCCTCGTCGAGCACCAGCGGCTTGTCGTCGCCCGTCATCGCGAGCAGGTATCGCAACCCGGCCTCGGCTTGGCGCGCCGCACCCTCAGCCGCGATCACGTTCGCGTCGGCCTGGAGCTTGTCGCTCTCGGTGCGCGCGAGCGCGCCTTCGTTGATGACCTTCGGGTACCTGTCCTTGTTGATCTCGTACATCTTGGTGGAGAACGTCTGGACGTCGCGCAGGAACGCGACCGTCTTGCGCGCTTGCAACACCTGCACGTACTGCTGCTTGACCAGGAACTCGAGGTTGCGCTGGGCGTCGACCTTGCCCATCTTCGCGGCGCGCAACGCCCATTCCGCGACCTGCGTACGCAGCTTGCGCTTGCCGGACAGCTCGTTCTCGATCGCTCCGTTGTCCATGAACTGAAACGTCGGGCCGTCGTTCGCGCACTGAATGCACGGGCCTAGGATCGGATCGTCGTGCGGGTAGTAGTTCCACATGTGCATCCAGCCGAGCAGTACACCTGGGTTCTGCGGTGCGCGCGCGGTCATCAGATCGCCCTCGGCCCCGAGCCGTGCGCCGTCGGCGAGCAGCACGTCGTAGCCATGTCCACGCGCGAGCGCGACCGCGTCGGCGAGGGAAAGCTTGGAGTCGTCCGCGAGGGCCGGACGGGCGAGCGCGATCGCCAAGACGACAACTAGGCTGCGCATGGGCACCACAGACCCAGCAAGTCGTGCGCCAGCATCGCTGAGCGGCACCGGCGCTGTCGTCCGCGCAGAATGCAGGTTCAGGCGACCGCGCGCGCGCGCGTGCTGTCGATCGGCAGCTCCAGCGAGAACCGCGCACCGCCGCCGCGCGCCGACTCGCACTTGATGGTCCCTCCGTGGGCGAGTGCGATTTCCCTCGCGATGTAGAGCCCGATGCCCGAGCCGCGCGGCCCCGGCTCGCTGCCGGGGTTGTGGTGCTCGACGCGGAAGAACTTGTCGAACACGCGCGCGCGCAGCTCCTCGGGTACACCCGGTCCGGTGTCGGTAACCCGGATCGCGACCGATTCGGGTGCGGCGCCGCGTTCGATGGCGAGCTCGATCCGCCCGCCCGTCGGCGTGTACTTCACGGCGTTCGACAACAGATTCGACACGACCAGCGCGAGGCGGTCGCGGTCGCCGGTGACGGTCGGTGGCGCGTCGTCGTCGATCCGCACGGACAGCACGACCTGCGCGTCCTGACATGCGTGCGCGATAGCCTTCTGGCAGTGGCGCGCGAGCTCGGCGAGCGAAAGGCGCGCCCAGTGCAGCCGGAGCTGGCCCGCCTCGATGTGCGTCAGATCGAGGAACTCGTCGACGATCGTGGCCAGCTGGTCGATGCCGCCGAGCGCGGTCGCGACGAGCTCGCGATCGCGCTCGTCGAGGTGCGCCGCGCGCTCTTGGATCATCAGCAGCGTCATGCGCAGCGTCGTCAGCGGCGTGCGGAGCTCGTGCGATGCGACCGCGACCAACTCGAGCCTCATCTCGTCGAGCCGGACGAGCTCGGTCACATCGGACAGCACGAGGACCGCGCCGCGCACGCCGTCCGCACCTTCGATCGGGACGACCCGCGGCAACATGCGCCGCCGGCCGATCTCCACCGCGCGCGCCAGATCGACCCCGCCGTCGGGTGCCGCGCCAGACCGGATCGCCGTCTCGATCGCCGCTCGCGTTGCGTCAGGCACCTCCAGGTTCGCCAGCGTGCGCTCACGCTCGAGCGCGGCGCCGAACAGCGCCGACGCTTGGGGGTTCGTCGAGCCGATCGCGCGCTCGCCGTCGATCACGACGACGGCGTCGGGCAGCGCTCCGAGCGTCGCCTCGAGTGTTTCCTTCGCGCGGATTACCTCGCCGACATTGGCGCGACGGAATTGTTCGAGCTCGTCGGCCATGCGGTTGAGGCCGTCGCCGAGCCGGCCGAGCTCGTCGTCGCGGCGCACGGTGACCCGCAGCGAAAAATCGCCACCGCGGATCGCCTGGACGGCGCGCCGCATCTCGCCGAGCGGCACCATCACGACGCGCGCAAGATACAGCACGATCGCGACGAGCAGGAGCAGCGCGGCGGCGCTGATCGCCGCGACGATCTGCATCGATCGCGTCGCCTGATCCGCGGCCCACTCTGCGACCGCCTGGCTCGATCGGAAGTGCGCATCGCGCACCTGGTTAATGCTGCCGACCGCCTTGCGCAGTGCCGGATTGACGACCTCGTGGTAGCGGGTGCGTGCGTCGTCGCGTTTCGGCGCCGCCACCAGCTCGTCGACTGCGGCATGGTATTCGGCGACGTCCGAGACGACTTCCTTCGAGATCTTGCGCTCACTGGGCGCATCCAGCTCGGCGAGAACCTTCTCGAGTGCAGCCGCGACCTCGGTGCGCTTGGTCAGCAGGTCGGCCTTGCCTCGCGCCTCGTCGGTGAGCGTGAGCAGCACAGCATCATCTTCGCGCTCGAGCTGGCCGGCAAGCTGCGACGTCGCATTCGTCGCGCCTTCGTCGTCGGCGATCGTCTCGCCGACGACGTGGCTCACGCGGCGGAACGCCGTCGAGCTCCACACGCCGATCACGAGCGTCGTCGCGATCAGCAGGCTGCATGCGATCGCGAGGCGCGTCCTGAGCTGCAGCGTTCGCTTCATGTCAGACCATAGCGCTTGCGCTTGCGTTGCAACGTCGACGCGTCGATGCCGAGGATCCGGGCCGCAGCCTCGAGCGTCGTCGCGCGCGCGATCACCCGCGCGATGTGCTCGCGCTCGAGGGCCTCGATGCTGACATCGGCGCCGAGCGCGACCTCGGCCGCGGCGGGCTGCGCAGCGTCCGCGGGCGCGGGCGGGATTCCGAGGTCGTCGAGCTCGATACGCGGCCCAGGCGACAGGATCAGCGCGCGTTCGACCGCGTTTCGCAGCTCGCGCAGGTTCCCGGGCCATGCGTACGCGAGGACCGCACGCTCGGCCGGCTCCGACAGCGGGTACGCCGGGCGATGCAACCGGTCGGCCGCGCGCGCGAGGTAGTGATGAACGAGACCGCGCAGATCTTCGAGCCGTTCGCGCAGAGGTGGCATCACGAGCGTGACGACGTTGAGCCGGAACAATAGATCCTCGCGGAACCGACCAGCGCGGACCTCCTCTTCGAGATTGCGGTTGGTCGCCGCGATCAGCCGGACGTCGGCGTGTCGCTCCACGGCCTCGCCGACGCGCTCGAACGAGCGATCGTTCAAGAACCGCAACAGACGCGCCTGCGCGTCTGCCGAGAGATCGCCGACCTCGTCGAGGAACAGCGTGCCACCCTCGGCTTCCTGGACCTTGCCGATCGTGTCGCTGGTCGCGCCGGTGAACGCGCCGCGCTTGTGACCGAACAGCGTGCTGTTCATCAGCTCGATCGATAGGGCCGGGCAATTGACCGACACGAACGCGCCGTCGGCGCGCACGCCGTGCTGCCAGATCCAGCGCGCGAGCACGTTCTTCCCGGTGCCGCTCTCGCCGCGGAGCAGGATCGGCACGTCGGTCGCCGCGACGCGTGCGGCTTGCTTGAGGAGCGTGCGAAACGACGAGCTGTCGGTCTCGAACCTCTCGTCGCCGGCACCGGCCTGCTCGAGCCGAGTCTCGGCCTCGGCCAGCCGCTGGCGCAGCCGCACGCTGTCCAGCGCACGCTTGGTCGATGCCCGGACCTGATCGGGCGTGAACGGCTTGGGCAGGTAGTCGCACGCGCCGAGCTTCATCGCGTCGACGGCTGATTCGTAGGTCGCGAACGCGGTGATGACGATGATCGCGGCGTCGCGCTGGCGCGCGAGCAGCTCCGGAATCGCATCGAGGCCGGACTCCTTGCCGAGCCACAGATCGAGTAGCACGATGTCGTACCGCCCGCGATCGATCGCCTCGAGCGCGGCCGGTGCGCTCCCGACGCCGAGCACGCGAGCCCCGTCCGCTTCGAGGCACAGCCTCAGCGATTGCCGGATTCCGGGATCGTCGTCGACGACGAGGGCGGACCAGGTCGGCATGGTCTTTGAGCCTAGTCGCTGGTCCGTCACCGGCCAACCTCGTCCCCGCAGAATGCGGCAGCGTTCGCTGCGTGTTTCGGCGAAATGCGCTGGCGGTCCACCGTTCGAGGGACGAAACGCAGCCGCGCGAGCATCACATCGCCTGACGCAAGCTGCGTGCCGTATGGCACGAGGCTTGATACGCGAGCCCGCATGCGTGCGCTGTCCCTCGTGTTGCTCGTCTCCTGTGGAAAGACCGCCGCGCCGCCGCCGGCCGGGTTCCAGGCCAACGGGCTCGCGATCAACGAGATCGAGCTGACCTCCGATCAGGTGAAGACCGCGCATGTCGAGCTCGCGACCGTCGGTGACCAGGACCTCGCATCGACCATCATCACCAGCGGCCGCGTCACCTTCGACGATTCGCTGGTGAGCCACGTGTACTCACCGGTCGCCGGCAGGATCACACGCATCGACGCGAAGCTCGGCGATCACGTCAAGAAGGGAGCGACGCTCGCGGTCATCTCGTCGCCCGACATCGGCGGTGCATCGAGCGATGTCGCCAAGGCAGATGCCGATATGGTCGCAGCGCAACACAACTACGATCGCTACAAGGGCCTGTTCGACAAGCACGCGGCGAGCGAGCTCGATCTCGAGACCGCCGAGGACACCTACCGCAAAGCGAAGGCGGAGCTCGAACGCGCCAACGAGCGCCTCGCGCTCATGCATGGCGGCGGCGGCGTCAGTCAGGGCTATTCGCTGCGTGCGGAGATCGAGGGCGACGTGATGGCGCGCAACGTGAGTCCCGGCATGGAAGTGTCGGGCCAATACGCGACTGGCGGCGCGAACGAGCTGTTCACGATCGGCCGGCTCGATCGCGTGTGGGTTCTCGCCGACCTCTACGAGATCGATCTGCCGAAGGTCGGCGTCGGCGACAACGTCGACGTCACGACGGTGTCGTATCCGGATCGCGTCTACCACGGCAAGGTCGATTGGGTCTCGACGTCGTTCGATCCGACGGCGCGGACCGCGCGCGTCCGGTGCACGTTCGACAATGCCGATCAGACTCTGCGGGCGGAGATGTACGCGACGGTGCGGATCAAGGTCGGCAAGCGGCGCGGCCTCGCGGTCCCGCGCGACGCGATCTTCCGCATGGGTGACTTCACCTATGCGTTCATCGTCCGCGATACCGCCTCGCCGGGGATGGTTCGGTTCGCGCGCGTGCCCGTCGCCGCGGATGAAGGCCAGCCGAGCGGCCTTGTCGAGGTGATGAGTGGGCTCAAGGCCGGCGAACGCGTCGCCATCGGCGGTGTCGCGCAGCTGCGCAGCGTTCTCGACAACACGGGGATCTCTGCGCCGCCGCCGATCGCTGCCGCGCCCGTCGATCAAGGGTCCGCCCGAGGCACGCGATGATCGGTCGTATCGTCACGTTTGTCCTGCGCCAGCGCCTGCTCGTGCTGGTCGCGGCGGCACTACTATTGCTCGGCGGCTTCGGCGCGTTCCGAGTGCTCAACATCGAGGCCTACCCCAACCCGGTGCCGCCGATGGTCGAGGTGATCACGCAGCCGAACGGCTACTCCGGCGAGGAGGTCGAGCGCTACGTCACGCTGCCGCTCGAGGTCGGGCTCGCGGGAATGCCAGGCCTCGATCACATGCGGTCGCAGTCGTTGTTCGGGCTTTCCGACGTGAAGCTGTATTTCAGCTGGGACATGCCGTACGAGAAGGCGCGGCAAGAGGTGATCAACCGCCTCACGTTCGTCCAGTTGCCCAACAACCTGCAGCCGCAGCTGTCACCCTGGAACGCGGTCGGCGAGATCTTCCGCTACACGCTCGAGGGCGAGGGCTACTCGACGATGGACCTCAAGGCGGCGCAGGACTTCATCCTCGAGCGCCAGTTCCGCCGCGTGCCGGGCGTCATCGACGTATCGAGCTTCGGCGGCGAGACCCGCGAGTTCCACGTCGAGATCGATCCAATCCGACTGCGCGGCCACAAGATCGCGCTGACGACCGTCCTGCAGGCGATCCAGAACGCGAACCAGTCGGTCGGCGGCCAACGGCTCACGCTCGGCGAGGACAGCTACGACGTGCGCGGCGTCGGCCTCGTCCGCAACATCGACGATATCCGCGCGATCGTGGTCGCCGAGCAAGCCGGGACGCCGGTCCGCGTCGGCGACATCGCAAACGTGCGATTCGGCGGCGCGCCGCGGCTCGGCATGATCGGCCAGAACGATCGTCCCGACGTCGTGCAAGGCATCGTGCTCCTGCGCTACGGCTCGCCGACCGGGCCGACCATGAAGGCGCTGCACGCGCGGCTCGACTACATCCGCGATCACAAGCTGTTGCCGCCCGGCATGTACATCAAGCCGTACTACGAGCGCGGCGAGCTCGTGAACCTGACGACGCACACCGTGCTCGAGAACCTGTTGATCGGCATGGGGCTCGTGGTGCTGGTGCTGCTGCTGTTCCTCGGCAACTGGCGCGCCGCGCTGGTGACCGCGATGAACATACCGCTCGCGCTGCTCGTCGCGTTCATCGGCATGGTGGCGAGCGGGACGTCCGCGAATCTTCTCTCGATCGGTGCGGTCGACTTCGGCATCGTCGTCGACTCCACCGTGATCATGATGGAGAACCTCTTCCGCCACCTCGGACCGAACCGCCAGGGCGGGCTCGGCGAACGCATCGGCGCCGCCGCCCGCGAGGTGGCGACGCCGATGGCGTTCTCGACGGCGATCATCTGTGTCGCGTTCCTGCCGCTATTCTCGTTCCAGGGCGTGTCGGGCGTGATCTTCGGCCCGATGGCCAAGACGTACGCGTTCGCGATCGGCGGCGCGATCATCCTCGCCATCACGCTGACGCCGACGTTGTCGTCGTTTGTGCTGTCGCCGACGACGACCGAGAAGGAGGGCGTGATCATGCGCGTGCTCCACCGCCTCTACGATCCGCTGTTCAACGTCGCGCTGCGCTGGCCGCGCCGGGCGATGCTGCTGCCGATCGTCCTCGTCACCGGCGGCGTGCTGCTGTTCCCGCTGCTCGGTCGCGAGTTCATGCCGAAGCTCGAAGAGGGCAACCTGTGGATCCGCGCGACGCTGCCGATGTCGGTGTCTCTCCCGACTGCCGAGACCGCAGTCGCTCGCATGCGGCGCGTGCTACGCGGCTGTCCGGTCGAGCTCGAAAAGCCGTGTGACGAGACGAACCGCAAGCATCCCGAGGTGCTCACCGTAACGTCGCAGATCGGCCGCCCCGACGACGGCACCGATGTCACCGGTTTCTTCAACATCGAGATCTTCGCGCCGCTCGTGCCGCTCGACGATCTACCCGAGGGGCGCACGAAGGAGCAAGAGATCGAGATGCTCCAGGGCGAGCTCAAGGAGGCGTTCCCCGGTGTGCCGTTCGGGTTCTCGCAGATGATCTCGGACAACGTCGAGGAGGCAATCTCGGGCGTGAAGGGCGAAAACTCGGTGAAGGTGTTCGGACCGAACATCGCCGAGAACGAACACACCGCCGAGGAGATCGTGACCGTGATGCGCGACGTGCGCGGCATCCAGGATCTTGCGCTATTTCGTTCGCTCGGCCAGCCGAACATCAGGATCACGCCAGACCGCATAAAGTGCGCGCGTTACGGGCTCAACGTCGGCGACGTTGAGGCCGTGGTCGCGGCCGCGATCGGCGGCGCGGCGACCACGCAGGTGTTCGAGGGCGAGAAGCTATTCGCGCTAACCGTGCGGTGGCTGCCCGACTACCGCCAGTCGATCGAGGCGCTCCGCGAGATCACGGTCAACACGCCGGATGGCGCGGCAGTGCCGCTCGGCCAAATCGCCGACATCCAGCTCGTCGACGGCGCCGCCACGGTGTATCGCGAGGACGGCGTGCGCTACGCGCCTGTGAAGTTCTCGGTACGCGGCCGCGACCTCGCCGGCGCGATCGACGATGCCAAGGAGCAGGTCGCAGCGAAGGTGCAGCTGCCCTACGGCTCGTACCTGTCCTGGGACGGGGAGATCAACGAGCTCAAGAATGCAGAGCAGCGGCTGATGGTCGTGGTGCCGCTGTCGCTTCTGCTGATCACCCTGCTCGCATTCGCTGCGGTGCGCAGTTGGCCCGCGACCGCGATCGTGCTGATCAACATCCCGGTCGCGTGCACCGGCGGCGTGCTCGCGCTGATCGTGACGCACACACACTTTTCAGTGTCGGCCGCGATGGGGTTCATCTCGGTGTTCGGCATAGCGGTGCAAGACGCGCTGCTGATGGTGACGTACTTCCAGCGCCTGCACATCAACGAGGGGCATACGCTCGAACAGGCCGCGCGCGAAGCGTCGGAGAAGCGGTTCCGCCCGGTGCTGATGACCACCCTCGTCGCGACGCTCGGGCTGCTGCCGGCGGCGCTGTCCAACGGCATCGGCGCGCAGGCGCAGAAGCCGCTCGCGATCGTCGTGATCGGCGGCTCGCTCGTGCTGGCGATCGTCACCCGGTTGCTGCAGCCGCCGCTGTGCGTGCTCGTGTATCGCTGGAAGGAACGGCGGCGGTCCTCGATTCCGCAAGAGGCGTGACGGCGGCGCACATGCGGCTGGGCATGGCGTTTGCGTCGCAGAGGCGTCGTGTCCACGTAACGCGACTGCTTCCGTTCACCGTCGCCGCAAAGTGCGGAGCCGCTGCCATGACCTGCGCGAGCGGTTCAAGATCGCGCACGCGACGCTCCAGCTCGAACCGGAAGGCGGCGACGATTGCGAGCGCACTGTTGACGGCGCGTTGTGACGGCACGCCGATTCGCCTCGGTTTCATAGGCGCGTCCACCGCCTCGGCCCTTGGTGTGGAAAGGGCAAGGTCGGGCCTCCGAGACCGGGCCCGCCCGATTGCTGGCCACTGCGAGGCTCGCAGCGGCGCTTGGCTTTCGACATCGGTACGCTAGATTTAGCACCAGCGGACCTTGCACCCGCTACGGAGCACAATGAGGTATCTACGTCAGGTAACTCCTGAGACCCCCTGGCGCATCGGCAGCGAGGTGGTCATCTTGAACGCACTCGTCGATGACCTGAGCCGCGAACGGCCGGCGTACATAGATGGCGATGGGCGGCTCCGCGTGAATAGCGCTGCGTTGCTCCACTTTCCGTACGAAGTCTCGGCCGAATTGATCCGGCTCGGGAACGGTCGTTGGTCCGCGACGGAGGTCGTCTCTGAAGTGGTGGCAGCGCGCAAGTACGTACACGGCGTTGCAGCCGCGAACGGGTACCGAGCCATCGAACAATAACCACGGCAAGGCGAGCCGTGCACCGTGCCTGCATCACGCCCGTCGAGCTAGTGTGCAGCGCGATTGCGTGCCTCGTGTCCGCAACTTCCGGCTCGGCTTCGCGCGTTTCAGACATGACGATCACGCGCGCGTCGCGAAGAACAGCGTGATCGTCAGGCAATGAAACTCAGCATCGGATGACTGCGTGACGACCTTGTCGACGATGTCGAGCTCCGGGTGACTGCGGATCCAGCTCGTGATCACGTCACCGAGAGCATCCCGGTCGCGCGCCTTCGTCGCCGAGAACACTTTCACCCCTGTTACGTCCAACATCGAGCCATCACCGTACCCACACATCGCCGCGATGGTGCATGGTCGTGCGCTCCTCAGCCGATGCCGCGGCAAGCCTCACGCTCCTTCTCGAAGCAAAGATGGCGCGCCATCCGATGCGTGAGCGGGCACCGCAAGCAACGACACCTCGCACGCCACGCCCATTATCAAGCGACGTGCCACCGGGCAGCATCGTCCGTACGGATCCATTACGACTCACGTCCGGGCATTTCGCGGATCGCGCGCCGAACGATGCGTGTGATCGGCGCGGGCGTCGGCTTGTTGCCCGCACACGCTGCGAGCAGGACGATCGATCGATAACCGCGCACCAATGCTCGCTAGGCAAGCCGTAGGCCAGCTCGGGCATGACTTGCCCGCGTCGCTCGATGGGCGGCGCAGTGTCGACCACGAGATCGCGACTGATCCGGTCGTGTCGTGCCCGCAATTGGCGGAGACTCGCGCCTGACCGCGCCGCATTTTGCGGGGATGCCGTCGCGCTCGCGTTACGCGATCGACGGCGGCTGCAGATCGTCCGCATGGAGATCGACGTCCTGGCTCGTGCACTGACGCCGCTCGTGTGATCCTCCGCCGGCGTGAAGGACCCCGGCCAGAGCGCAATGTCGATGACGCGGGTCATCCCGCGTCGCACCGGCTGGGCCGACCTCGTCGCAGTGGGGATCTTCGTGCTGGTGCTCTACGGCCTGTTCGCCGTAGAGCATCAGTGGCGCGCCCCAGCGCGCGCGGCGGTCGAGATCGATCTCGGCCTGGCGGCGTTACCGCAGTACACGTTCTTCTCGCTCTGCCGCGGGCTCGCCGCGTTCGCGCTGTCGTTCCTGTTCACGATGGTCTACGGCTACGTCGCGGCGCGCGTGCGCGGTGCGGACCGCGTGATGCTGCCGGTGCTCGACATCCTGCAGAGCATCCCGGTCCTCGGCTTCATGCCCGGCGTCGTGCTTGCGCTCGCGTCGCTGTTTCCGGATACCAACACCGGCCTCGAGCTCGCCGCCGTCCTCATGATCTTCACCGGCCAGGTGTGGAACATGACGTTCAGCTTCTATCACTCGCTGCGCGCGATCCCGAACGATCTGATCGAGGCATCGCGAGTGTATCGCTTCGGCTGGTGGCGCCGGTTCACACGCGTCGAGCTGCCGTATTCGACGGTCGGCCTCGTGTGGAACGGCATGATGAGCATGGCCGGCGGCTGGTTCTTCCTCACGATCAACGAGGCGTTCCGGCTCGGCGATCGCGACTTCCGCCTCCCAGGCGTCGGCGCGTACATGAGCGTCGCGATCGATCGCGGCGATGCCGGCGCGATGGTCGCCGCGGTGGTCGCGATGATCGTGATGATCGTCATCGTCGACCAGCTAATGTGGCGCCCGCTCGTCGCGTGGTCGAACAAGTTCAAGTTCGAGGATGTCGGCGCGTCGACGGTGAGCACGTCGTGGGTGCTCGATCTGTTGCGGCGCACGCGGCTCTACGGCTGGCTGCGCGACCGCAAGCATCGTGTGGCGAAGGCGCAGGCCCGAGCGACCAAAGTGAAGCGCATGCCGCGGCAAGGCTCGTCCATCGTCGGCCGCGCGATCGCGTTCGCCGCGCTCGCCGGGTTCGTCGCGCTGTGCGCGTGGGGCGGTTACGCGCTCGTCGGCTTGCTCGCACGGCTCGCCACGGGCGATTGGCTCGACATCGCGCGAGCCAGCGGCTACACGCTCGCGCGCACCACCGTCGCCGTCGTCCTCGGCTCACTATGGGCGATCCCGGCCGGCGTGTACATCGGCACGCACCCGCGGGCGTCGCACGTGCTCCAGCCAATCGTCCAGATCGCCGCGTCGTTTCCAGCGCCGATGCTGTTCCCGCTCGTGCTGCTCGTGCTCGCGAAGGTCCACGTCACCCTTTCGGTCGGCTCGGTCGTGCTGATGATGCTCGGCACGCAGTGGTACATCCTGTTCAACGTCATCGCGGGCGCGATGTCTATCCCCCACGAGCTGCACGAGGCCGCCACGGTCTACCGGTTCACACGTCTGCAGCGATGGAAGCGCGTCTACCTACCGGGCGTGTTCCCGCACCTCGTCACCGGCTGGGTGACCGCGGCCGGTGGCGCATGGAACGCGAGCATCGTCAGCGAGTACATCCACGCGAACGGGACGCTGAAGACGACCGACGGCCTCGGCGCGCTGATCAGCCGCGCCGCCGAGGGCGAGCAGTTCGCGCTGCTCGCGGCCGGCGTGCTCGCGATGGCGGTGCTGGTCGTCGTCATCAACCGCACGTTCTGGAAACGCCTCTACGATCTCGCCGAGCGCCGGTATGCGCTCGGCCGATAGGAGCCCCATGGCCGACGCCCCGCTGTGCGAGCTGGAACACATCGTCAAGACGTTCGACCTGCCGAGCGGTGCGGCGATGACCGTGCTCGACGATGTCTCGCTCGCGGTCGGCGAGCACGAGATCCTGGCGCTGCTCGGGCCGTCGGGTTGCGGCAAGTCGACGCTGATGCGCGTGCTTACCGGCTTGATCGAGCCGAACAGCGGCAGCGTGCGCTACCGCGGCAAGCCGCTCGTCGGGCTCAACCCCGGCGTCGCGATCGTGTTCCAGAGCTTCGCGCTGTACCCGTGGCTGACCGTGGCGGACAACATCGGCGAACCGCTGCGCGCGCGCGGGCTCGATGACGCCGCGACGCGCGCGAAGGTCGCCGAGGTCGTTCGCCTGGTCGGGCTCGCCGGCTTCGAGGACGCGTACCCGCGCGAGCTGTCGGGCGGGATGAAGCAGCGAGTCGGCATCGCGCGCTCTCTCGCGGTCACGCCCGAGATCCTCTGCATGGATGAGCCGTTCAGCCAGGTCGACGCGCTGACCGCCGAGAACCTGCGCGGCGAGGTCATCCGGTTCTGGAACGCGCCCGAGACGCAGCTCAAGACGATCATGATGGTGAGCCACGACGTCAAAGAGGTCGTGTTCATGGCGACGCGGATCGTCGTGATGGCGGCGAAGCCGGGGAGAATCCGCCGCATCATCGAGAACAAGCTGCCGTACCCGCGCGACTACCGCAGCAAGGAGTTCCAGCGGCTCGTCGACGAGATCCATGCGGTCATCACCGAGACCGAGTTGCCCGATGTCGCGTCGCCGCCGGCCGCGCCGGCGCGCGGCCCGGCGTGGGAGCCGCTGCCCGAGGCCGGGGCGAGCGAAGTGATCGGCCTGCTCGAGGTGCTGGACGATCACGAAGGCCACGCCGACGTGTTCCACCTGGTGGACCATATCGGTCAGGAGTTCGGCCGCGTCCTCGCCGTGACGAAAGCCGCCGAGCTACTCGACCTCGTCGATACTCCAAAGCAAGACGTCGTCCTCACCGAGGATGGCAAACGCTTTCTCGCCGCGTCGGTGCCCGAGCGCAAGGCGCTGTTCCGCGAGCGCGTCAAAACCCTGCGCATCTTCAGCGACGTGCTCGCGATGATCGAGCGCGCCGACAATCACCGCCTCGAAGGCGACGCCGTGCTCGAGATGCTCGTGCTCCGCCTGCCGTACGAGGACCCCGAGCGCATGCTGGCCACGCTCGTCAACTGGGGCCGGCACGCCGACCTGTTCGACTACGACCAGGCGCGCAAGGAATTATTCATTGAGCCGATGCCGTCGTCGGCGGCGAGCTGACCTCGTGGCTTCCGGCTTGCACTACTGCGAGTGCAGCCATGGCGAGACTGCGATCGAGGTGCTGGAACGCGCAATTCGCGCGCGCGGTGGCTGCGACGCTTGCGCTCCTGTTGTCCAACTGCGCTGACCTGGACGATCAGTACGAAGAGCCGCCGGCCGCTCGCACCGAGGTCGCACCAGCTCGCCCCGGGTTCGTCTGGGTGCACGGCCACTGGGCCCGGCGCGGAACGCTCTGGACCTGGATCGACGGCCACTACGAGCGCGAGCGACCCGGCTACATCTATGTCGAAGGACGCTGGCAGCGCGAGGGAAGCTACTTCGAGTGGATCGAGGGTGGCTGGCAGCCTGTCGCCGCGACGCGATGAAGCCGCGACCGTGTTCGGGTATGGTTCGGCTCGATGCTCACGCGCTCGGCTCGAGTCGCGATCGTTCTCGCCGCCGCGTGCGGCTCGCACCCACCCGCCGAACACGCGACGACGCAGCCCGCGCCGGACAAGCTTACCTTGCGGCCTGCCCTGACCGTCGGCGATAGGTTTCACTATCACATGGTCGCCACGATCGAGGCGACGGTCACCGCAGGCGGTACGCCTCAGCACTCCAAAGCGACGCTGGAGCTCGACGACGCGGTGGAGGTCACCGGGCAATCCGAGGTGAAAGAGCAGCTTTCGAATCCGACCGTCAACGGCGACGGCGAGGTCGCGGACGCCATGCAGCGCGTTGCCGCGGTGCTTCCGAGCGCGATCGTGACGACGCACTTCGACGCGAACTGGCAGGTCGCGTCGACCTCGATCGACGGCACGCAGGACGACGCGGCGCGGACCATGCTCATGAACCTCACGCCGGTGGTTTCGTTTCGCCTCGCACCGAAGCAGCCTGTCGCGGTCGGGGATACGTGGCAGAACCAGTGGGGCGAGGCGCTGCACAGCGAGCGCGGCTCGGCCGCCGGAAAGGTCGCGACCAGCGTCCGCTACACGCTGCGCGATGTGTCGGCGTGCGGAGCGCGACGCTGCGCGACCATCGTCGGCGACGGCGAGGACGCGATTCCGGCGCAAGATGGCGCGAGCGGTTCGAGCCACTTCCACGGCGAGCAGCGCGTCGACCTTGCGAGCCTCGTCCCGATCTCGAAGTCGGTCGAGTCCAAGACGATCCTGCACGGCGAGCAACAGGGCCAGCCATTCGATTACGCAAACGACGTGACGATTCGGATAGAACGGGCTGACAACTGAACGACGGTTCGCGGCGACTCGAAAGCGCCAGTCTCGACTTGACCGCTGCCTTCTCACTTGCGAATCTTCGAAACTGTGAAGATGACCAAAAAGCAGACGGGTCATCTGCCGTCAGCCGACGTGCTGTCGTCTGCGGTCGAGGTGTTCAAGGCGCTCGGTAACTCGCAGCGGCTGTCGATCATCCACGCGCTCAGCCACGAGGAGATGAGCGTCGGCGATCTCGCGCTCACGCTCGGCATCTCGATGACCGTGGTCAGCCAGAGCCTCGCGATCCTGCGCAGGCTCAAGCTCGTTGCCGGGCGCGATCGCGGCCGGCTCACGTTCTATCGTGTGATCGACGATGTCGTGAGTCATCTCGTTCACGATTGCCTGGAACACTGCGGGGCGAACGAGCGAGCGCACCGCAAGCGGGCAAGGCGAACGTGAAGTCGGCTGCATTGTGCCTGGTGCTCGCGGCGGGATGCGAGGTCCCGACGACGACGGTGGCGATCGAGAATCGCTATCCGACGTCGGGCTATCTCGTCGTGTACCAGGCGTTCTGGCAGGCGGTGCGATTCACGGAGCCGGTCGCGCCCGGTACGTCGTCCGATCCCCAGAACACCGTTCCCGCGTCGGACAACACCGCGTACGCGTTGCTCGCGCCGGGCTGGGAACCGGAAAGCATGACGCCGCCGACCTCGTTCGTCGTGCTGCAGTCGACCTCCGGTTTCGCGGTCGATCTCGACAGCTCGCTCGTGATCCCGATCGACGACACCACGTTCGCCGGAAATTGCGCGGCTGGAAGCCACCTGGACCAGCAGCAGACCGACTTCATCGCGACGCGCGTGTTCCAGACGGTATTCGCGGGACGCGCCTACGACGCCGCGACCTGCACGACCGAGGCCTCGCCGTGACGCGCGCGTTCGCGGTCGCCGCCGCGCTGCTGCTCGCGTCGGCTCGCGCGTACGGCCAGGCCGCGCCGCCCGCGCCGCACGAAGACGCAGCATTCGACTTCATGAACCTGCTGTCTGACCACGGACTCCACAACCTCAACGACGAGGATTGGAACGTCTACGGTCAGTTCACGTACATCACGAGCTTCAAGGTTCCGTTTAGCGCGCCGTACACGAACGCCAACGGCGCGCCGAACTCGTTCAGCCCCGACTACGAGCGCAGCTTCACGGGCACGTTCACGTTGTTCTTCGGCGTGAAGCTGTGGAAAGGCGCCGAGGCGTACGTCGCGCCGGAAGTGATCGCCGAGCACGCGCTGTCGCAGCTGCGCGGGCTCGGCGGCGCGACCGAGAACTTCGAGCTGCAGAAGACCGGCACGACGACGCCGGCGGTCTATCGCTCGCGGCTGTTCCTGCGCCAAACGTTCGACCTCGGCGGCACGACCAGCATTCGCGTGTCGGACCCGTTGCAGCTCGGCGGCCCGGTCGACAGCCGCCGCCTCGTCATCACCGCCGGCAACTTTTCGGTCATCGACGTGTTCGACAAGAACAACGTGACATGGGATCCACGCCAGACGTTCTTCGACGAGGCGTTCATGACGCACTCGTCGTACGACTTCCCGGCCGACGCGCGCGGCTACACGTACGGGGTCGCGGCCGAGCTGTACTGGGACGACTGGGCCGTGCGCCTCGGCCGGTTCCTGCCGCCGGTCGAACCGAATCAGCAATCGAACGACTTCCACTTCTGGGAGCGGTACGGCGACTCGCTCGAGATCGAGCACGACCACACGCTGCTCGGGCAGCCGGGCGCCGTCCGGCTGCTCGGCTATCGCAACCACGTGCTCAGCGGTCGCTTCGACGACGCGATCGCCGCATTCGAGGCCGATCCGAGCAAGAACGCCGGCGACTGTCCAGCCGGCAGCTACAACTACGGCTCCGGCGACTTCAACGCGCCGGATCTGTGCTGGGTGCGCAAGCCGAACGTGAAGCTCGGCATCGGCCTCAACGCCGAGCAGTACGTCGCGAAGAACGTCGGCTTGTTTCTGCGCGCGATGTATTCGGATGGACAGTCCGAGGTCGACGCGTTCGACTCGGCCGACAGCGACCTCTCGTTCGGTGCGGTCGCGAAGGGCACGCTGTGGGGCCGTCCATTCGACGTCACAGGCATCGGCATGCAGGTGACGGCGATCTCGAAGGAGCACGCGCGTTATCTCGCGGTGGGCGGCATCGATAACTTCGTCGGCGACGGCGCGCTCGGGCGGCAACGCGCCGAAGGTGTCGCCGAGGCGTTCTACAGCGTCAACATCGCGAAGGCGGTGTGGCTCGCCGCGGACTTCCAGCTGATCTGGAACCCCGCCTACAACGGAGACCGGCCGGGCCCGATCTACATCCCGGCAGTGAAGGTGCACGGTGAGTTCTAGACGCGCCGCCATCGTGCTCGGGCTCGCGCTCGCGGCGGTCGCCGCTCGCGCGCACGCGCAGCCTGCTGCACAGGGCTTCGCGTTCGAGCGGTTCTACCCGGCGCCATCGGGCGCGGGCTGGCTCGTGCTCGACGACCTCAACATCCCGAGTAGCGTCGGCGGCGCGATCGGCCTGGCGCTCAGCTACGAGCACGACCCGCTCCGTATCAGCTCGGGCGGCACGACGCTCGACGTCGTCTCCGACAAGCTGTTCGCCGACATAGGCGGTTCGTTCACGTATGCGCGGTGGCGGTTCTATCTCGACTTCGACACGCCGTTCCTGATCACCGGCGACAGCGGCACGGTCGGGGGTTACGCGTTCACCGCGCCGTCGGTCGACCCGAGCTCGCATCCCGATCCGATCGAGGACATCCGGGTCGGCGTCGACCGGCTCGTGCTCGGTAACCCCGGCGATCCGCTGCGCGTCGGGGGCAGCGCGCAGCTCTACATCCCCAACGACAGCCGAGAGGACTACACGACCGACCGCGACTTCCGCGGCATGCTGCGCGCGCTCGTCGCCGGCGACATCGGGCGCTTCACGTACGCGGGCGAGCTCGGCATGCACATCCGGCCGCTCGACGAAGCGCCGGCGCCGGGAACGCCGCGCGGCAGCGAGCTGCTGTTCGGCATCGCGGGCGGCGCGCGCATGCCGCTGGCGTGCGGCACGTGGTCGGCGGTGTTCGGCGCCGAGCTCTACGGCGCGAGCGCGTTCCGCTCGCTGTTCGAGTCCGAAACGACCGCATTCGAGGGCATGGTGTCGACCCGCCTCGAGCAGCTCGCCGGCGAAGGCCGTCGCCTGCGCATCAAGCTCGGCCTCGGCGTGGGCATCGTGCCCGACTTCGGCGCACCCGAATTTCGTGCAGTCGTCGCGATCGACATGTTCGGCGAGGCGCGATGACACGATCCGCGTCTCTCTTATAGAAGCGCGCGCGAAGACCTAATGCAAACGCACTTGCAGATCGACTCCACGCCCCGGATCTTCATTTCTGAAGGTTTGTACCTGTGAAGCTCACAGACGATGCACTTCACTCGGCGGTCGAGGTGTTCAAGGCGCTCGGTAATCCGCAGCGCCTCGCGATCATTCACGCGCTCTCGCACGACGAGATGAGCGTCGGCGATCTCGCGCGCACGCTCCGGATCACGCTCACGGTGGTCAGCCAGAACCTGGCGATCCTGCGCCGGCTCCGACTGGTGGCAGGTCGCGACGACGGACGTCATACCTACTATCGCGTGATCGACGGCGTCGTCAGCCACCTCGTACACGACTGCCTCGAGCATTGCGGCGCGCCGGAGCCGGTGCGCGCGAAGGTGAAGGGAGCGCGGCGATGAAACGGCTCGCATTCGCCCTGGCCCTCGTCGCGTGTGGCCACTCGAGCGAGCCCGCGGATACCGACGAGACGCCTCCGCTCGTCCGAGAGGACGGCACGATCAAGCTCCCCGAGACGTCGCCGATCCGAGGCCAGCTCAAGGTCGAGCCCGCGCGCACGCAGGCGGTCACCGAGACGCTGCAGGTGCCGGCGCAGGTCGAGACCGATCCGACCACGACCGCGAAGATCACTCCGCCGCTCGCCGGCCGCGTGCTGCGGCTGTTCGTGCACGTCGGCGACACCGTGAAGCAAGGCACGCCGCTGTTCACGATGGACTCGCCGGACCTCGTCGCCGCGCAGAGCGACTACCTCCACGCGCAGAGCACGCTCGCGCAGGCCGAGCGCGACCGCAAGCGCCAGCAGGATCTCAAGGACCACGGCGTCGGCTCGCAGAAGGATCTCGAGCAGGCCGAGACCGCCGAGAAGATCGCGCACGAGGATGTCGAGCGCACGACGACGCGCCTCCAGCAGCTCAAGATCGATCCGGGCAACCTGGGCAAGCCCCTCACCGTGTACTCGCCGATTCCGGGGCGCATCCTCGACGCGACGGTCGCTCCGGGCGAGTTCCGCAACGATCCTACGGTGGTGTTGATGACGATCGGGGACCTGTCGAAGGTGTGGCTCACCGCGAACGTGCCCGAGAAGGATGTCAGCAAGGTCGAGAAGAACGAGCAGGTGACCGCGACGCTGACCGCGTACCCCGGTGAAACCTTCAACGGTAGCGTGCTCTTCGTCGCCGACGTGCTCGATCCCGACACGCGCACGCTCAAGGTGCGCATCGCGATGCCGAACGACGCGTCGCGCCTGAAGCCTGGCATGTTCGCGACCGTGACGTTTCACGAGCATCCGGTCCAGGCCATCGTGGTGCCGCAGACCGCGCTCGTCGTGCGCGGTGACAAGACGATCGTGTTCAAGGAGGTCGCGCCGTGGACGTACGTCCAGAAAGAGGTGATGACCGGCGTATCGCAAGGTAACGACATCGTCATCGTGAAGGGCCTTGCCGACGACGAGCGCGTCGTGACGCAGAACGCGGTGCTCCTGCAATGATCGGCAAGCTCGTCGCGCTGTGCCTGCGCAAGCGCTGGCTCGTCGTTGCGATGTTTCTGATGGTCGCGGTGTTCGGCGTGTACTCGTGGCAGCAGCTGTCGGTCGAGGCGTATCCCGACATCGCCGACACGACCGCGCAGGTCGTCACGCAGTACCTCGGCCACGCCGCCGAGGAGGTCGAGGAGCAGGTCACGATCCCGCTCGAGCGCGAGCTCAACGGCATCCCGGGCCTGCACGTGATGCGCAGCAAGAGCACGTTCGGCCTGTCGCTGATCACGCTCGTGTTCGTCGATGGTGTCGACGACTACTGGGCGCGGCAGCGCATCCAGGAGCGGATCAACGGCGTCGATCTGCCGCCGGGCGCGAATCCAGGACTCGATCCGCTCACGTCTCCGATCGGCGAGATCTACCGCTACACGCTGCAGTCGCCGACAAGGAATCAGCGCGAGCTGCGCGAGGTCCAGGAATGGATCGTGATCCCGACGATACGCCAGGTGTTCGGCGTCGCGGACGTGACCAACTTCGGAGGCGAGACCACGCAGTTCCAGCTGCTCGTCGATCCGCCCAAGCTCGCCGAGTACAACCTGTCGATCAAGCAGATCACGGACGCGATCACGAACAACAACACGAACGCAGGCGGCTCGGTGATCGTGCGCGGCGATCAGGGTCTCGTCGTGCGCGGCCTCGGCTTGATTCGATCGCTCGACGATCTCGGCAACATCGTCGTCACGCAGAAGGCCGGTACACCGGTGTTCCTCAAGAACCTCGGCACGCTCCAGCTCGGCGCGCTCGAACGGCGCGGCATCCTCGGCAAGGATCTCGATCCCGACGGCGTGTCAGGCATCGTGCTGCTGCTGCGCGGCGTGAACCCGTCGATGGTGCTCGAGAACCTGCACGCGAAGATCGTCACGCTCAACAAGCGACTCGCGTCGGATCCCGCGACCGCCGACGTCAAGGTCGTGCCGTATCTCGATCGCACCGAGCTCGTGCACACGACGCTCCACACGGTCTCGCACACGCTGCTCGAAGGCATGACGCTCGTCGTGATCATCTTGATCTTGTTCCTCGGCAGCGCGCGCAGCGCGCTGATCGTCGCGATCACGATCCCGATGTCGCTGCTGATCGCGTTCATCCTGATGCACCTGACGAACATCCCGGCGAACCTGCTCTCGCTCGGTGCGATCGACTTCGGCATCATCGTCGACGGCGGCATCGTCATGCTCGAGAACATCCTGCGCGAGCGCGAAGAGCGCCCGACCGAAGTGCTCACGCTCGACGACGCGCGTCGTGCCGCCGAGCAGGTCGCGCGCCCGATGTTCTTCGCGATGGCGATCATCGTCACCGCGTATCTGCCGCTGTTCGCGTTCCAACGCGTCGAGAAGAAGCTGTTCTCGCCGATGGCATATACGGTCGGCTACGCGCTTGCCGGCGCGACGCTGCTGGCGCTCGCGCTGATTCCAGGCCTCGCGCTCGCAGCGTACGCCAAACCGCGGAAGGTGTTCCACAACCGCCCGTTCGAGTGGCTGCGTGCGCGCTACACGAGCGTGCTGGGCCGGGTCGTGCGGCGGCCGGTGATCTCGATCCTGCCCGGCATCGCCGCGTTCGCGCTCGCGATCGTCCTCGCGATGTCGATCGGCAAGGAGTTCCTGCCCGAGCTCGACGAAGGATCGATCTGGCTCCAGGTCCAGCTGCCGCCGGGCATCTCGCTCAAGAAGGCGAGCGACATGGCGGGCGAGGTGCGCCAGGCGACACTCGAGTTCAAGCCCGAGGTCTCGACGATCGTCACGCAGCTCGGCCGCAACGACGACGGCACCGATCCGTGGACGCCGTCGCACATCGAATGCTTCGTCGGCCTCACGAAGTACGACACCTGGCCCAACGGCGAGACCAAGCACGATCTGATCGCGCGCATGGCGAAACGGTTCGAGAGGATTCCGGGCGTGCAGGTCGGCTTCAGCCAGCCGATGATCGACGGCGTCAACGACAAGATCGCGGGCGCGCACTCCGAGCTCGTGCTCAAGGTATACGGCAAGGACCTCACCGAGGGCCGCCGGATCGCCGAGGCGATCGTCGACACGGTCGACAAGGTCCCCGGCGCGGCCGATGTTGCGATCGATCAGGAGCCGCCACTGCCGCAGCTGCAGATCCACGTCAATCGCGAGGCCGCGGCGCGGTTCGGCATCAACGTCGCCGACATCGCGCAGGTCATCGAGGTCGCGATCGGCGGGCGCGCGATCGCGCAGCTGTTCCTCGGCGAGCGTCGCTACGACATCGTCGCGCGTCTGTCGCAGGAGTCGCGCGACACGCCGGAGGCGATCGGCAACTTGACCGTGCAGTCGGCGAGCGGCGCGCGGATCCCACTCGCGCAACTCGCGACGATCGAGGTGAGCTCGGGCGAGAGCACGATCACCCGCGAGATGAACCGCCGGCATCTCACGGTGAAGATCAACATCCGCGGGCGCGACCTGTCGTCGTTCCTCGACGAGGCCAAGAAGTCGATCGAGCGCGACGTCAAGTACGATCACGCGCAGTACGAGCTGTCCTGGGGCGGTCAGTTCGAGAATCAGCAGCGCGCGCAGGCACGGCTCGCGATCGTCGTGCCGATCGTGATCGGGTTGATCTTTATCCTGCTCTACGGCGCGTTCTCCACGCTGCGCCATGCCGCGATCATCCTCGCGAACGTGCCGCTCGCGCTGCTCGGTGGCATGGCCCTGTTGATGTTCCGCGGCATGACGCTGAACGTGTCGAGCGCGGTCGGCTTCATCGCGCTGTTCGGCGTGTCGGTGCAGAACGGCGTGATCATGGTGTCGAACTTGAATCGGCTACGCGACACCGGCATCCCACTGACCGACGCGGTCGTGCGCGGCGCGAGCGAGCGGTTCCGTCCGGTGCTGATGACCGCGACGGTCGCCGCCCTCGGCCTCGTACCCGCGGCGCTTGCGCATGGAATCGGCAGCGACGTGCAGCGCCCGCTCGCGACGGTCGTGGTCGGAGGGCTCGCCACGGCGACCGCGCTCACGATCTTCGTGTTGCCCGCGATCTACTTCGTGATCGAGCGGCGATTCCAAAAGCCGAAGCAGGAGCAACCATGAAGCGATGGATGTTCGCGCTCGCGCTAGTTGCCAGCGGTGCGCACGCCGACACGCCACCTCAGACGCTCGGCCTCGACGACTACCTCGCGCTTGTCGGCCAGCGGAACCTCGATCTCGCGGCGCAGCGCTACAACGTGCCGATCGCGCAGGCGCAGGTGACGGTCGCGAAGCTGTTCCCCGAACCGCAACTGTCGGGCGGGATCGACTCGATCGACATCCGGTTCTCGGGTGCGCCGACCACCTACGGTCTGGGTCTCTCGCAGGAGATCGAGCTCGGCGGCAAGCGCAAGAACCGCATCCGCTCTGCCGAGCACGCCGTGACCGGCGCGAAGGACGATCTCGAGGACTTCGTGCGCAACCTCCGCGGGCAGGCCGCCGACGCGTACGTCGACGCGATCGCCGCACGGCTCGTGCTCGATCGCAAGCAGGCGACGTTCGACAAGCTCACGCAGCTCGTGCAGCGCAACGAGGACAGCCGGCGTGCGGGAAACATCGGCGACTTGCCGGTGATCCAGTCCAAGGTCGAGGCCGACAAGTTCAAGGGCGACCTGCTCGCGGCGGCCGGCGACGTGCGCCGCGCCGACATCGCGCTCGGACAGCTCGTGGGCACGTCGCAGCCGCTCGCGCCCAAGGGCGACCTCAATATCGCGCCGCGCACGTTCGATGCCGCGAAGCTCATCGCCGACGCGAAGCTGCACCGCCCGGATGTGCAGTCGGCGCGCGCCGCGGTCGCCGCGGCGGAGGCCAAGATCGATCTCGCGCACTCGAACATCGCGATCGATCCGACGTTCTCGCTGGGTTGGTCGCACGCGACCGCGACGAACAACTCCGAGTCATATGGCGTGATCGCGCCGTCCCCCGCGGCGGATTTTCTCACCGCGACCGTGGCGATCCCGCTGCCGTTCGCGCGCCGCAAGTTCAAGGGCGAGCTCGAAGCCGCGACCGCGACCCACGGGCAGGCCGAGCAGCAGCTCAAGGTGGCCGAGCTCAAGGTCGAGGTCGAGATCCAGCAGGCACTCGCAACCTACGCCGCCGCGATCGATCGCGTGAAGCTGTACGAGAGCGGCATCTTGACGAACGCCGAGAAGGTGCTCGACGAGACGAGCTACAACTTCACGCGCGGCAGCGGCACGCAGCTCGAGGTGCTCGACGCCGCGCGCACGCTCGACGAGGTCTATCTCGATTACTACCAGGCGCTCGCCGATCACGCGCACGCGCTGATCGCGGTCGAGCAGGCGGCCGGGATTTGGGACGTAAAGCTGTAGCGGTCATGGTGGTGCTCGCCGCGTCGGCGCCCGTGCGCGCCGACGATGGCGTAGTCGCGCCGCCGTGGTGGATTTCCGGCGAGCTCGACGCGTTCGTGATCGGGCAGTCCGGGTTTCACTCGCGGTCATCCGGCGCGCATAGTCTGAGCTCGAGCGGGCAGCTCGATGGCACGGTGCTCGCGACCGTCACCGCCGGCTACACGCCGACGTCGATCACCGCGCTCGTCGTGTCGGGCCAGTCGATCGCGGGGGATGCGCCGAGTGACGGCCATGGGCTCGGTGCTCCGCTCGAGGACGACTACGTGCGCAGTCCCGGCGCGGGCGCGGTGCCGTTTCTCGGCAGCGCGTTCGTCGATCAGGTCATCCCGCTGTCGTCGGAGCGCGAGTCTCGCGCTCGCGATCCGCTGCATCTGCTGTCCTCGCTGCCGCGTCGCCGCCTCGAGCTGCGCGCTGGCCAGCTGTGGGCGCCCGACTGGTTCGATGGAGAGCCGCTCGGTTTTCGCAACGCTGCGATCCGCCACGACGGTGCGTGGGATTACCCCGCGAACGATCGCGGCTATACCGTCGGCGTCGTCGCCGAGTATGCGAGCGCGCTGTGGCGCGTGCGATTCGCCGAGCTGACGATGCCGAAGGTGCCGCGCGGCGGCGACTACGATCTCGATCTCGCGAACGCGCGCAGCGAGATCGCCGAGGTGCAGGCGCACACGTGCATTCTCGGGCACCCCGGCTTCGCGCGCGTCGGCGGCTACATCGATCACGCGAACATGGGCAACTACGCGATCGCGATCGGCGTGTTCGAGACCGGCGAGACCGACACCCCCGATGTGACGATGTTCCGCACGGTGGGGAATACTCGCCGCGGTTGGTTCGCCGGCTACGACCAGGACCTCGGCCACGGCTTGCGCGCGTTCGTCGGCGCGAGCGCGAGCGATGGCGGCGTAGAGACGTTTGGCACGAACGAGATCGACGACAGTTTTCGCATCGGTGCGACCGCGCGTGGCACGAGCTGGACGCGTCCGCTCGACGAAGCGGGCCTTGGCTTCGCCTCGAATGGACTGTCATCGATTCACCAGAGCTATCTCGCGCTCGGCGGGCTCGGTCCGATCCTCGGCGACGGCTCACTTCATTACAGCCGCGAAAACGTGGGCGAGGCCTACTACGACGCGCGCGTGATCCGCGGCGTCCGCGCGAGCGCGCATTTCGAGCTGATCGTAAATCCTGGGTTCTACGCGAACCGCGGACCCGTCGAGGTCGGAGAGCTACGCGTCGTCGCGGTATTTTGACCCTGACAAGATTCACGCGAGCGCGCCGCCCATCGCCAACCGTGCGCACCGAGAAGGTCGAACCGGGCGACGTGTACCTCCTGTCTAGATGTCGTCGCTTTCGATCTCGTGCGACTTGATCGCGACCTCGATGCTCTCGCGCATGCCGAGCGCGCGGGTGATGACGTTCATGCGCGGGGTCGGCCTTCTCGTATTTGCGCCGTGCCGATGCGGCGCGCGCGCTCTACGGCTGCCGGCGCGCGAGTCACTCGTTGATGATCGTGATCGGCGTGCAGCAGACCTCGCGCTGCTTGGGAACGACCTCGGTGACCTTGCCGCGCGCGTCGACTGCGTGGCGCAGCAGTCGTCGAGCATCTCGCGTAGCTGAGCGCGGCCCCGCTGCACGCGGGACTTCATGCCGGACAGCGAGACGCCTACCGCAACGTCGACGTTGCTCGTGTTTTCGAGGTGAGCCTGAACCGATGCAACGCGGCGAGCTCGACGGAGCTACGTTGTCGGATCGACGATCGTCCCGGTTGCGGAGACGACGAACGCCGCGCTCGTGGCGTGGGCGCGCGTCCACCCTTACGTTGTAGCCGAGATGCGGGATCGCTTCTTTAGCGGCTGATCGTCGGCCGTTGGGCTAGCAAGCTCCGCAGCTAGAATTGATGATCCTCGCCGCGTGCGATCGCGGTAGCACAATGAAGTCGCTCCTCGTCTTCGATCAAGTCCGGCCAGCGTCGCTTCGGGCAGCGCTGGATCCAGCCGTCGGTGCTGATGTACACGAGCTGTGCCTCGACTACATCCCGAGGACAACGCCGGTAGGTCACGCGACCATCTCGACGGGGCAGATTCCATCGGTGCATCGCATCCAGGGACGGAGCTGGTACGCTGCTTCTGGGTTAACGCAGCACCTTCATCACGTCGAAGACGTTCTCAGCTCTGCTCCAGGACCAGTGTTCGACGTCATCGAGCGAGCGAATCTTGCTCGCCGCCTTCGGAACGCTGGATCCCGCGGCATCGTGATCGCTGCAGCAAAGTCGTTCATCCCGTTTTTGTTTGGCGCGTGGCACAGCGACGTCTGCGTCTACCCGGACACCGTCCGCCCAATCGTCTACGCAACTGGAACTACGGCGCGAACTGTTGCCATGGATCTGTGCTTCATTACCTGGAGTGATTCGGGGCACGCCGCGCTGGTCGCTGCATGGCATGACATCACGGTGCGTCTTACGCGTCTGGCGGCGCTTGTTCCACAAACCGCGATGAGCGCGCCTGCTCCGCCGCAGACGGCACCGAGCCTCCCCCATCGCCATCTCGCTCGCTGGATCTTTCACTGGCCAGCGGTCGACCAACTCATCGCACGACTGTGGGCTCCAATCCTCGGGCCCATCGCCGACGAGATCGATGCTTTCTACACTGATGTCTCACTCGAGATTCTTCGCCGAATGGCCGAACCGGTCGTTCTGTTGCAGTCATGCTTCAGCACCGACTACCAAGGCCACATGCACGGGCCGAGCTCGACCCAGTACTCGAATGCACTCCGGCGTTCCGTTTCGCGCGCGCAGCAGCTCCACGGCTATGGCCCCGTTGTCGTGACGAGCGATCATGGCGGACGCGACACGCCCTTGTGCTGGAGGTACGACGCTAATGCGCGCACGCTTGATGTCGGCGCGGCCCTGTCGTTCACACTGCCGACCGCAAGAATCGTGGCCGACGCGGATCACTTAGTCGGCTACGACCACCTCTCGCTCGGCCCCCAACCTGTCGAGCTTCTTCGAGTCACCCCAAACGCACTCGTTCCAATGATCGTGCCGCCACGGATCCTGCAGCGCTCCCATCATCGGGCTCAGGTCCCTCGATGGCTGGTTCTCCCGTCCCACGACGCGCGGATCACGGACCGCGCCATCAGACCGGGCGGGGGCGACCATGGTGCCTGCGAAGATCACGGTGTGCTCAGTGACGACGACAACCGCGTGCCCCTTTGGCTTCTGCATGCGGCTCCCGCGACGGTGAGCAACTATCCTAGGAACCTCGAAGACTTGGCCGCTTGGTTCGTTCAGTTAAGTTAATGCTGCTAGGGCACTGCCTTTGCTACGATCCTCGCTAGGTACACCGTGCCGGCTATACAGAACTTTGGAGCAGCGTTGCGCACACAGGATGAGACCCTGCATGCGACGGTCGCCCTGCGTTCGGCACTTGGGTATCTGAACGGCGAGCCGCGATTTCTGCGTGAGACCGCGGACGAACAACTTTCCGCGCTGTCCGAGAACGAACGTCGAAACCTGCAGACATACGTGCGCACCCTGCTTGTGCTTCTCCGTGGCCAAGTCGACGTGGATCCGCAGGACTTCTGGCGCGCTATCTGGCAGCTAAATTCCGGGGTGGTGACGGCGCACGATCTCGCCGTCCTGGTTCGCGAGGTCGACACGGATCTCTCGGCGCTCGTGTTTTTCGACCGCCTTTCCGGTTGAAACTCAGGTGCTGCGCAGATTCAGAGCGGTGCGCTTCCTCACTGTTTCCAACCGCCGACCGATGTGTCTCAGCCGACGCTACCTTTCGACTGGTGCTTGATCCCAGCCCAGTACGCGAACGACCCGGGGATTCAATCGATAGCCTTCCCAGTTCCGAACGTTCTCAATGATATCGTTGTCGCCGATTGCGCGTCCGAGCTTGGTACGGAAGTCGTCCTTCACCTGCTCGCGAAATCGGACGACCCGCTGCCGGGCTGCCTTCCCGGAGATCTCAAGCCTCTTGCCAAGATCCTCGCCTCGGATCCCGTTGAAGTTTTCGGGTGCCCTGAGCGCGCGCAAATCCTCGGTGTACAGGTCACCAAGAATCTTGAGGAGCCCGTGGTTGGATCCATCGTACGAAAGCGATTCGATGCGAACCAGTGGATCCTTGGGATGAAAGTATACGCGCACCATCGCTCCAATGATGTTGGAGGCTGGAATCAGCGCGCCCTCCCCTGATAGCGCGCGCTCGATCTTGTGCTCGAGATCCTGTCCTTGGCCAAAGGGCTTCGGAATGTAATCGTTGGCTCCCCATTCGATCAGAACGTCGACGGACAAGGTTTCTGACCCGTAGGCAGTCATCACAACTACTGGCAGCAACATCGCGCTTCCGCGCTTCGTCAGTCCGCGGCTCCGGATCTGTTTCAGGATGTCGAGCCCGACTTGATTCGCAGCGCCCATATCGGACGTGGTTCTTGGCAGGCGAAGGTCGAGCAGAACCAGATCGAAGTCCGACGAGTCGAAATTGGCGAAGCATTCGCTTTGACAGACGCTGAAGACGAGCTCGTACCGGTTCAAGCGGTCGGCGAGTAGATCTCGAATCCCCTTGTCGTCTTCGACGATCAGTAGTCGTTGGTGGCTTTCGTTCTCAGCCATCGCGTCGTCTCATAGGTAGCCTGACCGTGGCTGTCGTTCCTTGTCCAACGGCGGACTCTAGATTCAACTCTCCTCGATGATCGTGCACTACGATGCGCTCGGCTATCGGCAGCCCTAGGCCGGTGCCTCCCTGATCCCGCCGCGTCGTCCGGAACCGTAGCCGTGATTGCTCCAGGACTTCAGGTGTCATGCCGTGCCCTGTATCAGACACGATGATCTCTACGAACTCCACCTCGACGCGCTTCGCCTGGATGACGAGATGGCCGCCTTCGGGCATCGCCTGACATGCGTTGGTGATGAGATTCGCCAGGGCACGCGTGAGCCTCTCGCGCACGGCGTCCACGATCAGGCCGTCTGGCACCTCGACAGCCCGAACGATCGTCCCCGATTGCGATCCTTGTTGGTCACAACCGATCGCAACTGCGTCGCGAACAACTGTCGCGATCTCTACTGGTGCGAATTCCGTCTCGCTAGCCATGCTGTACGTGCGCAGGTTCTCGGTGAGCAGTTGAATCTGTTGCAAACGGCCCAATGCAGCTGCCAGGTAGTGTTCCGCTTGCGGGTCCGTGTGCCCTGCCGCAACGAGGTGGCGTCGTAGCTCGGCGAGGTATCCCTCGAAGGGCGTGAGGAGCGTCCGGATCTCGTGTGCTGTATCGGCAGCCACCTCGCGATACGATTGCTCGCTGATCTCCATCGCGAGGTCGTATATGAGTGCCGGCGTCATCGAACGAAGGCCGATCTCGCGGATTCTCACCGCGATCCGCTGCAACGTCGGATCTTGGACATCGGCGGTGATGGCCCAAGCCTTGGACTGTTGTGCGCGGACACGCCGCCTACGGATTGCGCGGTCCGCTGCTTGGCTCACCCAACGGTTTGCATCGCGTGCGAGCTCGTCTAGTCGTTCTTCAACGGCGATCACAGACTGACGAACTTCGGCCAGCGCCAACGCAACGCCCTTTCGGACTTCCCATTTCTGGTCCCTTGAAGCCTCACTCAACGATGCGAAGAAGCGGTTTTCTTGGTCCGGGGGGAGTTCACCACTTGCGAGCCGTGCGGTGACGATTCGAAGCGCTTCGACCTTGCGGGTCCATGTAGGGTCCTTTAGCGCATCGAGGATTTCGTCGACGCCGTCGGCTGAGAAGCTACCCATCACGGGACCGGCCGGCCGTAGCGCTTCCGGCGGGCCTCGAATGCGCTGCGTCCGCCCTCGAGGATCGTCATGATTTCCTGCGCGACATCATCCACGGTTCCGGCATTGGCAACGCTCGCCGAGCGTCCAGTGGATCGAAGGGCGAACACCCGTGCGGCGTCTCCGAGCACCGGAATGTTTGGGTTGTGCGTGACAAAGATGAGCTGGCGACGACCGCGGATCTCTGCAATGGATCGGACGATCGTCTCGAAAACGAACGCGTTGTCGAGGTTGTCCTCTGGTTGATCAATCAGAAGCGGGCGTTCACTTTCAATGAGCAGTATCGGCAGAATCGTGGTGCACTTCTGGCCCGTAGATAACGAGCTCGAGTCCTTGTAGTCTTCGCCATCAAGCAGTTCGAGGATAGGTCGGTCGTGAAGCTCAACCGTCTCGATGGCAAAGAGCTCAGGTTTGTCCTTCAACTGGATGATCATCCGGGTCGCTCTATCTGTGTCCAGATCGAGTTCTCGCTCGAGACCAACGTGATCTTCCTTCTGGATGAGTGAGGCGAGCTCGGCAGGTGGGATTCGCTCTACGGCGCGATCAACGATCGCGGCGTAACGGAGCCCTGATCCCTTCATCGACTGGTTGAGGAGGTTTCGGTACTCGTCCATGTTACCGAACTGCTCGATCCGCACGCGAATCATCGGTGCGAGATGCTTATTAAGACGCTCGGCCACTCCGACGCGCAGCCGAAACCGCTGGTCACGAAGCTCTGATAGGCGGATGCGAAGCTGTTCGCGTTCCGCGTTCAGTGTCGAGAGCGCAACCTTCCTCTCCAGGAGCTTCTTTTCTTTTCCCTTCAAGTCTGCGTGCCGTTGCTCAAGCCGGGTCCGCTCCACGCCCTTCACCCGCTCTTGCTCGTGTTTCTCGACCAGCTCGCGATACGCTTTCTCTTGGAGAGACTGACGCTCGACGAGCTGGGTCTGCAACTTCTTCAGCTCGCCTTCTGCGGTCGCCAAGCCCTTGCGCGCTACGTCAACGCTCCGATCGACTGTCTCGATCGCTGTCTGCGCACTGTCGCGCATCCGACCGATGAGCTCACGGTTCGGCGCAACCGCAAGATCAACGTCGAACGCGTCCTCATATCTCTGTTTGAGATCGCGCGTTATTGAGGCGAGCGCTTCCATCCCTCCCGCGAATAAGGCGCGCGCTGAATCGGCGACCTGCATCTCCCGCGTACGAAGCCCCTTTAGCTCATGCTCCTTCCTCAGTACCTCGCCGGCACCGCCCTTGTCGGTTTTTTCGAAACCGCGGATCTTTTCAGAGATGTCGGGAAGCTCGCGAGTGGCCTCCGTAAGATCGTCGAGAGCCTTTCGTGTCTCCAAGATCCTTCCTGAGTTCGTCTCGAGCGCTTTGGTGGTCTCGCGGATCTGACGCTCAAGATCATCCACCTCACCGCGAATGAACTTGTCTATGAGCTGCAGCTGGAAGAAGGCGTCGTTCGCGATGTCTTCGATCTGATTCTGGCTATACAGGTCGACGCCGAAAATAATGTCCTTGCCGATGTTGATCTCGGTCGGCCTTCCCTCCGAATTCGTCACTAGAGGGGCCTCACCGATACCTCTTGCGATGGTGTACGCCGCTCCATCGCTTGTCTCGATCTCGATCCGTACGCTTCCCCCGCCGAGGTTGTGCTGCAGGAGCCTCTCAATCGCCTGAAAACGCGACCGGTCTAAATTCAAGTCGGGCATGCGATCGAGTCCGAACCGGATCGCTTCGAGCACGCTCGTCTTGCCTGTGCCGCGTCCACCAATGATGCAGTTCAGATCATCGCAAAACTCGAGTCTCAGTCCCTCTAGGAACCCGCCCGTCACGGCGATCGACTTGATCCTGTGGTAGCCGGTCGTGTGGGCTGCTCCGCGGTCGTGTTCGTCCGTCATCTTGCATTGGCCTCGCCGACCTGAGCGATCGTCTGCTCGTACGGTACGTCAGAAGTGTCGACGCGCGAGTAGCACTTCCCTCGGCTGTCACATCTTTCCCCGCGGCGGTCACGTCTCCGGCAAACAGCGCCAGGGGAAACAGGCCGATCGAGAGATCGGTCGGTCACATCTTTCGAAGGCCGTTGGATATCCTGATCTGCTGATGGAGCCCAAACTTGACTCATCACCAGCACCGACGAGAGGAAGAACATGTCCGAGAAGAAGAACCACATCGACGTTGCCGTCGTCACGACGGCCGGCACATATCCGAACGACGGGTTCGAGAGCGTTGCGCTCGAACAACCGATCAAGGTCGAGCTCGATCGCGCAGCGCGCGAGCTCAAGATCACCAACACGTCGGGCTGGATCGCGACCGTCGGCACGCAGACGCTGAACGTCGACGCGAGCTACCTCGCGAACAACCTGTCGGGCAAGGTCGACATCCAGTGGGGCCCGCCGCAGCGCGGCGGGGGTGCGAAGGCGTCGTGAACTCGCTCGGAGCGAAGGCGCTGTTCGACGCCGAGGTCAAGCTGCTGGGCGACCGGCTGCTTGAGGGCCGCGGATGGGTGGTCCACCGTCGCGACTTCCCGGTGCTCGACATCTCGTTCCGCGGCGACGGACACCAGGAGCTGCGCCTCGAACTGTCGTTCGACGACTGGCCCGATTCGCCGCCGTCCGCGATCTACCGCGCGGCCGGCGGCGGAACACTGGCGCCCTTCCCGCCGCGGCGCGACGGCAACAACATCTTCCACGACAGCCACCACCCGACGCTCGGACGTCCGTTCATCTGTATGCCTGGGATCCGCGAGTACCACACGCACCAGAATCACATGAACGATGCGTGGAGCAAGTACCGCGGGCTGCCCGACTACAGCCTCGGCGGCATCCTCGATCAGTTGTGGCACGCGTGGCGGCGCTTCTGGCCATGATGCTCGAGGTTTCGCAAGCGTTGATCGCGGCCACCGTGGAGCCCCTGCGCGCGTCGCGTCGCCGCGAACGCGTCGTGCTGTGGCTCGGTAAGCGACATGGCGAACTCGTCGTCGTCGAAGAGGTGTTCGAGCCGATCCAGGAGTGCGCCGCGGACTACTTCCAGATCCCCGCGGCCGGCATGGCGGAGATCCTCTCGCGCCTGCAGCGGCAGCGCCGGATGGTTGCCGCGCAAGTCCACACCCACCCTTACAACGCGTTCCATAGCCCCGCCGACGACCGTTGGGCGATCGTGCGGCACGTCGGAGGGCTGTCGCTCGTCGTGCCGCAATTCTGCCAGCACACCACGGAGGACACGTTCGTGACGGACACGAGAGTGTTCCAGGTAGATGAGAATGACGACTTCAACGAGGTCATGCCGGCCGATGCCTACCGGGTGACAAAATGACGACAGCACGGCAAGAAAACGCGCGTACGCTGGCCGTACTTCTCAATCTCGACGAGGGACAAGCCGAGAAGCTGCTGGACGCGACGGCGGTCATCACGTCTGGCGCGGGTGGTGAGCCACTCGCAGATAACATCGGCGCGCTACTTGCGCGCACGCTCACGACGGTGCGCTACGACGTCGCCCCCAACGTGCAGGCGAACGTGGAGGTGGTCGTCGGTTCTGTCACCCCGCGTACGACGGCCCCGATCGTCGGCGTTGGCGTTGGCGATTACCGGCTTGAGGTGCGCGACGGCGCAAGTGCCCTTGGCACCAACGCGGCGCACGACCTAATCGTGCTCATCGCGGCGGGCTATGCCGCCGCCATTGCTGCACACCGCGCGCTTGGGCTCGATGCGTCGGTGGCGCTTCGCCTTCCGATCGAGATCGACTTCACCGCGCTGTACGGCCCTGGCATCGCGCGGTTGCATCGCCGTCTCGATCTGGGGCTCGCCTATCTCGCTGGGGCCGGCGCGATCGGCAACGCCGTCGTGCTTGGGCTTTCGACACTCGACGTGCATGGCGAGCTTCAGGTCTGTGACCCCGACAAGGTCAGCGACGGCAACCTGAACCGGTGCTGGTGGTTCACACCGGCCGACATTGGCGAGAAGAAGTGCGCGCGGCTTGCCCACAATGCGCAGCCTGAGGTCCCAGGTCTTCGCCTGGTACCACGCGACGGCACGCTCAAGCAGGCGTTCAAGGCCGACGGCGAGAAGCCGATCGAGACAATGATCGTGGCCGCGGATTCGCGCCGGGTGCGGCGCAGCTTGCAGAGCGAGATGCCGCGTCGCGTGTACGACGCGTCGACGACCGGCATCGAGGAGTTCGTGCTCCACTTCAACGAGATCCCGTCTGACCTCGCCTGCATGTCGTGCATCTACTACGAGGACGCCGACGAGCGAACTCACGAGACGCATGTGGCTGACCTACTTGGTATCAGCGCGGCTGACGTACGCGCGTCGTTCGTCTCCGCTGCCGCTGCGCGTGCGATCCTAGAGAAGTACCCACACCTGCGCGTCGAGGATGTCGAGGGCCAGGCGTGCGACACCTTGTTCAAACAGCTGTGCGCGCGAGGCGAGCTGAAGGGCGGCAACGATGATGGCGAGCGCGTACTCGCGCCTTTCGGCTTCGTGTCGGTCCTCGCCGGCTTGTACCTCGCACTCGAGATCGCGTTGCGCGTCCATGCCACGAACGACGCTCCGAACTGCAACTTCTGGCGGCTGAGCCCGTGGAGTGCGCCAGTCGCCCGCGCACGGGTGCAGCGCGAGAAGCGGCCGAACTGTGAATTCTGCGGCAACCCCATCCTTCAAGAGGTGGTTCGCGGATTGTGGAGGCCCTGACCTGGGCAAGGAGATCATCAAGTATGTCGACACGAGTGAAAAATCGAATTGGCACGAGCGATCAGCGCTGCGGCACGTGCCCGTCGTGGCTGCGCCATTGGGAAAACGGCACAGGCGAGAAGAAGCACGTCTGCGGCACGATCGGGTGCAACAACAGCGCTGAGGTCGGCGGACACGTGATCAAGGTCGGCGGCTACGATCGTGCGACGTACATCGTCCCCATCTGCTTCTCGTGCAACGTCCGCTCCGACGAGTACGACGTGATTTGGACGTTGCATCCCACCAGCGTCAGCTACACCTGCGGCGCGTAGGACTCGCGGATCGGCGGCGTTCGGTGTACCCCAGGTTCTAT
>Ga0335083_10001100_pt1 | contig 37939 bp, 30 predicted proteins | sample Lox_Sample_42_FD_206716 | JGI IMG/M metagenome (GOLD analysis project Ga0335083, IMG submission 206716) | Soil microbial communities from Loxahatchee National Wildlife Refuge, Florida, United States - Lox_Sample_4.2 | ecosystem: Environmental > Terrestrial > Soil > Wetlands | place: USA...
CCTCAGACCTCCCAAATTCTTGTCGTCGAAAATAGCCTTCGATTCATCTGCGGCCTCGATTCGCTGTGGGCATGCCACCCATGCCTCTCAATCCTTGTTGTCAACGTTCAGAATTCCGAAACGGCTGCCCTTTCTCAAGGAAACTTGACAAAGGTCAATTACTCAACGTATAATATCTCCATTAGTGCATATTCACAGTGAGCTCCGATGAGCACCAACACTGATGCACCCGACCATCTATCTCGTCCGCCGACCCCGCAGCGCATAGCGGCTAATCGCCGCAACGCCCTCAAATCCACCGGACCCAGGACAACGGCCGGAAAGCGCCGCGCCGCCCTGAACTCGCTGACGCGCGGGTTGTTTCCCGAAGATCTCGAGCGCCAACTGCGGGTACGGGGCGAGGACCTGAACGAGTTTCGGCGCCTGCATCGCGATCTGATCGGAATCTTTGAGCCTCGAGACCCCGCCGGCGAGCGTGTAGTGGCCCAGATGGCCACAACGTGGTGGGAGAAGGCGCGCCGCATTCGGCAGTGGGTGGCGGCCGGACCGCCCCGCACGGCCGACCTCGATGCGCGCTTAGAGGATCTGCTGCTGCTGATGGTCACCGTCATTCGCAGCCGCCACGAACATTGGGCCCAGCGCTTGGCCGCGATCGTGGGCAGGCCGGTAGGATCGCGGGCCCAAGTGCGTCAGCAGATCGAAGCACGGCTTTATGTGTTCGGGGCCCGGAAGCGAGACCGGAAATACCCTCGAAGGGATGCGGTGGAAAAAGGAGCAATCGGCGACCAACTCCCGCCGGACCTGGCAGCCTTCGTCGAGCAGGAGTTGAATGCTCTCTTGGCGGGCGTGAAGAGCGGGACCCAGGCGAACCAGGAAAACGAACCCGAACGAAGCCAACAGGGTTAAGCTCCGTGGAATCAGCGTGATGTGTCAGAAATTCAGAAAACGAAGCCAAGGAACGCAAGGCTATTGCCTTCAGGCAGTTACTCGAAGGAACAGCCGCTTTTTCGGAAAAAGAGTGCGCAGGGCGGACTGCACGTCAGGGATTCGGGGAACGAACCCAAACGAAGCCAAATGCGTCAAGCGTCTTGTGATGAGCGAGATGTATCTGAAATTTATGAAACGAAGCCAAGGCACTCAATTATCTTGTTACCAATCAGATGGAAGGGAAAAGTGACCCGTTTTTCAGAAAAAGTGAATGCCGACTGCGCAAACAAACTCACAAGGGCCGCCCCTACGTCTGAAATGAGGACAATACGCCGATTGCGATTCAGCCGCCAGCGGTAGGGTAGCGATAGTATAATGTGCGGGACGAATGCGACAAGGCGTCAATTTTCGTGACCTGGACTGGCCGCTGCTCCTGGTTGCCTCGCTCATCGCTGGCATCGGTGTGGTGGAAATCTACAGCACCACGGCTCGCTCGGTGCTGGCTGGTGAATACCACCGGCAGCTTGACTGGGTGATCGTAGGAGTCATCGCCGCACTTGTGGTAAGCCAGCTTGACTACCATCAATTCGTCGAGCAAGCGCCCGCGCTTTACTTTATCAGCCTGTTTGCCTTGTTGGCCGTGCTCGTGGTCGGACACGCAGTCGCCAAGACCCATCGCTGGATTACTCTGGGTGGACAGACGTTGCAGGTGTCCGAGCTTGTAAAATTAACTATAATAGTGGCGGCGGCCTTTTATCTTGGCCGCCGGGTGGAAAAGACCGTGGCGTGGAGGGACCTGGCGGTGCTCGCTGTTTTGGGCGGGCTGCCAGCCCTTCTGGTGGCTCTCGAACCTGACCTTGGAACGGCGCTCACGTATCTGGCGATTGTCGCGGCAGGCGCACTACTGACGGGAGTCCAGAAGCGTCATTTGGCCGTGCTGGCGTTGGCCGCTGCGGTCTCGCTGCCTTTGGGCTGGCAACTGCTACGTCCTTACCAGCGAGACCGGCTAATGACTTTCGTGCATCCGGCCGAGGATTCCCAGGGTTCGGGCTATCAGCTTGCGCAGTCGAAGATCGCGGTGGGTTCAGGCGGGCTCCGCGGCAAGGGATTCGAGCGCGGAACTCAAAGCCAGCTTGGCTTTGTTCCTGTTTCTCACGCGGACTTTATCTTCGCGGCTTTCGCCGAGGAGCATGGCTTCATCGGCACCCTGGTGGTTCTGCTGCTGTACCTGGTTTTGCTCTTGCGCCTGTTGGACGGCGCCCAGTGGGCGCCCGACCGGGCAGGTGCGTTGCTGGCGGCAGGCATGGCGGCCGTCCTTTTCTTTCAGGTGGCCGTTAACGTTGGCATGATGATTGGCTGGCTTCCAATCACCGGCATTCCGCTGCCGCTTATGAGTCAGGGTGGTTCGTCTGTCTTTGCGACGTTTGTGGGGTTGGGCATGGCGATGAGCGTGAAGAGGCGCCGCTTCGTGAACTAGGCCGGGCGCAAAGTAATCGTGTGAGATGGGGTCAGAGAACGACTTCACTCGCGAAAAAAAGGCGGTATGGCGGGGCGAGGAAACTCGCAAGCGTGAGAGTTTGTTGTCCCGGCACGGTGCCGGGTTCTTGAGCAGGACCGGTAAGGTCAAGTCCGGATGGCCGTTCGCACGGCCGTCAAAATGACCCGAGATTGAATGATTCGGTGGCTCGTCGTGGCGCGAAGGCGCCGGATGGCCGCCCGCGAGGAAGGTGGGCGCGGGGTCCCCTCTGGCTGGGTGTCGTGGCATCAAGGGTCCAGCCAAGCCGTTCCGGCAAGGGTTGACCGGCTCTCACAGTTCCTGGCAAAGGAGTTTTCCCATGCCAAAGGAGTTGTTCATTTCCTCGTCGCCACACGAGACGAAGGTGGCTGTATTGGAAGACGACGCCCTCGTAGAAGTCTTCTTTCAGCGTGACACTGACGTGGGGCTGGTGGGAGGCATTTACAAGGGCCGGGTCAGCAGAGTGCTGCCGGGAATGCAGTCTGCCTTTGTTGATATCGGACTCGAACGGGATGCTTTCCTGTACGTCTCCGATTTCTTCGAAGATTCCGACGAGTACGATCGGGTGACGGCGGAGGTCGAAACACGGGTGGGCAAGTTTGCCGGCGTCGAGCCGCGCCCGCTTGCCGAGACAGAGCCTGCAGCGGCAACGCCGCCAGAGAGCACGGCGACGTCAGGCCAGACCGGTCTGGCTTCATCTGAAACCCCGCCGCCTTCGGCGGCCGACGAGACTGCGGCTGGCGATCCAATAACGGCCGCACCGCACCCTGCCGAGCCGGTGCCGGAAACCGCAGCTTCTTCCGTGGAAGGGCAATCCCAACAGACTCGGCGGCCTTGGCACGAAACCCGCGGTCGCGGCCGTCGGAGGCGGCGCGGCAGGGGATTTGAGGGCAGGCAGGGATTCCGCGAAAGCCACGCGGCGCAAGTTACTCCGGCCGCGGCCGCAGCATCGACTTTTGAGGTTCTTCCCGGCGAATCGCTCGCCAGGCACGGCCAGGGGGCTCACGAGCCTTCGCCAGAGGACCTACACCCGGATGACACGCTGGCTGTCACCACCCATGAGACGTCAGACACCGCGCCGTCCGGGATTGCCCAGGACGCAATCGCAAGCGAGCAGGCCATCCCCGTACTGGGTGCTGTTCCAGTGCTGGAAAGTCCTTACCCTGCGCCTCAGGCCCCGGCCGCTAAAGAACCTGCAGAACCCTTAGAATCGGAACCAGCATCAATCGCCATCGAAACAACGGGAGTGGCCGAGATTGAGAGATCGGCGGAATTCACAGAGGAGGGGTTCGAGGAGGAGTTGCTCGCTGGCAACCTCAGGGTGGCCCCCGTTTCCGTCGAGCCGGATGCGCCGTCGCACTATAGGAGTGAGGCGGCAGTGAGTAATGCGCCCGAAACTCCGTCCGTCGAGCCCGGCGGTAATTTCCAGGTAAGCGACACGGCTGAAACTTCAGCCGCAGAGGAACCCACTACGAGTGATTTAACCGCTGCATTGGGGGAGGCGGCCGGGACTGAGGACGAGAACGACGATGATGAGGAAGTAGCCTATTTGGGCGAAGTGGCCGCGACCATGGAGTCCACTGGCGTCGCAGGGCAGGAGGCGGAAGCCTCCGGCGAGAAAACCCCTGGCGCAGAAGCCCCCGGCGACACGGCCGAACGGTCGTATACGCTGCGGGAGCGGAGCCAACGGCCGCGCTTCGCACCGCGGCGCGGACGGCGGGGCCGCGGACGATTCAACCGGGGCCCGAGGCCCGAGGGCGGCGGACGCCGGCCCGAGCAGCCCCGAGGCAGCAACGAACAGGCCGTCCAAATCAACGAGGTGCTTAAAGAAGGGCAAGAAATTCTGGTGCAGATTGCCAAGGAACCGCTGGGCACGAAGGGAGCGCGCATTACCTCGCATGTTGCTCTGCCGGGGCGCTACCTGGTTTACATGCCCACCATCCATCACATCGGAGTCTCGCGAAAAATCGGATCAGAAGAGGAACGACTGCGCCTGCGCAACATTATCCTGGAGCACCGCGGATCGCTCACGGGCGGCATCATCGTTCGCACCGCCGCGGCCGGCCGCTCTGAGGAGGAATTGAAGGCGGACGTCGAGTTCCTGGCCAGACTCTGGAATGAGATCCGCACCCGCTCCGAGCAAAGCAGGGCTCCCGCGCTGATCCACCGCGACCTCACCCTGGTTGAGCGCATCCTGCGCGACGTTCTCTCGCCGGATTTCAAGTGCCTGCGGCTCGACAACGAAACCGTGTACCAGAACGTCCTGGACTTTGTCCATCGCTTTCAACCCACGTTAGTGGGTCAGGTCAAGCTTTACACCAAAGAAACGCCGATGTTCGAGGAGTTCGGCATTCAGGCCGAGATCGACAAGGCCTTAAAGCCGAAGGTTTGGCTGAAGTCGGGTGGATACATTGTCATCAATCAAACCGAAGCGCTGGTGGCGATCGACGTGAACACCGGCAAATACGTGGGTAAGACCAATCGCCTGGAGGACACCATCGTCAAGACCAATATTGACGCGGTGAAGGAGATTGTGCGGCAAGTCCGGCTGCGCGACCTGGGCGGAATCATCGTGATCGATTTCATCGACATGGATGACCGCCGCAACCGCATGAAGGTGGTGCAGGCGCTCGAAGAAGCGCTGCGCAGCGATCGCGCGCCCACGAAGATTCTGTCGTTTAACGAATTCGGTTTGGTGGCGCTCACTCGCAAGCGCGTAAAGCAATCGCTGGAACGCACTCTGTCGGAGCAATGCCCTTACTGCGCCGGCTCGGGCTGGGTCAAGTCCGCCGCGACCGTTTCCTACGAAATTATGGAAGAGGTCAAGAAGATGGCGCACGAGATGGAAGGCAACGTGGTGACGCTGCGGGTGAATCCGGAGGTGGCGCGGATTTTGAGATCCCGCGAAGGCATGCTGATGGCCGAAATCGAGAAGCTGACTGGAAAGGACGTGGTGATCAAGAGCGATTCCGGCGTCCACCAGGAACGCTTCGAGATCTTTTGATCGTGCCCGGTTATTGGGAAACGCCGGGAGGCAAACCGTGCGGCGCCGGCGCGCTTGCCTTGACCACCAGCGTGCCCTTCATGCTGCGATACAACGTCCGGCACTCCATCTCGGGACAATTGAATGTGAACTTGCCGGCCTCGGCAGCGGTGAAGTTGATGGTGGTGGGCACACCCTGCTTCAGCTTCTCGTGAATGTTAAACCTCTTGAGCTCGAAGGCGTAATCGCGGTCAACCGCAGTGATCACGAAGCGAACCTTGTCGCCCGGGCGCACGATGATGGTGAAGGGATTAAACTCGTGCTTCTGGGCCGTGATCTGGAAAATGCGAACCTCGCCCGGCGCCGGAGACTGCAACATTTGGGCCTGCAGACCCAGACTGAAAGCGATGATCGCGAGAAGCACGTGCCCCAACTTCAACGAACGCATTTTGTCTCCCATCTGAAAGGCTTAGCTTGCATTTCTCACCCGGATCCGGAAGGGCGGAGCTTCAGCCCCGCCGTTCAGCCTCCAACCTCGCGTCAAAAGGACTTGTGGGAGTTGCTCAAGGCAAGCTTGGATTCCCGGCAAGAGACGACTTCTTATTTTACGGCCTTTTGGCGACAACCGCTAGCAAGGATCGGTGGGTTTGGGCGTTGCACAATTTGAGAATTCCCTGTTTCGAAACATCCGTTGTTCTCTGGGAACAGTCCCGGTTCGTCACTCAGCGCCGGCTCTGCCCACAACTGCTGCGCGTCGCGACCGCGGCTGGCAGCGCGGACAGAAGTGGCTGCTGCGGCCACTCAGCACCAGGCGGCGAATCTTCCGTCCGCAGCGCGGGCAGGGCTCGCCCGTCCTTTGGTACACCTTGAGGCTCTGCGCGAAGCGTCCCGGCTGGCCCTCGATGTCGACGTAATCGCGGAAGCTTGTGCCCTGTTTGGCAACAGCCCGCTGCAGCACCTTCACGACGGCACGGTGCAGCGCTGAAGCAGCAGAACGCTTCAAGAGCCCGGCCTCGGTGAGCGGGTGAATGCGCGCTTCGAACAGCGCTTCGTCCGCATAAATATTGCCGACTCCCGCGAGGCGAGACTGATTGAGGAGCCAGCTCTTGATGGGCGTGCGGCGTCCCTTGAGAGCCTGGACGAATTCTTCGACGGGCATGCTCGGGGCATCCGGGCCGAGTCCGCTGAACACGGTCTCCATCTCAGCCTGCGAGCACCAGCGCAGCCTGCCAAAACGCCGGATGTCACGGTAGCGAATCTCTTCGCCGTTCTCGAGGGTCAGGCGAACGTGGGTGTGAGGCTCGAGGGGATGGTTTGCGGGCAACACCGTCACCTGGCCGGTCATCCCGAGGCGCACCAGGAGGTAACTCGGGCCGCCGCCCTTGCGAGCGGCCGGCTTCAAGCCCGGATCAAGCTCGATCGCAATGGCCTTACCCTTGCGGTCGAACCCCCGAATGTAGCCGCGCACATGTTGCTCAAAGTCCTCCACCGAACCGGCGATCACCTGAGGATGGCTGACTTCCACTCGGGTGATGCGCCGGCCAAGCACTCGACGCTCAAGGCCGCGGCGCACAGTTTCAACTTCGGGAAGCTCGGGCATGACGGTTCGTGGTTGTCGGTGGTCGGTTGTTGGTCTTCGGTTTGTCAGTCTTTCGTCTTTACAGTCCTTCGTTCATCGGTCTTTCGTCCAAATAGCGGTGTGGAGACAGAAATCTCAAGCTGAGGGACCGAGAACCGACAACCAAGAACCGACAACCGAACGACTCACTGGCGAAGTGCGCGTCCCTCGGCGTCGGGCAAGCGGTTTAGGGCGATCAGCACGATGTCGACAACCTTCCAAATGCCGCAGCCGCCCAGCGTGACGAGCTTGAGAAGGCCCAATCCAATCTGGCCCAGATAGAAACGATCCACTCCAAGAAATCCGAGAAAGATGGAAAGCAGCATGGCCGTGCTCCAGTCCCGGTTGCCAACGGGCAATGTGGACTGCGGCACCAGGAGTGGATTGCCGTTAGCATCCGGCAGCCTCTTCAGAGTGATCAACACCACGTCGACCAGGGCCCAGATGCCGCAGCCCCCCAGTGTGAGCAGCTTGAGCACACCAAGACCGGTGTACCCGAGATAAAAGCGATCGACTCCAAGAACGCCGAGAAAAATGGAAAGTAACAGCGTGGTGGCAAGCTCCTTTTGGCTGCCTCGCGAAAGCCGCACGCCGCACTTTACGCAAACCTGAGCCGCGGGCAACGTTTCAGCCCCACACGACGGGCAGCGCTGGGAGCCCGCGAGCGCCCGCTGGCCGCACACGCTACAGAATTCCGCCTGTTCGGGCACCTGGTTTCCACAATTGCGGCAATACATACGATTCCCCTATCGTTTGTGTGAAGACTGCTAAACACCCTATTCTGCTTGACGCAGCGTGCGGAGCTTCTCTTCGCCCAACTTGTTTGACAGACATGCCATAATGGCAGCAGCCTGCCGTTGCGTCAATGTGAGGCAGTGTCAACGCGGAGGCCGCAGCCGTGTCTCGTTTCAGCGATTTTCGGGTTCAAACTCCCGTCAAAACCCAGCCGTCGTTACTACCGCCCGTGGACTGGACTTCAATCGGCGCGAAAGCGCCAACGCCGGTGAATGTTCAGTACAACGGCCCTAAGGCCCCATTGCCCAAGGCCGAGGTCGTGATGATCACCTGGACGGATGCGGAATGGTCGGCTATGGATCACGTCTTTCTGCATGGCTCCGTGCAAGGCGAGAGCGAGTCCACGACCCTCATCCACAAATGGCTGCAATACAGCCGTTCGGCGCCCGGTGGATCGAGCGAAGGCGGCCAGTTGTGGGGCTATTACCAGCTCGTAGACATTCACGGCAAGAACGGGGATCACCGCGTGCTCCTGCTAAAGTCGGACGCTCACCTCGCGCATCCGCCGTGGATCTCGGGCCTCGAAAACATGGTGAAGGTGGTGATCGCTGACGCGCAACCCAAGCAGATTTACTCCATCGGAACCGCCGGCGGCGCATCGGTCAGCCAACGCCTCGGCGATGTGGCCATCACCAACGCGGGCACGCTCCAACTCGCAATCAGTGACAACAAATCTTCCGGCCTGAGCGGAAAGACGTTTACTTCAAACTGGTTTCCCGATCTCAGCCTGCTTCCGAAGGTGGAAAGCCTGTATTTCCCCTTAAGCCGCATCGCCACCCAGGCGGGTCTCGAAGCCGTCCTCGCTTCCGCAAAAAGGAGCAAACAGAAGGAAGCGGAGGCACTCGCGCCGTTCAGCTTGTCTGACTTGTTGAACTCAGCGATCGACCCAGCCAACCTTGGCGCCCCTAAGGCAATTAGCTTCCAGAATACGCCCCTGCTCACCACCGACACTTATTACATCGCGCCCGCAGATACCAAGTACGCAGCGCTCGAAATGGACGACGCAGTCCTCAATTACGCGGCCGGCCAGGCTCATACGAACTTTATCTCTGTGCGCAACATTTCGGACACCCTGGTTCCCGCCGAAACGCCAGCGCACAAGCCGATTCCGCCGGGCGCGCGCGAAGCCTGGTCATCGGCGGTTTACGACGCTTATGGCATGTTCACCAGTTACAACGGTGCGATCGCGGCCTGGGCCACCATCGCCGCGTCATGAACCTACGAGAATTGTCGATTCCTGCGGCAATTGCTGACATGTTGTAACAGCGGTAAGATGTTCGGGAGGAGCAGGAACCAACCTTCCCTGGCGGCCTGGCCACCACTGGGATTCCTCACGCAGGGTCATCCGGTCTGAATTCGCCTCTGGAGGAGTTGCTCTATGGTTACGCTCAATGTGAATGGCGTCCGTCACGAGGTCCAGGCGCCTGACGACACTCCCCTGCTGTACGTCCTGCGCAACGACCTCCAACTGATCGGGCCGCAGTTCGGCTGCGGGCTCGCCCAGTGCGGAGCCTGCTCCGTACTGGCCGAAGGCAAGGAAGTACGTTCCTGCGTCATGCCCGTCTCGGCCTTCGCAAATCAAGAGATCACTACGCTCGAGGGCCTGACCGCGAGGTGGGTGAAGCAGAAGGGGCTCTCGCCCGACGAAGCGAAGAGCACACTACACCCGGTGCAGGCGGCGTGGATCGAGCAGCAGACCCCTCACTGCGGGTTCTGCCAGAACGGAATGATGATCAAAGCCACCGAACTGCTCGAAAGCAATCCCCATCCGACGGTGGCACAAATCAAGGAAGCCTTCACGACGTCGGGACCGTCGCCTCATCTGTGCCGTTGCGGAACCTACAAGGCTATCCTCGAAGCTGTTCAACATGCCTCGACGATCATGGCGAACGGGAGGTAAGCGATGGCGACCACGAGCCCCAGGCAAGCGAATGTTATCAGACCGACGCTTTCGCGCCGTGATTTCATCAAAACGGGCGGCGTTCTGGTGGTGGGCTTCGGCTTCGTTGGCCCGCAAGTTCTGAAGGCCGACGCAGGCAAGTCCGCCGTGATGAAGAATTCTCTCGACCCTACACTGCCAAGCTCCTGGATTGAGATTAACCCCGACAACACGATCCTGATTCGCACGGGGAAAAGTGACTTCGGCCAGAGTACAACCTTCACCGCCTACCGGCAGATTGTAGCCGACGAACTGAGCGTGCCCTTTGAAGCCATCACGACGGTTGTGGCGGGCGACACCGATCGCACGCCCGATGGCAGCGGCGCCTTCGACTTTCTCGGTGAGGGAATGCCGAACATCCGCAAAGCGGCCGCCTACACTTACCAAGCGCTGCTCGATCTTGCGTCCGAGCGGCTCGGCATGCCGAAGGGCAAGCTCTCAGTCAAAGACGGTATCGTCTCGGGGGGCGGGAAGACCATTTCCTACGGCGAGCTCGTGAAAGACCGGCAGTTGAAGCTGACCATTCCGGTCAGCGGCGACCTTACGAGCATCATGGGGCTGACCATCGAGGGCAATCCGCCCATGAAGCCCGTCAGCCAGTACACCGTTATCGGCAAATCGTTCAAGAACTCCGTCATCAGTTCCAAAGTGGCGGCAAAGGTGACCTGGGCGACGGACGTACGCCTTCCGGGCATGTTGCACGGGCGCGTGGTCCACCCGAAGTCGCTCGGCTCGGCGCTCGTCTCCGCCGGTTCTTTGGACAAAACCAAGTTCCCGAATTCGAGAGTCATCGTGAAGGGCAATCTGGTGGGGGTGGTAGCGCCGACGGAGTGGGAAGCCGTCCAGGCGGCCGATCAGGTGGCCGGTGACACCAAGTGGACCGAGTGGAAGGGCCTGCCCGGCAATGAAAAGCTCCACGAGCACCTTCGGCGTGAAGCCGACTGGAAGAGCACGCCTGTGACGAAGGGCGACGCCAACAAGGGTGACGCGGCGACGACGCTCGCGGCAGGACACAAGAAGCTCTCGGCCACCTACCAACTGTCGTACATGAAACACGCTCCGATCGGCCCCACCATGGCTGTCGCCGACGTGAAATCCGACGGCATGATACACATCTATACGCACAACCAGAATCCGCAAGCGCTGCGGGGCGAAATTGCCATGATGCTCCGCACCACGCCCGATCACGTGATCGTGCACGTGTATCCCGGGCCAGGACACTACGGGCGCTCGAACGGCGGGAACGCCGGCGCTGAAGACGAGGCGGTGCTCTTGTCGCAAGCCCTCGGCAAACCGGTGCGCGTGCAATGGACTCGCGCCGACGATATGAAATGGTCCACGCAATCGGCGGCTGCTTTCTCCGATATTGAGCTCGCCCTGGATGAAAAAGGCAAGCTCGTTGCCTATCAGGTTGACCACTACATGCCGGCGATGCAGGACGACCGGCCCATCGGAGCGGTCCTCGCGGGCCTGCCCACCATGACGGCGCCGCAGCCGAAGGGGGATTTCGTCACTTCGACGGTCAACGGAATTTCCGATCCCTGGGTTTACGCCCAGACCCCGAATGTGCTGGAGCGCGGGCACGGGACATTTCAGGTGGGACAGCAGGCATCGCCTCTGGCGGTGGGTCTCCGCGACCACAGCATGCGCACGCCGGTGCAGTTTCAGCAGAACTTCCCGCGTGAACTGGCGCTCAACGAGGCTGCGGCATTGGCAGGCGCCGACGCGATCCAGTTCCGAATCGACCACGCCAGTGAAGAGCGGGTGATCGGTGTGCTGAAGGCGGTCCGTGACGCTTCAGGCTGGGAGACGCGCCCGTCGCCGCGTGCCGATGCTGCCTTTACAGGATCAGCTCCCGTGCGGGGCCGAGGAGTTTCGGTGATGTTGCGCAGCCGGACTTACTGGGCCTGCGTGTGCGAGATTGCAGTTACTCCTGCTACGGGTGCGATTGTGGTAGAGAAGTACACGATTGCAGTCGATCCGGGCATCGTCGTCAATCCGATGCAATTGAAGCGGCAAGTGGAAGGCGGGGCTGTCATGGGAGTCAGCCATGCATTGTTCGAAGAGGTGACCTTGGATGAGAGCGGAATCACTGCGAGTGACTGGGTCTCCTATCCGATTCCGACCATGGCAGACATACCGGAGATCAAAGTCGTGCTCCTCAATAATCCAAAAGTCGGTACCTACGGCGGAGGTTCGGAGGCCGCCAATGCCCTCGCGGCGCCGGCGATCGCCGCCGCCCTTCATGACGCAACGGGCAAGGTGCTGCGGCGGCTTCCCTTGAAACCGGCCTATGTGCAAGCACTTCTGAGAACTTGACCGACCCACTGGGAACGAAAAAGCCCCTTGTGGCCTTGACTCGCCGTAACCGGATAAGTGTTGGGGAAATCGCCTCGATTTGGCCGGCATCCCATGCGCTCGTGCGGCGAAGATATCTCCTATTCTGCCGCCTTGGAATGAGCCTCAATCGAACTCATGGAAGCTATGCCTATTAGAAAGAATGACTTAGAGGCATAAAATGGGCTGGTTTTGCGAACTTTCGAGTGGTCCGAACTCAATTCAACTTTGTCCATTATTTCAAAGCCTTGGGCTATAGGAAAGGGAGTTTTGGCAAACTTTCGCCGAGGCATGGATACCTGCGAAGTCGGTAGCGCGTACGAAAGCCGATGAAGGGCACGCGCCCCTGTTATAGGTGGGCGAAATGGGTCTGGCAATCGTTGCCGAAGGTGAAGGAGTTCAAAGTAAGGCCCGATCCCGTAGGAAAAAGCTGGAGGGTGTGGTTGCCGAATTCAGGGTTTTGAACCACGTAGTACATGCGAGGCTCGCGGACTTCAATGTAGGAGCGGCCCTGCCCGTCAATTTGAACGTCCACGCCCTTGTTGGCCGCAGTCAGAGAGTGCCCGTCCTGGGTGATGTAAACGCGCGAAGGATGACCGTGCGAAACGTTCATGACCGCATACAACTCGCGGGCGTGATAGCGGATGGTGGCGAAATCTGCGCCGGGCTCTTCGCCCTTGTGCTTACCCCGGTAGATCATGCCGTTCCGGTCGGTCTGCCAGCGTCCCGAAAGCACCACGCGCCCGTCTTCCACTTGGCTCTGAGCCTGATAATCGATGGTCTTGCCGTCGCGGTAGCCCTCCAGGTTGGCGAGCACACCGCGGCCCGACCAATCTCCCACGTACATCTCAGGCGTGGATTCTCCGCAGGCAGGAGCCCGAGCATTTTCACCCGCCGACACCTTGTCGGCCGCCGGAAACTCCAAGCCGGGGTGGGCCTGTTTCAGCAGCTCCTGAATAGCGCGCTCAAACTCAGCGTCCGAGCCCTCGCCAACCACGTTGTATCGGATAGTGCCTTGGGCGTCGATCAGAAAGCGGTTGGGCCAGGAGTCATTCTTGTAGGAGTTCCAGATTTGGAAGTGGTCGTCCACCGCGATCGGGTACGGCAACTGGAACCGCTTCACGGCTTCGCGCACGTGATCCACGGAGTCCATAATGTCGAACTCCGGGTCTTCCACGCCGATGATTTCGAATCCGTCTTGATGGTAGTGTTCCCACCACTTCTTGTACTCCGGAAAGGTCCGAATGCAGTTGATGCAGGTGGGTTCCCAGAAGTCGATCATCACCACCCTGCCGCGCAGTTGTGCCATGGTGAGCGGCTGGCTGTTGATCCAAGTGATGCCCCCACCGCCCGCTTGTGTGCTTTCGGGTGGCGCGGGCGAACCTGTGCTGACGACCTGTTGGGGGCTCGCACCGGCCGGACGTTGCTGGGCGGCCGCCTGAGCCGCCTGCGCCATTTGACCCGGACTCGGGCCCGCATCGCCTCCCGCGGACGTGGCGCCAAATCCCACAGGAGGGGGAAACTCGGGCGCGGCTGTGTTCATGCTCCTCAGGCCCGATTCCTGGGCCCACACCCAGGGGCACAATCCAATGACCATGACGGATGCTACCGCCAGCACCAGGTGACTGTGAAGGAACTTTCCCATAACGACACCTTGGGAGGCCACCGGCATCACACGCGCCTCACTGTCAGACGCCTGCCTAAAACCACTCACGCCCCAGATCATCATCTCGTCAAGTTACCGCCGCGTCACACCCGTGCCGAGCCGCTACTTTATCAGCAGGGGCCGCGAATCGGTGTGGGTTGCTGGAAGCATTTCTACGCGCCGCTCGCGCCATTCAAAGTGCTTGTCACGAAAGTAGTGGTGGGCGCGGCTTCCCCAGCCTTTGATGAAGTACGCGTTCAGCACACCGCCCAGGCCCGCTCCGAGGATGGGCACCAGTGCGCCCGAAAACTTCTCGGCCAGCTCACCGCCAGCCTTCTCAGCGATGCGCGCCACCAGGCGCTCAATCACTTGCTTCTTCACCCAATCGCGCCCCACATCCACGCCCGCGGCGCTCGCGGTTGCAATCCACAGCTCCGCCCTCTCTTCTTCCGTGGAGTACTCGAAGCCGTAAATCAGTCCGAGCTTTTGAATCAGGCGCAGCGTGATAACCGCAAGCACACTGACGTCAGGCAGCAGGGTGACCGCGCCGGCCAGACCAAAGCCCGCGCCCTCTACAATGGCGATCCTTCGCGTGCCGGCGATGGTTCGTTCCGCGACGTGGTTGAGGGCTGCAGGATGAAGGTTGTAAACGTCACGGTAAGACTGGATGGGCAGACCGTGGCCCAGGCGAAGCTCGCGCAGATAGCGCTCGGGGTTTACCCCGAAGCGTCCATAGGCGCGGCGAAAACTCGACTCCAGCACCCGGCCGATGCGTTGTGCAACCAAAGGCGACTTTCTTGCGGTAACCATGCTTCTTTGGATGCTGCATGCCGCTATGGTGATGTAGGCTGCAGCGGAGGGCTGGATTCTCCTTTCTATTTCTCTGCACCGACAGAACGGCCAGCCTCTCGCAGGCTGGTGTGTTAAGATCACGTTCCGCCGCTGACGGTCGTTGCTGCGGCCCTGGAAGGAGGTCATGAATGGCGACCGCAGTTCGAGAACTTGATGCAAAACAGACGGTGCAGAGCCAGTTGCCGCCGGAGGCCCCATCCAAGCCCAAGCGTTTTCTGGCGCTCGATGCTTATCGTGGCTTCATCATGCTCATTCTGATTTCCAGCGGTTTTGGGTTTGCGGCGCTGCAGGGCGATCCAACTTGGGGCCGCGTGGCGCACTGGTTTGACCACGTGCCTTGGGAGGGCGGCGTCTTCTGGGACATGATTCAGCCCGCCTTCATGTTCATGGTGGGCTTGGCGATGCCCTTTGCCCTTGCCCGCCGCCGGGAGTTAGGCGCGACCGAGCGCGACAATTTCCATCACGTGCTCGTGCGCTCCGTCAAGCTCATTATCGTGAGCCAGATTGTGATTTGGGTGAGCGCGGGCCGCATCAAGCCGCAACTCATCAACGTCCTGTCGCAGATCGCGTTCACCTACTTTCTTAGCTACTTGATCATGCAGTGGCGCTGGCGCTACCAGGTGGCTGCGGCCGTTGTGCTGCTGGCAGGATGGACGGCGCTCCTCTATGCGTTTCCCGGTCCTGACGGACCGTTTTCGAAAACCGATCACATCGGCCTGGTGGTTGACCGCGCTATCTTTCACTACGATTACGATCCGGCTTACTCCACGCTGAACTTCCTGGCGAGCACAGCGTGGACCCTCAGCGGTGTGTGGGTAGGGCGCATGCTGATGAACTCGCAATCCCACGCCAGCAACTTGAAGAAGCTGGCGGGCGGGATGGCGTTCAGCTTCGCGGCAGCCTTCGCGCTGCATCCCTGGATCCCGTTCATCAAACAGCTCTGCACACCGTCGTTCATTCTCTACAGTCTCGGTTGGGTATTGCTGATGCTGATCGGATTCTATTGGATCGTCGAAGTGCTGGGATGCCGCCGCTGGACCTTCCCTCTGGTTGTGCTGGGAATGAATTCAATCTTCATTTACTTTGTTCATGAGGTTCTTTTCGATTGGCTTGACCGGGCCGTGGGTGTCTTCACCTTCCACTACACTTTCGTCGGTAAGGTGGCTCCTGTGGTCCAAACATGCACGGTGTTGGTTGTGATGTGGTACCTGTGTTACTGGCTGTACCAGCGTCGGATCTTTTTCAAGCTGTAGCAGTCGGTGCGCGAAGTACGACTTGATGAAGATTATGGAATATAGTGACATCCACGGCGGGCAAAAGGCGGGGCTTCTCAGAACGACGAGTACTTGAGCCACGCATCCAGAATGTCTTTCCCGCGGAACACCCGGGTGCGATCGTTGATCTGCTCGACCCCATCGCCGGATCGAAAAGCGTGGACGCCCGTGGTGGTGAATTCCACCTTCACCTCAACGGGGCCGGCAAGTGTATACGGCTCAGCCTGCCCGAGGTGGCGAATCGCGTCGAGGGCGGTTCTGTGAATCAGCCCGCAAGCCGCGACGTGAGAGAGCGAAAACCCGGCGGTCCTGCTAACGCCCTGCTTCACTTCCGCGCAGTCTGCATTCGGGACCAGGTCATGAATTTCGCGGCAGGCTGCCGTATCCCCGGAGAGCATGATCACCGGAACTCCGAAGGCGCCGGCCAGCATCACTCGCCCGCCGATTTCACCAACGGGCTTATTATTCACCCAGATGTTCTGGATGGTATCCGAACTGTAGGAATGGCTCAGCATGCCCTTTTCGGCGCCGGCCATCGCGTGCTGCCCGATGAACACCACTGCGGCGTAGGATGAATCAAGCTCCAGCGTCGGGGAAACTGGGCGTCCCTGCAGCAGGCGGACGCGAGCATCAATATCGAGCGTCGATAGAGTGCGGCCGCTATCGTGACCGTCCCACACCACCACGTCTGTAGCGCCGCCTTCGAAGAGCCCGTCCACCGCCGCGTTCACTTCTCCCGTCAGCAACTTGCGAGACTCCTCGAAACGCGGGCTCTGGAAGGGAATGCACTGAAGCTCCGAATCGAAGATACCGTCCACGCCTTCAAGGTCGGTAATCATGTAGATTTTCTTCGCGGTGGAGCTGTCGCTGCCAAGAGTGATACCGGCTGCCAGGAAGATCAAAACCGCAGCCGCGAAGATTTTGTGCCGAGTGCAGAGTGCGACCATATCGCTGCTCCTGGATTACGCGCCATTTCCGGAACCGTGTCATTCCGAGCGCCGAGTCCTGCGAGGCGGAGGAATCTCGCTCTGAGAATATAGGAACTGCGCGAGGCGATCCGCGCTCGTTTCAATCAGATCGACCGCACCGGCATGGTGACGATGTCCTCTACCGCCGCCACTTCGCGTGTCAGAAAGGGTTCGCCGTACCGGGCGCCGATCATCAGTCCGAAATGCCGCGCCAGTGAGCCTACGCGCTCGCGCAAGTCTTCGCGCGTAGGGAACAGATTGCGAGTCTCCCTCTCGGACGAAAATTGCGATGAATAGCACAGCACGGATTTCAGTTTCTTCTCGAACTGCTGCGTGACATCTACGACGAACGAGGGCACCACGGCAGGTACGTATACCGAGGCATAGATGATCTTGAAGGGACGATGCGGCTCGCCCTCCAAGGGAAGCTTGGCGAGTCCCGCCAGGAAGCACGCTTCGTAGCCGATCCGCCCGGTGTTGTAATGGTCAGGATGGCGCCCTTCCCAATAAGGCAGAATCACCGTGCGCGGCTGCAGGTCGCGAATCTTTTGCGCGATTCTCAGCTTGTACTCCCGCAGATCCTCGATGGCGGCGTCCGGCAGGCCCAGGTTTTCCCGGTGCGCCAGACCCATCACTTTGGCGGCCTTGGCGGCTTCCTTGGCGCGCAACGCGGCGCTGCCGCGCGAGCCGGACTCACCCGCCGAAAGATCGAGCGCACCCACCCTGTAACCCTCCTCGGCCATCTTGATAACGGTGCCGCCGCAAGTGAGTTCGATATCGTCGCGATGAGCAGCAATTGCGAGAACGTCAAGTTTCATAGTTGTGCGTCCGGGGTAGGGAGTAGGGAGCAGGAGATAGGGAGTAGCGAATAGGGAGTAGGGAGTCGGGAGTCGACTCCCGACTCCCGATTCCCTACTCCCGATTCGCTTACTCCCTACTCGCTACTCCCTCTTCCCCGCAGAACCTGTCACTATAACTTATTGCTGCCGGTAAGATCGATGCCGAATCAACCGCTCACCCATCAAGTCGCCCTAGTCACGGGCGCCGGACGCCGAATCGGCCGGGTGATTGCCCTCACACTCGCTCGTGCCGGAGCCCACGTGGTGGTGAATTATGGCCGCTCTGCTCAGGAGGCACGCGAGACGGCGAGCGATATCCGTGCCCTCGGTGTCGAATCGCTCGCCCTCAAGGCGGATGTGTCGAAACCTGCGCAAGTGCGCAGGATGTTTCAGGCTGCTGACCGCGAGTTTGGCCGGCTCGACGTTCTGGTGAACAACGCCGGGGTATTTTTCGCTGCTCCGTGGGACAAGCTCAGCGAAAAAGATTGGGACACGGTGCTTGGCGTTAATCTCAAGGGGCCGTTCTTCTGCGCACAGGCGGCAGCGCACCTGATGCTTCGGCAGGGAAGCGGACGGATTATCAATATAGCCTCCCTCGGCGGTCTGCGCGCCTGGCCGAATCACATGCATTATTGCAGTTCGAAGGCGGCACTCATCATGCTTACCAAGTGCCTTGCCAAAGCACTCGGGCCGAAGATCGTGGTGAATAGCGTCGCGCCCGGCACCATCCTCTTCCCAGGAGAAAAGCCGAGCGCCGGTCAGCGGCGATCGCTTCCCTTGACACCGCTGCGAAAGGCAGGTCGCCCCGAAGACGTGGCACAAACCGTGCTGTTCCTCGCCACCACCGCCGAATTCATTACCGGCCAGGTGATTCCCGTGGACGGAGGACAATCCATCGGGTGATCGGGCCATCGGGTCATAGGGCGATTGAGCGATTAAGCGATTGAGTGATTGGGTGATTGACTCATTGGCTCATTGAAAGCCAAATCCTCCTATGTCGCAGCTATCCTCTGCGCCACTTTCTGACCGATGGATCGATCGTCCGATCTGGAGATCACTCAATCACCCGATCGCTCAATCCTTCAATCACCCGATGGCCCGATGGCCCGATTCTGTGATTTCCCACTTCTCTTGCGCCAGCCTGAGCCCTTGCTCGCGCGTCGTGATCTGTCCCTCGAGTTGCGCGTCGCGGACGGCGTCGAGAATCTCTTTAAATCGCGGCCCAGGCTGATAGCCGAGCGCGATCAAGTCATGGCCGTTCACCAGCGGCGCGGGCTGCACCACCTCAGCCGGGGTTTCCAGCATCATCCGGCGCGCCGCTTCGTAGACATCAAGATTGCCGTGGCTCGCGAGACAGTCCAACCGGTGAAGCTCCAAGTGTTCTGCGAAGCCGTCCAGCGCCAGGAATCTCAGTTGGGTCGAGCGCTTCATTTGTCCAAAATCCTTGAAGCGCATGTGCTGGCCCACCAGTTCCGCCACTCGCTCCGTTTCGCGCGTCGAGAGCTTCAGCCGCCGGCAGATGTACTCAGCCATTCTGACGCCCACCTCCACGTGCCCGTCGAAGCGGATACGCTCACGCACGCGAAAGGTAGCCGGCTTGCCGATGTCGTGCAGCAGCACGCCCAGGGCCAGCGTGGGCGTCACTGGTTGCTCACCCTTGCCCAGTGCTTCGAGCATCATCAAAGTGTGTGTCCACACGTCGCCCTCTGGATGAAACTCCGGCGGCTGGGCCACGCCTTGAAGTTTCTTGACCTCCGGCAGGACCTCGTTCAGCAGGCGTGTCTCGTCGAGCAGTTCGAAGCCCCGGCGCGCTGCGCCTTCCGTGAGAATCTTCAGAATCTCGTCACGGATGCGCTCCGCGCTCACCTCTGCGATGGCAGGCGCAAGCCGGCGGATGGCGTCGGCGGTCGCAGCGTCAATCACGAAATCAAAGCGGGCAGCAAATCTCACCGCGCGCAACATACGCAGCCGGTCCTCGCGGAATCGAGCCGCGGGTTCGCCGATGGTTCTGAGGCGCCGCGCGCGGATGTCATCCTGTCCGCCCACGAAGTCGAGCACCTCGTGCTTCACGGGGTCATACAGCAGTCCATTGATGGTGAAGTCGCGGCGCCGCACATCCTCTTCAGGCGTCTTCGAGAATCGCACTTCAGAGGGATGGCGGCCGTCAAGGTAAAGCCCGTCAGATCGGAAGGTTGCCACCTCGGTGGGACCGTCGTCTCCGGTCACGATCACCACGCCGAATTGCGCACCTACCATCAGGCTTCGTGGAAACAACCCCGCCACCACGTCAGGCACGGCGTCCGTGGCCACGTCGTAGTCCTTTGGCTCGCGGCCCATCACGAGATCGCGCACGCAGCCTCCGGCCCAGTAAGCTTGATATCCGGCCGCGCGTAGCCGTTCCACGATGGTGAGGGCGTTCTGGCGCTTCGGGTCCATGAGCTCATTACATCAGGTTTGAAGCGGCGGTGATAGGCGCTCGACGCCAATGAAGCGGCGACACTTGTCGCTCATGTGTGAATCCTGCTTTCGCCGGTAGTGCTCTAGTTTTTTACAGCACTGGCAGCAGCGGTAGCGTTGCTGGCCTTTACGGGTTCTCCCAAACTTGCGGCACTCCGTCTGACAGTGTGGCACGTCACTTTTGACCCTTGCTTTCTTCTGGTCTTAGAGCCAAAATGACGGCGGGCCTAGAAACCCCGTCCTTTCGGCTTCGGCCTGAGGATGAGCCCTGCCGGTAGTTACCAGCTATTGGAGGGGCGTGAACGTGACGGCTGGGACGGGGGACGATCCCGCATTGCGCGATTAACAGTCGCGTGCTCTCACCAGTTGAGCTACCCAGCCAAGCGTTATGGACGTGGGGGGAGTCGAGCCCCCCTCCGTGTGCCGCCAGACGACACCGGAGGGAACCTTCCCTCACGCCCAGCTCATATTCCTTCCAGTAAGTTTAAATCACAGACGGAGTATAATAAATTTATGATATTAATGTCAATAAAAAAATCTCTTGACTTATAATAATTTTATGATAGTATCTATACCTGCCCCGAAAGAACTGTTGTGTTACGTCGAGGCAAGGAACAAGATTGAAGACTGGTACGGTGATCTTACGCCAGAAGAGAAGGCAGACGCCGAATGAATTTATCAAGAACATGCGCGGTAAGGCGAAGTGGGGTTCACCAGATTTTGAGCCTATGCGAAAGAAACTTAAGGGTTTCTGGGAGCTAAGGTGGAGGTCTTGCAAGAAGCAACACAGGCTGATCGGCTATTTTGTCGAGGGCGACTTCGCAATCGTAATCGGGTGCACACACAAAGACCAGATCTATGACCCTCCAAATGCGTTGAAGAGTGCATTAGAAAGGAAAAGACGCGTTGAAAAGGGAGAGGGAAGTCTAGTGAGGTATGCGATCTAATATAATCAACAAGATTCAAGACAGGAATTACCGCAAGGCGTTTCTACGTTCTCAAATCAACGTTGGCCTTCCATTTCAAATCAGAGCCTTGCGCGAAAAACGCGGTTGGACACAAGGGAAGCTAGCAGAAGAGGCCCAAATGCTTCAGCCTAGAGTTTCGGCGATGGAGACTCCAGGTCGAAGCAAGCCGAATCTCGAAACGTTACTCCGCTTGGCCAACGCTTTCGATGTCGGGCTGATCGTTAGGTTCGCTCCGTTCAGTGAAGTTGTCCGCTGGTCGGAGAATTTTGTTCCTGATTCTTTTGTAGTTCCGACATTCCAAGAGGACACTGGGTTCATTGATGTAAACGAGACTGTGGTCGAACCCGCTGCCGCCGTGAACGTAGAAATAAATCGTTCACTGGGCATATCCTCTCTAACTGGGATCAGCGCGATTTTTTCAAGCGGCTACCCCGATAATGCGGCGATTGATTACGAGCTTGGCAGCGACGACTTCATCGGTTCAAGTCAGACTAGATTTTTCACCCTTGGTGCTTCCGCAGAGTCCCAACAGGTCATAAGAGCCAAAGCTGAGGTTAAGCCTGAAATGCCTGAGGTGACCTTCGCCCAAAATATGGTAGTCGAAAAAGTGCAGTACAAGTATCGAGAGCTTCCACCTTTAGGGGTTCGTGGTTACTATTTTAAACCAGTGTCAGCAGAGGCCGAGAACAAGGCAGCATAGAAGGGAGAAAATCCAGTGCCGGAAGAAAAGCCAAGCGAGAAGTCGGAAGAGAAAACAGTACACAAGCTCATGCGGAATCCAAACCTTCCTCAGATATATATCAACGGAATGCAAGTGGCTATTGGGTACTACGAGATCAGGATGACTCTTTTGGAGACCTCGCCTAGTGGCGCTAACGAAGCAACTACAAAGGAACTTATTTCCTTGATTATCCCTCCGGAATGCGCTAGAGGAATTGCGGACGGCATGGTCAAAGCTGTCGAACAGTACGAGAAGGAGTTTGGACCTCTCCGGCCATTTCCGAAAGACGGCGTCGCCTCAGTCGTCGTATAGGCCAGCCATGTTTCAGGCCGGGGACCACAGCAAGCCGCAAGAACCAACACAAAATTAGAGCGCTACCCTTTCGACTTTTCAACCGGCCCTGCTCACGCTAAAATGGCAGTGCAAGGGGCTGTATCTTCGAGGCTTTCATCGCCATCGAGGCGGCGTTCAACATGTCTGAGAATGTGGTTCTCTACCCCGGCTCGTTTGATCCCATTACCAACGGCCACCTCGACCTGATCGAGCGTGGCGTGCGGATGTTTGACGGTTTAGTGGTGGCGGTGCTCACGAACCTTGAGAAGAAGCCCTTTTTCACCGTCCACGAGCGCGTGGATATGCTGCGTGAGGTCACCAAAGGCCTGCCGAACGTCACCATCGACACTTTCAGCGGCCTCACCGTGGAGTTTGCCAAACGGAGGAAGGCACGCGCCATCCTGCGGGGCATCCGGGCTTTCTCAGATTACGAGTACGAACTTCAGATGGCCTTGATGAACCGCAAACTTGAGCCCGCGGTTGAAACCGTGTTTCTGATGCCGGCGGAGTCTTACACGTACGTTAGCTCGCGCCTGGTGAAGGAGATCCTGATTCATGGGGGTGCCGTGGGAAACCTGGTACCCCCGCTGGTAGAGCGAAGACTGAAGGAGAAACTGGCATCGCGTCGCGCCGCCAATGGGTAGGATTAGGAGATGACCGCAGGCGAACCGATAAAATTTTTTTTGCCTATCCTGGAATGTTACTGATAATAAAGGACCGAAAATGAGAAAAATGAGACAAATGAGAATACCCTGGAATGTATATGAAAATAAATGAGTTAATCAAATCTATCCTGGAATGTTATTGATAACAAACGACTTACTCTGATTTTGCCTCTCCGATCTATGAGTTTTTCAGACCGAATTTCCCGCATCAAGGTTTCCTCCACCGGCGCTGTCGTGGCGCGCGCAGACCAGCTCAAGGCTTCCGGCGTGCGTCTGTTCGATTTCGGCGCCGGCGAGCCGGACTTTCCCACTCCGGACAACATCAAACGGGCGGCCGCCGAGGCTTTGGTAGCCAACTTTACGCGCTACACGCCCACGGGCGGCATCAGCGACCTCAAGCGCGCCATCGTGGAGCGGCACCGTCACGACTTCGGCTCGAACTACCAGCCGGAGGAATGCGTCGTGACCGTGGGCGGCAAGCAGGGCATCTTTGAGGCTGTGTCGGCCCTCGTGAACTCCGGCGATGAAGTCATTTTGCCCGTGCCCTACTGGACCTCCTTCCTTGACATCATCCGTTACGCTGACGGCCAGCCCGTTCTATTGAACACGCGTGAAGACGAGGGGTTTGCCGTCCGGGTTGCCGCTGTGGAAGGGCTGATCACACCGAAAACGCGGCTGATCATGGTGAATTCGCCGAGCAATCCCACTGGCGCCGTGGTGCCGCCTGAAGAAATGGAAAAGCTGCTGGCGCTGGCCGTGCGGCACAATTTGTGGCTGCTTTCGGACGAATGTTACTGCCGCTTCCTATACGACGGTGTCCGGCCCTTTTCGCTGGGAGCGTCGGGCAACCGCGAGAACCTGGTGGTGGTGGGATCGCTTTCCAAGACTTACGCGATGACGGGCTGGCGCGTGGGATTCGCTCTGGGCGCGTCAAAGCTCGTCTCAAACATGGTGAAACTGCAAAGCCACTCCACCTCAAACGTGACCTCGTTCGTGCAGCGCGGCGCCGTTGAGGCGCTGACAGGCCCGCAGGATTCCGTCGAAGCCATGCGGACGGAATACGAGCGCCGCCGCAACCGCATCGTCGCGGGGCTGAACGCCCTGCCGGGCGTACGCTGCACCATGCCGGGCGGAGCATTTTACGCCTATCCGAACGTAAGCGAGTACCTGAGCGCTGGCTTTGACGTCACCGCTCTCACCACTCGATTGCTGGACGAGGCCCAGGTGGCCGTAGTGCCGGGCCCAGCCTTCGGGACTGATGAGCATCTGCGTTTTTCATACGCCGCCTCGCTGGAGCAAATCGAGCAAGGTCTGGCGAGGTTCGGCGCCTTTCTGAAACAGCTCCGGCCCGCTTACGTCCCCGCTGCTTATGCCAAAGTTTGACACTCCGTTGCTGCTTGCGCCTGACTTCAAAGAAAAGATTTGGGGCCGCGAGAATCTTGAGCCGCTTTACCCGGCGCCGGAGATGGATGCGGGGAATGGTGCTTCCAATTCTACGATCCCGGGCGTCGAAAGCGGCGACGCCGAGCACGCTCAAGCCACCATTCCGCAGATCGGCGAGGCGTGGCTGACGGGCGAGCAGGCCACGTTTTTGAGTGGTCCCGTGGCGGGGCTCACCCTGGGCGAGGTCATGAAAAGCTGGCCCGCAGAACTCTGCGGCCGGCAGCGCGAGGGCGCCGCATTTCCGCTGCTGGCCAAGTTCTTGTTCACCAGTGACTGGCTCTCGATGCAGGTCCACCCCGATGACGATTACGCCGCCCGCCATGAGAAGAGCCGAGGCAAAACGGAGGCGTGGTACTTCATCAATTGCCAGCGAGACGCCGAGATCGCCTTGGCGCTCCCGGCTGAAACCACGCGCGCGGCGCTGGAGGCCGCCTGCCGTGAGGCGCGCTCGCTCGAATTCGCCAATCGGTTTCGCCCCAAGTCCGCCGAGGTCGTTTATGTGCCGGCCGGAACCTTACACGCGCTGGGTCCGGACTTGGTGCTGTTCGAAGTTTCGGAGACCAGCGACGTTACCTATCGCCTCGATGACTATGGCCGCCTCGATGCCGCCGGCCGGCCGCGCCAGCTTCATCTCGAGCGCGGTCTCGAGACCACCGAGCTTCTTGCGCCGGCGCACCGCGATCTGCCCAAACTGGAGTTCCAAGAGCCCTTCGGCAAGCGCCGCTACGCGGTGGCGTGTCGCTACTTCGCGGTGGAGGAGTTGGGGCTCCGGGAGCCTGCCAAGTTCGCCGCTTCCAAGGATCGGGTTGAGTGCCTGGCCGTGATTTCCGGTGCAGGCCGGGTGGAAATCGAAGCCGGGTGGTTGGCCTTTCGTCCTGGCCAGACCTGGGTGGTGCCGGCAGGTTCCAGCCCGTACCGGTTGGTTCCGGAAAAGCCTTCGCGCCTGCTCCGATTTTACGTGCCGGACCTTGAGCGCGACTTTCGCCAGCCGCTGGCGCACCGTGGCGTGCCGCCAGAAGTGATTGGGAAGGTGGTATTCGAAGATTGATCTTGAGGCCGGAAGTCGCTGGCAAATGTGCCGCTGGCCAATGACGCGGGAAGAGGGCATTTCAACGCAAAGACACCAAGTCGCTAAGGAAATGACGAGCATGGAGGAGGCATCCAGTTTAAGTCGCGTCAACCTCCATTCGTTGGTGTCTTGGTGCCTTTGTGTTGATAGATTCTTGGCGGCCTGAGAGGAACCCGAGAGGCTATGATGGGGGCAGTTGGTATGACAAAATTAATAGAACAATAACAAATCGTTGGAGCAAAATTACCGAACGAAACCGTTAGTACCTTTGTCGTAGGATTGTGCCGTTTTCTGCCACAATATTTTGGGCCACCTCGATTTGGCCCTTTGTTCATGCGCCTCGGAATGACATTTCGAAAGTGTCCAACTTTTGACTTTCGACCGTCGACTTTCGACTTGTGACCTGTTTGGTTCCGGCTCCGTTAGGTTATTGAAAACAAAGGACCGGCTAGTGAGAAAAGTGAGAAACCGAAAAGCGCAGCCCGCCGCACAGCGGTTCGGGTCGGGGTCAGGCGAGTCGGCTTATTCCCACTAAGAATCCGGAATATTCCTTTGGGCTTTCGACTGTGGCCTTTTGGTCTTGCCCATGACCCGTGACACGATTTTCACTCAGGCTTACGCCGTCATTCTTGCCGGCGGCAGCGGCACGCGCTTCTGGCCTGCCAGCCGGCGCGAGCGTCCCAAGCAGCTTTTGGAAGGCGTCTTCGGCGACGGCACGTTGCTGGAACGTGCGGCCGAGCGTATTCAAGGGTTGATCCCTCCGGAGCGTACGTTCGTCTTCACGAACACGCTGCTAAAGGACAAAATCGCAGCTCTCCTGCCGCGAGTACCTGCCTCGCAGATCGTGGCTGAGCCGGCGGCGCGCAACACCGCGCCCAGCCTGGGATTGGCAGCGCACGAAATTCTACGGCTCGACCCTGAAGGCCTGATGGTGGTGCTGCCTTCCGACCACCTCATCACCAAGCCGGCAGTTTTCCGGCGCGCGCTCCGTGCCTCATTGCGGTGGGCGTGGACGGAGGGCCGGTCAGTGCTGATCGGGCTCAAGCCGGCTTCTGCTCACACCGGTTTCGGGTACATCCACCGCAGTGAACTTGTTGCGCAGCTTGAAGGCGAGAAACTCTTCCGGGTGGAGAGCTTCAGGGAGAAGCCTAAAGCGCCCGTGGCGGCGAAGTACGTGGCCGCGGGCGATTACCTGTGGAACGGCGGCATGTTCGTGTGGCGAGCCTCGACGCTGCTTGCCAACCTGCGCCGATTCAAGCCGCAGATGGCGCGCGGTCTGGAGCGCATCGCCCAGGCGGGCGGCGCTCAAAACACCAAGACCCTCGCGCGGATCTACCCTAAGCTTGAGAAAATTTCCATCGACTACGCCGTGGCGGAGAAGGCGGACGAAGTTTATGTGGTGGCGGCGGACCTTGGGTGGAGCGACGTGGGGAGTTGGTCTGAGGTTTACGCCCTACGGTCCAAGGACGCCCAAGAGAACGTCCGGCCGCAGCGCAGCCTTTGCCTCAACGCCGAGGGAAACCTGATCGTGGCCGGCAAGTTCGTAGCGGCCGTCGGAGTGCGCGACCTGATCATCGTGGAGACCCCGGATGCGATTCTGGTCGCCGATCGGAAGCAAGCTCAGGAAGTTGGAAAGGCAGTCGCCGAGATAGAACGACACGGGTGGAAGGACTTGCTGTAGCAGGTTTGGGAAGGGGCGGGCCTGCCCGCGAGACAATGAAGCCGAAGGGTAAGCTGAGAACACTCGTAACGGTCATCCTCCTCGGGGCCGGCAGTGTCGTGGCCCAACGATCTAGCCTCCATGCTTCGGAGACGCTTCGGCCCACACTCGTGGCGAGCGCAGCGGGGCAAGGGTCAGGGCAGAGTGCGGACAAGGGTCAGGGAACGCTTCGGGTAGCCGTGGTGACGCAATCGGGTGGAAAAGTCGCCGGTGCTGAACTTTCCATCGGGCTCGAAGGCAAGTCAGCCAATTTGAAGGCCTTTACTGGGCGCGACGGCACCTACCTCAGTCCCCAACTGGTCGTGGGTAATTATCAGCTCAACGTCATTTCCGCTTGCCACCGGCCGTGGCAGGGCGCTTTCCACATCGAGCTAGGCCGCGAGCAGACAGTTAACGTTACGCTGCGGCCTTCGACTGAGTCCGCGAGTGAAGCAACGTGCGTTGCACGCTCAAAACAAGTGGACACTGACGTCCAGTTCTCCGATTCGACACCTCTCAAGCCCGGCGAAGTCCCGGGCTCGGTGGATGCCGGAGGTTACTCATCGCAGGCACAAGGCATGCAAATGCGCACCGCCCTGGGAGAATGGGCTGGAAATGCGGGATCACCGAAGGCCACGGACGAGGCCTCGAAGGCCTTCAGCCGCGGAAATAGCCTTCTGCTTCAGGGTGACTACGGGCAGGCGATTGGCGTCTTTCAGCAGGCAGCGGCGCAATATCCACACTCCGCCAGACTGCTCTTGGGACTCGGCGTGGCCTACTATTCCAGCGGCCGTTACGGTGACGCGCTCGATGCGCTCTCGAAGGCCGTGGACCTGAACCCTTCCGACCGCGCCGCGTATTTCTTCCTGACTCAGACGTACACCGCGTCGCCTCGGAAAGCCGAGGAAGTGCTCCCGCGCTTCGAGCGCTATGCGAAACGCGAACCACAGAACGCCGCAGCACAGTACTATTACGCCCTCTGCCTCTGGCGCAGTGGCGCAGCGGGGCGGAATCCGGTTGATACTGAGCGCGTGGAGCAACTCTTGCGCTTAGCGCTCGCGCTTGATCCCTCACTGGCAGACGCTCATTTCGAGCTCGGTGTCGTGCTCGCGGAGCAGCGCCAGGATGCGCAAGCCTTGGCGGAGTTCGAGCGCGTCATCGCGTTAGAACCAGGCTTTCCGGAGGCTCACTACCGCGCGGCTCAGATTTACCAACGCAGCGGGGAGAGAGAAAGAGCCGAGGCCGAGCTTGCGGCCTACGCCGAGCTTCGAAAACACTCCGCGAGCGGGGACGAAAAGCTTCGGGACGACGTGCGCAAGCTATTGCTCGGCAACGGCGGGACGGCCGGCAATTGATGCGCCGCACTTGTCGGACCGTCTGTCACAAGCAGCACGTCTGCGGCTATCTGTAGGCTTTTCTTCTAGGCTCTCGACACGTACATGGATTGGTTGAATAACCAGAGAATGTTCGCGCAGGGGATGCCACGCGTTGCCGCGTTACTCGGCGCGCTGGTGGGTTTCTGCTTGGTCCCTCCGGAGCTGCTAGCCCGCGGGCCTGACCTATGCCTGTGGCGTCATTTTTTTCACATTGCCGGTTGCCCTGCGTGCGGTTCCACGCGCGCTTTGGCGGCCTTCTTTCACGGCCACTTCCGCCAGGCTCTCGCTTACAATCGCAACATTGTAGTCACCGCGCCCGCCTTGCTGACCCTGCTTGTTCAGGACCTCACAGCAGTGGCGCGAAAACAAAAGAGACTTGGCAAGCTTGGGCGATTCCTATCATGGCGCGTTAACCAGGCTTCTGGTGCTTAGTTAACGCAGATAGTCGGCGCGGCTTTTCAAGACGTAGGCGGGAAGCGATCAGTGCGCTGGGGCTATTCGATGCTACTCCACGCGCTCGCAGAGCATCACCCGCTCTTGGTGGTCGATCTCATGGAGGCGGACTTCGATCACTTCGTTGTCGGAGGTTTGCACGTGGCGGCCGACGTAATCGGCCTGAATGGGGAGCTCGCGATGGCCGCGGTCAATCAGCACGCAAAGCTCGACGCGGCGCGGGCGGCCTAGATCCACCAGCGCGTCCAGGGCAGCGCGCGTGGTGCGGCCAGTGTAAAGAACGTCATCCACCAGAATCACGGTTCGGCCTTCCACCGGGAACGGAAGCAGCGACTTCTTGACGACGGGCTTTTCGTCAATGGTGGAAAGATCGTCACGGTAGAAGGTGATGTCGAGCGCGGCGACGGGCACCTTCACCGCTTCAACTTCACTGATCTTTGCCGCCAGACGCTCGGCCAGCGGCGCGCCGCGTCGGTGCACACCGACGACAACCAGTTCACCCGCGCCGTTGTTGCGTTCGACGATTTCATAGGCGAGCCGCGTGATGGAGCGCTCGATTTCACGGCCTGACAGGAGCTGCGACTTCTCGCGCACGCCGGGCTTGTGGCTTGGAATCCCGGCAACCGAGTCCGTCATGTGGTTAGCACCTTAGGTGAGTTCCACGACCGCCGTTTGCGCCAGGACGCGCTCAGTCGCAGAAGCAGGCATGGCAAGCTGTATCCTTACTTCTTCGCGTCAGCGTATTCAACTCCCAGCTTCGCCAGCACGTTCGGCGGGCAGCCATTCCACTCCGACAGCATTTTGTTGCCGAGGTACGGAAGATCTTCAATTCCCATCTTGCTCGAATAAAACCCGCTAAGGACAAGATTGCGGATTTGGTTGAAGAACACCACGCCAGCCGCATCCTCAGGCGCTGCCGTTTTAGGATAAGCAATCCGGTCAAGAAGCTGCTTCTTCTCGCTCTCGGAGGCATCGATGAAGTCGTGGTTGTGAGTGCGGTTCGACTCGAGATCGAGCCAAGTGATGCCGCCGCGAACCGAGTCAAGTTGGGAGCCGCCACCGGCGCTCAGCCAGTCATCGATGAACTCCGGCACGCCCGCCTGCGTGGCGCTGCCGCTGCGCTCGTCAGCAGGAATAATAATGTCGCTCAGCACGACGACGGTCTTGTACTCGTGCGCGCTGAGAGTCTTCGGCTCGTAGGCCGTTGCCGCTGGTTCTGCGACGCTCGGCGCGCCAGGCTTCGGCATCGGCATTTCGGCTGCCGCAGCGGCCGCGGGCAGCAAAGCAGCTGCCGGCACGGCGCCCAGAACCTTCAGCATGTCGCGCCGCTTCAAGCCGTCGTGGCTCTTGCTTTCGTTATTGTCCATGGTTCATCTCCCATCCCGCTCGTGACTTTGCCATTTGTTCAATGTGAGTGTCATATCTTCCCACATCAGTATCCCGACGGAAACCGCACCACTTCGTTTTCCGCCGGTATCTCGCGTTCTCTCTTCTGCGGCTCCGATTTGGCGCCTTTCCAATCCGTCCCCATGCCTTCCACTTCGAACGAGTCCAGGGCGTAGGGCAATCCCTCCGAGCCAAGGGGCGAATTCGCGTCGCATAGCTGAAAGTGCAGGTGCGGCTCAGTGGAATTGCCGGAGTTTCCTACCAGACCGAGCACCTGGCCGCGACTCACGTGGTCGCCCAACTTCACGCGCAGTGAACCAGGTTGCAGGTGCGCGTAGAAGGCGTAGCGGCCGCCGCCCAGATCCAGAATAATATGGTTGCCGCCAATCGTCTCCAAAGTTATAGCCACCGCGCGCGAGTCTTCGCCCGGTACATTCTGCGGTATGCCGTCTTTAACTTCGGAGACGGTGCCATCAGCAACGGCCAGCACCTCGGAACCGTAAGCGCGATAGTTCCTGTTGTCTTTGGGATCGCCGGCGAACGTGTTCCCGTCGTCCCGCAACTCAACCCAATCGATGGCGAAGCGTTGTGAGATGCGCGCGCGCCCGTCAATCGGAATCAGCGCCCGGCGGTGAGCTGAGGTGTTTGAAGGTCCGTTGGCGGCCATCCAATCGCTGCCGCGGAGAGGCGGGCCGATCACAGCGACGCCGCGCTTCACGGCCACCCGAGCGCACTGGGCACTGAACGCGGAGTCGGCAACCTTAACGGAGACGCGATGCTCGATCGCTGCCGGCACTTCCGCCTCAGTCGCCACTGTGACCCACAGGTAGACAATGCCACTCAAACCAGGACCGAGACTCAGTTTATCGGTGCCCGCTAGTTGCTGAGCGCCGGGCCGGGCGATGCTTCCCACGAGATCTGCCCCCTCATATTGCGCCAGCACCCGATAATCGCCATCGCTGCGCAGAACCTCAACCCCGGTCAAAGCGCAGTCTTGAGAGCTGAAATTCGTTAAGTGCAGCTCATACACAAGATGCATCTTCCCGTCGGCCCGAAAGGCTGTGGGCGGCTCCGGAACCCAAACGTCAACGGGAGCATCGAGAGGCTTCCGCTTCGGAGCCGGCGAAACCTTGGCAGACGTGGCTGCAGCTCCGGTAGCAGCCTTGGTGAACGAGAGCGGCTGCGGATTGGGCGCAGCCGTCTGCGTCCACTATCCGGTAAGTTTCGTTTGCTCCTCGTTGAGCTGGCCCTCGTACACCCCGCCGATAGAAGTGATCTCGAAGCGCACCTTGCTGCCATTGAGCGTGACAGTGCTGAGTGGAAGAGTGGCTCCTTGGTCGACGCTCTCCAGAACTCCGGCGTAAGAGCCCTCACTTGACTTCGTGATGGTGACCACCACCCTAAGTTGCTGTGGCGAGCCCGCACCAAGCGCCCCTTGCCAGGTGCCTTCGAGACCCTTGGGAGCCTCCTGCGCGCGTGACGTCCGGCTGAACCACAACACTCCTACAACCGCCGCGATTGATAACGCGATGATTCCGAACTTGGTCAAAGAGACGAACCTCTGAGCCTCAAATATTCAGCTTCTTGGCCTGGTCCGCGGCGTACTCAGACGTGCGCCACGCCAGCGCCATGATCGAGAGCGTCGGATTCTTGTCCGCGTTGGACACGAAGGGAGCCCCATCCGTTGCGAACACGTTGTTGCAATCCCAAGCCTGGCAGTATGGGTTGAGGACGGACTTGCGGCGGTCATCGCCCATCAGGACGGTGCCCACTTCGTGGATGATCTCACCGCCGGGGTGAAGCCCCCAGTTGTTTTCCGCGCCGGAGGATTGCACCACTTCACCGCCCATGGAAAGAATCAGCTCACGGAAGGTCTCCTGGGCGTGCCGCGCCATCAGGATTTCATCCTGGCTCCACTTGAAGTGGAATTTCAGCACCGGGATGCCCCATTCGTCCACCGTGTTGCGATCGATTTCGCAGTAGCTGTCTTCATTGGGAATCATCTCACCGCGGCAGGCAAAGCCCACGAACGAACCGTAGAACTTGCGCACCTTACTCTTCAGTTCCACGCCGTAGCCGCCGCCGAGGAATTGCTCGCTGCCGTCGAAGTCGCCGACTCCCGGCATTCCCTTGCCGCCGCCTAGCTCGATGTGATATCCACGGGCAAAAGGCATTTCGTTGCGGAGCTGCCTGCCGTAATTCCACCACGGCATGTAAACGTGCATGCCGCCTACGCCGTCGCAGTTGTGCGCCGGCACGTCCATGAGGCCCGGAATAAAGCCGGCGCCGTCCGTGCCCACGGTATCCATCAGATACTTGCCCACGAGATTGCTGGAGTTGGCGAGGCCGTTGGGATGCTGCGGGCTGCGCGAGTTCAGCATCAGGCGCGCGCTTTCGCAGGCGCTCGCAGCCAGCACCACGATCTTCCCACGCACCTGCATTTCTTTGCGCGTCTTCTTGTCAATGTAGGACACGCCCGTGGCCAATCCTTCGCGGTCGACGAGGATTTCCCGCGCCATGGCGTCGCAGCGAATTTCTACGTTGCCCGTCGCCAGCGCCGACGGCAGCAGCACGGTGGGCGAGGAAAAGTTCGACGACGTACCGCAGCTTCGGCCGCACTGTGCGCAGTAGTGACAGGCTGGACGCCCATTGAGCGGCCGAGTGAGGATGGAAAGACGGGAAGGGATGCAAGGGATTCCGAGCTTTCGGGAAGCCTGCTGAATCAGCAGCTCGTAACACCGCGGCCTGGGCGCAGGCTGAAACTTGCCGTCGGGGGTGTTTTCCAAGCCCTCCTGAGTGCCGAAAACGCCAATCAGTTCCTCGGTCCTGTCGTAATAGGGAGCAAGGTCATCGTAGGTGATCGGCCAGTCGAAGCCCTTGCCGTCGCGGCTGTAGGGCTTGAAATCGTAGGGGCCCATGCGCAGCGATATACGGCCCCAGTGATTCGTACGGCCGCCCAGCATGCGCCCGCGCCACCACCGGAAGTTTGTGCCCGCAGCGTTGGTGTAAGGTTCGCCGGGCAGTTGCCAACCGCCCACGCAGGCGTCGAAGTAGCCGAAGGGTTTGTCAGGCGTGGAAGCGCCGCGATGCGGAGCATCATAGGGCCACTTGAACATGGTGGACTCTTTAGCCGTGTCGTACCAGCTCCCGGCCTCCAGCACAAGGCATTTGGCGCCGGCGTGAGCCAGGACGTAAGCGGCTATGCCGCCGCCGGCGCCGGAACCCACAATCACGGCGTCGTAGACTTTTGGACTACTCATAACCTGCGGCATGCGGAAACCCTCAAGATAAGACCGGATTAAAACGGAGTCTATCACAAACCTGCGGCGCAATAACAAATCCACCCGTCGGAAAGACCTCCCTCAACCGTTCTCGGCTATGATGCATGAGAGGGGTTGGGAGAAGAAACATGCCGAAGATGCGCGCGGTTCAGGTTCCGCAAGCAGGCGGACCTTGGGAACTCGTGGAGCGTGAAATTCCGGCGCCAGGCCCGGGATGGGTGCGAATCAGGGTTGAAGCCTGCGGCATTTGTCATAGCGATTCCTTGGTGAAAGAGGGCCATTGGCCCGGCATCACATACCCGCGTGTTCCGGGGCACGAAGTAGCAGGTGTGATCGATGCTATCGGTGCCGAAGTTGCCGAATGGCAGGTCGGCCAGCGGGCGGGCGTGGGCTGGTACGGCGGCCACTGCGGCCATTGCGAGCCTTGCCGGCGCGGCGACTTCATTGTTTGCCGCAACGGCTTGATTTGCGGAATCTCGTTCGACGGCGGCTACCAGGAGTACATGGTTGCTCCGGCGCAAGCCTTGGCTCTGATTCCCAATGAGCTTTCCTCGGTGGAGGCGGGGCCGCTGCTCTGCGCCGGAATTACCACGTACAACTCCCTCCGCAACAGCGGAGCGCGCAGCGGCGATTTGGTGGCGATCCTAGGTATCGGCGGTCTCGGTCACCTGGGGGTCCAATACGCCGCCAAGATGGGCTTCCGTACGGCGGCGATTGCGCGCGGAGCGGACAAGGGACCGCTCGCCTTTCGGCTCGGCGCGCACCACTACATTGACAGCCAGTCGCAGAATCCTGCTGAGGAACTCACCAAACTCGGCGGCGCCAGCGTGATCCTGGCCACGGTGACGAACGCCAAGGCCATGAGCGCGGTAATCGGCGGGCTCGGCATCGGCGGAAAGCTCATCATCCTGGGAGCTGCTTTCGAGCCTATGGAAGTTTCTGGGCTCGAACTCCTGGGAGGACGCCGCTCAATTACCGGCTGGCCCTCGGGCACTTCCATCGATTCCCAAGACACCCTCGGTTTCAGCGCTCTCACCGGCGTACGGTCGATGAATGAGGTCTACCCTCTGGAGCGCGTCACAGAGGCGTACGGTCTCATGATGAGCGGCAACGCGCGGTTTCGGGTAGTGCTCACCATGGGCGGTTAGAGTCGGGGGTTCGGGATTCAGGGCTCGGGCTCGGGAAAAGAAGAATTCTCCAATAGATTCCCGCCTGCGCGGGAATGACGGACATCCGAAAAACCGAATCCGAATCCGAATCCGAATCCCGGGATCCTAGACCCGAATCCCGAGACCCGAGTCGCGAGTCCCGACGGGGTGACCGGGTCCAGCCAGATCACACGCATGACCGACTTCTCCACGCCCCTGATGCGCCAGTACAGCGCCATCAAGGCTCGGCATCCGAGCGCGCTGCTGCTTTTTCGCCTGGGCGATTTTTACGAACTCTTCTTCGAAGACGCGGTCGTCGCCTCCCGCGAGCTGCAGATTACCCTGACCTCCCGCAACAAGGAAAAGGGCGAACCCATTCCCATGTGCGGCGTGCCCTATCACGCCGCCGAAGGCTACATCGCCAAGCTCATCCGCAAGGGATTTCGGGTGGCCATCTGCGACCAGATGGAGGACCCGCGGGTCGCCAAAACCCTGGTGAAGCGCGAAGTCACCCGGGTGGTGACTCCTGGCACCGCCGTTGATTCACAGGTCCTCGAGCCGCGAGCCAACAATTACCTTGCCGCGGTGGCCGTGCGGCACGGCGCTTTCGGCCTTGCCTTTGCTGACCTCTCGACGGGCGACTTCAGAGTCACTGAATTTTGCGGGCCGGAGGCGCGACAGAAGCTGGACGACGAACTCGCCCGCCTGGCGCCGAGCGAGGTGCTGGTTGGGTCCAGCAGCCAGGACCCTGGATTCCGGGAATCGGCGGCACGCACCCTCGTGGCTTCCCCGAAGCCTGGATCAAACCCGGGGGCCAGCGCAGCATTTCCACCCGCGGGCGAATCCAAAATCCAAAATCTAAAACCCCAAATCCCGAATCTCAAATCTGAAATTTGCGCGCCAACCATCACTCCCCTGGACGACTGGATCTTTGCCGAGGATTACGGCGGCCGCATTCTTCGCGATCATTTCAGGGTAGCCTCGCTGGCAGGCTACGGGCTGGAGGCGCGTCCCTTGGCCACCGCCGCGGCCGGCGCAATTCTCCATTATGTGCGCGACACGCAACGCGGATCGCTCGCGCACCTCGATGGCATCCGCTTCTTCGAGCAGCAGGATTCGCTGATTCTCGATCCCGCAACGCTACGCAACCTCGAATTGGTCGAGCCTCTCTTCGCAGGCGCAAACTCGCGCGAATCAACCCTGCTGGCAACCCTCGATGAATGCGTCACGCCGCTCGGCGCCCGCCAATTGAAGAACTGGCTGCTGCGCCCCTCTATCGAGCGCGCGGAAATTGAAGCCCGCTGGGACGCCGTGGGAGAGCTTCACGGCCAGCCCATCGCACGCGAAGAGTTGCGCAAGTCGCTCCGCCGCATTCAGGACCTTGAGCGGCTGCTCAGCAAGGTCACGTTGGAGACCGCCAATGCGCGCGACCTAGTGGCGCTGAAGCTGTCCCTGGCCCAATTGCCGTCCGTGCGGCGGCAGGTGGCGGCATTCGCGGCGGCGCGACTGCGCGAGCTGCACGAGCGCCTGGATGAGCTGGCGGACGTCCACGCCTTGCTCGAGCAGTCGATTCATCCGGAACCGCCCGCGCTGCTGACGGAGGGCAACCTGATCCGGGCCGGCTATAACTCCACGCTCGACGAGCTGCGCGACACCAGCCAGCACAGCAAGCAGCTTATCGCCGCCATCGAAGGTCGCGAGCGCGAGCGGACGCGCATCGGCTCGCTCAAGGTGCGTTTCAATAGCGTGTTTGGCTACTACCTGGAAGTCTCGAAGCCCAACCTGGCGCTGGTGCCGCCGGACTATGAGCGCAAGCAGACGCTGGTGAATGCCGAGCGCTTCACCACGCCGGAGTTGAAGGAACTGGAGTCTAAGATTCTGACCGCCGAAGAGCGGGCGCAAACCCTCGAACTCGAGCTCTTCCGGGAGATTCGCCGCCGCGTTGCTGGCGAGGCTACGCGTATCCGGCGCACGGCCCAGGCCCTGGCGGAGCTTGACGTTCTCGCGTGCTTCGCGGCGCTGGCGGCCGAGCGGAACTACTACCGACCGGAAATCTCGGCTAACGGGGAGCTCGAAATCCGCCAGGGGCGCCACCCCGTGATCGAGCGGCTGGCCGCTCCCGGTGAGAGTGGCGGCTTCATCGCCAACGACCTTTTCCTGAACGCAGAGAGCGACCGCATCCTGATCATCACCGGTCCCAACATGGGCGGCAAGTCCACCTATCTGCGACAGGCGGCGCTGATCAGCGTGATGGCCCAGATGGGCGCCTTCGTGCCGGCGGAGCGCGCCCGGCTGCCCATCCTTGACCGCATCTTTACGCGCATCGGAGCTTCCGACAATCTGGCACGAGGCCGCTCCACTTTCATGGTGGAGATGACGGAGGCCGCCAGTATTCTCAACACCGCCACTCCCAAGAGCCTAGTGCTCCTCGACGAGATCGGCCGCGGCACCGCCACCTTTGACGGCCTCGCTATCGCTTGGGCGGTGGTGGAGCACCTCGAAGCCCACACCGGCGCCAAGACGCTATTTGCCACTCATTATCACGAGCTGACGGAACTGGCGGACCTGCTGCCCGGCGTGCGCAATTACCACGTGTCGGTGAAGGAGTCGGGAACCAACATCGTGTTCCTGCGCAAGGTGGAGCCCGGCAGCGCCGACAAGAGCTATGGCGTGGAAGTGGCCCGGTTGGCGGGTCTGCCGCCAGCCGTGATTGAGCGGGCGCGCGAGATTCTGGCCCGCCACGAGCAAAGTGAGCATACGCTCAGCGAAAGCCTGGCGGCCGAAGCGCCCGAGCATTCTGAGGACCAGGCGTCCGAATCAGGATCGCCGGACCGTTCGCCCATTGCCCGACGCCGGCGCGCCCGCGAACGATCACCCGTGCAATTGACCATCTTCACGCCTCTTAATGCCGAAGTCGTGCGCGCCATCGAGCAGGCCGACCTCGACAACATGAAACCGATTGAAGCATTGAACCTACTGGCGGAATTGAAGAAGCAGATTCGATAAGAAGCCGTGGTAAGTGGTTGGTGGTCAGCGGCTAGCAGCGGAAGTTTGCTTACAGCCACTTATTACTTGCGCGCGCCACGAACCAATTACCGCTTATTACGGCGTGAGCGTTAACCACTAACCCGCATTTCTGTTCCGAAAATTTCGGTCAGGCATTAACGCTGGGGTCAAGGGTGACCTTATGACCTAGACCTTCGAGCCGCTTGACGTAATAACGGGTCAGGCGTTCGGGTTCAAGACG